>ENA-UOIY01000165-UOIY01000165.1-human-gut-metagenome-genome-assembly--contig:-P114-NODE-165-length-110782-cov-43.360120_pt1 | contig 110782 bp, 97 predicted proteins | sample MGYA00242335_ERZ723882 | MGnify/ENA metagenome assembly ERZ723882 | reverse complement strand
ATTTTCAAACCGATAAGCTGGGGCAAAAGACCCGCTGAGCGCCGCAGCCGATTTACTCAGAGATTCCCTAGCGGCTGCCGGTTTCTCACGCATGGGGAACGGCACGCAAAAGCGAGAGGACGTAGCTCGTCCTCTCGCTTTTGATCGTGTCAAATTCGTTCGTAAAGCTCTGCCATGCGGCGCAGACGGGCTGCAAGCTCGTCGGTCAGAGCATTTTCGGACATGCGCCAGCTCCAGTTCTTCGTGCTGACCGTGCCCGGCTCATTCATGCGCGATTCCGCTCCGAGGCCGAGATAATCCTGCATCTGTGCGATGAAGGTATCAGCCACGCTGGCCGCGCCCGTATGCAGGATCGCATCGGCGCAGTCTGCGGCATCCTTGATGTGCAGATACTCCATGATGTAAGCAATGGTCTGCGCAGGCGCACCCGCAAGCCACTGAGCCAGCGTCTCATTGTCATGCGTGCCGGTGTAGCAGATGCAGTTGCGCGGATAGCGATGCGGCAGATAGTTGCTCGGCTCACGCGCATCGAAGGCAAACTCGAGCACCTTCATACCCGGGAAGCCCGAATTCTGCTGCAAGCGGATGACCTCCTCGGTCAGGAAGCCAAGATCCTCGGCAATCAGGCGCAGCTCCGGGAAGGTCTCCTTGAGCGCACGGATGAAGTCGTCGCCGGGGCCTTTGACCCAGTGGCCGTTCCGTGCAGTCGGCTCGCCATAGGGCACTGCCCAGTAGCTCTCCAGGCCGCGGAAGTGGTCGATACGGATCACGTCAAACAGGCGCGAGGCGGCGCGGATGCGCTCCTTCCACCATGCGTAGCCGTCCTGACGCATCCGATCCCAGTCATAGAGCGGATTTCCCCAGAGCTGGCCGTCCTGCGCGAAATAATCGGGCGGGCAGCCGGCCACACCGGTCGGCGTTCCGGTCTCGTCGAGCTGGAACAGCGACGGATTCGACCAGACATCGCAGGAATCATAGGGCACATAAATCGGCAGGTCACCGATGATCTCGATTCCCTGCTTGTGGACGTAGCTTCTCAGTCGCTCCCACTGCTGGTAGAACAGGTATTGCAGGTAGGAAAAGAACCGACAATCCTCCGCAAGCGTGATGCCATAGGTCTCCAGCGCGCCCGGTCGGCGCAGGCGAACCTCCTCCGGCCATGACTCCCAAGAGCGCATATCATTGGCACGCTTGAGCGCCATATACATGGCATAGTCGTCGACCCACGGGTTTGCCTCGCAGAACTCGCGCAGCGCGTCGGCGTCACGGTCGCGGCCGCGCTCATAAGCCTTGTAGAGCAGGTCAAAGCGCACCGAGAACTGGAAGCCGTAATCCACGCGTTCGCTGTGGGACGCCCAGTCGATCGCATCGACCTCCTCCTGCTTGAGCAGGCCGTCCCCGATCAGCGTGTCAAGGTCAATAAAATACGGGTTTCCGGCGCAGGTGCTGAACGACTGGTACGGGCTGTCGCCGTAGCTGGTCGGGCCGATTGGCAAGATCTGCCAATAATGCTGGCCGGAGGCCTTCAGAAAATCCGCAAATTGGTACGCTGCCTTTCCCATGGAGCCGATGCCATAGGGCGACGGCAGAGAGGAAATATGCATCAAAATACCGGAACATCTCATAGTTGTAAACACACCTTTTATCAGATTGCTGGGATCACGCTCTCGCGCAGATCCATGGTAAACGGGACATTTTCGTGTCGGGAGCGGACGCCCTTCTCAATGTTTTCCACGAGGAATTTCGCCGCGCGGTCGGCCAGAAGCTCCACGGACTGGTGCACGGTGGTGAGCTTCGGGAGAAAATAGCTGCCGATTTGCAGGCCGTCGAAGCCGAGCACGGAAATATCCTCAGGCACACGCAGCCCGACGTCGCGCAGCGCTCGGATCGCGCCGATCGCCATCACGTCCGCCATGGCGAAGACGGCCGTAATGTCCGCCTTCTGGAGCAGAAGCTCCTGCATGGCCTGATAGCCGCCGTCATAAGAATACAGATTGCTGCCATAGGCGACCTCGGAGGCAATCCCTGCGCGATGCATCGCGTTGCGGCTGCCCTGCAGCCGCATCCGAGAGGTATCGGAGCATTCCGGGTCGCCGCCGATGATGCCGATCCTCCGGTGTCCCTGCGCGATCAGGTAGCTCACGGCGTCATCTGCCGCTGCCGTGTCGTCGGTGAACACACTTGAAAGATTTGGAAACGGCAGCTCGGAGGCATTGTCCGTCAGTAAAACCGCGGGAATCGTGATCTGCGCGAAATCCGGCTCAAAATTGTCGCAGTTTCCGCCGAGGAACAGCAGTCCCAACGGTTTTTTTTCGGCGCATAGGTGGATCGCACGGCGCACCTCGTTTTCGCCTTCGTCAAAATAGTCCAGAAGCAGCGTATAGCGCGTGTTCAGAAAATACTGCTGCAAGCGCTCAATGAGCGAGGCAAACAGCTCGTTCTTCCGACCCTTGACGAGCACGAGAATGCTGTCTCCCCTGCGTCGCTTCAAATTTTTGGCATTTTCGTTTCGCTCAAAGCCGAATCGATCGACCGCTGCGGTCACTTCTCGACGCGCCTTCTCGCTCACATTCGGGTGATGGTTCAGGACGCGCGAGATCGTGCCGACGGAATAACCGGTTTCTCTGGCAAGATCCTTAATCGTCATGATTAGCCCTTCACCGCTCCGGCCGCAACGCCCTTGATGATGTACTTCTGGCAGAACAGATAAACAATGATGATCGGCAGGATGCTGAAGACCATGACCGCCATGGTCGCGCCGAGGTCGACCGTGCCGTAGCTGCCCTGCAAATACTGCACATGGATCGGGATGGTCTTATATTTATTGATGTCGAGTACAAGGTACGGCAGGAGATAGTCGTTCCAGACCCACATCGTCTCGAGGATGCCAACGGAGATCAGCGTCGGGCGAAGCATCGGCAACACGACGGAGAAGAAGGTGCGCAGCGGTCCGCAGCCGTCGATGGCCGCGGCCTCCTCGATTTCGAGCGGCAGACTCTTGACGAAGCCGGAAAACATGAAGATCGCAAGACCCGCGCCAAAGCCGAGGTAGATGATGGGGATCGTCCAAGGCGTGTTGAGCTTGAGGTCGGTCGAAACGGTGACCAGCGGGAACATGACCATCTGGAAGGGCACGATCATGGAGAACACGCAGGCGAAATAGAACACCTTTGTGAACTTGCTGCCGACGCGGGAGATATACCACGCGGCCATGGAGGTGCAGACGAGGATCAGCGCCACGGAGACGACCGTGATGAGCAGGCTGTAAAGCATGGACTTGTAGATCGGATAGTTGCCGAAGGTCACGCCCTTGACGTAGTTATCCGTTCCAACAAAGGTCTCGCCGTTCGGCAGGGCGAAGGTCTGCTGGTTGATGGAGGAATTTGTCTTGAAAGAGTTGATAAAAACCTCGATGATCGGAATGATATAGATCAGGCAGACGATGGCGAAAAGAACCGTCAGGATGATGCCGCCGACGTCGCGCTTTTTCAGGCTCTTGTTCACTGCTGTACCTCCTTCCGACGGGTAGCGACAAGCTGCGCAATGGCCATCACCGCAACAAGCACAAAGAACACGACCGCCTCGGCCTGCGCTGTGCCGCGCCACTTATTGTTGATCTTGTTCGTGTTGAAAATGTGCAGAGCAAGCATTTCCGTTTTCAGGATCGTTGTGCCGGGAACATTCGGAGAGCCGCCGGTCAACGCAAGGTTCTGATCGAAAAGCTTGAAGGAATTCGTAAGCGTCAGGAAAAAGCAAATCGTGATCGACGGCATGACGTTCGGGATCGTCACACGCCAGAGCGTCTGCCAACGGTTTGCGCCGTCGATCTTCGCGGCCTCAAGCATATCCTCCGGGACAGCCTGGAGACCTGCAATGTATATAATCATCATATAGCCGATCTGCTGCCATGCAACGAGGATCACAAGACCCCAGAAGCCGTAGGTGCTGTTGGTCAGCATGGGCTGCTTTCCGGCGGCAGACAGAATGGCGTCAAAAATCAGTTTCCAAATGTAGCCGAGCACGATGCCGCCGATCAGGTTCGGCATAAAGAACACCGTGCGGAAGAGATTCGCGCCGCGGATCTTCTGCGTCAGCGCATAGGCCAGCGCAAAGGAAAACACGTTGATAATGATAATGGAAACCAGCGCATACAGAGCAGTGAAGCCGAATGCATGGCGGAATCCGGCGTCAGAGAACGCCTTGACATAATTACGGATGCCGCTGTAATGATAGTCGACCGGAGAGGTAAACGTGCAGAACGAGCGGTAAAGTCCGAGCAGGAAAGGATAGACAAAGCCGATGATAAACGCGATGAGCGTCGGCAGAATGAAGATGGCGAAGCAGCGCTGGATCGGCCGCCGAAGCAGACGGCTGTTGAGCGCGCCGTTGCTCGAGGCTGGAACCAAAAAGGTCATTTTGCAATAGTGGCTGAAGGCCTTACGGTCGCGTGCGATCAGCAGCGCGCCGAGCGCGAGGCAGACAACCGCGATCGGAACAAAGATCCAGCCGATGTTGAGCGAGCCGGCATAGATGCTCTGCGCCGCCGTCAGCCGAAGGGTCGCAAAAATTCCGAAAAAGACGCCGATCATTGCCAGCGTCGCGCCGAGCATTCCGAGCTTGCAGCGCTTCCAGCGGCGATGGCTGGCCAGCACAAACACGACGCCGACCACGAAAATAATCGTGGCAAGAATCAGCAGCATGCCGCCGGCGTTAGACAGCTCCGAGTCAAAGAGCTGCGCGTAGGGTAAATCCTGCAAATAGCAGGTCAGCAGCACATGAACTGCCATTCCGACCCCTCCGAGGATCAGAATCAATCCAATCAAGCCCATAAAATGCCCTCCTCTTTATATGCGTGGGAAAATATGCACAGAAACTATGCGCGGGGAAGCTGCGTGAAATTAAAAAACGGAGGACGGGCTGTCTGCCCGCCCTCCGCAAAACATGATTCGATTTTGTTGATCGGAGTTTACCGATTAGCCATTCTCGAGCTGGTACTGAGTCGCCCAGCCGTCCACAAAAGCGGTCTGAACAGCAGCCCAGTCGCCGGATCCGGTGGAGTATGCCAGCAGCGCATCGACAACGCCCTGTCTCCAAGCGTCAACGTTCGGGGTGTAGTTGAACGCCCAAGTCACGGTGTACTTGCCTTCGGACATCAGCTTGTTGGCGTCGTTGAAGAACACGTTGTCGGATTCCTTCGCGTTCTTGAACGGGATCGGGCCAAACTCGGTAGCCATCATCGTGGTGCCCTCTTCGGAGGTGACGACCCACTTCAGGAAGTCGAGGGTAGCCTTCTGGTCTTCGGCGGAAGCCTTGGAGTTCACAGCCCAGCAGTTCTCAGTGCCGCAGGCCAGACCTTCTTTCTCTTCGCCGTCAACGCCGGTGTAGATGGGGATCATAGCCAGATCGTCGGGGTTCATCGCGAACTTGTCCGCAGCGGTCAGGTTGCTGAATTCCCAAGTGCCGTTCTGATAGAAGACAGCCTTGCCTTCGCCGAACTCGGCCTCGGACTCGTCGCCGGTCTTAGCAGCCAGCTCGGAGGGCTCGCAGGTCGCGTTGTTGATGTACAGATCCCAGACGTTCTTGTAGTTGTCGAGATACGTGCCCTTGATCGTCGCGGGCTTTTCGGTGATGCCGTCGTCGCGGAACTCATAGTACAGCGGCATGTTGGCAAGGTGGCCGGAGAAGCGCCAGCTCGAAGAGCCGTCCAGACCGGCGGAGGTGAAAGCGGCAAAGCCAAGCTCGTCCTTGCGGGCGGTGATGTCCTCGGCAACGGCCTTCAGGGTGTCAAAGCTGGTGATCTCGTCAATGGAGTGACCGGCCTTCTCAAGCAGCGCCTTGTTGACGATGATGCCGAACGCCTCGTAGCAATAGCCGGCGCAGTAGGTTTTGCCGTCCTCGCCCTTGATGTTGAAGTCCTCGGTGGTCATCTCGTTGAGGAAATCGGTGCCGTCGAGCGGCAGGCAGTATTCCTGCCAGGTGTCCAGGCCGGACTTGTTGCCGCACTGGAACAGGGTGGGAGCGCTGTCCTTCGCCATTTCGGCGGTGAGGGTCTCGCTGTAGGTGCCGGAAGCTGCGGTGACGACCTTGACGGGCACGCCGGTCAGCTCGGTGTACTTAGCAGCCAGTTCCTGCCAGGCAGCATCTGCTTCGGGCTTGAAGTTCAGGTAGTAGACCTGACCCTCGGCAGCCGGGGCAGCGGTATCGTCGGATGCGTCCGGAGCGGCCGTGGTGGTAGCGTCGGCCTTCGGAGCCTCGGTGGTGGTTTCTGCATTGTCCTTGGAGCAGCCAGCGAACAGGCAGGCGACCATGGACAGAGCAAGCAGAAGCGCGATGAGTTTCTTCATTTCCAGTTCCTCCTAGTATAATTTGGGGTTTGCGATTTGTTGTTGGAATCGTTTCCAATTCCCTATAATCAAGTATATACTCTTTGGGAAACGTTTTCAATTGTTTTTTCAACTCCGCGGTGCATTTCGTATGATCGCACAAAATGCACCGCTAGACGTTGTGCATTATGCCGGAATTATTTCAGCAGGCTTTCCTCCGTCTCCGGGTCAAAGAGCTGCATCAGTTCGGGATTGAACGCGAAGCGCACGGACGCGCCGATCTTCGTGCTGTTGAAGTCGATATCCGTCGTCGGAATGACGGCAACGACCTCGTCTTCCCCGGCGCGCAGGTGCAGATGCATCTCGCTTCCCATCATCTCGGAAACCTCGATTGTCGCATCGAGACCGTCCTGCGCGAGCGCAATGTGCACCGGACGCACGCCGGCGATCACCTTGCCCGGGCGCTGCCCGTTTGTGCGCAAAATCGCCTGCTGCTCGCCGGTGAGCTTAAACTCCCGGCCGAGGATCGTGACGCTATAGTCACCGTTCGTGCAGTTGAGCGCAACGTCGTGGAAGAAGTTCATCTGCGGCGTGCCGATGAAGCCCGCGACAAAGAGATTGGTGGGATGATAATAGACCTCCTGCGGCGTGCCGATCTGCTGAATGAAGCCGTCGCGCATGATGACGATGCGGTCGCCGAGGGTCATGGCCTCGGTCTGATCGTGCGTGACATAGAGGAAGGTCGTGTCGATGCTGGAGCGGAGCTTGATGATCTCCGCGCGCATCTGGTTTCGGAGCTTCGCGTCGAGGTTCGACAGCGGCTCGTCCATCAGCAGCACCTTCGGGTTGCGCACGATCGCGCGGCCGATCGCCACGCGCTGCCGCTGGCCGCCGGAGAGCGCCTTGGGCTTGCGGTCCAGATATTCCGTGATGTCGAGGATCTCGGCCGCCTTCATCACCTTTCTGCGGATTTCCTCCTTCGGCAGCTTCTTGAGCTTCAGAGAAAACGCCATGTTTTCATAGACGGTCATGTGCGGATAAAGCGCGTAGCTCTGGAATACCATCGCAATGTCGCGATCCTTCGGCGCAATATCGTTGACCAGACGGTCGCCGATGTACAGCTCGCCGTCCGAGATCTCCTCAAGTCCGGCGACCATGCGCAGCGTCGTGGACTTGCCGCAGCCGGACGGGCCGACCAGTACGATGAACTCGCGATCCTTGATCTCAAGGTTGAAGTTCTGGACGGCGACGACGCCGTCGTCCGTGATTTGCAGATTGCTCTTCTTCTGCTCCTCACCCTTCTTGGGCTTGCGCTTTTTTCCCGTGTTGGGGTAGATTTTTTTGATGTTTTTCAGTGTGACACTTGCCATGAAACAGACTTTGATCCGGCCGCCTCCGCATCCCGAACCTCGCACGCGTCCGCGTTGGGGCGCCGCGCATTACGGCAGGTCTCCACACTGCCGCACCGCAAGTCGAGCGGATGGGTCATTTCCTCCTTATCCGGCGGTTTGCGGCCATGGTTGTGGAGTGACCGCGCCTACCTTGATACGATAATCATATCACGGCAGGCGCGGTCGGCGCAACGAACATTATTCACAAAATACAAGCGAAAAATTTGTTGAAAACATCAGAACCCGGTTGGCTTATTGGCGATGCGGCAAATAATAATCGTCTGCCTGTCGGAAAAACGGGCATTCGCCGCGTCGGCGGCTCACAATGCGGTACCATTCGTCCTCGTCGATGTCCATTGAGCAGTAGGATTGGTCGGTCTCCTCGTCGTAGTTGTAGTTCCAGCAGTCCTCACAATTTGGCATCAGCGAAACACCTCCCCTGTCGCGTCGAGCACCTCCAGCCGTCGGCAGGAGGCAAAATCCGGCCGGCACTCCGGCGCATAGCGCTTGAGCGCCGAAACAACGAGCATTGGGTTGAGCGCGGGATTCTGCGCGCTCACGGTCATTTGCAGGGTCAGCCTTCCCGGCTGCGACGACACTGCGAAATCATGCAGCAGCGGCTTGATGTCCGTCTCCTCCATGCCGCGCTTCGTGCGCTTCTCGACCGGAAGCGACTCGCGCCCGAGCACGGCGGCGACCGCCTTGGCCGGCGGCGTCGCGCCGTCATATTCCAGCGTCAGCTCTACAAGCAGGTCGGTCAGCTCCTTGGCCTTGCGGCCGCTCTCATAGAATTCGCGCACGCGCACGCCCTCCGGCAGGACGGCGTTCATCTGCGCGGGCGTGATCTCCAGCGGTTCATCCAGCTCATATTCCAGAATTTCGCAAACGCTCTCCGTCCCGACGCTCAGCGGCAGCAGCACGGAGACATAGGCATGGGGCGTGTAGCCCTGAGAATGGTGCAGCAGGACGCCCGCGCGCCGAAACGCGCGCTGCATCAGGCGCATGGTGTCCAGATGGGACATCCAGACAGCGCGGCCGGTCTTTTCAAACAGCATTCTATGCATCGCAGTTTCCTCCCTTCAGGAGGCAGCTCGCGCCGCAGGCGCTGCACTGCGTGCGGCAGTCCGGGGTCGTCTCGGAGCGGTAAGCGCGCTCGCGCTCGCGCTTGAGATAGGCCGTGTGCACGCCGTCGGAGACCGTGCTCCACGGCAGCAGCTCCTCAAGGCCATAGCCGCGCGTGGTATAGAAATCCGGGTCGACGCCGCAGGCGGCGAAGGCGTCCAGCCACGCCTGATAGTCAAAATATTCGTCCCAGCCGTCGAGCTTGCAGCCGCGCCGGACAGCCTCCTCCAGAACCGGAGCCAAACGGCGGTCCCCGCGCGCCAAAACGGCCTCGAGGCGGCTCAAATTGGCCTCGTGCCAGTTATATTCGATGCTGCGCGAGGGCATATGGTCCTTCAGCAGGCGCTGGCGGCGCATATATTCCTCGGGCGTGATCTGCTTTTCCCACTGGAAGGGTGTGAACGGCTTCGGGACAAAATATGCCGTTGCAACGTGGATGCGCACGCCGCGCTTCTTGTTTTTGGCGCGCTCCTTCCACGTTTTGAGCACCTTATAGACCAGCTCTGCAATGCCGAGCACGTCCTCGTCGGTCTCGGTCGGCAGCCCCAGCATGAAATAGAGCTTCACGTTGTTCCAGCCGCCCTCAAAGGCCAGCGCGCAGGTCTCGAGGATCTCCTCCTCGGTGACGTTTTTGTTGATGGCGTCGCGCAGACGCTGCGTTCCGGCCTCCGGCGCGAAGGTCAGGCCGCTCTTGCGCACCTGCTGCAGGCGAAGCATCAGCTCGCGCGAGAAATTATCCGCGCGGAGCGACGGCACGGAAAGGTTGATCTTGCGTGGCACGCAGTAGGCCTGCATTTTGTCGATCAGGCCGGGCAGATCGCGGTAATCCGAGGTCGAAAGGCTCGAAAGCGTCAGCTCGTGGCAGCCGGACCGCTCCAAAAGCTCCTGCGCCTGCCGCGCCAGCAGCTCCTGCGAGCGCCGCCGCACCGGGCGATAGGTGAAGCCCGCCTGACAGAAGCGGCAGCCGCGGATGCAGCCGCGCATGATCTCCAGATTCACGCGGTCATGGACGATTTCGGTGTTCGGGATGATGATGTCCGTGGGGTAAAGCGCGTCGTCAAGCGGCTCGATGATGCGTTTCTGCACGGTCGCAGGAGCGCCCTCCTGCGGAACGATCGCGCGGAGCGTGCCGTCGTCATTGTAGCTGTGCTCATAGAACGACGGGACATAGACGCCGTCGATCCTGGCGACCTCGCGGAGAAATTCGTCCTTGCTCAGGCCGTTTTTCTTCGCCGCGCGGTAGCACTCCAGGATCTCCTCGGTGCTGCGCTCCCCTTCTCCGAGCGAGAAGAAGTCAAAAAACGGCGCAAGCGGCTCGGCGTTATAGGTGCAGGCGCCGCCCGCAAAGACGATATGCTCCAGGCCCGGCCGGTCGGCGGCGCGAAGCGGGATATTCCCCATGCGGAGCATGTTGAGCACGTTGGTATAGCTCATCTCATAGCCGATGGAGAAGGCGATCAGATCGAAGGCCTCCATCGGGTCGCCGCTTTCGAGCGCATAGAGCGGGATCCCCTGCTCCCGCATGGCGTCCTCCATATCGCCCCACGGCGCGAACACGCGCTCGCACCAGACGCCCTGCATCCGGTTCATGACCGCATAGAGAATCTTCATGCCGAGGTTCGACATGCCGATCTCATAGGTATCAGGGAAGCAGAAGGCGACGCGCAGCTCGACCTCGCTTTTGTTTTTGATGATCTCGTGATATTCCCCGCCCACGTACCGCGCCGGCTTCTGCACGGTGGGCAGGATGCGTTTGATTCTTTGATCCATTTATTTCTTTCCCAAGCTCAAAAGATATTGCCCATATTCCGTCATTTTCAGGTCGTTTCCGATCGCGTAAAGCTGCTCGGTGGTGATAAAGCCCTTCGACCACGCGATCTCCTCCGGGCAGGCAATGTAAAGCCCCTGCCGGGATTGCACCGCCTCGACATATTGCGCAGCGTTGAGCATTCCCTCGGGCGTACCGGTGTCAAGCCACGCCATGCCGCGCGTCATCAGCCCGACGCGCAGCTCGCCGCGCTTGAGATATTCCTCGTTCAGCGCCGTGATCTCCAGCTCGCCGCGCGCCGAGGGCTTGAGCGTTTTGGCCAGCCCAACCGCCTTGCCGTCATAGAAATACAGACCCGGCACGGCGTAATTGGATCTCGGATGCTCCGGCTTTTCCTCAATGGAAAGGACGCGGTTGTTCTCGTCAAATTCCACCACGCCGTATGCCCGCGGATTACTGACCGGGTAGCCGAAGATCGTCGCGCCGAACTCCTGCTGCGCGGCGTCCCAGAGCAGATAGCTCAGCTGCTCACCGTGGAACATGTTGTCGCCCAGAACCAGGCAGCAGCGGTCGCCCGCCAAAAAATCCTCCGCGATCAGGAACGCATCGGCAATGCCGCGCGCGACGTACTGAATGCCGTAGCTCATGTGCACGCCGTATTGGCTGCCGTCGCCCAGCAGGCGCTGATAGCTCTCGACGTCGGCCGGCGCCGTGATGAGCATGATATCGCGGATCCCGGCCGTAAGGAGCACGGAAAGCGGATAATACACCATCGGCTTATCATAGATCGGGATCAGCGGTTTGCTCATGGCCTTGGTCATCGGATAAAGGCGGCTTCCCTTGCCGCCGGCAAGAATAATCCCTTTCATGTTTCTTCTCCTCTTGTCCAAAGCCCCGGGCGCGGCGCTCGGAGCTGTAGTCTTCTTTCCCTACATGTATATTATACCATATTTCATACAATACTTCAAGCGGAAAAGGACGCTGCCGAGGCAGCGCCCTTTTTTCAGACCGGCAAAGAGTCCGCAACCGTGGGAAGGATCCCGTTTTTACGGTTCTGCCTCTTTGCGTTTTGATTTGCGAAGACGGAGCATGCAGACCCGTATCGCGCGGAAAAGCGATTATTTCACGAGCATGGCCATAATCGCAAGGATCTTGGTGGCCTCCGCACGGGTGGCGTTGCCCTTCGGCTGGAAGGTGCCGTCCGGGTAGCCGTCCACGACGGAATTCTGAACCGCCCAACCCACAGCGTTCTTCGCATAACCGTAGATGTCAGCGACGTCCTTGAAAATGTCAGCTCTTGCGGCAAAATCGCCGTCGATCTTGGTATAGCGGAAGAGGATGGTGACCAGCTGTTCACGGGTTACGTTCTCGTCCGGCTCAAAGGTCGTCTCGGTCGTGCCGTTGACGATGCCCTCCTGCTCTGCCCAAAGGGTAGCCTTGTAGTAATAGGAGTTCTCCTTGACGTCGGTGAACTTCGTTGTCGTGGCCTCGACGGTCGGCTCACCGGCCATGCGATAGACCATGGTGATCAGGTGTGCACGGGTCAGGTTCTCCTCCGGCTCGAACTCGGTCGCGCTGACGCCGTTGATGATGCCGGAATAGTAGGCCTCCATGACATAGTCTCTGTACCACGCGTCCTCGGCAACGTCGCCAAACGGGTTCTTCCAGCCGAGGTTCTCGTGCAGCTTCGCGATCTCGGCGTCGGTCAGGCCGATCTCCTTCATATAGGCCGTTGCGCAGGCCACAAGGTTCGCCTTGGACAGGTCGTCCACGCCGAACGCCTTCTTCAGGCTCTTGATGATGTTGGAATTGGCAATCGCGTCATACTTCTCGGTGCCCTTCTCGACGCCGTAGTAATTGACGTAGGTCTTCATGTAGTCCTCGACGACCTCGTCATAGGTCGCGCCCATGAAGCACTCGAGCAGCGCCGAGACATATCCCGCGCGGTCCTTGCCCTCGGTGCAGTGCACGAGGTACGGCCCTTCGTGCTTGGTCATATAACGGAAGCCGTCGGCCAAGCCGTCCTTAAAGGTCTTCTCGCTGAAGTCCACGCCGAGGTTAAGGAACACGATGTTCTGCTTGGAATAGTAGCTGTCGGCATAGCCCTCATACTTCGCGGCCTTCTCGGCATCGTCCGCAAGGTTCATGAAGGTCTTGACGCCGGCCTTCTCGGCGGCCTTGTCGGCATAGGTGTTGCGCCCCAGCTCAGGGTTGATCGGGCTGGAGGAGCGATAGAGCACGTTCTTGCCCATGCCGGTGGTTGCGATGTTGCGGAAGTTTGCGAACTCCTCGTCGGTCAGATCCTTGTAATCCTCGCGGTTGTTGGTGCGCGTGAGGTCATGGAGCAGGTATTCGGCCATGTAGCCGCCCTTTTCTTTCATCTCGAAGGTGACCTCGACCGGGAAGGTCACGCCCTCCATTGCCGTCCAGTACCAGGTCTTGTCCTCGTTGGTGTGCTTTTCGGCGATGCCGTAGGTGGTGGCGAAGTTGCCCATGTTGATCGCCATGGACAGATAGCCGGTGGGCATACCCTTCTCATCCTTGTTGATGATGATGGCGGGCTTGCCGGAATCGACATAGTGATAGGTCGGAACGACCGGCAGCTCCAGCTCCTTGTCGAGGAACTTCACGGTGACGAGGTCGCCCCAGGTGTAGCCCATTCTCTCAAAGAAAACGGTCGCCTTGCAGTCCGTATAGACGTTGCCGTATTTGGTCATCCAAATGTCGGCATCCAGACCGCCGATGGTGATCTTGGTGGTGTCGGGATTGGTGTAGTTAACGGTGATGCGACCCTTGGGCGCGCCGTAGTCCTTCTCCGAAATGACACCGCCGAGCTTCTCGGTGATGTAGTCGATGACGACGGAATCGAGCGTATAGCCAGTGTCAAACTGAGCCGACGCGGCGCTGAAGGCATAGTAGGTGTCGCCGCCTGCTGCAACAAAGTTGTTGGTGATCACGGCATACTTGGCCTTCTCGTCAAACGGCTTGCCATTGATCTCGTCGATGGTCACGCGGTTGATGGAGGCCGGGCCGTAGTAGGTCGAGCCGGGATAGGTCTCCTCGTTCTTGTCATAGAGCTTATCGCCGTCGACGGTGAACTTGATGCCGGAAACCTGCGGGAAGCCGCCCAGCGAGATCGGCGTGCAGAAGGTCGAGGCCTCCAGCGCCTCGAGCAGCTCCGCGCCGGTGACATAGACGACCGCAACGGTGTTGCCGAAGGGCAGAACCGTAAAGATGTCGTTCTTGGTCACATCGCCGGCCTTCACGGCCGCGCGGATGCCGCCGCCGTTCGTGATGGCAAGGATGTTCTCTGCGGGGGTCTCGGTGATGGAGCCGGGATTCTTCTCGGTGAGGTACCAGACCATTGCGTCGGTGATGAGGTCGCCGTTGTTGGTCTCCTCGGTGCGGTTGCCCGGCTCCTTAGCGCCGTTCAGCTCAACCTCGGAGGTCGCGAACTTCTGACCGTACTCAGCCTTGATGTCGTCGATGATCTTCTGCGCGGCGGCCTTGACCGTCTCATCCTGCTCGCTGAAGCCGCCCTCGCCGGTGGCAACGAGGTAGTTTTCAGAGATCTTCTTCGTGGCATTATCGACCACGATCACGCCGATGTTGGCAAACTTCGTGCCGGTGGACTGGATAGGCTCATCCTTCTCGCCCTTCTCCATCACGGTGTGGGAGTGGCCGTCAATGATGAAATCCAGCCCGGTGACCTTTTCATACAGGTCATAGGAGCGATACGGAACAGAGGATTCGTCCACGCCGAGGTGAGCAAGGCAGACAACCACGTCTGCGCCGGCTGCCTTGAGCGCGTCGACCTGCGCCTGCGCGTTCTGCCAAATGGTCGTCTCGGTCGAATCGGTCAGGAAGGTCAGACCCTTGATGAGCGCGGGATTGGTCTTTGTCTGCGTCTCGGGCGTCTCCAGACCGAAGAAGCCGATCTTGACGCCGCCCTTTTCGATGATCTTGTTTGCCTCGAAGATGGGCTTGTTCTCCGCATCAAGCACATTGGAGCAGAGAACCGCGAATTTCGCCTTCTTCATGTTTTCCTGAAGCTGCGGATAGCCATAGTCAAACTCGTGGTTGCCGAGGCCAACCACGTCATAGCCGGTCAGGTTCATCAGCTCCACAGCATTCGCGCCCTTGCTCAGTGAGACAGACGTGTCGCCTTGGCTGAAATCGCCCGCGTCGGCCAGAATGACGTCGGCGCCGACCTTTTCAAGCTTTGCCTTGAGCGCGGCCATATAGGAATATCCCAGAACCTCGCCGTGCACGTCGTTTGAGTGCAGAATGACGGTCTTCCCTGCGCCAAGCTTGTCGACATCCCCTGCAAACACGGACGGAAGCAGGGAGAATATCAGGCAGAGCACCAGCACAAGAGAAAGCAAACGGTTGCGCATTTTCATAAACAACTCTCCTTCTCTGCGATCCCGAATGCACGGAATCGGCTCATTTTTTTGGTGCGGGCAGAGGGCTGCTCGCACGTACAGTATAACAAGCAATGCACGAATTGTCCAGCATTTTTGTAATATTCGGCATTTTATTCAATTAATACATTCATATTTTGTGCAAACTGTGCAATTTGCTTGGCTGCTGACCGCGCAAGAGGGCGCTGCCGAAGCAGCGCCCTCGTTTATGACTTGTGCGAAACGGTTTGGTGCGTTATCTGTTGGTGAGCTTTGCGAAGATCACGAGAACCTTTGCCGCCTCGGCGCGGGTCGCGTTGCCCTTCGGCTGGAAGGTGCCGTCCGGGTAACCGGCGACGACGCCCTTCTCGGTCGCCCAGCCGACGGCGTTCTTCGCATAGTGGTAAATGTCGGCGGCGTCCTTGTAGCCATCGAGCTTATCCTCGTAGCTGCCCTTATCGCCGGAGAAGCGATAGAGGATGGTGACCATCTGCTCGCGCGTCACGAACGCATCCGGCTCAAAGGTCGTCTCGGACGTGCCGTTGATGATGCCGTTCTGCTCTGCCCAGACAGTCGCCTTGAAGTAGTAGCTGTTCTCCTTGACGTCGGTGAACTTGGAGGTAGTTGCCTCGACGGTCGGCTCACCGGCCAGACGGTAGACCATCGTGACCAGGTGCGCACGGGTCAGATTTTCGTTCGGCTCGAATTCGGTCGGGCTGACGCCGTTGACCACGCCGCGAGCAGTCAGCTCCACAACATAATCGTAGAACCAATCCTTCTCCGTGACGTCATGGAACTGGCTCTTGCCTGCCAGATTCGTGCGGAGCTTTGCAATCTCCTCGTCGGTCAGGCCGAGACCCTTGATATAGGTTTCCGCGAGCTTCGCAAGATCCGCGCCCTCGAGCGTCTCGACGCCGAAGATCGTCTTGAGATTCTTGACAATGTTGTTGGAAATGGTCGCGTACTGGGTCGTGCCGACCTTGACACCGTAGTAGTTCATGTAGGTCACGGCGTAATCCGTCTTGACCTCGTCGAGCGAGGCGCCCATCAGGCACTCGAGCAGCGCAGAGGTGAAGCCCGCGCGATCCTGACCCTCGTTGCAGTGCACGAGGTACGGGCCGTCGTGCGTTGCGAAGTAGCGCAGACCCTCTGCCAGACCGGTGCGGTTCGTCTCGCTCAGGAAGTCAACGCCGATGCCGAGGAAGGCCACGTTCTGCTTGGAGTAGTAGGTGTCGGCATAGCCCGCATAGGACTCCGCCTTAGCCTGATTATCCGCCAGGTTCATGATGGTCTTCACGCCGTGCGCCTTTGCCGCAGCGTCGGCATAGGTATTTCTTCCGATGGCGGGGTTGATCGGGCTGGAGGAGCGATAGAGCACACCGTAGCCCATTCCGGTCGTGCCGACCATGCGGAAGTTTGCAAACTGCTCGTCGGTCAGATCCTTGTAGTCCTCGCGGTTGTTCGTGCGGACAAGGTCATAGACCTCGTACTGATCCTTATAGCCGCCCTTCTGCGCCAGCGTGATGGTGATCTCCACCGGGAAGGTCACGCCCTCGTTTGCGTTCCAGACATAGGACTTGTCGGGGTTGGTCGTCTTGGTCGCAAGGCCGTAGCTTGCGGCGAAGCTTCCGTTGAAGATCTCCAGCTCGACGGGCTTGGAGGCATCCTTCCACGCGACGAGACCGGCTTCTCTTGCGCCGACATAACGGTATTCCGGAATGACGGGCAGGGTCAGCTTCTGGTCGAGGAACTCAACGGTCACATAGTCGGCATATTCGAAGCCCGCTGCGAGCAGCTCGCCGGAGGTGATGCTCAGGCGAACGTCGCCGTACTTGTCGATCTCGGTCGTCGACGGAGCGACGGTCTTGATCCGGAGCGCAGCGCTCTTGCTCAGGTTCTCGCGGAGCTTGGCGATTTCGGCGTCGGTCAGGCCGATCTCCTTCATGTAGGCCTCGGCCTCCTTGGCAAGGTCGGCCTTTGCGGTATCGGCCATGTCGAAGATCAGGCAAAGGTTCTTCAGGATCGCGTTGCGCAGATAGGCCTCCTGTGCCTCGGTCAGCGCGACCTGCTTGCCGTCGACCACATTATAATAATTGCGGAAGGTCGTGAGGTAGTCGTTTGCGACCTCGTCAGCAGAGGCGCCCATCAGGCATTCCAGAATGGCCGCGGTCAGGCCGGCGCGGTCCTTGCCCTCGGTGCAGTGCACCAGATACGGGCCCTCGTTCTTGGTGATGAAGCGGAAGCCCTCGGCCAGGCCGTTCTTGAACTCATCAGTCGTGAAGGCGACCGGCAGGTTCAGGAAGACAACGTTCTGCTTGGCATAGTAGCTGTCGTCATAGCCTGCGTAGCCCTTGGCCTCCGTCACGGAATCGGCGAGGTTGATGAAGGTCTTCACGCCCGCTGCCTCGGCAGCCTTGTCGGCATAGGTGTTTCTGCCCAGCTCGGGGTTGATCGGGCTGGAGGAGCGGTAGAGGATGCCCGCGCCCATGCCGGTAGTGGCGATGTTGCGGAAGTTTGCGAACTGCTCGTCAGTCAGCTCGGGGTAATCCTCGCGGTTGTTCGTGCGGTTGAGCTGGCGGACGGAAAGCTCGTCGGCATAGCCGCCGGCTTCCTTCATCGTCACGGTGGCGACGATCGGGAAGGTCACGCCGTCCTTAACGCGGTACTTCGGGGCGCCCTCAACGGTGCCTGCATCGGGGTTCGGCTCGATGATGCCCGCCTCAACGCCGAGCTGGCCGTAGTTGATGGCCATGGTCACAACCTTCTTGCCCGTTGCGGCGCGAATGAGGAGCTGATGCGTGTCGACGTCGTCATAGTTCGAGCAGACCGGGAAATCGTAGCTCTTTCCATTGAAGGAGACGGTGACAATGTCGCCGTAGTTAAAGTGCTTCAGGAATTCCTCGGTGGAGACGTTCAGGTCAAGGTGGCCGTACTTGAACATGTTCCCGCTGTCCGGAACCAGCTCATAGGTAATGGCGTCCTCTTCCTTGACGCAGCGCTCGTTCAGGTCGAGCGGCAGCACACCGCCGTTATCCTTGCCGATCCGGCGCAGCGCCTCGATCGCGCTGAGGTTGTCGATCGGCGCCTCGTTGACGTCCTGCACGGGCGTCTTCTTCTCAAAGGCGGAGCCGGGCAGCGTCGCGCAGTATTCGTTGATCGCGATGCGATAGGTCTTGGTGTTGTCGTGGATGTCCACAACGGTGCCGTCGTCAAGCACGATGGAGGTGACAGTTCTCACCGGGCGGCCGTCCGTGCCCGTGGTGGCCTTATACTTGACAAACATGCCGGAGAACTGGTCGCCGTAGTTGGCGTTCCTGAATGCATTTTCAACCGTTTTGGCAAGCTCTGCGCCGGTTGCGTCGAAGGTCAGCAGGCGGTTGCCGAACGGCGAGATGGTGTAAATGTCGCCGACGGTGATGTTGCGGGTGGTCGCGCCCTCCTCCATCATCAGGTCGCAGCGGATGCCGCCGCTGTTCGTGAAGGCGACGACGGTGTTCATGTCCTTCGTGGCCTCGAGCATCAGGCCTGCAAGCCAGTTGCCCGCGATGGTGTTCGTGCTCTTGCCGATCTTTACGCGGCGCGTGATGCTGCGGTCGACCGTGCCGAGCACCTCCTCCATCTGATCCTTGACGGCATCCCATGCCGCATGGCTGATGGCAAGCACGTCCGGATCGAGGTTGGCCTTGTTTTCGTCGTTGTCGTAAAGGGCATCCTTCTTATCGGTGATGGAGATATAGTTGGGAGCCAGCACCTCGGCCTCGCCGGTGACGGTGTTGTACTGGAGCTTGGCGTTGGCATAGCCCTTGGCCTGGCAGTTGCCCTGAATGTAGGCGATGCCGTTATCGGCGACGCCGAAGCTCGCGGTGTGAGAGTGGCCGCCCAAAACGAGGTCGACCTTGTCGGGGTCAAGCGCTCCGGCAAGATGCGCCGGGCTTGCGTGCGCAAGCACCATCACGACGTCGGGCTTCTCCGCGGCGATCACGCTGTCGATCTTCGCATTGAGCTTGTCGAGGTCGGGATCAATGTCGTACGGGGCGATCTTTGCGGCCATGATGTCCATGGAATAGTCGGGGATATAACCGATCACCGCGACGGACACGCCGTCCTTATCGAGGATCACATAATCCTTCACGATGGAGGAGTGCGTCGTCGTTCCGGCGTCAAAGAGGTTATAGGCCAGAACGGGAATGCTGCTGTCGCCGGTGAAGCTGCCGACCTCATAGGCGGGCATGGTGCCCTCGGCGTCCGTGGCGTACTTGGTGACGTCCCAGTCGAACTCATGGTTGCCGAGCGCGACGGCGTCGTAGCCCATGTTGTCATAGGCTGCGCGCAGAGCGCTGCCGTAGATCAGGTTGGAAACGGGCGTGCCCTGATAAATATCGCCGCCGTCAAAGAGCAGCACGCCGTCGTTCGCGGCATTGGCTCTGGCGTCCTTGACGATCTTCGCGATGCGCGCAAGGCGATACTGGAACGTCTCCGGTTTGCCGCTGGAGGTGTCCGTCAGATAGCCGTGCACGTCCGTGGTCTCAAAGATCTCGAAGGTCTTGTAGCCCGTGGCGAGCGACCATGTGGAGGTGATGGTCGGGGTGATCGTGCCATTTGCGCGGATGTAGTCGGTCAGGAGGTTTCTGGCCTGACCCTTGTCCTCGCCCTGGATCATGTCGAACTGCGTCGAGTAGATCACGCGTGCGGGATCGTTTGCAACAAAATTGCAGCCGTGGCTGTTGAGCCATTCGATGTAATGGCCGCCGCCGTTATAGCGGTAGTTGTTCACGACCACGGTGAAGGTCTTGTTGGCAGCAATGGGCTTGCCCTCATAGGTCATGGAGACGACGCGCGAGCCTTCCGGCTTCGTGTAGTCGAGCACATAGGAGAAGCCGTCGCCGTAAATGACGTCATAATAGGTCAGGTCGCCGTTGCTGACATAGGGCTTGCCGGAGGTGTCCGTCTTGATCTTCGTCGCGGCGAACTCGAGCCACTGGTGGAGCTCCTCGCCCTTCATGGTGATCTGATAGAACCAGTTTTCAAAGCGGTAAAGCTTAAACATATCGCCAAGGTAGATGTTGCCCTTGTCGATGATGTTCGCATTGTCGCCGGAGGTCAGCGGCGCGGAGATGGAGAGCTGCGCCGGCTTGTCGTCCTTCGGATTGTCCGGCGTGTTCACGCCGGTGTTGTCATAAGCGCCCCAGAGCTGGACGGTGTTGACCAGATCCATGAACGCGGACGGCTTTGTTCCAAGCTCGGCAGCCGTAAAATCTCCGTCGGCCTCGCCGATCTTCTCGAGCATGTACTCCTTCCATGTCGCGTCCTCATAGGGCTGGAGAACCTTGACGAGGTCTTCGTCGAGCGGGTAGTTCTCCATATTCACCAACGCGGTGTCAATGTCGGCCTTGCCGGTCGTCTTGTCGTAGGAGACCTTCACCTGCGCGATGGCGCGTGCCTTGGTGAACGGCTGGAGCACATGGACGTCCTCGCCCTTGGCGTTTTTGATCGTCCAATCCTTGTTGTTATGCTCATGGCCGGAGAATGCGAAGGAGATGGAGTCCGTCTCCTTAACGAGCTGCTCGATGAAGTCGGATTTCTCGTCGGAATTCACGCCGCTGTGGGCAACAACGACGATCATGTCGGCCTTTTCCTTCATTTCCGGCTCATAGTGCTTATAGGTGTCGATGATGTTGGCAAAATAGATGCCTTCCCAGTTGGCGGGAATATCCCATGTGGGGATATTGGGGTTGCCGAAGCCGATGACAGCAACCTTCACGCCGCCAAAGTCCTTGATGACGTAGGGGGCATAGCCCTTCCACGTCTTCCAGTCCTTGCTCTCGTCGCTGTTGGTGGCGGCGTCGAGATAGTTGGCCATGCAGACGCTCAGCTGCTTTTCCGTTTCCGTGCTGGGGGAAGTGGCATAATCAAGCTGACGGTTGAGGATATTCAGACCGTAGTTAAACTCGTGGTTGCCGACAACCCACATGTCATAGCCGATGGAACGGAATGCCTTAACCGCCGGGGGATCGGCATCGGGCTTGTTGAACGCATAGTAATACGTCAACGGAGCACCTTGGATGGTGTCGCCCAAGTCGGCAACATACAGATTGTCGCCGTATTCCTGCTTCATTTCCTTGATGTACGAAGAGACGCGGGTCAGGCCACGTTTATAGGTGCCGCTTTTGGAGGCGTCGACCGTATAATCCGTCGCGAAGATCTGACCGTGCAGGTCGGACGTCACAAGGAATGCAAAGTTGGATTTGCTCTCTTCCGCAAAAACCGTCGGCAGAAGCGACAGGATCATGCAGAGCACCAGCAGTGCAGCGAGAACGCGGGTCAGCTTTTTCATAAACTACTCTCCTTTTCAAAAGTGAAAGACTGCGCAGAGCAGCCTTCCCGCCATATTTTCGTGAGCGATGCCCATTGCTCACACGGTTAGTATAACATTCTTCCCAATTTCTGTCCAGTCTCTTTGTGGAATTTGTAGGAACGCACAATTCCTATATGACTTTTCAAACACTTTGCCCAATTTTCGCGTCCCCTTCCGTGGATTCGACCGCTTCCGCGCACTGCGGCTTGACGGATTCCCCCGTCCGTGATAAAATAGAGATTAAAATATAAAGAAGAGGATGGGATTTTCGATGAAACAATGCCACCGGCTCGCCGCGCTGCTCTGCACGCTGGCGCTGCTGCTCGGTCTGCTGCCTCCCCTGCGCGCGCAGGCGGCAGAGACCTACACGCTTCCGGTTTTTGAGACCTCTGACGTTCACGGCTTCTTGGTCGAGACGACCAGCACGGCCAGCGAGACGACCGAGCTTTACCGCATGGCCTATATTGCCGACAAGGTTGACGACGCGCGCGGCGGCGACGCCGCCCGCACGGTTCTGCTCGACGGCGGCGACATTTATCAGGGCAACGCGATCTCCAACCTGCAAAACGGTGAGCCGATGGTCGCAGCATACGACGTGATGGGCTACGACGCCGTGGCGCTCGGCAACCACGAATTCGACTGGGGCATCACGACCACGACCGACTCAGACGGCACCATGACGCGCTACACCCTCAACGGTGTGGAGCACGACAGCAAGATTCCCATTCTCGCCTCGAATATCTACTACGCCGGGACATCCGACCGCGTGGATTTCACACAGGATTACGTCATTCTGAATAAAACTGCTGTCTCTCCCTCCGGTCAGACGCGCACCGTGCGCGTGGCGGTGATCGGCTACGTCGACACCTATAGCTCGTCGATCATGGCCTCGGAGATTGCGCCCTATACGATTCTTGCCGAGCTGAACCGTGCGGAGCAGACGGCCAAGGCGCTCAAGGCCGACGGCCGCGCGGACGCCGCTATCCTGCTGGCGCATATGGACGCAGCCGCCCTCGCAGGGCAGCTCTCGGACGAAACGGCCTTCGATCTCGTCTGCGGCGGGCATTCGCATACGGGTCAGACCGGTGTCTCCGGCGGCGTGACCTACATGCAGCCCTGGTCGAAGGCGGCGGCCTATGCCTATGCCGAGCTGTGCTTTGACGGCAGCGGCGCCGTCAGCGTGCGCGGCGCAGCGATCGAGAGCCTGCAAGAGATCACGGAGCGCCTCACCGACACCGCCGCCAACGCCTCAGAGCTAGCGCCGGACGTGCTCTCGCTGAGCCGGTTTTATCTGGAAAACGTGCAGGGCGAGCTGAACACGCGCCTCGGCTACGTCACCGTCGGCATCAGCACCGCTCAGATCGGCAACAATCCCTTCTCCAGCACGGGCGGCAACTGGATGACCGACATGGCCAACCGCGCCACCGGCTCGAAGGTCTCCTTCACCAACAAGGGCGGCATACGGACGGAGCTTCTGCTTGACGGCAGCCGCCGCTACATCACCAAGGGCGACGTCTATACGATCGCGCCCTTCTGCAACCTGCTCTATGTCTATGACCTCACCTATTCTGACCTGCTGACCGTTCTGAGCTGGGGCATCAGCTCCGGCCGAGGCCTCGGTCTGCGCATGAGCGGCATCGACTGCTATTATTCCGGCTCGACTGTCACGGCGCTTGTTGAGGACGGCGTCTGCATCTATCAAAACGGCAAGTTTTTCGACGGCTATGCCGACAAGCACCTTCGCGTATCCGTCAACGAATACATTGCCACCGCCTCGAGCACACCGTTTGCGTCGTGGAACCAAAAGTGTGTGGACAGCACGCAGGTCGACAACGAGAGCTTCATCCGCGTGCTCGAGCAGGAGGGCAAAGAAAACGACGGTCTGCTCTTTGTCGACCCGAACGCGCACTATATCAACGGCACCTACGCTGCTCCAACCTATACGATTGCGACCTCTTACGAGGGAAAGGGCTATATCACACCCACGCAGCACGTGCAGAAGGGCGCGCGCGTGGTGCTCACGATCCGGCCGGACGACGGCTGGAGGCTGAGCCGGCTTGTGGTCGACGGCGACGAGCTGACGCCCGCCGAGCAATATGTGATCCGCAGTGTGCACGCCGACAGCACGATTCACGCCGTATTCACCGAGCTCGCGGCCGAGTCGGCCGACCCCTGCGCGGCGTTCACGGATGTTGACCGCAACGCATGGTATCACGAATCGGTCGATTTCGCGCTTGCTCACGCGCTGTTCAACGGCTGCGGAGACGGCCTCTTTGAGCCAGACGGCACAATGACCCGCGCCATGCTCGTCACGGTGCTCTGGCGCATGGAGGGACAGCCGGGCGCGCAGGAGAGCCTGCACTTTTCGGACGTTTCCGCACGCAGCTACTATGCCGGGGCCGTCCGCTGGGCAGCCGAGCGCGGCATCGTCGACGGCGTCGGAAACGGACGCTTCGAGCCGGATTCCGCCGTCACTCGTGAGCAGATTGCCGTGCTCCTCCTGCGCTACGCGCGCTATCGCGGCATATCCGTCGATCCGACGGCGATTCCGGACAGCTTTGCCGATGCCGGCCGCGTCAGCGCCTATGCCCGCGAGGGCGTCGGCTGGGCGATTGCCGCCGACCTCCTGCGCGGCAGTCGGGAGTCAGACGGCACGCTTCGGCTCGAGCCGAAGGCGTCGGCCACCCGGGCGCAGGTCGCCGCGCTTCTGATGCGCATGAATCATCTGTTGCAAAAATCCTGACTTGTGCTATAATGATGTCCGGAATCCACAAAGAGAGGACGGCAGCCATGGAGATCGGCCGATATTTCTGCAACGACCCCGCCGCGCCGAAGCCGAACAGCCCGACACACATCGGAACGAACGTGCTTCTGGAGGCTGAGGGGCGGCTTCTGCTGGAAAAGCGCTGGGACTGCGGCCAATGGGGGCTGATCGGCGGCCGCCTGCGCAGCGGCGAGCGCGAAACGCGCGGCATTGCCCGCGAGCTGCGGGAGGAGACGGGGATCTTTCTTCCGGAGAGCGCCTTCACCCACGTCTGCACCACGCAGGACGCGCGCATCGCGGCCTATCGCGACGGCACGGTCTGGCGCATGGTCATCGTCCTGTTCCGCGCAAGGCTGGAACGCCTACCGGAGCTGAAGCCGAGCGTGGAATCCCTACAGCTGCAATTTTTTACGCCGGAGGAGCTTTCGGCGCTGAATTTAGTCATCACCCACCGCGATCTGATCCTCCGGTGGGCAGAGGAAAACGGAGGAAACCAGTTATGAAGATTTTAGTCGCCGGCGGCATGGGCTTCATCGGAAGTCACACCTGCGTGGAGCTGATCGAGGCAGGCTACGAGCCTGTGATCGTCGATAACCTCGTCAATTCCAACGCCGAGGTGCTCGACCGCATTGAGCACATCACCGGCGTGCGTCCGGCCTTTTTTGAGCAGGACGTCGGCGATCGCGCCGCCCTGCGCGCGGTCTTTCAGGCGCACGAAATCGGCGCCGTGATCCACTTCGCCGGCCTGAAGGCCGTCGGCGAGAGCGTCGGCCAGCCCCTGCGCTATTACCGCAACAACCTTGACGCTCTTCTGACGCTGCTGGAGGTCATGGAGGAATTCGGCTGCAAGCGCCTGATCTTCTCGTCCTCGGCGACGGTCTACGGCCCGGAGAATCCCGTGCCCTATGTGGAGACCATGCCCGCGCACGTCTGCACGAATCCCTACGGCTGGACGAAGGTCATGAGCGAGCAGATCCTGCGCGATTACGCCGCCGCGAAGCCGGATTTCTCGGCTGTGCTCCTGCGCTATTTCAACCCCATCGGTGCGCATGAATCCGGCCTTCTGGGCGACGATCCGTCCGGGATCCCGAATAATCTGATGCCCTATGTCGTGCGCGTGGCGGCGGGACAGCTTCCGATGCTGACCGTTTTCGGCGACGATTATGACACGCCCGACGGCACCTGCCTGCGCGATTATCTGCATGTCGTTGACCTCGCGAGGGGACATCTCTGCGCGATCGAATATGCGCTGGCGCACACCGGCGCAGAGGCCATCAACCTCGGAACGGGCAGCGGCACGAGTGTGCTCGAGCTGATCCACACCTTTGAGGAGGCCACCGGCGTACATGTGCCCTATCGGATCGGGCCGCGCCGCGCGGGCGATCTCGCGCGCTGCTGGGCAGACGCCTCCAAGGCCGAGCGCCTGCTCGGCTGGAAAACCGAGAAAACGCTCGAGCAGATGTGCCGCGACAGCTGGAGCTTCGCGCTCAAGTGCGGCGAGTAACGCGCCCGCACGCGCTGCGCAGCGGAGGTTGTTCTTCAAGGGAAGCTCTGATTCAATCGCAAGAGTGGTCAGCGAGGGATTTTGTTCCAGATTGAGGTTTGGAAATCGCAGGAATACTTTGTGTATTTCAAGATTTTCAAACCGATAAGCTGGGACAAAAGACCCGCTGAGCGCCGCAGCTGATTGATTCAGAGGTTCCCAAGCAAGCGAACGATCCTGACACATATGAGAAGGGAAGTGTGGGCAGCGCCCGCACTTCCCTTTTCTCCTGCGGCGATCAGCCGAATTTTACTGCGTAGCCGTGCCGTCTCCGACGGTGCTCCGATAGTCCCGCGCCAGCAGCTGCCATGTCGCCTTGTCGACCTCACCGGTCACGGGCAGACCGTAGCGCGCCTGCATCGCGCGAATGCTCTCGGCCGTCGGCTGATCGAGCACGCCGGTTGAGGGCGCACTCGGGATGTCCTTATACGCGTCGCAGAGCGCCGCCAGCATTCCCTGCACGAGGAACAGATGCCGGTTCTTTTCGCCGGTGCGCAAAATCTGCCCCGGCAGGAGCGCAAGGCGCAGCGGCTCGGCCTCCAGCTGGAAAACACGTGCCGACTCGGCGCGGTCGTTCAGCAGCTCCCATGTTTGCAGATCGGCGATCCCGGTGACAGGCAGCCCCTCTCGCGCCTGAAACACGCGGACGGCCTGCTGCGTCTCGCGGCCGAAGATGCCGTCAACAATTAGAAGCAGCTCGGGCAGAACAGCCGACAGATTGGCTTGAAGCGCCGCGACGGACGACGCCTTAGGCGTTCCGGTAAGCATAGTCTCCTCCCCCTCTCAGGAAAAATCGCTGTCGCCGAGCTGTACCGCGCGGCCGGGATACTGCGCCGACAGCGACGAGAGCGAGTTTGACGAATCCACAACGCCGACGACGCGGCTATAGAGCGCCGCCCAGGTCGCCGGGCCGACGATCCCGTCCGGCGTCAGCCCCGCAAAGCGCTGAAACGCGATAACGGCCTCCTCGGTCTTCGGGCCGAAAATACCGTCCATCTCCACCGTTTCGATCGTGCTGACATATTCGGCCATCACACGCAGCATATATTGCAGCTGCTGCACCTTCACGCCCGTGCTGCCGACCTGAAGACCGGGTGGCGCCTGCCAATTGCTTCCGAGAAACATCTGCCCCTCCCCGTCCAGCTCCGCCAGCTCCAGAATGCCGACATAAAGCCGCACGAGCTGATACCACGTTGTCCTGCCGACAATGCCGTCGGACGTCAGATTGAAAATCTGCTGGAAGCGGCGCACGGACGCCTCCGTCCCGCTGCCGAAGATGCCGTCGATCGGGTCGACGCGCGGGATCGACGGATAGTTCCGCGCCACGCGGTCGAGCATCACCTGTGCCTGCACGACGCCGGCGCCCTGCGAACCGCGCCGCAGCGGCGTGCCGGGGTAGGACGGCGTATAGCCGCGCACCGGCGCTTGATTCACCAGCTCGACGTCGCTGCCGTAATAATACCGCAGGATCTCCCCGGCCGTTTTTCCCTGTCGCGCAAGGTTCTGCGAGCCCCACTGGCTCATGCCCGAGCAGGTGACGGTCGTGCCGTTGCAGTATTTCGCCGCCAGCGGCTCGATGCTGCCGCGTTTGCGGATGTAGCTCGTGTAAAGGCCGTCGACAAGCTTGGAAATGTTGTCGAAAATATTGCGCCCGTTGATGAATTTCTGGTCGATGGCCGTCGAGGACGTGATGTCAAAGCGATACCCACGGCTGCGGTAAAACTCCGTGTAGACCCGGTTGAGCGCGAACGAGCTGATCGCCAGAATGTTCGCGCGCAGGGCGCTCTCGTCCCACGTCGGATAGACCTCGCTCGAGGCAACATTCTTGACGTACTCGTTGAACGGCACGGTGACATTCGCCGCGTAGGACTCCGGCGCGCCCAGATGCACCGTGATCTGTCTCGGGATGTACGGTGTGACGGTCTGCATGGTTAAAGCTCCTGCGCCGGGATCGTCACGTTCTCAGCGGCGTTCGGGTCGGCCGGGCGCTCCTCCAGCGGCAGGAGCATGATGTCCTGAATGCTGCGGATGCCCGAGAAAATCTGGATTCCCCGAATGTCAATGGGCAGGAAATTCGGATGCGCGACGGTGACGTCCACCGACGCAAACGGTTCGGCCTGCCCCGGTGTCAGGCTGTTGGCCGCCGGCTCGGCCTCCAGCGTGACAGGCTCGATCAGCCCACTGCTGTCCGTCGTGCGCACAGCGAGTACGCGCTGCCCCGTTGCGGTTTTCGCCAGTACGCACACGCTTGCCCCCTGAATCGGGAGCTGCGCCGCCGAGCTGTAGACCCGGACGACCAAGGTTCCTGTTGATGGCATAGCGCTCCTCCTTTCGGCGTTCTCCCAGAGGATATGCACCCGCGCCGTGAAATAGAACCGCGTTCCGATATAAAAAGGCTCGTCTCAAATTGCTTTGAGACGAGCCTCAGCGTATCAAAAACCTTTTTTGACAGTCTAAAGGCTGCTGCGGAACTCCGCAGCAGCCTGTTTTCTCCTTACACCGGGGTGATCGGAAGCTCCACGTCGCACACGGTCGAGTCGGTCGTCTCCGACGTTGAGACGGTCAAAATGTCGACCGGCGCAAAAATCTGGATTTTCACTTCCGGATACTGAAATGCCTTCATTGTTTTTCCTTTCTGCGGAGGGCGCGTGCCCTCCGCATTTCTTCCGACCTCTCAGGAGGTGAACAGGTTGTACTGCTCGCCGGAGATGTCGTAGGGGCAGAGCTGATCTGCCGGCGGCTGGACGGTGCACGCGCCGAACTCCGGATTGAACAGATACCAGCCGGTGTTGGGGGCCTCCGGGTCGAGCGGAACGGTGCACTCCCCAATCTGCACAGCGTTTTGCTTGACCGTGCAGCTCGCGATGGTAGCCCCGGCGAGGGTGAAGCTTTCATAAATCAGCTTGGGTTTCGAATATTTCTTTTTCATCATCAGCACCTCACTTGTTCAGAAAGCTCTTTTTTCTCTCGGCGTCGGTCGGCAGGAGGAAGGCCGCGCTCTGTCCGCTGACTGCGGCGGCGGCCGCGCCCGCCAGACCGATTCCGGCGGACGAAAGCTGCTTGGACTCGTTGTCCACGACCGTCACCTTGACATTGTCAAGGTAATAGAAGCAGGACGATGCGTCAGCCTTCCCATGATTATAAGGATTGCTGTACACCGTGAACAGATCCTTGCTTCGATCCGTTGAGTTTGCGGAAACCGTTTGCCGCGCGCTGAAATGCACCCAGCCGCCGTTCTTCGTGATTTTGACATGGTGGTCATTGTGATCGGTCTTGCCGTTTTCGTCCATGTACTGCAAATTACAGAAGAGGTCGGTGCTATTCGCCGGGCTGTTCGGGTCATGGAGCTTGCTCGCGTCGCAGAGCGTCGTGTCGAGCTTCCACGCCGTCACATGGTACGTCCCGGCGAAGGTGCTGCCGTTCTGCCCGTCAAAGGGCATCGTGTCGAGCAGGTAGACCTGCTCGGCCTGCGCGGCGTTGTTGCTGCTGTAGATCTCATAGTCGACGGTGTCGGCCTTGACCGACTTCGTGAAGGCGTTGGCCGTGCCCTTCGTGATCATGATGCCCTCAGAGGCGAGGTTGCCGTTTTCGGCCGTGAAGGCGCGGTTGTCCTGCGTGCCCGAGATGGTCACGGTCGGCGCGAGGGAGGTCGTGCCCTGTGGACAGTCCTCATCCGGCAGCTTGCTGCCGATTGATTCAGAGGTTCCCGGGCAAAAAAAGTCGTGAAACTCCGATCAAAACCGGATTTTCACGACTTCATTTGACTTTGGATGGGGCGATTCTCTTGCAATCTGCTGTTTGCAGCAGTCCCAGGCGTTTTATTGGTCAAGCAGAAAATCTGTATAACGCTTGTTCACGACCAGCGACCGCAGCAGGTCGTCCGAGAGGTCGAGGTCGCCCTCGCGGCCGCGCAGGGCGTCGACGTCCATCAGCTCGCGGATCGTGGGCTTCGCCCAGTCCGGAAGCTCCTCAAACGTGTGATAGTGCCCGTCCGAGGCGGGCTGCGGCGCAGTCGATTCCACATACGCCTCGCCAAAATAGTTGCAAACGCCCTTGGCGATCGTCTCGCCGATCGTCTCGGTGTTCGCGGTCAGCCACGCGGCGACCTCGGGCACGTCGTGGAAGTCGACCTCGACATAGGCCGTCGGCGCGTTCGCATTTTTGATCTCATAAAGCTCGGGGTGCGCCGTGATGTTCTCGGACGTGCCCGGCGTCAGCGGCGCGAGAACGTCAAAGATCGCCTTCGCCGCCTTGTAGCCCTCGCCGCTCAGCGCGTAGCACATGATGCGCGTGCCGCTCGTCTTGCTGTTGAAGGCGTTCGTGTGGATCGGCAGGTGCAGCTCCGCGCCGAACGCGTCCGACTTGGCGCATTTGCTCGACATCGGCTCATACTGCACCAGCTCCACGGCAAAGCCGCAGCGCTCGAGCGCCACCCGGCACGCAGCGCCGATCCTGCCGCAGACCTCCGCCTCGTTCGTGTTGCCAGAGGCGTAGGTGTTGCGCCTCTGGTCGCTGGGACTGATAAAAACCTTGTGCATGTTCCATTCCTCCTCATTTATTTCCGACCGATTCCGACTGCAAAAGCTTCCGCGCATTCCCCCTTTTTACCCTTAGCTGCAAATTTCTCCAAAATTGCCTCGTTTTGTGCAACCGCGCTGCCTTTGCAGACAAACGGAGGCCGCCGCTCCCCCGTTTCTACATTTTATGCGCCCCGCCACTCCTGCGTCCCCCAAAAATGCCCCCTCGCATTTGCATCCGGCGTCCCGTATTTTCGTCATTGCGAGGAGGGCACAATTCTGTGCCCGACGCGATAAAATCCCGAAATTTCAATTCCTTCCGTAGAGATACCGCATAATAGCGCAAAAACGACAGGTTTTCCCTGTCGTTTTCTGTGTCAAGCTGTTTCTGTTTTATATGCCGTCCGGAGTGCCACGCTTTCGCCGAACCGCTTGCATTTCAAGGGAACCTCTGATGAAATTGCAAGAGCGGTCAGCTGGGGCAAAAGACCCGCTGTCCGCCGCAGCCGATTGATTCAGAGGTTTCCAAGTTCACCCCTTATGCCTTCACATTTTTGATGATCCTCGCGGCAACGCCCTGCACGACCAGCTCGCGCACGCGGATGATCTTGTCCGGATAGCGCTCCCGGTTCTCATAGCGCAGGACGGCGCAGCCGGACGCCTCGTCGATCCCGGCGAAGGTCTTGAGCGTGTTCTGATTGTGCTCGTCAAGCGCGACGACCACGTCGCCGACGGACGCCATGCTCTGTCTGCGGATAAGCACGAGGTCGCCGTCGTCGATTCCGACGTCCGTCATGGAATCGCCGTCGGCACGAAGCAGATAGAACGGTCCCTTCCCGAAGACCGACTCGGGCAGACTGACGTATTCCTCAACGGTCTGCTCCTCCTGCTCGGGGTCGCCGCAGCGGATCGAGCCGACGATCGGCGCCGAGCAATAGCCCGTGGTGCATTTGTCGGTCTGCGCCGTTTCGATGGAGCGCCCGTCGTAGACGAGCAGCCCGCGTTCGTTCATCTCGAGCAGATAACGGTAAGCCGTGGTCTTGGCGATGCCAAGCGCCCTCGCGATCTCGCCGACGGAGGGACACGCCCGCCGGTCGCGGTAAAACCGCCCTGCGTAGGCACGGATGCGCTCCATCAGCTCCGGATCCTTTGACCGCATATTTCTCCCCGCTTTCTATCCAAAACGTCCCGTTTCTTTTATTATACCGGCTCTTCTGCGGAAATGCAATCCCGTTTTTTGTCAAAGCCACGCAGTCCGCACCTTGTATGCCTCGTAAAGCGTCTCGCGTGCCGCCCGTCCGGCCTTTCTTTTCCGCGTCTCTCCTTTTCCTGCGTTTGCAAACACCGGATCTTTTCTTTCTCCCCGAATTTGTCGATTAATGTTAACAGCACCGCATTTTCCGTCTATAATAAGAATTTAAAAGGAACCTCTGATTAAATTGCAAGAGCGGTCAGCGAGGGATTTTGTTCCAGATTGAGGTTTGGAAATCGCAGGAATACTTTGTGTATTTCAAGATTTTCAAACCGATAAGTTGGGACAAAAGACCCGCTGAGCGCCGCAGCCAATTTATTCAGAGGTTCCTTAAAGGGAATAAAACTAGCAAATCCTCTGATTTGGTCGTCCTCGGCTGAGGCAGAAACGGCAGGCTTTCCCCGTAAAATTAAAATAAGAAGGCTCGAACCATATGAGGAAACTGATAACCGTCTCGCTTCTGCTGCTCTGTCTGCTGCTCGGCGCGTGCGCCGCGCAGACGCCCGGCGTCTCGACCGCCGCGACGGAGACGACCGCCAACCCCGCCGGGCAGCTTCCGACCGTTGCGGGCTTTGAGCCGCAGGCGGACTGGCAGCCCGTCACCGGATAGGGTCTGTCGATTCTCGCCGCCGGCAGCTACAGCGGCCGCTATTTTGAGGACGGCAGCGACGAGGCGGTCGAGCAGGTCGCCGCTCTGCTGGTCAAAAACACCAGCGAGACGACCGTTGAATATGCCGAAATCACGGCCGGAAGCAGCAGCTTCGTGCTCAGCGGACTGCCCGCCGGGGCGACCGTTCTGGTGCAGGAGGCCGCGCGCGGCACGGACCCGGTCGTTGATGCCGTGGTCAGCACATGCGTCCCCGCAGCGTCGCTCGTCGAGCAGTACGACGCCGATTTCGAGGTCTATCTGGGCGACGGTGTCATCAGCATCCGCAACGTCTCCGGACGGAGCTTCGCCCACGACGTCTCCGTCTACTATAAAAACGTCGAGAACGGCGTTCTGCTGGGCGGCATCACCTACCGCGCCCGCTTCAGCGGCATTGAGAACGGCGCGATCGGGCAGAGCATCCAGAGCCACGCGACCGAGGCGCAGAGCGCCGTCGTCTATCTGTCCTATGCCGACTGACGCAGTCTTTTCGCTGGGCGGCGTAAGGATCGGCTTTTCCGGCCGCGTCCCGCCGCTCAGCGACGGCTCGTTTCTGCCGCAGTTCCGCGCGGAAGGCGCGCCGGACGTCACGCTCGAGCTTTATCAGGACGCCGACGCGGCGCTTGACGCGCCCGTGATCTACGAGGATTCGTTTTACCGCGTCCACCGCAGCGGCGAACGCGTTTTCGCCGAGGTCAGCGCGCACGGGGCACTCCCCACATGGGGCTATTCCGTCCTGCACTGCGACGAGCGCCGGCCGCGTCTGCAAATTCTCTCTCCGACCTGCACCTGTACGCTCGATCAGGTGCTATCCGGAATGATGATGGAGAGCCTGCTGCTGGCGCGCGGGCGCGCGATCCTGCACGCCGCCTGACTGAAACCGACGGTCGGGCGCTGCTCTTCACCGGGCCGTCCGGCGTCGGCAAATCGACGCAGGCGCCGCTCTGGCAGGCGCACAGCGGCGCAGCCGTGCGCAACGGCGACAAGGCGCTGCTGCGCCTCGCGGACGGACAGGCGCGCGTCAGCGGTCTGCCCTATGCCGGCACCTCCGGCATCTGCGAACGCTTCGACCTGCCGGTCGGCGCGATCGTAACGCTGCGCCAGGCTGCGCAGAACCGCGTCGAACGCCTCTCCCCCGCTGAGGCCATCAAGGCGATTTTGAGCCAGACGGCGCTTCAGCCGTGGAACGAGCGCGACATACAGGCGGCGCTCGACCTTGCCGCCGGGCTGGCCGCGCGCGTCCCGGTTTTCCGCCTCTCCGGTCGACCGGACGCCGGGGCGGTCGCCTGTCTGGAAAGGAGTCTGCCATGGAGCACGCCGTGACCCCCAAGCTTTTGGACTATTTTCACGCGCGCGGCAAGCGCTTCGGACTGCCCATCGCGGGCAACTTCGAGCTGACCGCGCGCTGCAACTTTAACTGCAAAATGTGCCATGTGCACCTGACGGAGGCCGAACAAAGGCGGCGCGGCCGTGAGCTGGCGGCGCAGGAGTGGATCGCGCTTGGAGAAGCCGCAAAGCGTGCGGGCGCGGTCTTTCTGCTTCTGACCGGCGGTGAGCCGTTCCTGCGGCCGGATGTACGAGCCTGCCTTCCCGATCACGGAGCTTGGCTTCGACGCCGCATGGGTGCAGACGCGCAAGGCCACCGCCGCCATCCGTCTGCCGGATGCCTGCGCCTCCTGCTCCCTGAATTTCCTGTGCCACGCCTGCGCGGTAATGTGCTCTACGGCGAAACCGGGCGCTTTGACGGCAAGCCGGACTACCTTTGCCGCCTGAACCGCAGCTACCTGAAGCACACGCTCGCGCTCTGGCAGAGCGAATACGGCGGCACGCACACGGCTGTGCAGTGAAATTTGCTCTATCAAAAAATGGTTTTTGGCAGTCTGAAGGCCGCGCCGATTTTCGGCGCGGCCTCTTTGCAGGTTATATGTTCCCGCTCAGTTCTCGTTCGGGTGGATGCCATGGGAGGCGAACTGCTCCAGCAGGGCGTCCATGTCGTTCGGGCAGCTCATCGGCTCGCCGCAGGCCTTGATCGCGTTGGCGACGTCCTTCAGGCCGTTGCCGGTCACGACGGAGACGACCTTTGCGTCGGCCGGGATCTTGCCCTCCTGGCAGAGCTTCTTCAGGCCGGCGGCGCCGGTGACGCCGGCAGGCTCGCCGAAGACGCCGCAGGTGCGGCCGAGCAGCTTCTGTGCGGCCATGATCTCCTCGTCGGTAACGTTGACGACGAGGCCGTTGCTCTCGCGGATGGCCATGAGCGCCTTATCGGCATTGCGCGGCACGCCGACGGCGATGGAGTCGGCGAGGGTGTTCTCCTCCATCGGCTCCCACGGCTTGTTCTCGGCAATGGCGCGGTTGATCGGGTGGCAGCCCTCGGCCTGTGCCGAGATCAGGCGCGGCAGATGATCGATGAAGCCGATTGCATAGAGATCCTTCAGACCCTTCCACAGGCCGGCGATCGTGCAGCCGTCGCCGACGGAGATGGCGATATAATCCGGCACCTCCCAGTTGAGCTGCTCCATGATCTCCAGACCGACGGTCTTCTTGCCCTCGGAGAGGTAGGGGTTGATGGCCGCGTTGCGGTTATACCAGCCCCACTTGTCGATGGCCTTCTTGGAAAGCTCAAACGTCTCCTCATAGTTACCCTGCACGGACACGACGTTCGCGCCGAAGGTCATGAGCTGCGCGACCTTGCCCTTCGGGGCGCGGGACGGGACGAAGATATAGGTCTTCAGACCCGCTGCGGCGGCGTTGCCGGCCAGCGAGGAAGCGGCGTTTCCGGTGGAGGAGCAGGCGATGACCTTCGCTCCGGCCTCCTGTGCCTTGGCCACGGCCATGGCCGAGGCGCGGTCCTTCAGCGAGGCGGTCGGGTTGATGCCGTCGTCCTTGACCCAGAGCTTGGCGATGCCCAGCTCCTTGGCCAGACGGTCGGCCTGATAGAGCGGGCTCCAGCCGACGCGCAGCGGCGTGTTCGGCGTGGTCTCCTCAACGGGCAGCAGCTCGCGATAGCGCCACATGGAGCGATCGTCGCGGGCAGCCAGCTTTTCCTTGGTGAAGACGGACTTGATGTAGTCGTAGTCATAGATGATGTCCAGAATGCCGCCGCAGGAGCAGTTGGTCAGGTTCGGAACGGCCTCGTATTCCTTGCCGCACTTGACGCAGCGGCCGCAAATCACATTTTTCATATGTGTTTCTCCTTATGAAAGCGGGGAGGGGGACATGCCCCTCCCCTCGTTTTTCTGAATTAAAGCGCCTTGAGCAGGCCGGTGGCCTCGTTGAACTCGTCGATGAGGGCGTCGAGCTCCTTCGCCTGTGCATGGACGGCGTCCCAGGTGCCCTTGGTGTCGTACCACTGTGCGTTCAGATCCTCGACGTTCATCTGCTGCTGCTCGACCCAAGTGTAATACTTGAGGTTGTGCACGCGCTTGCGCTCGGCATAGGTCAGCTCGAGCAGGTTGTCGGTCTTCAGGCCGAGCATATGCAGCGCGTGATCCTTCGCGGCCTCGACGGTGTTGTAGGCGCCGTGCAGCTCGTTCAGCTCCTCCACGCGGGACTTGTACATCACGGCCGAGTCGGTCAGGACGGTGACGACGACATCATCCTCGGTCAGCTCATAGTACTTCGCGAACTTGATGCAACACAGGACGTTGGCGATGCCGGAGATGCCCATCCACGTGAACTTCTCGATCTGCTCGTCGGTCATGCCCAGCTCGTCCTTGAGGTACTTCTGACCCTCCGGCGTGTTGAACAGGCGGAGCAGTCTCTGCGAATCCTCGTCGTCGATGGCAATGGCCATGTCGGTGTTCTTGACGTTATGAACCCAAGGAATGTGCTTGTCGCCGATGCCCTCGATGCGGTGGCCGCCGAAGCCGTTGTTGAGGATGGTCGGGCACTGCAGCGCCTCGCCGACGGCGAGCTTCATGCCGGGATAGCGCTCCTTGAGCAGGTCGCCCGCGGACATCGTGCCGGCCGAGCCGGAGGTGAAGCAGGCGCCCGCCAGACGCTGGCCGGGCTTCTTGATGGACTCGAAGAGATCAGACAGCGCATAGCCAGTAACATTATAATGCCAGAGGGGGTTGCCCATCTCGGCGAACTGGTTGAAGATCATCATGGACGGATCCTGCTTCAGCTCCCACGTCTTGTCGAAGATCTCCTTGACGTTGGACTCGCAGCCCGGCGTGGCGATGATCTGACCCGCAATCTGCTTGAGCCAGTCGAAGCGCTCCTTGGACATATCCTGCGGCAGGATCGCGACGGAGTCGCAGGCCAGCAGCTTGGAGTTGAACGCGCCGCCGCGGCAGTAGTTGCCGGTGGAGGGCCATACAGCGTGATGATAGGTGGCGTCGAACTGGCCGGTCACAAGACGCGGAGCCAGGCAGCCGAAGGAAGCGCCGACCTTATGGCAGCCGGTCGGGAACCACTTGCCGGACATTGCGACGATGCGGCAGGGCACGCCGGACAGCTTGGAGGGAATCTCGACGTGATTCGGAACGTGCTGGAACAGGCCGCCGCTCTCCTTGGCCTCATTGTGCCACGAAATGCGGAACAGGTTGACGGGATCGACGTCCCACAGGCCGGTCTTGGTCAGCTTCGCTTTGATCTTCTCGGGGATCAGATCGGGATTCTGCATCTGGGCGATGGTCGGGATGATGATGTTGTTTTCCTTGGCCTTCTGGATGTTGTGGGCAAGACCTTCCTTGTTGATGCGCAGATCAATCATTAGTTTTTCCTCCTGTTGTTTTTACGTCTAGATAAGAATAAAGGGTGTACTTGGAGATGCCGAAGTGATTGGCGATCTTATCGCCGGATTTTGTGATAAGCAGCGCGCCGTGATCGTTCAGGAAGCGGATGGCTCTCACCTTGTCCTCCTTGGTCATCATCGCCGGCGGCTTGCCGATCAGACGGTCGGATTGCTCGATCAGGTCGTCGAGCAGGTCATTGACGTTGTGGGAAATGCGGGCGGGGGGATCTTTCTCGCGGCTCATCGTCGACGTCAGCTCACTGAGCGCCTGCTCGGCCATGGCGAGGGTGGAAATGTCGAAGTTGATCCCGAAGATGGCGGCGACTCTGCCGTTTTCATCGGGGATGTAGACCGAGGTCGACTTCAGCAGCTTTCCCTCCGGCGTGCGGCTCAGATAGCAGAGGTGATCGTCCGGGCAGGCGTCGTCCTTGCCGAGCTGCTCGAGGACGACCTGCGACGGCCCGTCGCCGAGCTTTCGTCCGGAGATCGCGCCGTTTTCCAGTGCGATGATCGAATGGCAGGTGCTGCGCTCGGAGATCTCGTGCACGACCACCTCGCAATGTTCGCCGAACTGCGCGGCCACGCCCTTGGCGATACGCCGCAGCGCTTCCAGTTCGCTGTCGGTGAGCATATATCCGCTCCTTTCCGAAGCTCCGCCGCGTTCACGCGCCGTCCCGTCAGGTGCGGCGGGTCTTCTTCAAAATTCAGGCAATATCTTTTCGTCTCAACAATTATATAATAGCATAATTCTCACAAAAATCAATCATGTTTTGCATGATTTCAAAAAATTTTTTAGGAAATGCAAAAAATTATTTGACATTAGCGCGATATATGGTAGAATGAATGTGAGACCATAGAATGGATTTGGTCGTAAGCAATGAAATTCTTTTTGGAGGGAAAGATATGGATTTTGAAGCAATCAAAAGCGCAGCCCAAAACTACCGCGCAGACATGAGCCGTTTCCTTCGCGACATGATCGCCATTCCCAGCGAGAGCTGTGAGGAAAAGGGCGTCGTCATGTGCATCAAGGCCGAGATGGAAAAGCTCGGCTACGACAAGGTCGAGATCGACAAGCTCGGCAACGTCATCGGCTGGATGGGCAACGGCGACAAGATCATCGCCATCGACTCCCACATCGACACCGTCGGCATCGGCAACATCGAGAACTGGACGGACGACCCCTATAAGGGCTACGAGACCGACGAGATCATCTACGGCCGCGGCGGCTCCGACCAAGAAGGCGGCATGGCGTCCGCGACCTACGGCGCGAAGATCATGAAGGATCTGAACCTCATCCCCGAGGGCTATAAGATCATGGTCGTCGGCTCCGTGCAGGAAGAAGACTGCGACGGCATGTGCTGGCAGTCCATTGTCAACGAATATTTCAACGGCCCGGAGGACGCCCGCAACAAGATCGAGTTCGTCATCTCCACCGAGCCGACCGACGGCGGCATCTATCGCGGCCATCGCGGCCGTATGGAGATCCGTGTCGACATGCACGGCGTTTCCTGCCACGGCTCGGCGCCGGAGCGCGGCGACAACGCGATCCACAAGATGGCAGAGGTTTTGCTGAACGTCCGCGACCTCAACGAGAACGACGCCGCCGACGACAAGGAGATCAAGGGTCTTGTCAAGATGCTCGACCCGAAGTACAACCCCGAGCACTACGAGGACGCCCGCTTCCTCGGCCGCGGCACCTGCACCACCTCCCAGATTTTCTACACCTCTCCCTCCCGCTGCGCAGTCGCAGACTCCTGCTCCATCTCCATCGACCGCCGCATGACCGCAGGCGAGACCTATCAGTCCTGCCTGAAGGAAATCGAAGACCTGCCCGCCTGCAAGAAGTACGCCAAGGACGTCAAGGTCTCCATGTATATGTATGACCGCCCCGCATGGACGGGTCATGTCTATGAGACCGAGTGCTTCTTCCCGACTTGGATCAACAAGGAATCCGCCGCGCACGTTCAGGCTCTGATCGACGCGCATCACGCGCTCTGGGGCGACAAGCGCCTCTATGCCGACGACACCGCGAAGGCCAAGCGCGAGGGCCGTCCGCTGACCGACAAGTGGACCTTCTCCACCAACGGCGTTTCCATCCAGGGCCGCTACGGCATCCCCTGCGTTGGCTTCGGCCCCGGCGCCGAGTCTCAGGCACACGCCCCCAACGAGATCACCTGGAAGCAGGATCTGGTCGTCTGCGCCGCGCTGTACGCAGCTGTTCCCATGCTCTATAAGCCTGAGAACAAGGACGGCTCCGCCACCTCCTTCCGTCAGGAGCTCACCGGCAACGACATCAAGTAAAAATCCAATGCTGTAGGGGCGGATGCCTTTGTCCGCCCGGCACATCAGAAAGAAATACGCATACGATAATATTTTAAGGAGAAAGAACATGAGCAAAACTGTTGAACTGGCAAGACATCTTGAGAAGCTCCACATCAACAATATGTATAAGACCGACTTCTACTGGACCTGGGACAAGACCGACGACGAGATCGACGCTGTCTTTACCGTAGCCGACGCTCTGCGCGACCTGCGTGAGCGCAACAAGTCCACGAAGATCTTCAACTCCGGTCTGGGCATCTCCCTGTTCCGCGACAACTCCACCCGTACCCGCTTCTCCTTCGCCTCCGCCTGCAACTTCCTCGGCCTCGAGGAGCAGGTCCTCGACGAGAAGAAGTCCCAGATTGCCCACGGCGAGACGGTCCGTGAGACGGCCAACATGGTCTCCTTCATGGCCGACGTCATCGGCATCCGCGACGATATGTACATCCATCAGGGCCATGAGTACCAGAAGACGTTCATGGACGCTCTGGAGGAAGGCTACCGCGACGGCATTCTTGAGCAGCGTCCGACGCTCGTCAACCTGCAGTGCGACGTCGACCATCCGACGCAGTGCATGGCCGATATGCTGCACGTCATCCACTACTTCGGCGGCGTTGAGAACCTGAAGGGCAAGAAGGTCGCCATGACGTGGGCATACTCCCCGTCCTACGGCAAGCCGCTGTCCGTCCCGCAGGGCGTTATCGGCCTGTTCACCCGCTTCGGCATGGACGTCACGCTGGCGCATCCGGAGGGCTACGACGTCTTCCCCGAGGTCGAAGAGGTCGCCCGCAAGAACTGCGAGAAGTACGGCTCCAAGTTCCACAAGACCAACTCCATGGCCGAGGCCTTCAAGGACGCCGACATCGTCTATCCGAAGTCCTGGGCGCCGTTCAAGGCAATGGAGAAGCGCTCCGAGCTCTATGTCAAGGGCGACAAGGAAGGCATCGACAAGCTCGAGAAGGAGCTGCTGGCGCAGAACGCCGAGCACAAGGACTGGACCTGCTCCGAGGAAATGATGAAGCTCACCAAGGACGGCAAGGCGCTGTATCTGCACTGCCTGCCCGCCGACATCTCTGGCTTGAGCTGCCCGGAGGGCGAGGTCGACAACTCCGTATTCGACCGTTATCTTGTCCCGCTTTACAAGCAGGCCTCCTACAAGCCGTATATCATCGCCGCCATGATCTTCATGTCTCAAGTCAAGGATCCGGTCGGCGCTCTGATGAAGCTCGACGCTGCCGACGACAAGCGCAAGATGTTCTGATTCTGATTGAATCAGAGCTTCCCGCAACAGGCAGATTCAGAATAAACGCATAGTTCAGCAAACACTGGGCGGGGGTGATTCGCCTCCGCCTGTTTCACTTTAAAAAAAAGAGGTAAAACAGCTATGTCCAGAATTGTGATCGCCCTCGGCGGCAACGCCCTCGGCAACACTCCCTATGAGCAGCTCGAGCTGGTTCGCTCCACTGCCAAGCCCATCGTTGACCTGATCGAGCAGGGCAACGAGGTGGTCATTGCCCACGGCAACGGCCCGCAGGTCGGCATGATCAACCTCGGCATGGGCACCGCCGCCGAGGCCAAGGCCATCAAGTCCGACATGCCCTTCCCGGAATGCGGCGCCATGAGTCAGGGCTACATCGGCTATCATCTGCAAAATGCCATCGGCAACGAGCTGGCCGCGCGCGGCATCGATAAGGACGTTGCCACCGTCGTCACGCAGGTGCTCGTCGATGAGAACGACCCTGCCTTCCGGAACCCGACCAAGCCGATCGGCGCGTTCTATGACAAGGAGACCGCCGACCGCATCGCGGCCGAGAAGGGCTACACCATGGTCGAGGATGCCGGCCGCGGCTACCGTCAGGTCGTCCCCTCCCCCAAGCCCATCGACGTCATTGAGAAGCGCACCGTCAACGCCCTGATCGCCAGCGGCACGGTCGTCATCACCGTCGGCGGCGGCGGCATTCCCGTTGTCCGCAAGGGCGGCAAGCTTTACGGCACCCCCGCCGTCATCGACAAGGATTTCGCCTCCGCGAAGCTGGCCGAGCTGGTCAAGGCCGACGCGCTGGTCATTCTGACCGCCGTGGACCGCGTCTGCATCAACTACGGCAAGCCCGACCAGAAGGCGCTCGACGAAATGACCGTCGCAGAGGCCGAGCAGTATTGCGCCGAGGGGCATTTCGCGCCCGGCTCGATGCTTCCGAAGGTCAAGGCCGCCATTTCCTTCGCGCAGACCGGCGGCACCGCGATCATTGCCTCGCTCGAGAATGCGGGCAAGGCCGTCCGCGGCGAGTCCGGCACGAAGGTACACCTGTAATTCTATGGATTATCGGAAATTTGGCTCGACCATCCTCGCCCGCATCGACCGGGGCGAGGAGATCATGGAGCAGCTCGAAAAAATCGCCCGTGCAGAGCAGATCCGGCTGGCACATATCAACGCGCTCGGCGCGGTCAGCGAAATGACCGTCGGGGTCTACAGCGTCGAAAAGCAGTCCTATGCTAAAAACACCTTCACCGGTGATTTGGAGATCGTCTCCCTGCACGGGACGATCACGACCAAGGACGGCGCGTACTATCCGCATCTGCATATGTCTGCCGGCGATGAGAGCGGCCATGTTTTCGGCGGCCATCTGAACCGCGCGGTCGTCTGCGGAACCTGCGAAATGGTCATCACGCTGCTCGACGGCACCGTCGAGCGCAAGCTCGACACGGAATACGGCTCCGGCCTGAACATTTTCAGCTTCCAATAATCGCACATGAGGGGACGCCGCGTTGCGGCGTCCCCTCTCGATTGAATCAGAGGTTCCTTAGGAACCTCTGATTCAATCGGCTGCGGCGCTCAGCGGGTCTTTCGCCCCAGCTTATCGGTTTGAAAATCTTGAAATACGTAAAGGATTCCTGCAATTTTCAAACCTCAATCTGGAACAAAATCCCTCGCTGACCGCTCTTGCGATTGAATCAGAGGTTCCTTATAATTTGCAGCCCCTCAGGATCAGATCGTGCCCGTGATCTCCAGCGTGACGCTGCCCGGAACGGTCGTCCACACGCCCGTGGTCGGGTCCTGCGCGACGGTCGCCGCCGGAACGGTGATCGCACCGGGCGTCGTGCGGAACACACCGGTCGCCTCGTTATAGGTGTAGTTTGCCGCCGCCCATGTGTCGCCTGCATAGGTGACGCCGACGTTCTTCAGAATCGGTTCGAAGGTGTCGCTGACGGTGATATTTGCGTCTGCTCCGGCCGCGGCGCTCCCCCTGTTCTCGATCACGAAGGTATAGGTCAGCGTCCCGTTGTCGTTCACCTGTGCCGGGCTGAGCGCCTTGCGGATGCTCAGCCGTGCATCCTGCGCGGCGTTGACCGTCTCGGTCGCCGTGACCGGCTCGATCAGGCCGCCCCCCGTCAACGTGACGGTGTTCTCGACCGCGCCCTCCGCACCGGTGTTGGCAAAGCCGTTGACGCGCGCGCGATAGGCCAGCGTCGCAACGCCGCCCGCCGGAACATTCAGCCCCGTCACGGAGAAGCCGTTCGCCCCGGCCGTGACGGTCGGCGCGGTCTGCTCCACGCCGTTCTGAAAATAGCGCATGGAATCCGCGACGTAGGTCAGCGGCGTCAGCTGCACGGCCGTGCCGCCCGTCGGCGTGAAGGAATAGGTCCCCAGATCGTCTGTCAGCGTCAGGCCGGTGATCGGCGCTGCACCGCTGTTGCGGATGTTTACGACGTAAGCAACGACCCCGTCCGGCTCATAGCGCGTGCCGACCGCCGTCTTATCGATCGTCAGCGCCCGCACGATCTCGCCTGTGACCACGTTGGAATTGACCGTGTTGCCGTTGTACGTCATGGTTGCCTGATTGGTAAAAGTTGCCATATTCGCACCCCTCTCCGGAGGAGCTTACCGCCCCTCCTTTGACAGCTTATGACAATTCCCTGTGCGTTGACACAGCAAAACGGCGCAACCTCATGGCCGCGCCGTTTTTATGGATCATTTTACCGCATAGGAGGCATCCTTTTTGGCAAGCTCCTCGTCCTTCACGCCGCTCAGGAAGCGGCGCGCAAAGGCGCAGAGCAGCCACGCGATGCCCGCGACGGCCAGAAACACCGCACCGTGCAGCCTCGGCGTGATCTGGAAGATGAAGCCGTACATCAGCTGACCGAGCGGCGACATGCAGCTCACGAGCGCCGAGACCGTCGCCATGACCTTGCCGAGCAGGTTCTTGTCCGTGATGCTCTGGGCGAAGGACATCATTTCGATGTTGAACATCGTTGCAAACAGCATTGCGAGGAAGCACATGACCATCAGAATTGCATATTCCGTCGAAACGCTCAGCGGCAGCAGCAGCGCCGCGCCCTCGAGCGCCACGAAGCAGGAGCAGACCGCCAGCAGCAGGTGGCTCTTGCGGATGGAAAAATGCCGGCCGAAAAAGGTGCTGATAACGCCGCCCGTAATGCCGCCGAAGGCCAGCACGGCCTGCACATAGCCGAGCTTCGACTCGTCCAGCCCCCAGTTCTGCGTGACGATCACGGGCAGGGAGATCACGATCAGCGACGCAAGGAACAGATTAAACAGCGCCAGCAGCGCGCTGCCCTGAAACAGGATGCGCTGCTCGTGCAGCATATAATGCAGGCTCTCGTGCATATCGTCGCGCACGATATGGAAGACGGATTTGCCCGCCTTGCGCCTCGTGAACGGAATGCGGATGAAGATCTCCATCACGGCCGAGGCAAAGAAGCAGCCGCCGCCGATCCAGAGCAGCGAACGGATGCCCAGCGCGGCATAGAGGATGCCGCCAATGGCCGGGCCGAGAATGCTGGCCAGCATATGCACCTGATTGACCAGCGCGTTGCCGGTCATGATCCCGTCCTCCCCGACCAGCAGCGGGATGCTGGCGAGCACGGCCGGCTCATAGGTCGCGGCGATGCCCGACAGCGCCATCAGCGTGATGCAGATCAGCGGCACCTGCGGAGCGACATGGAACACGAGGCCGAGGACGAAGATCAGCAGTGCCGTAAAGAAGTCCAGTCCGACCATAATATTGCGCTTGTTCACGCGGTCGGCAAGCACACCGCCGACCAGCGAAAACACGATCGTCGGAATGACGGAGAGCGAGCTGACAACGCCGAACACGCCGGAGGAGTCCGTCAGCTCCAGAATGTAGACCGGCAGGGCGAAGCGGATCACGGCGCTGCCGAACATGGAGATGATCTGCCCGATCAGCACCATGGCAAAATCCCGTCCGAGACGGATCCGTCCCGGCTTTTTCTGTTCCATGCGCCGTCCCTTCCTTTCTCGCCGCCGGCGCCGCAATGCGCCGAATTCGCGTATCGTATTCAGTATTATACATGATAAAGCGCATTCTGTAAATGCTTGTTTCAAAATTTCCGAAAATTGTCTTGCTTGCGCGGCTCAGAATTGAAAAAACGCATAAAATCCGGGCGGACTGCCGCGTCCGCCCGGATTGCTCATTGTGTCGATTCGCTCGTCTCCGGCTCGCTCGCAGGCTCCGGCACGTTGGAGATCAGCATCAGGTCAAGGTCGACCGTGCCCTCGATACCGTCAACGACGCCGCTGTCGGTGTATTGCAGATAATCAAAATGATAGCCGAAGGTCGGCGTCTCGTTGTATTCTGCCAGCCAGAGCGCATAATTTTTGAGCTTCACAAAGTCGAGATGATTGTTGCCGTAGGTCTGGTTGAAATAGACCCCGGCGCGAAATCCGCCGTCCTCAACGGCGCTGCAAAACGCCAGCGCACAGGCCGTCATATCGATGTCGGACGCGCTCGCCGTGCGCGTGCCCGCGCCGGAGTGCTCCCAGTCGTAAAATACGGGAAGCTCAAGCGTCTCGCCCTCGAGCAGCTCGCAGACATAGGCCGCCTCCTCAAACGCCTCCTGCTCGTCCGTCGCCTGTGAGAAGAAATACACGCCCACCTGCAGGCCGGCGCTCCGCGCACCCTTCAAAAACGTGCGGAAATTGTCGTCCTCATAAAGCTTCCCCTCGGTCGAGCCGCGATAGCCCGCGCGCAGCAGGACGAACTGCACGCCCGCGTCGGCAACCTTCTGCCAGTCGATGCTGTCCTGATGCGCCGAAACGTCGATGCCGACGCGGCATTCCGCATCGCGGTATTTCAAAAAGCCGTTCTCTGTGTAATACGCCTCGTCGCTCCATGCGTTCGGCCGTGCCGTCTCCTTCGTCTCGGTCGGCTCGGTCGATGCGCTCCGACCGCCGAACAGGACGATGGCCAGCACGATCAGCCCGGCCAGCGCGGCCGCCCCGCCGATCAGGGCAAAAAGCTGCCGGTAGAATTTTCTCTTTTTCACGGTAATGCGTGCCATAGTCCGCCGCCTTTCGACATATTTCTTCTTTTATTATATCACGCCCGTCAATCCCTGTCGAATATGAAAATTTCCTCTTGTACGACCGGAAAAAATGTAGTAAAATAGAAGCCACCGACGATAAGGAGGGTTCTTTTTTGTTCAAACGAATTTTCAGCGGTCTGATCGCCTGCTGTCTTCTGCTCACGCTGCTCGGAGCGCTCTCCGGCTGCCGCTCCGATTCCGCGAAGAAAACCGCCGCCAAGGCGACGATGAACGCCGTTGGCGACATTTATTTCACCGACGCGCAGTTCCAAGCCGCCACCGTCAACGGCACGACTGATTTTTCCGCAACGATTGCAGACGTCGTTCCCTCTCTGCCGACCGCCGATCTGACCGTCGGCAATTTTGAGGGCAACTTCTTCGGCGACCCTTATTCCGCCGCGACCGCCAGCTATCCCGATGCCTTTGCGACCCTGCTGGCCAACGCAGGCTTCGACATCCTGCAAACCGCGAATTCCTACACGATCTATAACGGCATCAAGGGCATGGCGCGCACGAAGCAGGTCATCGAGGACACCGGCATGTCCGCCCTCGGCAGCTTTACCAGCAATGCCGACCGCAAGAGCAATCAGGTCGTCGTGCGCGAGGTCAACGGCATCCGCTTTGCCTTTGTCGGCTTCACGAAGGGCGTCAGCGGCATGACGATCCCGGACGACGCAAGCTACTGCGTCAATCTGCTCTACGAGGACTATTCCTCGAACTATTCCAAGGTCAACACCGCCTACATTCTCGAGGTGCTCGACGCCGCAAAGGCCACCGCGCCGGACGTTATCATCGCCTGTCTGCACTGGGGCAGCGAAAACGTCTCCGAGCCGAGCGACTCGCAGGAGGAGATCGCGACGCTGATGTTCAAAAACGGCGTAGACGTGATCCTCGGCTCACATTCGCACGTGGTCAGTCCGGTCGAGCGGCGCACGGTCACGCTGGACAACGGCAGCAAAAAAGACGTCGTGATCGCCTATAACCTCGGCGACCTGACTGCTGCGGACGAGGGTGAGGTTAACCTTGCGCCGATCCTGAACCTCGAGTTCACGCGCGACGGCGACCTCGGCCAGACCAGCGTCACGAACATCACCTACCGTGCGGTCGTCTCGGCCGACCTCGGTGAGGAGGTCACGCCGCGTTTTCAGGTGCTCGACGCCGAAAACGCGCTGACGCTCTATGAGAGCAATTACTACGTCCGCATCCCCGACGCTGTTTATGAGCGCCTGAAAAACAAGCTCGACAGCCTCGGCGAGGCGCTCTTCCCCGACGGAGAACCGGAAACGGCGGAATGACTCACACAGCGTTCTTACCGAACGCCACCCGGCGGAGTCCTCGCGCGGAAAGCTTGTCCGTTGGGCAAGCGCAGCTTCACGGTCTGCTTTGATTCTGCGGTTGCATGAAGCAGTCCCCTGTCAGGCCCCATAGCGGCGTCTGTCGCGGAAATTTTCAAACAAATCGATTAAAAAAATGTCAGGTTTTGTGCAAAACCTGACATTTTTTTACTTGTACGAGCTATTTCAAAAAGCCTGCGGAACAAAACGGCAGCGATTTTTGCCGTTAAACGAACAAATCCCCCGTTTTATGTCATTGCAAGCCCGCATTTCACATGCGCAGTCTGTTTCACCCGGCCAAAGGCCGAATTTCACTCCGCAGCCTCGTCGCGGTCGCGGATCATCTGCGCATAGGGCAGCGGCTCGAAGCCCACGCGGCGATAGAGCGCCATCGCGCGCTCGTTCTCCGGCTCGACCTCAAGGCGATACCGCGCCGCCGGAAAATGCTCCTCCAGCCATGTGAAAAACTGCCGCGCGCAGCCTCTTCCCTGAAATGCAGGGCGCACATACAGCTCCTCGACCCATGTCACGCGGCCGCCGGCCTCGTGGTTGAAGGTGAAGTTCAGCAGCGCGTAACCGGCGGCTACGCCCTCAGCCTCGAAAAGCAGGCACTTCAAATACCGCTCCGAGCCGATCAGCTCTTCAAAGGTCGCCGTGTGATACGCCTCCGGGATCGGATGCAGCACGGCGTCCGATCCGTAAAACTCGCGGCTCATGGTCAAAAACGTCTCCCTGTCCGCCTCGCGGACGGGACGAATGGAAAAATGCATGGCTTCCTCCTGAATTTTGGCCTCAGTCCGTCGGGTCGCAGTGCCCGCAGGGCTGATAGCCGTTCTGTTCCGCCTCTGCGGCGGTCGCAAAATAGACGCGGTTCGACTCCTTGGGCAAAAACGAGCAGTCTGCGCGGTGATAGGTCTTGCTTTTGCTGTTGCCGATGAACGCGCCGTCGCTCCGCGCGGGGGTCGACGCGGCGGTGCGCGCCTCGCTCATTGCGGGACGCGCGCTTTCCGTCTCCGGCTCGGTCTGCACCGCGGCCGGCGCGTCCGTTTGCTGCTGGCCGTTATAAAATCCGGCGTCATAGCCGCTGGAAATGCCATCCTTTCGGCCGAAATAGTGTCCGGCGAGGTAGGCGCAGACCACGCCGATCAGGAGCAGCGCCAGCGCCGCAAGCTGAATGCGCTGCGCGGCCTTCAGCTCCCTGCGCAGCGTTTCGTTCTCCTTCCGAAGATGGCGGACGCTCTCCTGCCGCTGATACTCCGCCGCATTCTGCGGCAGCCCGTCCTCCTCCGGCCAAGCTTCCTCAAGCTCCTCGTCGAATTCCGCTCGCTGATCCACACCCGTCCCCCCTCTTTACGGAATCCGCCCATGCGTTCTGCATGGGCGGACTTCTTTTTGAATTTAGCCTTGGGTCACAATATAGCGGGCATAGCCGAACAGACGGTTGCCGTAATACGTGCCCACAAGCGAGTCGATCTTCACGCCCGCGCTCGGATTAGCAGCGTGGATAAACCGGCCGTCGCCCAGATAAATACCGACGTGCGTGACCTCGTAGATATTGGTCGTGCTGGAGGCCTGTCCGGTGAAGAACACCAGATCGCCGGGCTTCATCTCGTCAAGCACGTTGCTCGCCTTGCCATAGGCATAGGCCTTCTCCTTCGCGTAGGTGAACTGCTCCTGCGCGCCGTGGTATTTCAGGTTGATGCCGAAATTCTTATAGACATACATGGTGAAGCCGGAGCAGTCGAAGCTGTTCGGGCCGGACGCACCGTAAACATAGGGATAGCCCTCAAAGATGCTGGCATACGCGCAGAGATCGGCACGCAGCTCGTCGTTCGCGTCTCCGTCGGGATGATCGAGCATCCATGCCGCAGCATACTTATAGCAGCGCAGGAACAGCACGACGCCCTCCTGAATGGAGGTGCCGCGCGTCGGCTCGAGCAAGCCGTCGCTGCCCTTCACCGCGCCGATGAAGACCAGCATACGCGTCGGCGCCTTTGCAAAGTCGGCGACCTGATAGCCGTCGGCAAAATCGTTCAGATTCACGTTGGCATAATCCGTGCGCGGATAGCCGACCGCATTCATGAATTTTGCGAGGATTTTGAAGAACTGCTCGCGCGTCAGCGGATCGTTCGGATGGAAACCGCCGTCGTCCGAGCCGTCCACGATGCCAAGCTCCTTGCAGATGTTCACATCGTCGTCGTTCGTGTCCCAGAAATAGTTCCCTCCGGAGGGTCTGAGCGTCGTGCCCTTGGCCTTGTTATAGGCCAGAACCGCAATGGAGCACATCTGGCCGCGCGTGATGCCGTCGGACATATTGCAGCTTTGCAGGCTCTTCGGCAGCAGGCCCTTGGCCTTGAACTCCGTGACCTCGCGCACCGCCCACGGGCTGACGCCGGTGATGCCGTAGCGCTGCAGGTCGCTCTCCATGCCGCCCTCGGCCTTCGCAGCGATCCAGTTGACGGTGTAGGTATAGGAGCGGGCGAACATGACGACCGCCTCCTGGCGGCTCGCGGTGTCCTGCGGATGGATCTTGCCGTCGTCGCTGCCGCGCAGGATGCCGATCCCGGCGAGCACGCGCGCCGACTCCAGCGCATATTCGTAGACATCGCCGACGTCGGAGAATTGAGACAGATCGCTCTTGGGCAGCGAATCGATGGAGACATAGCACAGTCCCATCAGCGTCCAGATCGTCTTGAAGAATTCCTGCCGCGTCATCAGCTGATCCGGCCGGAAGGTGTTGTCCTCATAGCCGGAGACGATGCCGTTCTCGGCGGCAAAGTTGATAACCGGATCGTTCGTGTCGGTGAAGGCGTTTTCGGTGGTGCTGGGCGTGACCGAGCCATCCCCAAAGCTGGCGAAAATATACGCCGCTATGTAGCACATTTCCTTTCGCGAGATCGATGCATTCATATCTCCGTTCAGAATGCTCTCGGGCAGGAAGCCCTGCGACTCCATCATTTCGACGTCGTCCTTCGCCCAGTCGGCGAGATTCCAGTACGACGCGGCGGACGCCATCGGGATGCACGCCGCCAGCATCGCGCCGCAGAGCAGCAGCGCCAATAATCGTTTCTTCATTGCTTCGTAACCTCCATGTCAAGCTCCAGCCCGACCGGGCAATGGTCGGAGCCGGTGATTTCGCTGTAGATCGGCGTGGCCGTGATGCGGTCGCGCAGACGGTCGGAGACCAGAAAATAGTCGATGCGCCAGCCGACGTTCTTCTCCCTCGCGCGGAAGCGGTAGCTCCACCAGGAATATGCGCCGGTCAGCTCCGGATAGCGAAAACGAAAGGTGTCTGTAAAGCCGCTCGCAAGCAGCTCCGTGAATTTCCCGCGTTCCTCGTCGGAAAAACCGGCGTTCCCGCGGTTGGATTTCGGATTCTTCAGGTCGATTTCCTGATGGGCGACGTTCAGGTCGCCGCAGAGGATCACGGGTCTCTGCGCGTCAAGCGAGCAGAGATAGGCGCGCAGCGCGTCCTCCCACGCCATACGATGGTCGATGCGCTTCAGGCCGTCCTGCGCATTCGGCGTGTAGCAGGTCAGAACGTAACAATTCGGGTATTCCAACGTGATGAGACGTCCCTCATGATCCAATTCGGGCACGCCGACGCCATAGCGCACGGAGAGCGGCTCATGCCGCGTGAAGATCGCCGTGCCGGAATAGCCCTTTTTCTCGGCAGAATACCAGAACTGATGATAGCCCTCGAGCGTGAGCGAAACCTGCTCCGGCTGCGCCTTCGTCTCCTGCAGACAGAAAAAATCCGGATGCAGCGTCGAAAACACGTCCGGAAAGCCCTTTTCCACGCAAGCGCGGATGCCGTTTACATTCCATGAAACCAAATTCATAATCCTACCCCTATATAGTAACAAAGTCTAACAAAAATTACAACCCCTTGCGGCAAAATTCAATAAAAATTCAAAATTTTTCCGGTTCGGAAAAGCATTTGACGCCCTGCCGCAGATCTGTTATACTGATTTTGACAGAAGTCCGAGCTGATAGAACGCGACCGCGCTTGCCGCCGCAACGTTCAGCGAGTCGACGCCGTGTGCCATGGGGATGCGCACGGTGTAGTCGCAGCCGGAAATGGTCGAGGCCGCAAGGCCGTCGCCCTCCGTTCCGAGCACGACGGCGAGCTTCTCCGCATGCATCAGGCGCGGGTCGGTCAGCAGGAGCGAGTCGTCCCGCAGCGCCATTGCCACGGTCTGAAAGCCCATCTCGTGCAGCAGCTCCTGCCAAGGCCGCTCCGGCGGCAGGTATGTCCACGGCACCTGAAACACCGTGCCCATGCTCACGCGCGCAGCGCGGCGATAGAGCGGGTCGCTGCCCGCCTCGGTCAGCAGAACGGCGTCCATGCCGAGCGCCGCCGCCGAGCGGAAGATCGCACCGATGTTGGTCGGGTTCATCACGTTTTCCAGCACGGCCACGCGCGTCGTACCCGCGCAGACCGTCCGCGCGTCCGCAGGACGCGGCCGCCGCATCGCGCAGAGCATTCCGCGCGTCAGATGGAAGCCCGTCAGCTGCGTCAGAACCTCGGGCGGCGCGGTGAAGACCGGCGTCTGCTCCGGGCAGCGCGCGATCAGCTCGGCGCCCTTTCCCCGGATCAGCCCCGGCTCGGTCAGAAACGACACGGGCGTCATGCCGCCGTCCAGCGCGCGTTCGATCACGAGCGGGCTTTCCGCAACGAACAGTCCGTTGTCCGGGTCGGCGCGGTTGACGAGCTGATTTTCCGTCAGCCGTGCATAAACATCCAGCTCCGGCGCGGAAAAATCGCGAATTTCGATGATATTCGCCATAGCGCGTTCCTTCCTCCGCAGCCTGTTTCTGCGGTTTTTCCCAAAAATCCTATCCTATATAGTATAGCGCATTTTCCCGATTCTGTCAAATCGCCGCAGGAGGCCGAGCCATGACCGTTCATGAAAACCTGCTTGCCGAGCAGGACAGCGCCTATCGCGCGTTTCAATCCAAGCTGCTCCCGAATATCGACCCCGCGCGCGTCATCGGCGTGCGGATGCCCGTCCTGCGCGCCATTGCCAAGCGCCTCGCCGGCAGCGCAGAGGCTGACGCATTCTTGCAGGCTCTGCCGCACGACTATTATGACGAGAACAACCTCCACGCCCTGCTGCTCGGGCAGGAACGCGACTTTGACACCTGCATCGCCGCGCTCGACCGCTTTCTGCCCTATGTCGACAACTGGGCGACCTGCGACGTGCCCGCTCCGCCCGTTCTGGGGCAACATCTGGACGCTCTGCTGCCGCATATCCGGCGGTGGATGGCCGCGCCCCACGCATATACCTGCCGCTACGGCATCGGGCTGCTGCTGGCGCATTATCTGGACGGCGCATTCCGCCCGGAATACCTGCAATGGGTCGCAGCGGTGCGGCGCGGGGAATACTATGTCAAAATGATGGTCGCGTGGTATTTTGCCACCGCGCTGGCCAAGCAGTATGACGCCGCCCTGCCCTATCTGCTTGAGCGCCGCCTGCCGGCGTGGGAGCACAACAAGACCGTTTCCAAGGCGCTCGAGAGCCGCCGCGTTGCGCCGGAGCACAAGGCACTGCTGCGCACGCTGCGCATCCGTTAAAATTTTTTCACGGTTTTTTGAAAAAGGGCTTGCTTTTTTTAGAAAAGCGTGCTATTATATATGAGCGCTCGAGAGAACGCCATGCGCCAGTAGCTCAGCTGGATAGAGTGTTTGGCTACGAACCAAAAGGTCGGGGGTTCGAGTCCCTTCTGGCGTACCAACAACACGAACACATTTTGTTCCGTTTCGGTTCAATTGTGTTCGTGTTTTTGTATTTTCCACGTCGCAGCACACGGCCGAAGCCGCGTCGCTTCGCTCCTCGCAATGACAAAGCTGAACGGTTTTGCGGAAACACAAAACGGTCATTCCGATTTTCGTTTCAAACGGGTGACCTATGTTGATGCGCAAAAAATAGCACGCTGAAAAAACTTCTTGACTTTTCTGCCCCTCTTGGCGTATACTATTAGAAGAAACGGATGCAGCCTTTCTGTCGACTCCCGTCAACGGGTTTCCGGCTATCGCTGCGTCCGTTTCTCTTTTCAGATAAAAAACGCTTGACTTTTCAGAGTCCATGGAATATACTGATAGCAGAAGAGGAAAACCCCCGCGGGCCGTCGTCAGCAATGGCGCAAGAGCCCTTAATTTTGGGGTGGGTCTCTTCTTTTTTACGCACCTGCGCGGCAAAGCCGAAGCCTTCTTATCCTGCCTTGTTCAACATACAGCGTTCATCATGCGCGGTCGGCAGCCCTTGGCCGTCAAAAAACCGGGAACGAACACCTCACGTGTCCGTTCCCGGTTTTGCGTATCCGAATTATGTCGGCTTTGCGCTTATTGCATCAGCCCGCAGACCAGATCGGTATAGGCCGTCGGGTCTTCCAGCGGCAGGTTTGCCATGATCAGTCCCTGCGTATAGAGCAGCTCGGCATATTTCTTCGCCTTCTCGGGGTCCTGCTCCATGCTGTCCTTGAGCGCCTTGAGCGCCGGATGCTCGGGGTTGACCTCCAGAATGCGGCCGCAATGATAGTCCGAATTCGGGTCCATCGCCTTGAAATACTTCTCCATCTCAAAGCTCATGCCGCCGTCCGGAACCATGGTCAGCGGATGCGCGCCCAGCTCGGTGGAGACGCGCACGTCGGCGACGCGGTCGCCCAGCGTCTCCTTCATGAAATCGACGCAGCTCTTGAACTGCTCGGCGGCCTCCTCGGCGGCCTTCTTCTCCTCGTCGGTGCTCAGCTCAAGATCGTCGGTCAGGATGTTGCGGAACTCGTGCTCCTCATACTTGCCGACCGTCTGCGGGATGAACTCGTCGACCTGCTCCGTCAGCAGCAGCACGTCAAAGCCGCGGTCGAGCAGCAGCTTCGTCTGCGGGATCTTCGCAAGACGCTCTGCGCTGTCGCCGGTGGCGAAATAGATATGCTTCTGGCTCTCGGGCATCGCTGCGACATATTCCTTGAGCGTGACGAGCTTCTGCTCTTTCGCGCTGTGGAATTCGACGAGATCCTGCAAAAGCTCCTTGTGCATCCCGTAATCCGACACAAGGCCGTATTTGAGCTGCTTGCCGAAGGCGGCGTAGAATTTTTCATAATTCTCACGGTCATTTTCAAGCAGCCGCAGCAGCTCGGCCTTGATCTTCTTCTCCAGCTGGCCGGCAATGCGCTTCAGCTCGCGCGTCTGCTGCAAAAGCTCACGGCTGATGTTCAGGCTGAGATCCTGACTGTCCACCACGCCGCGCACGAAGCGGAAGTGCTCCGGCAGCAGGTCGGCGCAGTTGTCCATGATGAGAACGCCGGAGGAATAGAGCTGAAGCCCGCTCTTATAGTCCTTCGTATAGAAATCGTACGGCGCCTTGCTCGGGATGTACAGAAGCGCCTTATAGGTCACGTCGCCCTCGACGCTCAGATGCAGCACGCTCACGGGCTTCTCGAAATCGTAGAACTTCTCGTGATAGAACTGCTCATATTCCTCCTGCGTGACGTCCTTCTTGGCCTTCTGCCAGAGGGGCACCATGGAGTTGAGCGTCTGATCCTCGCGCACCGTCTCGTACTTCGGCTCCTTGTCGTCCTTGGTCTCCTCGGTGGGCTTGCTCGTTTCGACCTCCATTTTGATCGGGTAGCGGATATAATCGGAATATTTGCGCACGAGCATCCGCAGCTTGTATTCCTGGAGGAACTCGCTGTATTTCTCGTCCTCGGTGTCGGCCTTGAGCTTCAGGGTGACGTCCGTACCGGCCTGCTCCTTGTCGCAAGGCTCGATGGTATAGCCGTCCGCGCCGGAGGAGACCCATTTCCACGCCTGCTCCTCGCCGAATTTCTTGGAGATCACGGTGACCTGATCCGCGACCATAAACGCGGAATAGAAGCCGACGCCAAACTGACCGATGATGTCGATGTCATCCTTCTGTTCGGCGGTATTTTTGAACTGGAAGGAACCGCTGTGCGCGATCGTGCCCAGATTTTCCTCCATTTCCTCCTTGCTCATGCCGATGCCGTTGTCGGAAACGGTCAGCGTACCCGCCGTCTTATCCACGGACAGGCGGATGGCAAAATCGCTGCGGCTCAGGCCGACGCTCTCGTCAGTGAGCGCCTGATAGGCGAGCTTATCCACGGCGTCGGAGGCATTGGAGATCAGCTCACGCAGAAAAATCTCCTTGTGCGTATAGATCGAATTGATCATCAGATCAAGCAGACGCTTGGATTCCGCCTTAAACTGTTTTTTAGCCATGCTTGTCTCTTCCTTCTTTTGTTTTAGCACTCATCATTTACGAGTGCTAAAGCTATTATAACGCAAATTTTCCATTTTGCAAGAGGCGTCACAAAATATTTACACTTTCTTTTTTCGAAATAATATGCTAAACTGTTGCAAGAGGTGATGGCATATGATTACAGTTTCCAATCTCAGTCTGCAATTCGGCGGAAAGCCGCTGTTTCAGCACGTCGACCTGCAATTCACGTCCGGCAACTGCTACGGCGTGATCGGCGCGAACGGCGCGGGCAAATCGACCTTTCTGAAGCTGCTTTCCGGCGAGCTGGAGTCAACCGGCGGCGAGATCTCCATCAAGCCGGGGCTGCGCATGTCCGTTTTGAAGCAGGATCAGTTCGCCTTTGACGACTATACCCTGCTCGACACGGTCATCATGGGCAACCGCCGCCTGTACGATATTATGAAGCAGAAGGATGCGCTCTATGCCAAGGAAGATTTCAGCGACGAGGACGGTATGCTGGCCTCGGAGCTGGAGATCGAATTTGCCGAGCTGAACGGCTGGGAGGCCGAGTCCGACGCCAGCCGTCTTTTGCAGGGACTGGGCATTCCGGTCGAGCTGCATCAGAATTCCATGCGCGAGACCGACGGCCGTCTGAAGGTCAAGGTGCTGCTGGCGCAGGCGCTCTTCGGCAACCCGGACATCATCCTGCTCGACGAGCCGACGAACAACCTCGACATCGAGTCGATCAACTGGCTTGAGAGCTTCCTGCTGGACTATGAGGACAAGGGCACGGTCATCGTGGTCAGCCACGACCGCCACTTTTTGAACACGGTCTGCACGCATATCGTCGACATCGACTATGGCAAGATCAAAATGTACGTCGGCAACTATGACTTCTGGTACGAATCGAGCCAGCTCATGCAGCAGCTCATCCGCCAGAACAACAAGCGCAAGGAGGACAAGATTGCCGAATTGCAGGAGTTCATCTCCCGATTCTCGGCGAACAAGGCTAAGAGCAAGCAGGCCACGGCGCGCCGCCGCCTGCTCGACAAGCTGAGCGTTGAAGAGATGCCCGCCTCGTCGCGGCGCTATCCCTTCGTCGGCTTCACGCGCGACCGCGAGGTCGGCAAGGACATTCTGTTCGTGACCGAGGTCTCCAAGACCGTCGACGGCGTCAAGCTGCTCGACAAGGTCTCCTTCACCGTGAACAAAAATGACAAGATCGCCTTTGTCGGCGAGAACGAGCTGGCGCAGACGACGATGTTCAAGCTGCTCATGGGCGAGCTGGAGCCGGACGAGGGCACGATCAAATGGGGCGTGTCCACGTCGCAGAGCTACTTCCCCAAGGACAACACCGCATTTTTTGAGGGCAGGAGCGAGTCGCTGGTCGACTGGCTGCGCGAATATTCCGCCAAAAAGGATGACGTCTATCTGCGCGGCTTCCTCGGGCGGATGCTCTTCTCCGGCGAGGACGTCTTCAAGCCGGTCAACGTGCTTTCCGGCGGCGAAAAGGTGCGCTGTATGCTCTCAAAAATGATGCTCTCGGGCGCGAACGTCATTCTGCTCGACCAGCCGACGAACCATCTGGACATGGAGTCGATTCAGGCCGTGAACAAGGGCATGATCGCCTTCCCCGGCAACGAGCTGTTCGCCTCGCATGACCACGAGCTGCTGCAATCCGTCGCCAACCGCATCCTTGAGTTCAAGCCGGACGGCACGCTCGTCGACTACCGCGGTACCTATGACGAGTACCTCGCTTCTGATCTGTACCAAAGCACGCACTGACGCGTATTTTATGGGGGGCACGCCCCCGATCATACCAACTGGAGGTGTTTTGAATTATGGCAAGCAATACCCCTTCCTCTCTGCGCCGCGCCGTGATTTATGAGGTCTATGTGCGCAGTCACACGCCCGAGGGCACGTTCCGCGCGATTGAGCCGGATCTCGACCGCATCCGCGCGCTCGGCGTGGACATCGTCTGGTTCATGCCGATCCACCCGATCGGTGAGGAAAACAAAAAGGGCAGCCTCGGCTGTCCCTATGCCAACCGCGACTACCGCACGGTCAACCCCGAATACGGCACGCTGGAGGACTTCCTCCACCTGACGGAGGAGATCCATAAGCGCGGCATGAAATGCATGATCGACGTCGTGTATAACCACACCTCGCCGGATTCCACGCTCGTGCGCGAGCACCCGGAATTCTTCTATCACAAGCCCGACGGCAAGCGCGGCAACAAGGTCGGCGATTGGACGGACGTGGTCGACCTCGACTACACCAACCGCGCGCTCTGGGATTACCAGATTGAGTCGCTGTGCTACTGGGCGCAGTATGTCGACGGCTTCCGCTGCGACGTGGCCAGCACCGTTCCGGTCGAATTCTGGAGAGAAGCGCGCGCCGCCGTCGCCAAGGTGCGTCCCGACGCGATCTGGCTCGGCGAGAGCGTCCATCTGGCGCATATCCGCGCCTTCCGCGAGCAGGGCTTCTATGCCGCGACCGATTCCGAGCTGTTTGACGCCTTCGACATTCTCTACCCCTACGACCTCTGGCCGGAATTTGAGGACAGCACCGAGGGGCGCGCGCCGCTCAGCCGTTATTTTGACGCCGTCAACTCGCAGGAGCTGGGCTTCCGCACGGAGTATAACAAGCTGCGCTGCATCGAGAACCACGACCAGCGCCGCGCCGCCGACCGCTTCGGCACGGGTGACGCCCTGCTGGCATGGACGGCGCTGAGCTATTTCATGAAGGGCACGACCCTGCTCTACGCCGGGCAGGAGCACCGCGTCACGCACACGCCCTCGCTCTTCGAGCGCGAGCCGGTCGCGTGGGATCCTGCCTCGGATATTTCGCCCCTGCTGACGCGGCTGGCCGAGATCAAAAAGCAGCTCCCGACGGACGCCGTGTTCCGCATCGACACCGACGACACGCAGGGCATCGCCGCGGCAAGCTATACCGCGCCCGGCGCGCACGCCGTCGGCGTGTTCCCGCTGGCTGGGAATCCCGGCTCGGTCGCCGTTTCCCTGCCCGACGGCAGCTATCAGAATGCGATCGACGGCAAGCCTGTCACCGTCCGCGCCGGTCACATGACCATCGGCACGGAGGCCGTCATCGTTCTCTGATTATAGATGATAGAATACGCATGGCGCGGCCGTTTGGCCGCGCCATGCGTATTATCCATATTTAATATTTTAGTATGCCACGCCCCAGTAGATCATCTTCTTGGCGGGCTTGCCGCAGATGGCGCAGACGTCGCTCAGGTGCTCCTGCCGGAACGGCATACAGCGGCTGGACATGCCGGCCTCCTCCTTCATGCGGTTCTCGCAGGCCACGTCGCCGCACCACATCGTGCGGATAAAACCGCCGTGCTCCTGCTGCAGGCGCTTGGCCTCCTCAAGGGTCTCGGCGTCATAGATATGCTCGTCGAGGTTCTTCTTGGCCTTCTCAAACATGCCGTCGTGCACCCTTTGCAGCAGCTCGGACGCGTTCTGCTCGAGCGCGTCGAGCGAAACGGCTGTTTTTTCGCCGTTGTCGCGGCGGACGACGACGCACTGGCCGTTTTCAATGTCCTTCGGGCCAAGCTCAAGGCGCAGCGGAACGCCCTTCATCTCGTATTCCGCGAATTTCCAGCCGGGGCTTTGCTCGGATTCGTCAAGCTTCACGCGGTAGCCCGCCGCGCGCAGGCGGTCGGCCACCTCGCGCGCCTTTTCCAGCACGCCGGGCTTATGGAACGCGATCGGGATCACGGCGATCTGGATCGGCGCGATCTGCGGCGGCAGGACGAGGCCGTTGTTGTCGCCGTGGGTCATGATGATGCCGCCGATCAGACGGGTGGAGACGCCCCACGAGGTCTGGAACGGGTGCACGCGCTGGTTGTCCTTGTTGGTGAAGGTGATGTCGAACGCGCGGGCAAAGCCGTCGCCGAAATAGTGCGACGTGCCGGCCTGCAGGGCCTTACGGTCGTGCATCATGCACTCGATCGTATAGGTCGCCTCCGCGCCGTTGAACTTCTCCTTCTCAGTCTTCTGGCCGCGCGTGACGGGCATGGCCAGCACCTTCTCACAGAAATCGGCATAGACGTTGAGCATCCGCTCGGTCTCCTCGCGCGCCTCCTCGGCGGTGGCATGCATGGTGTGCCCCTCCTGCCAGAGGAACTCGCGGTGACGCAGGAAGGGGCGGCTGGTCTTTTCCCAGCGCAGCACGCTGCACCACTGGTTATACATCTTCGGCAGGTCGCGGTGGGACTGGATCACATTGCGGAAATGCTCACAGAACAGCGTCTCCGACGTCGGACGGATGCAAAGCCGCTCCTCAAGCTTGTCGCTGCCGCCCATCGTGACCCAAGCGCACTCCGGCGCGAAGCCCTCGACGTGATCCTTCTCCTTTTGCAGCAGGGATTCCGGGATCAGCATCGGCATATAAACGTTCTCTGCGCCGGTCTTTTTGAATTCGGCGTCCATCAGACGCTGGATGTTCTCCCAGATGGCATAGCCATAGGGACGGTAGACAAACATGCCCTTGACGGAGGAATAGTCGATCAGCTCGGCCTTTTTGCACACATCGGTGTACCACTGAGCAAAGTCGACCTCCATGTCGGTGATCTGCTCAACCTTTTTTTCTTTCGCCATAATCATATATCCTTTCCGCATCATTGCAGGTATCGATTCTCTTATATTGTATCACGTCTGTCAAGTGCCTGCATAGAATGGGCTGCGAGTTTCTTGCAATTTTTAAGGAACCTCTGATTCAATTGCAAGAGCGGTCAGCGAGGGATTTTGTTCCAGATTGAGGTTTGGAAATCGCAGGAATACTTTGTGTATTTCAAGATTTTCAAACCGATAAGCTGGGACAAAAGACCCGCTGAGCGCCGCAGACGATTGATTCAGAGGTTCCTTGACAAGGAGGACACCTTATGGTTGCGGTGACCCTGCTGCTCGACCCGGTCGTTGCGGCGTTTTATCAGGCGGTTGCCGACCGGTCGGAGCGGCCGCTCGAGGCCGTGCTGGCCGAGGCGCTGTTCAGGCTGGCCGGGGAGCTTTCTCTGGAGGCGCTGGATCGCTGAATTTTCGCCGAAAAGTCCGCGCGGGAATTGTTTTTTCGGCGGTACAATGATATAATGAATCCGTAAGAACGGGAAGCGCCGCCTTCCCATGAAATCACGGAGGCAGACCATGAAATCGATTCGAGACGTTTTCAAAATCGGCAAAGGCCCCTCCAGCTCGCACACGATCGGGCCGGAGCACGCCGCGCAGGAGTTCTTGCGGCGCTATCCCGACGCGGAGCTTTACCGCGTGAAGCTTTATGAGTCGCTCTGCAAGACCGGGCGCGGCCACGGCACCGACCGCGTGCTCTACGCCGTGATGGGCAAGGAGCGCACGGAGGTGCAGTTCTGCGATTATTCGCCCGAGCCGCTTCCGCACCCGAACACGCTCGATTTCTTCGCCTTCCGTGGCGGCGAGCAGATCGGCTATATGCGCGTGATGTCCGTCGGCGGCGGCGATATCGTCATCGAGGGTGAGCCGGTCACGGAGGCCGACGAGATCTATCCCGAAAATTCCTTCGCCGAGATCCACCAGTTCTGCAAATGGCGCTATATTTCCCTGAGCGAATACGTCGAGCTGAACGAAGGCCCTGAGATCTGGGACTTTCTCGCCGAGATCTGGCGCGCCATGAAGCGCTCGGTCGAGATCGGTCTGCACGCCGAGGGCATCCTGCCCGGCGGCCTGAACGTCGTGCGCAAGGCGAAGCTGCTCTTCGAGCAGGAGCGTCCGAACGAAATTCCGCAGGTGCGCGAGCTGCGCATGGTCTGCTCCTATGCCTTCGCTGTCGCCGAGGAGAATGCCGACAACGGCACCGTCGTCACCGCGCCGACCTGCGGCTCGTGCGGCGTGCTGCCGTCCGTCCTGCTGTATATGCAGGAGCGCTATGATTACTCCGACGAGGAGGTCTGCCGCGCGCTGGCCGTGGCCGGTCTGATCGGCGCGCTGGTCAAGCGGAACGGCTCGATCTCCGGCGCGGAATGCGGCTGTCAGGCCGAGATCGGCACAGCCTGCTCCATGGCTGCCGCCGCGCTCTGCGAGCTGAAGCACATGACGATCGAGCAGATCGAATATTCCGCCGAGGTCGCCATGGAGCACCAGCTCGGCCTCACCTGCGACCCGATCTGCGGCCTCGTCCAGATTCCGTGCATCGAGCGCAATGCCGTTGCGGCCAAGCGCGCCATGGACGCGTTCAATCTGGCAAACTTCCTCTGCGGCTCGCGAAACATCAGCTTTGACATGGTCGTGCGCACGATGAAGGAGACCGGCCGTCACATCAGCGCAAGCTACCGCGAAACGAGCGAGGGCGGACTTGCCAAGCTCTATAACCGCCGCAGCGGACTGTGAAGCGCGAAGCACATGCGCGGCCGATGGCCAATTCGGTCTTTGGCCGAGTATGCTTCGCAGTGAAATTTGCTCTTCGAGCAAGTGAAATATGCTGACGCATGTGAAATGCGGGCTTACGCCCGCGTGAAATGGCGCTTCCGGAGAAGCACCGATGTGGAGTCGCTCCGCGATAAATTTCAATATTTCAATTACAAAAATGGTAGGTTTTTACAAAAAACCTACCATTTTTATGTCATTGCGAGGAGGGCGCTTGCGCCCGACGCGGCAATCTTAAAGTTTTCGATATGTCATCCCGCAGCGAGGGGCGGAGAAAGCGAATTGCGCCGTAGGCCGAATTTCACTGCGCGGCCTTGCCCGGCTCTGCCTCTCCACCCCGCTTTCCGCCCTTGCGAACCATCAGGAAAATCGCGACCAGATTCGAAACAATGGTCAGAATGTCGAACACGAAGAACGCATAGTTCTTGATCGAGATATCATAGATCGCCCAGAGCACCTGCGCCGCCGTCAGGACGGACTTGAGCAGCACATCGTTTTTCGTATCAAGAAAAATCGTAAAAATGCACGCAGCGGCCAGCGGCAGCAGACCGATCACGGCGATGCCGTTGACCCAAATGGTCAGCCCGGCCTGCACGGCGATGAACACAAGCTTCCATACCCATGTGAACGGCACGAACACACAAAATACGTTGCGCACGATGCTGATGAGGTTGATGGCCGCGCCGGAATAGCCGCCCAGCAGGATGTTGCCCACGGCCTGAATGGCGAACTGGATGTTCTGCGCAATGAGAATGGTGCGTTTGGTCTTCAGAAGGCCGCTGACGACCATGATGACGGCGCCCACGAACGAGATGATATTGGCGATTAGAACGATATTCATAGCTTCCTCCGAAATGTTGCTCCGTATATTATAGCCACCTCTTGGCGAAAAGTCAATCTTCCGGTCGAATTCCGCATCACAAGCCGCAAACGCAGAGCCACGGCCGGAGTCTCTCCGCGCCATGGCTCTGCGTTTCATGCTTTCTCCGGCCGTTCAGCCCTTCGCGGGCTGCTTGCGGCGGCTGAGCAGCTTGCCGCCCCATTCAAAATAAAGTCCGTTCGGCAGAGTCAAAAAATCGATCTCATAATACAGGCTGACAAGCCCGGTGAAGTCGTCGCAGGCTCCCGGTCCGCCGTTCATCGCGTATTCCTCCAATTCCTCGATTGAGCCGTTCCGGACGGCGTTGAACAGGCGCTTCGTGCTGCTGTACTCCCGCTGCATCTGCCGCAGGTACTGCTCAGCCAGATCCAGATTGCCGAGCTTAAAATAGAGGATCGACAGCGGCAGCAGGAACTCCGCGCTCTCCTCGCATTCGTATTTCAGAAAGAGTCTGCGCGCCGGCTTTTCTTCCTCCAGCGCGGCATAGAGCGCCATGAGCGTATAGCGTATGCCGAGGTTATCGCTTCTGCACAGGCGCAGCATCTCCCGCGCGGTGTCGATCGCCCTGCGATATCTGCCGCAGAACACCAGCAGCGCGGCATAGTTCCCGAGCAGCCGCATATAGGGGCGCGTCTCCCAGACCAGCCAGAACTCCCCGACATCGTTTTTGAGATAACCGGCCTGCCGCATCTGCTCCGTGCCCTCGGCGACCAGCTGCTCCATCTGCGCCGCAGCCTCAAGCGGATTCTTTGCGTCCAGCATGAGAATCTGCAGCTTCGCTTCCAGATTCTCCGGCTCTAAGCCGAGCGCCTCCGCCAGGTATTCCCGCTGTTTTTTCTTGGTGGTCGCCTGAGCCGCAAGCTCCAGATAGTCCTCCGCCGTGACCGGCCCCTGCATTCTGCGTTTCTCGTTCATCTCGTTATATTCGCGGATGAATTGCGCCTTCAGACGCGCCTCATCCTCCGGCGTTTTGATCTCGTCGGCGTGCTCTGCCATAAACGCCTCAAATTTTCCGGGCAGATCTTCAAACATCATATGGTTTATCCTCAATTCAGCAGCAGCCACAGCGCCGCTGCCGCAACCACGGCCGCCGCCGCAGCCACGGCGCAGATCAGCTTGCGGCGCTTGAGCCGCTTCCTCCGCTCTCCTGTTGCGATCAGCGGCTTGCTCTGCTGCGCCGCCGACGCGCCGCAATTCGGGCAGAACCTTGCGCCCTCGCGGAACTCCGCCCGGCAGGTCTCGCAAAGGATCAGCCTCGGCGCTGTTTTTACGGTCTGTTCGTCCAAGTTGACTTCCCTCCAGCGTCGGTTTCGACGTTTTTCTTTATTATACAGGAGCAAAAGCGTGATTTCAAGCCTCAAAATACCGAAAAGCGATTGACAATGCGGCAAAAACAGGTTACGATATAGGTACTGAAAGAATCAAGGAGACCGCTATGGATAAAATATATGTCACAGGACATCGCAACCCGGACACGGATTCCATTGTCTCGGCCATGGCCTACGCCGCGCTGCGCAACGCGCTCGGCGACCGCGAATACTGTGCCGGTCGCCTCGGCCACGTCAGCGACGAGACGCAGCTCGTGCTCGACCGCTTCGGCTTCAACGCTCCGGAGCGCATCATAACGATGCGCACGCAGATACGCGACCTCGATTATGACACGCCTCCTGCCCTCTCTGCCAAGCTGCCAGTCAGCCGCGCGTGGACGGTTCTGACGGCCGACCGTTCCATTCCCGCCATTCCGATCACGAATGACGACGGCACGATCTACGGAATGCTCTCCACCGGCGACATTGCCGCCAGCGACATGCAGGCCATTGAGCACCCGCATATCAATGGGCTGCCCGTTTTTAACCTGCTGAGCGTGCTCGAGGGGCGCATCCTCAACGACGCGGGCAATCTGGTCGACACGATCAGCGGCAATGTGGTCATTGCCCTGCCCCAGAGCTGCGAAAATCTGCTCTTTAACGGCCGCGACAACATCGTCCTCTGCGGCGACCAGCCGGATATGATCCGCCGCGCGCTCGACCTCGGCGTGGAGTGCCTGATTCTCTGCCAGGCCGAGCTGGATGAGGAGCTGCGCAGCCACCCCACCGACACCTGCATCATCTCGACGCCCTTCGACGCGCATCGCGCCGTGCGTCTGATCTATCAGTCGGTGCCGATCTCCCGCGTCTGCCGCACGGAGGATCTTGAGTGCTTCCATCTGGACGATTACGTCGACGACGTCCGCGAGGTCATGCTCAAGAGCCGATATCGCTGCTACCCCATTCTTGACGAGAACGAGCACGTCGTCGGCACGCTCTCGCGGTATCATTTGATCCGTCCGCGCCGCAAGCGCGTCGTGCTCGTCGATCACAACGAGGTCGCGCAGTCCGTGCCGGGGCTGGAGCAGGCCGAGATCCTCGAGATCATCGATCACCACCGTCTCGCCGATATCCAGACCGGCAACCCGATCTATTTCCGCAACGAGCCGGTCGGCAGCACGACCACGATCATCGCCGGCATGTATCAGGAAAAGGGGCTGATGCCGTCGGAAAAGCTCGCCGGTCTGATGGCGGCGGCCATTGTCTCCGACACGGTCATGTTCAAATCCCCCACCTGCACCCAGCGCGACCGCAGCATGGCCGAGCGCATGGCGCGCATCGCGAACGTCTCGCTTGAGGAGCTTGGGCAGCAGATCTTCTCGGCCTCGTGGTCAGACGGCAAGAGCGCCCACGAGATGCTCTTCTCCGACTTCAAGGACTTCCATATCGCAGGGCACGACCTCGGCGTCGGCCAAATCACCTGCGTCAACTCGGCGCATATCCTCGAGCGCAAGGCGGAATTCCTTGAGGAAATGCACAAGACGCTCAAGGAAAAGGACTACAGCCTGATGCTGCTGATGCTGACGGACGTCCTGCTCGAGGGCACGCAGCTGATCTATCTGGGCGACGAGGAGACCGTGCGCATGGCCTTCTCGCCGGAGGCTAAGGGCAACGTTGTCTTCCTTCCCGGCGTCATGTCCCGCAAAAAGCAGATCATCCCCGCGCTCACCGCCATGTGGGGCTAAGCATTCAAAAAGCCGCGTTTCCGAAAAAATCGGAAACGCGGCTTTTTTGTCACTTTTTCAGCCATGTGGACGGTGAGAACAGCACCAGCATGGGGATGATCTCCAGCCGTCCGAGCAGCATGGCAAACGAAAGCACGAGCTTGGAGAACCCGTTGAAGATGCCGAAGCTGCCGCTCGGCCCGACCAGCGAAAGTCCGGGGCCGATGTTGTTGAAGCACGAGAGCGTCGCGCTCAGATTCGTCGTGATGTCATAATTTTCGGCGCTGAGCACCAGCACGGTCAGGATCACACAGATCACATACAGCGCCAGATAACTCGAAACGCCCTTGAGCGTCGTGCCGTCGATGCGCTTGCCCTCGAATTTGACCGTGTTGACCGAGCGTGGATGCAGCACATGCTTCAGCTCCCTGCCCGCCATTTTAAACAGCAGCACCACGCGCGAGACCTTCATACCGCCGCCGGTCGAGCCGGCGCAGGCGCCGATCACCATGAGCACCATGAGCAGGGTGCGTGAAAAATGCGGCCATAGGTCGAAATCCGTCGTGGAATAGCCGGTCGTCGTGATGATGGAGACGACCTGGAACGACGCCGCGCGCAGCGTGTCGGAAAAGCTGGCAAAATACGAGCGGACGTTGATGCAGATCAACACGATCGCCGCCGCCACGATGCCGAGGTAATACCAGCACTCGGAGGATTGCGCGGCCGCGCGGAATTTTTTGGCCAGCAGCAGATAATAGAGGTTGAAATTCACGCCGAAGAGCAGCATGAAAACCGTGATGACCCATTGGCAATAGGGGCTGTAGGACGCAATGCTGTCGGCCCTGATGCCGAAGCCGCCCGTGCCGGCAGAGCCGAAGCTGTGCACCATGCTGTCAAACAGCGGCATACCGCCCGCGCAGAGCAGGACGATCTCAACAAGCGTCATCACAACATAAATGATGTAAAGGATCTTTGCCGTGTCGCGGGCGCGCGGCAGCTGCTTGCCGACGACCGGACCGGGCATCTCCGCACGCATAATATGGATCGAGCGCTCGGAGAGGTTCGGGATGAGCGCCATGATGAACACCAGCACGCCCATGCCGCCGACCCAGTGCGTGAAGCTGCGCCAGAACAGCAGTCCCCTGCTCATCGACTCGATCTGCGCGCCGTCCATGATGGAAGCGCCCGTCGTGGTGAAGCCGGAGACGGCCTCGAAAAAGGCGTCGATATAGTTTGGGATCTGACCGCTCAGAAAAAACGGCAGCGCGCCGACGGCCGAGACCGTCAGCCAGCACAGCGCGACGGTCAAAAAGCCCTCGCGCGCATAGATCACGCGATTTTTTGTCCGCGCAGGGAGGTAGAGCAGCAGCCCGGCCGCGACGGCGATGCCGATCGTGAGCAGGGTCGCCCTGACGCTTTCCTCGCCGTAGAGCAGACCGACCGCAAGCGGCAGGAGCAGCAATCCGGCCTCGGCCAGCAGCATCAGCCCCACCGTGGAAATAATCATTCTTCGATTCATCGCGTGCCTCCGTCAGGCAAGGATGTTGGACAGATCCTTGAGCGCATGGCCGGTCGCGACCACGACCACATGGTCGTCGCCGCTGATGCAGTCGTCGCCGGTCGGGATGATCGTCTTGCCGCCCCGGATAATCGCCGCGATCAGGATCCCCTTTTTCAGGCGCATCTCCTTGAGCGGGACGTCCAGCTTCGCGAAATCGGGACGGACGACGAACTCCAGCGCCTCGACCTTTCCGTCGAGCAGCCGATAGAGCGTCTCCATCTGGCTGCCGCGCGAATTATGCAGGGCACGCGCATAGCGCGTCAGCAGGCTCGAGCTGATGATGCGCGAGGAGATCACGCAGTCCAGACCGATGCTGGCCGCGATGGAGTCGAGCTGACTGCGGTTGACCTTGGCGATCGTCTTGCCGACGCCCACGCGCCCGGCAAAATAGCTCATGAGGATATTTTCCTCGTCCATGCCGGTCAGGCCGACAAAGGCATCCATGGAGCCGATGCCCTCCTCGAGCAGCATCTCCTGCTGCGCGCCGTCGCCGTGAATGACCGTTGCCTTCGGCAGCAGCTCGCTGAAGGTCTGGCAGCGTGCATGATCCTTCTCGATGATCTTCACGGACACGCCGTCCTTCAGCAGTCTCTGCGCCAGATAGTAGGCCGTGCGGCTTGCGCCGAGGAGCATCACGTTTTTGATCTGACGCTTCATCAGCCCCAGTGTCCGCAGCAGCTTTTGCAGCTCGGACGGCTCGGCCGCGAGCACGATGCGGTCGCCCGGCTGCGGCACGAAGCTGCCGTCCGGGATCATTGCCGCTTCCCCCCTGCGCACGGCGCAGAGCAGGAAATTTCGCTTGAAGCGCTTGCGCAGCTCCATCAGCGGCTCGCCGCAGAGCTGGGATTCCTCCCGCAGCGGCAGCTCCATCATCAAAAAGCCGCGATTGGCGAAGGACTCCACCTTCGTCGCCGCCGGAAGCTCCAGAATCTGGTAAAGCTCCAGCGCCGCAAGCCGATCCGGATTGATGACGAGCGAAATATCGAGCTGCTGCCGCAGGAATTCGAGATTCCGGTGGTTGTACTCCGGATTGCGGATGCGCGCGACGGTATTGGAGACGCCCATGCCTTTTGCAAGGTAGCACGTCAGCATATTCAGCTCGTCCGAGCCGGTCGCCGCGACGAGCAGCTCGGCCCGATTCACGCCCGCCTCCTCCAGAACGTCGCAGTCCGTGCCGCTGCCGCAGACGCACATGCAGTCAAAGGTGTTTGCGATCTCTCCGATCACGTTCGGAGACGAATCCACTGCGACGATCTCATGCCCCTCCTCCAGCAGGCTGGAGAGGATGCACGTGCCGACCTTTCCGCAGCCGACAATGATAATGTTCATAGCCCCCCCTCGGTCATTCAAAAAGCGATTATGCCGAAATCGGATCAAACTATTTTGATTGCCGCCGCAGCGGCATAGGTTTCGTGCAAGATGCCCGTTTCAAGGGAACCGCTGAGCGCCGCTGCCGATTGATTCAGAGGTTCCTAAAGAAAACGCGCGCTGCACCGCGCGGCAGGTTTCCTTGCCAACGAAGATGCAGCGCGCAGAAGGTTGCGTGATATGGAATTATTCGGCTGAATCCGTGGAATAAGCGACGGTTTCGGCTTCCTCGTTCTCCTCAGCGGGTGCCGGCTCGAGCAGCGCACGGACAGACAGAGAGATGCGCTTGCGCTCGGTGTCGATGTCGATGATCTTGGCATCCAGCTCCTGACCCTCGGACAGGGCATCGGAAACCTTGTCGACGCGATGATCGGCGACCTGAGAAATATGGATCAGGCCGTCCACGCCGGGCATGATCTCGGCGAACGCGCCGAAATCGACGATCTTGACGACCTTGACCGGGACGACGTCGCCCTTGGAATACTTCGCGGTGAACTGATTCCACGGGTTCATCTCCGGGGTCTTGTAGCCGAGGGAGATCTTGTGCTTCTCCGGGTCGAACTTGATGACGAACACGTCGATCGGATCGCCAACCTTGACGACCTCGTCCGGCGTCTTGATGCGGCCCCAGGACAGCTCGGAGACATGCACCATGCCGTCCACGCCGCCGATGTCGACGAACGCGCCGTAGCTGGTCAGGGACTTGACAACGCCGTGATACTTCTTGCCGACCTCGATCTCTCTCCAGATCTTCTCAATGGCAGCCTTGCGCGCCTCGCTGTTGACGGCGCGGATGGAGCCGACGACTCTGCGGCGGGCGCGGTTGAACTCGGTGATCTTCATCTTCACGGTCTGACCCTTCAGCGCGGACAGATCGCCGCCCTTGGGCACGCCGGTCTGAGAGGCCGGGATGAAGACGCGGACGCCCTTCACATTGGCGACCACGCCGCCCTTGTTTTCTTCGGTGATAACGCCCTCGACCGGCTCCTTGCTCTCGCAAGCGGCCTCGACGTCGTCCCAAACCTTCATGCCCTCGAGCTTCTTGCGGCTGAGCTGCACGGTGCCCTCCTGATCGTTCACGCGAACGACAAAGACCTCGATCTCGTCGCCGACCTTGAGCACGTCCTCGGGCTTAACGGTGGGATCTGCGCTGACTTCGTCATACGGGATGTAACCGGCATGCTTCGTGCCCAAGTCGACCTGGACTTCGGTGGTACCGATCGCTGTGACAGTGCCAAGAACCTTATCTCCTGTATTCAAAGTCTTGATGGAGTTCTCAAGCAGTGCCTCAAAGCTCTCCTCCTGAACAGCATCAACATTAGTAATTTCGCTCATAGTCTTGTTGACCTCCTTTATAATCCACGCAGGCGTTGACGCGCCGGCAGTGAGTCCGATGGAAGAAATGCCGCGGTAATCGTCCGGACGGATGTCCGCGGCGGAATCGACAAGCGCCACCCGCCCGCAGTGCTCACGGCAGATATGCGCGAGGCGGCAGGTGTTGGAGCTGTTTTTGTCGCCGACGACCAGCATCGCCTCGCACTGGGAGGCCAGCTCGGCCGCTTCCGCCTGTCGATTTTCTGTAGCTCCACATATTGTATCAAATATTTCTCGATTAGTCCATACTTTTTTTGCGATTTTCTTGCAACTTTCCCATAAAAATTGCGTGCTCGTGGTCTGAGAGACCATTGTGACCGGCAGCTCGGCGCGCTCCGGCGCCTCGCGCAGCCATTTTTCCAGCTCCTCGGCATTCGCGAAGACGAGCGGATGGCTGCACCAGCCCGCGATGGCCTCGACCTCCGGGTGCGTCGGCGTGCCGATGATGACGGGCTGACGCCCCTGCTCCTCGGCCGCCGCGACCAGGCGGTGGATGCGCTTGACGGACGGGCAGGTCGCGTCGATGACCTCGACCGGCCGCGCCAGCAGCGCCTCGTAGACCGCACGCGGCACGCCGTGCGAGCGGATCACAACCGTCGCGCCGTCGGGAACCTCCTCGGGCGCGGAGACGGCGCGGATGCCCAGCGCCTCGAAATGCGCCACAAGATGGCGGTTGTGCGCGATCGGCCCATAGGTCACGGTCGGCTTGCCGCCCCGCGCGGCCTGTTCGACCAGATCGACCGCGCGGTTCACGCCGTAGCAGAACCCGGCGGAGCTTGCCTGCATGACCTTCACCGCTCGTCCCCCATGGCGTAGATTTTTTCCAGCAGCTCTGCCGAGCGCAGCGTCAGCTCCTCCGGCGTGGCCTTGGCGGCGGCATACTCCGGGAAGTACGGTTCGCCGAAGCGCAGCAGGATCGGGCTGAAAAGGTGTTTTTTTGTCGAAACATAGATCGGCACGACCGGCACCTTTGCACGGTTGGCCATCAGCAGCGCGCCGCTGTGCGCCTCGACCTTCTTGCCCTTGCGCACGCGCGTGCCCTCCGGGAAGATCAGCACCCTGTTGCCCTCGCGCAGCGTCTTGAGCGTGGTCTGCACGGCCTTGAGATCCGTGGCGCCGCGGTCGACCGGGAACGCGCCGAGCTTGCGGTAAAGCCAGCCCAGAACCGGCAGCTTCATCAGCTCCTGCTTGGCCATGATGCGCGGCAGACGCGACAGCTTGCCGTAGACAATGACCCAGACAGGGTCGGAAAAGCAGCTATGGTTGCAGCAGAGCATACACGGCCCTTCGGGGATGTTCTCGCGACCGTGCACATGGATGACCGGGTGCAGAATGCGCAGCCAGGCGGTCAGAAAGGCTCTCAAAATGCGGTATGTACGCTGGGAAAACATCTCGTTCATTGCAGTTTCCCCCGGATCGTGCTCAGAATTGCCTGCACGTTCTCCTCAAGCGTCTGATCGGAGCTGTCGATCACAATGGCGTCCTGCGCCGGACGCAGCGGCGCGATCTCGCGGTGCGAATCGCGATAGTCGCGCTCCTTCATGTCGGCGAGCACCTGCTCATAGGTGTCCGGCGCACCGCGCTGCTGCAATTCCAAGAAGCGGCGGCGGGCGCGCACCTCGGCCGAGGCCGTCAGGAAAATTTTCACGTCGGCGTCCGGCAGCACGACCGTGCCGATGTCGCGGCCGTCCATGATGACGTTGTGCTCGCGGGCGACGCGTCTCTGCGTCTCCATCAGGAAGGCGCGCACGCAGGGCAGCGCAGCGACCTTCGAGGCGGCGTCCGAAACGGCAGGCGTGCGGATCTCGGCCGAGACGTCCACGCCGCTCAGCAGCACGTGCTGCACGTCGTTTTCCCAGCGCAGCTCAAGCGCCAGCGCCGGGAGCAGCGTTTCAACGCCTGCTTTGTCCTCCGGGCTGATGCCGCGCTCGAGTGCCGCATAGCCGACCGCGCGATAAATCGCACCGGTGTCCACATAAACATAGCCCAGCGCCCTCGCGGCCGCCTTCGCCATGGTACTCTTTCCTGCACCCGCAGGGCCGTCAATCGCAATGCTGATCAAATCCGTCGTCCTCCCAGCGTTATGTAACAATTAATAAATATTATACTATTTCTTTCGTGAAAAAGCAAGCAAATTCATCCGTTTTGCAGGCGTTCCGCGCAGGAAATCGCTGCCGCGTGCGCCGTCGCCCACGCGATCTGCAAATTGAAGCCGCCGGTGTAGGCGTCGCAGTCGAGGATCTCCCCGGCGAAGTACAGCCCGCGCACGAGCTTCGACTCCATCGTTTTCGGGTCGACCTCGCGGACGCTGACGCCGCCGCGCGTGATGATCGCCTCGTCGACCGGCCGCAGACCGGTGATCGCGATCGGGAAGGCCTTTGTCAGCCGCAGCAGCGTCTGACGCTTCTCGCGCGTCAGGGCGTTGGCCTTGCCGAAGGGATCGATCTGCGCCATATCCAGCAGCGCCGGGATCAGCGCATGGGGATAAAGATCGGCCAACGCGTTCTCCATGGAGCGGTTGCAGTACTGCTTCAGGTCGCGGAGCATCCGTGCCTCGAGCTTCTCGGCGTCCAGCGCCGGCTTCAGATCCAGCTCGACGGTGTAGCGTTCGCCGGGCTTGCAGTGCGCCGAGGCAGAGAGCACGGTCGGGCCGGAGAGGCCGAAATGCGTGAACAACAGCTCGCCGAAGTCGCGATAGACCGCCTTGCCGCGCCCGTCGCGCAGGGTCAGGCCGGTGTTGCGCAGGGAAAGCCCCTGCAGGCCCGTGACCGCAGGCGCTTCCATCGGCACGAGCGAGCCGGTGGGCGGCTCGACAGTGTGACCGAGGCGCTCAGCCATGCGATAGCCGTCGCCGGTCGAGCCGGTCAGCGGATAGGAGCGGCCGCCCGTCGCAAGCAGGACGTTCTCGCAGGCAATCGGGCCGTCCTTGGTCTTGACCGCGCAGACTGCGCCGTTCTGCGTCAGGATCTCGACCGCGCTCGTCTGCCGCCGCTCCACGCCGCCGCGCCGCAGCGCGCGCTCCAGCGCCTGCAAAACGTCGCTCGAGCGGTCGGACTGCGGAAAGACGCGATTACCGCGCTCGACCTTGAGCGGGCAGCCGTTTTCCTCAAAAAACGCCATCGCCGCCTCCGGCGGATAGCGGAATATGCAGCCATAGAGAAAGCGCCCGTTGCGCGGCACGTTTTTCAGAACCGTCTCCGCACTGCACGCATTGGTCACGTTGCAGCGTCCCTTCCCGGTGATGAGCAGCTTTTTGCCGTCGCGGTCGTTTTTCTCCAGCAGCAGCACGCGCAGCCCCTTTTCCGCCGCCGTCGCCGCCGCCATCAGTCCGGCCGCGCCGCCGCCGACGATCACCAGATCATTCGTCAGCTTTTTCATACACATGATACCTGTCCCAGATTTCTTCCAGCCGGTCAAAGGTCTCGGCCGTCTCGCTGCGCCGTCTCGACGCAACGGCCGCAATGAGCGCGTTGAGCACGCTCATCGGCGCGACCGGCGAATCCGCCAGCGAGACCATGTCGCTCTTGGCGCAGAGCAGCTCGTCGGCATAGGCCGCGATCGGCGCGGTCGGCCGGTCGGTCAGCGCAATGGTATGCGCCCCGGCATCCTTGGCATAGGCCATGGTGCGAATCGCGACATTGGAATAGCGCGGGAAGCTGATGCCGATCATCACATCCTCCGGCGCGATGCGGATGACCTGTCCGTAAAGCTCGCTGGCGGAATCCGTCGTGAGCAGTCGGACGTCGTCGAACATATAGTCCAGATAATAGCGCAGGAACTGTGCCGGCGCCGCCGACGCGCGCACGCCGAGAACATAGATCCGCTTGGCGCGCAGAACGGCCTCGACGGCGTTCTCGAACGCCGCCTCGTCGACCTCGTCGAGCGTCGCGCGGATGCGGTCGATGTCGTCCTGCAGGACCTTTTGCAGCACGGCGCTGCGCGGCATACGCGCCGCGTCGACCTCCATGCGCTGCGAAACGGTCAGGCGGTTGAGCACGACCTCCTGCAGCGCCTGCTGCATCTCCGGATAGCCGTCGAAGCCCAGTGCGGCCGCGAAGCGCACGACCGTCGATTCCGAGGTCTGCACGTTCCTGCCCAGCACAGCCGCCGTCTGGAACGCCGCCTTGTCATACTCCTGCAGGATGTACGCGGCAATGCGCCGCTGCCCCTTGGAGAAGGTGGCCATTTGATTATGTATCTGCGTCAAAATATCCGTGCTCATCGCAGTCCCGCCTCCTTTTTCAGCTCCGTCAGCTCCTCCGCCGTCAGATAGCGCCATTTTCCGACACCCAGATCGCCGAGCGTCAGATTGCCCTCGCGCACGCGGCACAGCCGCAGCACCCGGACACCCGCCTCCTCGCACATCCGCCGGATCTGACGGTTGCGCCCCTCGGAGATCGTGATCTCGTAGGTCGTTTTCCGCTCGCTCTGCCGCAGAAGCCGCACAGTCGGTGGATTGATCGGCCTGCCGTCGAGGACGATCGGCCGCTCCAGCAGGGCGGCCGTCCGCGCGTCCGCGCCGGATACCGTCACCTCATAGGTCTTTTCAATGCATCCGCGCGGGTGCATCAGGCGGTCGGCCAGCGCGCCGTCGTTCGTGAAGAGCAGCAGTCCCTCCGAGGCGCAGTCGAGACGCCCGACCGGGTAGACCCGGCAGCCGCAGTCGACGAGCTGCGCGGCCGTTTTGCGCCCCAGCTCGTCGTGCAGCGTGGTCACATAGCCGCGCGGCTTATAGAGCATCAGCGTCACGGGGGCGTCCTGCTCGGGCAGCGGCCGGCCGTCGAGCAGAATGCGGTCGCGCGCCGGGTCGGCGCTGTCGCCCAGCGACGCCGCGCGTCCGTTCACACACACGCGGCCGTCGGCGATCAGCTTCTCACAGGCTCTACGGGACGCCACGCCCCGTGCAGCCATTATTTTTTGAAGTCGTTCCATCATAAGCAATTCCGCTTTCTCCCCAAAGCAGGGGCAGGGTCGCCACGACGCGCTCACCCAGACGCAGCTCGGCATAACCGGCGTGCGTGCCGGGCGTCCCGGCCTGCATCGCAAGCAGCGGCCAGCGCACCTCGAAATCCGGGCGTTCGCCGTCGCGCAGGGAGAGCAGCACCGTCTCCCCGGCCAGCAGTGCCGCCGTCTGACCGTTGGCCAGCGGCAGGCGCGTCACCTCTTCGTTTTTCTCGTAGACCGGCTGCATTCCATAAAGTCCGAAGCCGTATTCATACAGCGCGGCGTGGTCGTTCCAGTCGTCGCGGTCGCGCAGGGTCACGGCGATCAGCGTGCGCCCGTCGCGCTGCGCGGCGCTCACGAGCGTTCGCCCGGCCGCAAGCGTATAGCCGGTTTTTACGCCAATTACTCCGTTAAATGTCCACAGCAAGCGGTTGTGATTCTGAAAACAGCGCTTGCCGACGGTATAGGTCTTGGTCGCTACAATTTCCGAAAAAATTGGGTTTTTCAGCGCTTTTGCCGTTAAATTGGCCATATCTCGCGCGGTCGAATAGTGTCGCTCCCCGTCGAGGCCGTTGGGGTTCTCAAAATGCGTCTGCGTCAGTCCCAGCGCCTCGGCGCGCTCGTTCATCTCGGCCACGAAGGCCGAAACGCTCCCTCCGGCGTGCAGCGCAAGCGCCACGGCCGCGTCGTTTCCGGAGCTGAGCAGCAGACCGTAGAGCAGCTCGCGCACGGTCAGCTCCTCCCCGGCCGTGAGATAGATCGACGTGCCCTCGATACCCGTCGCCTCGGCCGGGATCGTGACCGTCTCATCCGGGTCGCACAGCTCGAGCACGGTCAGCGCCGTCATGATCTTCGTCGTGCTGGCGATCAGGGCGCGCTCGTCGGCATTTTGCTCAAAGAGCACGCTGCCGGTGTCGGCGTCCATCAGAATCGCGCATTGCGCCGACGTCCGCGGCACGGCCTGCGCCGGTAAAATCAGAAAAACGACAGCAGCAAGGGCTGCTGCCGTAGCAAAAATTCTTCGTTTCATTCCGCATCACCCGGGCATAGCTTGCCCGGGGATCACGCGGATTATGCAGGCATTCAGTCGATGTCGACCGAGCGGCTCCTGATCAGGTCGCTGATCTTGTCGACCAGCACCGGGAGCTGATCGATCGCGCGTTCGACGGCGTTGCTCGCAGGCTCGCCGACCGGGAGCAGACGCACACGGTCGCCCTGAATGACCAGCATGGCCACCGGCACGACCTTCAGGCCGCAGCCCATGCCCGCGCCGGACGGGCCGGTCGGGGCGGATTTCGACGGAAGGTCGCCGCCGCCGGAGGCAAGTCCCACGCTGACCTTCGAGATCGGCACGAGCGTGATGCCGTCGCCGAGGGCGATCGGCGCGCCGACGGACGTATTCGCGTCGACCAGCTCGCGCACCTGACGGATCGAATCGTCCAGCACGTCATTCAGCTTCTTTTCCATGTTCGGTTCCCTCCTCATGTTCCTCCGCAGGCTGCTCCTCCTCGGGCAGCTTGGGCTTTCCGAATTGCATCTTGTTGATCTCGGGCAGCTCGTCCAGCGATTCCAGCCCGAAGGTTCTCAAAAAATCGGCCGTCGTGCGGAACAGGGTCGGCCGCCCCGGCACATTCAGCTTGCCGCATTCCTCGATCAAATGCTTGTTGAGCAGCGCGCTGACGCTGTAGGAGCTGTCGACGCCGCGGATCTGCTCGATATACGCGCGCGTGGCCGGCTGATAATAGGCCACGACCGTCAGCGTCTCGAGCTGCGCGGCCGAAAGCTTCGGCGGCTTGCGCGTCTCAAGCGCTTTTGTTATATAGGAAGACATCTCGCCTGACGAGCACATCTGCCACGCCTGCTCCAGATGCACCAGACGCACGCCGCGCCGGTCATAGGACAGGCGATCGGCCAGACTCTGCGCGGCCCTTTCGACCTCGTCGCGGCCGCACTCCGTGGCCATGCAGAGGCGTTCCGTCTCCACCGGTTCTCCGGCAGCAAAGAGGATCGCCTCCAAAATGCGTTCAAGTTCCGCTTGCTCCATCGGAAATCTCCATTCCTCCGTCCGGCATCTTGCAGAAGCGAACGGAAACATCGTCCTCGTCGTCCTCAATCTCGATGGAATGCAGACGGCAAAGCTCCAGAACCGCCAAAAATGTCGCGACGATCTCACTGCGCGAGCGATTGTCCTTAAACAGGCTGCGGAATTTCGCGACGCCGCGCATCAGCAGGCGTTTGAGCACCTCAGCAGCCTTTTTCGTCACGGGATACGGCTCTGCACCGACGATGCCTTGAAAATTCGACACCGGGGGCGGCAGCCTCCGCTCGGAGCGCTCGGCCATCGCCGCAAAGGCGCGGAGCAGATCCTCCGGCTCGTGGCGGTAGCGATAGGTTCGGTCGGCCTGATACGGCTCCTGCGGCTTGGTGAAGAGGTTGCGGCCGATCTCGTTGCGCGGCTCGAGGAAGGCGACCGCCGTGCGGATCTGCTCATAGGCGTCGGCGCGCTGGCGCTCCTCGAGGGAGCGGATCAGCAGCTCCATCTCGCTCATAGCCTCCTCGCGCTCGGCGGCGGAGAGCAGCATCTTGGTTTTGATGAGCATCAGATGCGAGGCCATCGCGATAAATTCGCTGGCGATCTCCATATCCAGCCGCTTCATCTCGTCCAGATAGGCAAGGTATTGCTCCAGAATCGACGTGATGCTGACGTCCTGGATCTCTATTTTATTTTTGCTCAGCAGCAGGAAGATCACGTCCAGCGGGCCGTCAAAGTCCTCCGGAAGCGCGTCCTGCCGGCGGATCACCCCGGTCAGGTGATAGCTCGGTTCGTCCATTGCGCCGGTTCCTCAATCAAAAGTATAGCATTTTTCCGCGCATTGCGCAAGAAAAAATCAGGCATTTTGGATCGTGCCGACCAGCTCGGCGCGCCCCGTCCCCTTTTCGGCCGAGAAGGGGATCAGGCGCGTCTCGTCAGAGAGCGCCAGCTCGCGGCGGATGACCGCCATATTCGGCTCGATCTCGCGCGGCTTGAGCTTGTCGAGCTTGTTTGCCACGACCACGAAGGGGCGGCCGGTCGACTGGAACAGCTGCGCCATCACGACATCGAGCTTGGTCGGCGCGTGGCGCGCGTCGACGATCATCACGCCGAGCGTCAGCGCCTCCGGCTCTGCAAAATAGCGCTCCATCAGCCGTCCCCAGCGGTTTTTCTCCGATTCGGAGACCTGCGCATAGCCGTAGCCGGGCAGATCGACGAGGTAGGCCGCGCCGTCGACGCGGAAATAGTTGATGTGGACGGTTTTGCCGGGCTTCTGGCCGACGCGCGCAAAATTTTTGCGCTGTAAAACGCAGTTCAGCACCGACGACTTGCCGACGTTGGACTTCCCGGCGAAGGCAATCTGCTTCAGACCGTCGTGCAGGAAGTCCGCAGGCGTCGCGGCGGATTTGACGAATTCTACTTTTTGAAGGTTCATTGGCGGATCCCCGTCTGCGGCTCGACCGGGCTTTGCGGCACGGGCAGCACAGCTTTCTTTGCAGGCTTGGCTTCGGGCGCGGCCGTCACGGGCAGCGCGAGCGCCGTCTCGATCACGGAATCGGCGTGCTCCACGGTGACAAAATTCAGCGCGCGGCGCACCGTCTGGTCGATCTCGGCCAGATCCTTCTCGTTGTCCTTGGGGATGATGACGGTACGGATGCCGTGACGGTAGGCCGCCATGGTCTTTTCCTTCAGGCCGCCGATGGGCAGCACCCGGCCGCGGATCGAGATCTCGCCGGTCATGGCAATGTCACGGCGCACCGGAGTGTTTGTGAGCGCCGAGACGAGCGCCGTGCAGACCGTCACGCCTGCCGACGGGCCGTCCTTGGGCACTGCGCCCTCTGGGAAGTGGACGTGGATGTCCTTGGTCTTGTAAAAATCGGTCGGAATACGGAATTCCTTCGCGCGGCTGCGGATATAGCTCATTGCCGCGTGGACGGATTCCTTCATCACGTTACCGAGGTTGCCGGTCAGCTCGAGCTTGCCCGTGCCCTCAACGACGTTGCACTCGACCTCGAGCGTCTCGCCGCCGACCGAAGTCCACGCAAGCCCCGTGACGAGGCCGACGGTGTCGGCGGACGGCAGCTTGTCCGGCAGGAGCTTGCGCGGGCCGAGATAGGCCTCCAGCTCCGCACCGGTCACGCGCTGCGCCTTCAGCTCCGGCTCGGATACGATGCGCATGGCCGCCTTGCGGCAGAGCGCCCCCAGCTCCCGTTCAAGGCTGCGCACACCGGACTCGCGCGTATAGCAGCGGATGATCTCGCGCATGGCGTCGTCCGTGACCTTGAGCCGTGTCTTGGCGATGCCGTGCTTTTTAAGCTGCTTGGGCAGCAGGTGGCGCTTGGCGATCATCAGCTTTTCCTCGTCGGTGTAAGAGCCAAGCTCAATGACCTCCATACGGTCGAGCAGCGGACGCGGGATCGTATCGGTCGTGTTGGCCGTGGTGATGAACATACATTCGCTGAGATCGAACGGCAGCTCGAGATAATTGTCGCGGAAGGTCTTGTTCTGCTCGGAATCGAGCACCTCAAGCAGCGCCGCCGACGGGTCTCCGCGATAGTCGCTGCCGAGCTTGTCGATCTCGTCGAGCAGCAGCAGCGGGTTGCACGAGCCGGCCTGCTGAATGGCCGTCAGGATGCGGCCGGGCATTGCGCCGATATAGGTCTTTCTGTGGCCGCGGATCTCGGCCTCGTCGTGAATGCCGCCGAGGGAGATGCGCGCGAGCTTGCGGTTGAGCGCGCACGCCACGCTCATGGCGATGGACGTTTTGCCGACGCCCGGAGGGCCGACAAGGCAGATGATCTGCCCCGGAAGCTCCGGCGCGAGCTGCTTGACGGCCAGAATTTCCAGAATGCGCTCCTTGACCTTTTCCAGACCGAAATGGTCGCGGTCAAGGATGCGGCGCGCCGTCTCGACGTTCACGCGCTCCTTCGTCCGCCTGTTCCACGGAAGCTCGAGCGCGGTGTCGAGGTAATTGCGGATGACGGACGCCTCGGAGGCGCCGTAGGGCTGCTTCAGAAGCCGCTGAACCTCCTTGTTTAGTTTCTCCGTGACCTCCTCGGGCGCGTGCAGCGCCTCGATCCTCGCGCGGTACTGCTCGGCCTCGTCGTCCTCGTCCGCCTCGCCCAGCTCCTTGCGGATGACCTTCATCTGCTCGCGCAGATAATAGTCCCGCTGATCCTTGTCGATCACCTGCTGGGTCTTGTCCTGAAGCTGATTCTCAATGCGCAGAACCTCCAGCTCGCGCGAGAGCAGACGGTTGGAGATCTCCAGCCGCTTCACCGGGTCGAGCTGCGCCAGCACGCGCATTTTGTCGGAATAATCGTAGCTTGCGGCCTGCGCGATCAGATCAGCGACCTGTCCGGGGTCGCGCGAGGCGATGATCTTGAGCATGACGTCCTGCACGGGGCGCTGCGACAGCTCGATGAATTCGTCGAAAAGCTGCGCCGCCTGCCGCAGCAGCGCGTCGACGCGCACGCTCTGCATCGGAACGTTCTCGTCCGGCAGGGACTCCACCCGCGCGCAGAGGTAGCTCTTCGCGGTCAGCTCCTCGGTGATGTGCGCGCGGTATTCGCCGTGCACCAGCACGCGGACGGCGTCGCCGGGCATTTTCAGCACCTGCCGCACCTCCGCGACCGTGCCGACGTCGTAAAGCCCGTCCATTGACGGATCGTCCTGCAAAATATCCCTCTGGGTCACCAGGAAGATTTTCTGGTCGCCCTTCATTGCCTTGTCCAATGCGCGGACGGATTTCTCCCTGCCGACGTCGAAATGAACCGTCGCCTGCGGGAACACCGTCAGACCGCGCAGCGCCAGAACAGGCATCCGTTCCGAAATGATAATTTCCTGCATCATGGTTTCTCCTTTCCCTGGGTATTCCGGAAACCGTTCGGGCAATCTGCCCGATAAAATGAGAAAAAAGGGGCGTCCGAAGGCTCCCCCATTTCTCCCTTATCCTGCGTTGGAGCGCGGCTTCTTGCCGTGGGTCACCACGGGCTCTGCTCCGTTCTCCACGCATTCCTTCGTGATCATGACCTTCGTGATGGTCGGGTCGGACGGGATCTCATACATGATCTTCGTCATGATCTCCTCGAGCACCGCCCGCAGGCCTCTCGCACCGATCTTGCGGTCGATGGCGCGCTGGGCGATCGCCTCGAGCGCCGCGACCTCGAAATCAAGCGTCACATGGTCCAGCTCCAGCAGCTTGCGATACTGCCGGCAGAGCGCATTTTTCGGCTCGGTCAGGATGCGCACCAGATCCTGCTGCGTCAGGCTGTCGAGGCTGGTGATCATCGGCATACGGCCGACCAGCTCCGGGATCAGGCCGAACTTCAGCAGATCGTGCGGCTGCACCTGCGCGAACAGCGTGCCGACGTCGCGCTCCTTCTTGCTCTTCAGCTCCGAGCCGAAGCCGAGGCTCGAGCGGTCGACGCGGCGCTCGATGATCTTATCCAGTCCGTCGAACGCACCGCCGCAGATGAACAGGATGTTCGACGTGTCGATCTGGATGAACTCCTGCTGCGGGTGCTTTCTGCCGCCCTGCGGCGGGACGTTGGCGACCGTGCCCTCGACGATCTTGAGCAGCGCCTGCTGCACGCCCTCGCCGGAGACGTCGCGCGTGATGGAGGTATTTTCGCTCTTGCGGGCGATCTTATCCAGCTCGTCGATATAGATGATGCCGCGCTCGGCCAGCTCGACGTCGAAATCCGCCGCCTGAAGCAGGCGCAGCAGGATGTTCTCGACGTCCTCGCCGACATAACCGGCCTCGGTCAGCGTGGTCGCGTCGGCGATAGCGAAGGGCACCTCGAGAATCTTCGCGAGGGTCTGGGCAAAGAGCGTCTTGCCGCTGCCGGTCGGGCCGATCAGCAGAATATTGCTCTTTTGCAGCTCGACATCGCTCTGCGAGCCGTAATAAATGCGCTTATAGTGGTTATAGACGGCGACAGAGAGGGCGATTTTCGCCCGATCCTGCCCGATGATGTAGCCGTCCATATATTCCTTGATCTCCTTGGGCGTCGGGAGATGCTCCGGCTTCGGGAGGTCGTGCTCCTGCAGCTCGTACATATCCTCATGCAGCAGAGAGCCGCAAAGCTCCACGCATTCGTTGCAGATATACACGTTGTTCGGGCCGGAGAGAATGCGCTGCACCTGCCCCTGCGTCTTGCCGCAGAAGGAGCAGCGGATCAATTTATCAGCCAATTGCAGAGTCTCCTTACTTATCTATGCGAGATCACACGGTCGATCAGACCGTACTCCAGCGCCTGCTGCGCCGTGAGGAAATTGTCGCGCTCGGTATCGCGGGAAATTTCCTCGTAGCTCTTGCCGGTGCGCTCTGCGAGGATCTCGTTGAGCTTTTTCTTGATCTCGCCGAGGCGCTGCGCGTGGATCTGAATGTCCGTAACCTGACCCTGCATCCCGCCGAGGGGCTGATGGATCATGATCTCGGAATTGGGCAGGGCGATGCGCTTGCCCTTCGTGCCGGCAGCCAGCAGGAACGCGCCCATGGACGCGGCCATGCCGACGCAGATCGTCGAGACGTCGCACTTGATGTACTGCATGGTGTCGTAGATTGCCATGCCGGACGTCACGGAGCCGCCGGGGCTGTTGATGTAGAACTGAATGTCCTTATCGGGATCCTGCGCCTCGAGGTAGAGCATCTGCGCCACGACGAGCGCGGCGGTGGTGTCGTTGACCTCCTCGGACAGGAAAATGATGCGGTCGTTGAGCAACCGGGAGAAAATATCATAAGACCGTTCGCCTCTGCTGGTCTGCTCCACGACATAAGGTACCAAACTCATAATTACGCTCCTTTCCCGAAAACGGGTTCTTTGACGCGCGGGGCGCACGGATCGGCGGCCGCCGCGCAGTCAAAGAACAGTATAGCCAGAGTTTTTGCGGATTATTCCGCCTTGGTCTCCTCGTCCTTCTTCACGGGGACGGCGACGGCGGAGTCGGCGATGAGCTTCGCGGCCTTCTTGACCTGCAGGTCGCCGCGCATTCCCTTCTCGTCGAGGATCTCCTTGACCTTCTCGACCTCGAGCTTATAGGAATCGGCCAGACGCTTGTATTCCTCCTCGCACTCCTCGTCGGTGACCTCGAGCTTCTCGGCATCGACGACGGCGTCGAGCATGACGTTGGTCTTGACGGCATGGAGCGCAGACGGGCGCAGGCTGTTGCGCATGGTGTCCATGCTGCCGCCGATCATCTGGGCATAGGCCTGCAGCGAGGCGCCCTGAGAGCGCAGCTCATAGTCCATGCGCTCCAGCTCCTGATCCAGCTCCTCCTCGACCATGCTGTCGGGGATCTCGACGGTCATGTTTTCCACGGCCTTCTCGATCGCGGCGTTCTCGAACGCGCGGTCAATGCCGTTCTGCTTCTCCTCGCGGATGCGCTTTTCGATGTCGGCACGCAGCTCGGCGACGGTGTCAAACTCGGAGACGTCCTTGACAAACTCGTCGTCCTTCTCCGGAACGACGGTCTCCTTGACCTCCTTGACCTTGACCTTGAAGACGACCGGCGCGCCGGCCAGCTCCTTGGCGTGGTAGTCCTCCGGGAAGGTCAGCTCGATGTCCTTCTCCTCGCCGGCGCTCATGCCGACGACCTGCTCCTCAAAGCCGGGGATGAAGGTATGCGAGCCGAGCTTCAGCTCGTAGTCCTCGCCCTTGCCGCCCTGGAAGGCGATACCGTTCCGGAAGCCCTCATAGTCGATCACGGCCGTGTCGCCCTCCTGCGCGGGGCGGTCGACGGTGGTGATGCGGGCGACGTTGTTGGCCATACGGTCCAGCTCGGCGTCGATCTCGCTCTCGGCGACCTCGACCTCGGCCTTTTCAACCTCAAGACCCTTGTAATCGCCGAGCTTGACCTCGGGATAGAGGTCGGTCACGACGGACAGGGTGACGGTGTCGTCGTCGGCGATGTCCATGCTCGAGACGGACGGGCGGCCGACAGGCTTGATGTCCTGCGTCAGGATGTAGTCCTTATAAAGCTGCGGGAACATATCTTCGATCGCGTCCTCAAAGAAAACGTGCTTGCCGTAAGCGGCCTCGATGACCATACGGGGCGCGTGACCCTTGCGGAAGCCGGGGATGGTGATGTCCTTGCGGTACTTGAGGTATGCCTTGTTCAGCGACGGCTCCAGCTCCGCCTTGGCGATCTCCAGCGTAACGGTTGCGCGGGTCGCTTCTTTTTCTACGCTCTTAACATTCATTTTGTGTCTCCTCCTATGGATTGCGCGTTTTTCGCGCATTATTTACAATGAGCCGAATTATTTTATCAGATTTTTTCTGATATTACAAGCTTTTTTTCGTCTATTTCAGTCGAATCGGTTGAAAATGTACAAAATCGGCCGCACAAAGACGGAATTCCGTCCCGGCATGGCTGCCCTGAATGGCCAGCTTATGGCTGTCGCCGTGCAGGTGGCCGTAGCAGCAGAGGCTGACGCCGTACTGCGCGAGCAGGGCGAGAATTTCCGGGCATTCATAGCCGCGATAGCGCGGCGGATAGTGCAGGAAGCAGAATTTTTCCCGCTCCCCTGCGGCCTTGAGCGAGGTCTCCAGCCGGATCAGCTCACGCCGGAAGACCTTGTCGTTGTGGCTGCCGACGGCGGCGTCCTCCTCGAAGAACCAGCCGCGTGTGCCGCAGAGCGCCACGTCCCCGTATTCATAGCAGTTGTTGTTCAGAATGAACATCTGCGAAAAGCCGTTTGCCTCGCAGAAGCGGTAAAATTTCGTCGCCGTGCTCCACCAATAGTCGTGGTTGCCCTTGAGGATGATCTTGCGCCCCGGAATGGCGTTGATGAACGCGAAGTCCTGCGTCGCCTCCTCCAGACTCAGCGCCCAGCTCAGGTCGCCCAGCAGGACGGTCGTGTCCTCCGGCCGCACGACGGAAAACCCGGCGCGCAGCTTGTCGACATAGCCCTCCCAGCGGCCGCCGAAAACGTCCATCGGCTTGTTTGAGCCAAGGGAAAGATGCAGATCTCCGATTGCGTAAAGCGCCATCAGCGTCCTCCTCTCTCCACCGCGTCGAGCAGCTCCATCAGGTTGGTATAAAACAGGCGGTCGAGCAGTGCCTCGTCATAGCCGTGGGCGCGCAGCTCGTCGTAAAAGGCGGAATACCCGCGAATATCCGAGATCCCGCGCGCCAGCACGTCGCAGCCGTCGAGGTCGCCGCCCATGCAGACGTGCCGCTCGCCGCAGAGCGTCAGCAGATGCTCCAGATGCGCCCGCAGCGCGTCAAAATCGCCCCCTCCGCCCAGAAACGGCGGATAAAAATTCAGGCCGACGACGCCGCCGGTCTGCGCAAGCACGCGGAGCTGGTCGTCCGTCAGGTTGCGCGGATGCCCGCACAGCGCGCGGCAGTCGGAATGGCTGGCCATGATCGGCGCGCGGGCGCAGTCGACCAGCTCCCAAAACGCGCGGTCGCCCAGATGGCTGACGTCGAGCACCATGCCGCAGCTCTGCGCCACGCGCACAAAGGCGCGTCCGCGGTCGCTCAGGCCGCGCTCCGAGCCACGGCAGCCGGCCAGCGCGTTGTCGGCGTTCCACGTCAGCGTGGCAAGCACGAAGCCCTGCTCCCGCAGCGGGGCAAGGCGCTCCGGGTCGCAGCCCACGGTCTCCGCGCCCTCGAGGGAAAACAGCGCAGCCATTTTCCCGGCGGCGTTGCAGGCGCGCGCCTCGGCCGCCGAGCGCACGGAGACGATCCGCGCGGCATTTTGCTCCAGCTCGCGCCGCAGGACGGCAAGCGGAAGCCGCAGGGCGTCGGCGCAGTCGGCGAAGCCGAATTCCGCAAGCGCCCCGGCGTAGCTGCAAAAGGCGAAAATCTGCGTGTAAGCATCCAAAAAGGCCGCGCGTCTGAGGTCGACGTGCCCGGTGTTCGTCTCCAGTCCCTCGCCCCTTTTCCAGAGGGCGTAGGCCGTGTCGCAATGTGCGTCGAACAGTCTCATTGAAACGCGTCCTCCAAATGGTTGATCTGCGGCACGCGGGTCTGCATCCCCTGCGGGGCATAGATCTCGATCACGTCGAAGCGCACGGGCTGCTCCGTCTCGCGCTCGGCAAGGAACATCAGCGCCGTCTGGCGCAGGCGCTCCTGCTTATGCCGGTCGACAAATTCGCGGGCGGCAGCAAAATCCGCGCTCTTTCTCAGCTTGACCTCGACAAAAACGAGCGTCCCGCGCCGCTCGGCGATCAGGTCGATCTCCCCGAAGCGGCAGCGGTAATTCGCCGCGACGATGCGGTAGCGCCGCTTTTGCAGATAGGCCGCCGCAAGGCTCTCTCCCCAGCGGCCGAGCAGATCATTCGCCATAGAATTTTTTCAGAAAGCTCCTGCGATGGATGGGGCAGGGGCCGAATTCGCGCAGGGCGGCGTAGTGCTTCTGCGTGCCGTAGCCCTTGTGGACGGCAAAGCCGTACTGCGGGTAGACCGCGTCCTGCTCGAGCATGAAGCGGTCGCGCGTGACCTTTGCAAGGATCGACGCCGCCGCGATATTCGCGCTGCGGCTGTCGCCCTTGATGATCGTGCGCACGGGGATGTCACCGAAATCCGGCTCGCGGTTGCCGTCGACGAGCGCAAGGTCGGGCTTTTGCCCGAGCTGCCCGACGGCGCGGCGCATGGCCACAAACGTCGCCTGCAAAATGTTGAGCTCGTCGATCTCCTGCTCGCTTGCAAAGGCGATGCCATAGGCCAGCGCCTGCTCGCAGATCAGGGGATAGAGCGCCTCGCGGCGCTTTTCGGAGAGCTTTTTCGAGTCATTCAGACCCTCCAGCTCCAAATCGGGCGGCAGGATCACCGCCGCCGCGCAGACCGGCCCGGCCAACGGGCCGCGCCCGGCCTCGTCCACGCCGCAGATCAGGGAGAAGCCCTCCTCCATTGCGGCATGCTCAAAGTTCCATAATTCAGACATGGGTCGTCTCCTCCGTCCCCTCCGGAAGCTCCAGTGTGAATTTTCCGATCTTTCCGGAGCGGAATTCCTCCAATAAGATCCGCGCCATGCGCTCCGTGTCCAGCTCACCGCGCGCCAGCAGGAAGCCGCGTTTGCGCGCCGCCTCGCTCAGAAGCGCGAAGCCGTCCGTCTCGGGCGGGCAGTCGAGCTTATAGCGCTCGCGAAGCGCCTCGGGATAGCGCGTGTAGAGCAGCTTCATCAGGTGCAGCGCCAGCGTCTCGGTATCGAGGACGTCATCCTTGACCGCGCCGGTATAGGCCAGCCGGCGGCCGACCTCCTCGTCGCCGAGCTTCGGCCAGAGGATGCCCGGCGTGTCGAGCAGGAGCAGTCCGGTGTCCACCGTGACCCACTGCTTGCCGCGCGTAACGCCCGGGCGGTTCTCGGCCTTCGCGCCCTTGCGTCCGGCGACCTGATTGATGAAGGTCGATTTGCCGACGTTCGGGATTCCGACGATCATCAGCTTGAGCGGCTTGTTGGCAAAGCCCTTCTCGGCATAGCGCCGGAGCTTCTCGCTCAGAAGCTCGCGCACCGCCGGAACGAAGCGATTGATGCCCCGGCGGCTCTTGCAGTCGGTCGGCACGACCGCCATGCCCTGCTTGCGGAACCAGTCCGCCCAGACCGCCGTGGCGGCCGGGTCTGCAAGGTCGATGCGGTTGAGGATCATCATGCGCGGCTTTGCGCCGCAGATCGCGTCAATATCCGGGTTACGGCTTGCAAGCGGGATACGCGCGTCGACAATCTCGCAGACAGCGTCGACCAGCTTGAGGTCGGCCTCCATCTGCCGCCGGGTCTTGGTCATGTGACCCGGATACCATTGAATGTTCATCTTATCGTCCATCAGTCCACCGTCCCGATCCGGCTGAAGCTGCGCGAGCCGTCTGCATTTTTGCCGGGGAACACGACGGCCAGCACCTTCCCCATCACCTGATCGAGCCGGATCTGGCCGATCTCGGCATAGCGGCTGTCGGCCGAATGGTTGCGGTTGTCGCCCATGACGAACACGCAGTCCTTCCCGACCGTGAGCGGGAACTCCGTACCGCCGTAGACCTCGAGCATCGTCTCGTTGATATAAGGCTCGCTCAGCGCCATTCCGTCGACATAGACCGTCGCCGTGCCGTCCCCGTTGGAGCGGACGTCGACCGTCTGCCCCTCGGTGGCGATCACACGCTTGACGATCGGCTCGCCGTCGCGGAAGGACAGCTTGCGCGCGACGACGATGTCGCCGTAGTGCAGATCGCCCATGATGACGTTGCTTTGCAGGGCGAGATAGTCGCCGTCCTGAAGCGTCGGGAGCATCGACTCGCCGTTCACGCCGACCAGCCGCACGACGAACACAAAGATCAGCGTCACCGCCGCCAGAATATAGGCAAGATCATGCAGCAGCGTATAGGCGCCGTAAAGCGGCGGCTGCTTCTCCGGCTGAGGCTTCTGCGGCGCGGGCGTCAGCTCCGGCTGCGCCTGCATTTCGTTTTCTTCCATAAAACCAGTTCCTCCCATTCAGCCGCTGCGCGCGGCTGGGCATATTATCCTTAATTATATCGATTATACACGATTTCCGGTCGGAAATAAAGAGCGATTTATGAACAAATCGAAAAAAATAACGCCGGTCGAGCCGTTTCCGACTCAACCGGCGAAAATTCGGGAACCTCTGATTCAATCGCAAGAGCGGCCAGCGAGGGATTTTGTTCCAAATTGAGGTTTGGAAATCGCAGGAATCCTTTACGTATTTCAAGATTTTCAAACCGATCAGTTGGGACAAAAGACCCGCTGAGCGCCGCTGCCGATTGATTCAGAGGTTCCTTCGTTTGTCACAGGCCGGCCTTGGGCTCGGGCAGGCGGTATTTGCGCGCATAGGCCTTGTATTCCCGCTTGAACGACTCGTCCTCGAACTTCGCCGAGCGCAGCGTCTCATGCAGGTTGAGGTTGTGCATCGCCGTGTCGATCACGCATCCGGCGATATTCGAGCAGTGGTCGGAGGTGCGCTCCAGATTCGTCAGCAGGTCGGCCCAGACAAAGCCGTTTTCCATGCTGCACGCGCTTTGCTGCATCCGCAGGATGTGGCTCGTGCGCATCTGCTCCTTCAGGCCGTCGATCACCTGCTCGAGCGGCTCGACATGCGCTGCCATGGACGCATCGCCGCTCTGGAATGCCTTGAGGGTCATTTCGACGATCTCCTCGACCGCCTCGGCCAGCGTGCGGTATTCTGCCGTCGCCGCCTCGGAAAAGCGCAGGCGCTTGCTGCGCAGCTCCTCGGCCGATTCGAGGATGTTCACCGCGTGATCGGAAATGCGCTCAAAATCGCCGATGACCTTCAGCAGCTCCGTGACCTCGCGGCTCTCGTCCTCGCCGAGCTTCTGCGCGCTGACGCGCACGAGATAGGTACCGAGCAGGTCTTCAAAATGGTCGCAGCGCTCCTCGTCTTTGCGGATCTGCTGCGCCAGCTCCGGACGGTAATCCGTGACGGAGCGCAGCGCGGTCTTCATCGCCCGGACGGAGGAATCCGCCATTTGCAGGCAGACGGCGCGGCTCTGCTGCAGCGCCAGCGACGGCGTTGCAAGAAGGCGCTCGTCCAGCTCCTGCGGGCGCTCGGCGTATTTTGCATCCGGCACCAGACGGATCGCCAGCTTCTCGAGCAGGCCGCCCGCCGGGAGCAGCAGCGCCGTGCAGGCGACGTTAAAGACGGAGTGACACACGGCGATGCCGAGCTTCGTCGCAGGCTCGTTGAGGAGCGCCGGGGCGGCGGCCGCCTTGACGATGCAGAACACGCTCAGCAGCACGACCACGCCGATGATGTTGAACATCAGGTGCACGACGGCGGCGCGCTTCGCGTTTTTGTTCGTGCCGACCGAGGCCAGCAGCGCCGTGACGCAGGTGCCGATGTTCTGTCCCATGATGATCGGGATCGCGGCGGCATAGCTGACGCTGCCGGTCACGGCCAAAGCCTGTAAAATGCCGACCGAGGCCGAGCTGGACTGGATGATCGCCGTCAGGATCATGCCGACGAGCACGCCGAGCACGGGGTTTTTGAAGAGCACGAAGAGATTGGTGAAGGCCGGGACGTCCTTCAGGCCGGACACCGCGCCGCTCATGGTCTCCATGCCGAACATCAGCGTCGCGAAGCCGAGCAGGATCAGTCCGGTGTCCTTCTTGCGGTCGTTTTTCACGAAGAGATACAGCACGATGCCGATCAGCGCCAGCACCGGCGTGAACGCGGACGGCTTGAGCAGGCTGACCAGGACGTTGCTGCTGTCGATGCCCGTGAGGCTGAGCAGCCACGCCGTCACGGTCGTGCCGACGTTCGCGCCCATGATGACGTTGATTGCCTGACGCAGCGTCATCAGGCCGGAATTGACAAAGCCGACGACCATGACGGTCGTGGCCGACGAGCTTTGGATGATCGAGGTCACACCCAGGCCGGTCAAAAAGCCCATGACCGGGCGGTCCGTGATCCTGCCGATCAGTGTCCGCAGGCCGTTGCCCGCGCGGCGCTCCAGTGCCTCGCCCATCACGTTCATGCCGAACAGGAACAGACAAAGCCCGCCGAGCATCGTCAGTGCATTGAAAATTGTCATTGCGTTCTCTCCAATCCGATTTTTATCTTTGGACAACACCGCAAAATTCGGCAAGCAGATCCGCCGAAGCGCGCCGACGCAATTGCGCGGTGCTGCCTATGGATAACTTCCTCTTTTGCTCTGTAAAAATCGTATCAAAGGAACGTCAAATCCGTCACCAGTTTTTTGTAAAATCGAAGTAAAATCGCGGGTTTCTGTAAAAAATCCCGCTGCCGCATGGCAGCGGGATGGATTCAGCTTCCCTGAATGTCCAGAATGACATATTCCGACCGGCAGCCGGTCTTGAAGCTGATCGCCCAGTCCGAAATGCCGGAGGTCACGACGAAATCCGTGTCCGCGCGGCGCTCGAGGCCATAGACGTTATCGTCGCCGAAGCCGAACCAGTCGATCAGCTGCACCAGCGGGATGAGCTGGCCGCCGTGCGTATGCCCCGAGAGCACGAGGTCGACCCCGGAGGCCGCCTCGCCGTCATAATCATGCGGCTGATGGTCGAGCACGATGGAATAATACTGTTCGTTCAGCCCCTGCGTCAGCTCCTGCATGGACGCGCGCCCGCCGCGGTTCTCCGTCTCCTCCGAGGCATCCTGCCGCCCGATGAGATAGAACCGATCGTCCAGCAGCACCGTCTCGTCCTGCAAAACGGTCACGCCGTTGGCCTCCAGCTCGTTGACCAAGTCCTCCGCCGTGAAATCCCGATCGGGCATCAGGCCGCTGCGCTTGCCTGCCTTTCTGATCCCATCGGGCGTCTGCCCGGCGTGACCGCCGGAATAATTGCCCTTATCATGGTTGCCGAAGACGAAATACACGCCGTAGGGCGTCTCCAGACCGCCGAGCGCCTTGCAGGCCGCGACCATATCCGCGCGGCTCGAGCGTTCGTCGACAAAATCACCAGCCACGACCACGACGTCCGGCTTTTCGGCCCGCAGGGTCTTCATATGCGCGGCGAAGCCTGCGCCGTCAAAGGTCGTGCCGATGTGGGAATCGGCGATCAGCCCCACGCGGAGCTGCCCGACGGCCTTCCCGGTCGTGACGGTGTAGGCCGTGCGCCAGACGTGACAGGCCTGATACCAGCCGACGCCGAGATAGGCGACCGTCAGCAGCAGCGCCGCAAGGCCGGCATAATTCCGCGCGAAGCGCTTTTTGCGCAGCTTGCCGATCACCCGGCAGACCAGATCGGCGAGCAGGCCGAACAGCGCCAGATGCAGCAGGATGATGAGCGCGTTCATCGCGCCCCAGAGGGCAAAGCACACGCCCAGCGGCAGCAGCACCGCCGCGCTCGCGACGAGCCAGCCCGCCACACGGCTTTTCTCCGCGAGCTTTTTCAGCGGCGTGAAGCGCCGCACATTGCGCACCAGATAGAGCAGCGCCGCCGCGCCGAGCAGCACCACGGCCGCCATCAACAGAATCCAAAGAACCACGGGCACAGCCCTCCTTCTCTTGCTTGCTCGAACGCAGGGGCGCCGCATTTTGTCGCGCTCCCCTGTTCATTTTATACGATTGATCGTTGTATCATACACCAAACGGGAATTTTTGTCAATCTGAAGCCACGCGGGAGCGGATGCTGCCGCATCCGCTCCCGGTAAATCGGAAGATTCTTTATCAAGATCAAGAGGATCAGAGGCTGCGCAGACGCGCCTCGCTCTCGTCGAGCTGCCTGAGCAGACTCTCGTATTTTTCCGCCTTGGCGCGCTCGGCCGCGACGACCTGCTCCGGCGCCTTGGCCACGAAGCCCGCGTTATTCAGCTTGCCGCGGACGGAGGCCAGCAGCTTCTCGGTCTTTTCGCGCTCCTTGGACAGGCGGGAAAGCTCCTGCTCGACGTCCACGAGCTGGTTCATCGGCATATAGACCGCCGCGTCATGCGTCACGCAGGAGGCCATGGAGGCGTGTCCCTCGGGCTTTTCGGTCGAGACGACGACCTGATCGGCATAGGCCAGACGGGTCATAAACCCGACGCCGCCTGCAAACACGTCCTGCTTCTCGGTCACGACATAGAGCGTGCACTTCTTCGCGGGCGGCACGTTCAGCTCGGCTCTGCGGTTTCTGACGGCGCGAATGGCGTTCATAATGCTCTCCATGGACGATTCCTCGGCCGGGAAGCGCAGGTCGTCGCGGTGCTCCGGCCACTTGGCCACGATCAGCGCGTCGCCCTCGTGCGGGATCGCCTGCCAGATCTCCTCGGTGATAAACGGCATGAACGGGTGCATCAGGCGCAGGATCTGATCGAGCACATAGAGCAGCACCTTTTGCGCCACGAGCTTGCTCGCCTCGTCCTCGCCGTAGAGGCGGGACTTGGTCAGCTCGATGTACCAGTCGCAGTAGCTGTCCCAGATGAAGTCATAGACCTTCTGCACGGCGATGCCCAGCTCGTATTTGTCCAGATTCTCCGTGACGTCGGCGATCAGCGTGTTGAGCTTGGAGAGGATCCATTTATCCGCCGTCTCCAGCTCGCTCAGCGCCGGAAGCTCGTTCCTTTCGACGCTGAGGTTCATCATGACATAGCGGCTGGCGTTCCAGAGCTTGTTGGCAAAGTTGCGCATCGCCTCGCAGCGCTCGACATAGAAGCGCATATCGTTGCCGGGGGAATTGGCCGTGATCATGTTCATGCGCAGGGCGTCCGAGCCGTAGCGGTCGATCATCTCGAGCGGATCGATGCCGTTTCCGAGGGACTTCGACATTTTTCTGCCCTTATCGTCGCGCACAAGGCCGTGGATCAGCACGGTGTGGAAGGGCGTCTTGCCGGTCTGCTTGCAGCCGGAGAAGATCATGCGCGCAACCCAGAAGAAGATGATGTCGTAGCCCGTCACGAGCACGTCGGTCGGATAAAAATACTTGAAATCGGGCGCGTCGGTGTCCGGCCAGCCGAGCGTCTCGAACGGCCAGAGCGCCGAGGAGAACCAGGTGTCGAGCACGTCCTCGTCGCGCGTAATGTGCCTGCTGCCGCACTTTTCGCAGCAGGTCGCGTCCTCGCGCGAGACGGTCATATGGCCGCAGTCTGCGCAGTACCACGCAGGAATCTGATGCCCCCACCAGAGCTGGCGCGAGATGCACCAGTCGCGCACGTTCTCCATCCAGTTGGTGTAGATTTTTGTGAAGCGCTCGGGAACGAACCTCGTCTCGCCCTCGTTGACGACGCGCAGCGCCTCCTCGGCCAGCGGCTTCATCTTGACGAACCACTGCGCCGAGATGATCGGCTCGACGTCGCGGTGGCAGCGGTAGCACGTTCCGACGTTGTGGTTATACGGCTCGACCTTGACGAGATAGCCCTGCTCCTCGAGATCGGCGACGATCTGCTTGCGCGCCTCGTAGCGGTCAAGTCCCTGATACTTTCCGCCAAGCTCGTTGACCTTACCGTTGTCGTCGAGCACGCGGATGACCTCAAGATTGTGGCGCAGACCGACCTCGAAGTCGTTCGGATCGTGCGCGGGGGTCATCTTGACGCAGCCCGTGCCGAAGTCCATCTCGGCATAATCGTCGGCGACGACCGGGATCTCCTTGTTCATAAGCGGCAGAATCACGTTCTTGCCGACGATGGCCTTATAGCGCTCGTCGTTCGGGTTGACGCAGACACCGGAGTCTCCCAGCATCGTCTCCGGGCGCGTCGTGGCAACGATCACCTCGCCGGAGCCGTCGGCCAGCGGATAGCGGATGTGCCAGAGATTGCCGGGCTTGTCGACATACTCGACCTCGGCGTCGGACAGCGCCGTGACGCAATGCGGGCACCAGTTGATGATGCGGCTGCCCTTATAGATCAGCCCCTGCTCATAGAGGCTCACGAACACCTCGCGCACGGCCTTCGAGCAGCCGTCGTCCATCGTGAAGCGCGCGCGATCCCAGTCGCAGGACGCGCCGAGCTTCTTCTGCTGCTCAACGATGCGGTTGCCGAACCTGTGCTTCCAGTCCCAGACACGCTCGAGGAACTTCTCGCGGCCAAGATCATAGCGCGTCAGCCCCTCCTTGCGCAGCTCCTCCTCGACTTTGATCTGCGTGGCAATGCCGGCGTGGTCGACGCCCGGCACCCACAGCGCCGCATAGCCCTGCATCCGCTTGAAGCGGATCAGCACATCCTGCAGCGAGGCGTCCATCGCGTGACCCATGTGAAGCTGGCCGGTCACATTGGGGGGCGGCATAACGATCGTAAACGGCTTTTTGTGCTCGTCGCGCTCGGTATGAAAATACCCGCCGTCCTGCCAGAAACGGTACAGCCTCGCCTCAACGTCCTTGGGATCGTAGGTCTTCGGTAATTCTCTTGCCATAATCAGTCTCCTTATTTGATAAAAAACGCCCTGAGCGCTTGGCTCAGGGCGAAATATTCCGCGGTACCACCTGAATTTCCGCAAAAGCGGACACTCTTGAAAAACGGCGCAGGCCGTTTTTCCGCTCTGTAACGGGAGCACCCGTGCGAACGTAACCAAGGCTTCCGTCCGCCCGTTCCAAAGCGACCTTCACCGCCGCCCGGCAGGGACTTGCACCGTCCGTCCCCTCTCTGCTGCGCAGGCTGCGCGGTTACTTCTCTTTTTCACCACGTTTTTTATTATTTATTGAATGTATGATAGCCGAATCCGCTCGGTTTGTCAAGCCCCTTCAGCAGCCCGCAAGGCGCTTCATGTCCTCGGCCAGACGCTCGAGCAGCGCAGCGGCGCGCTTCGGGTCGCGGTCGACCGCCGTCAGATAGAGCTTGACCTTCGGCTCCGTGCCGGAGGGACGGACGATCACGCTGCCGCTCTCGCCCAGCTCCAGCGCCACAACGTTCGATTTCGGCAGCAGCACCGGCTCGGTCGCGCCGGTGGCCAGCTCCGTGCGGACACGGCTGAGGTAATCCGTGCAGCTCGTCACGCGCACGCCGCCCAGCTCCGTCGGGATCTCCGCGCGGAAATCCTTCATGAACTTCGCCGAAAGCTCCATGGCGTTCGGCCCCTTCAGCTCGATGCTGATGACCTTTGCGTCGTGATAGCCCAGCTCGGCATAGAGCGCGTCGATCTGATCGGCCAAATTCATGCCCTCGCGCTTGAGCTTCGCGGCCAGATCGGCCGTGAGCATGGAGGCGACGACGGCGTCCTTGTCGCGGGCGTAGGTGCCCTTGAGGTAGCCGCAGCTCTCCTCGAAGCCGAAGACGAAGCGGTTCTCCTCGCCCTTTTGCTCCAGCGCAAGGATCTCGCCGCCGATGTACTTGAAGCCCGTCAGAACACTGCGCATTTTCACGCCGTATTTCGCCGCGACCTTGTCGGCCATCGGCGATGAGACGATCGAGCGCACGGCGACAGGGTCGGCGGGCAGCCTGCCCTTGGCCGTCAGCTCGCCGAGGATGTAATCAAGCAGCAGGCAGCCCAGCTCGTTGCCGCTGAGCTTGCGGAAGCCGTCCCCGGCGGGCACGGCGACGGCGACGCGGTCGCAGTCCGGATCGGTGCCGAGGATGAGGTCGGGATGGGTGCTGCGCGCGATCTTGTAGCTCTCGTTGAGCGCCGCGTCCGTCTCGGGGTTCGGATATTCGCAGGTCTTGAAGTCGCCGTCCGGCTGCTCCTGTGCCTTCACAACGTCGACATGCACGCCGATGCGCCCGAGCACGGTGCGCACGGGCTTGTTGCCGGTGCCGCAGAGCGGCGTATAGAGCAGGTTGAGATTGTCCGACGGGACGTCGGTCACGCGCTCGGCCAGAACGGTCTGATAGTATTCCTCCCAAAGCTCCGGCGCGATAAACTCGACGTCACGCTTGGCCATACTGAAATCGAAGCTCTGCGCGGCGGGGACAAAATAAGGGATCTCCTCGATCCTCTGATAGACGATCGCGGCCGGCTCGTCGGTCATCTGGCAGCCGTCCGGGCCGTAGCACTTGATGCCGTTATAGGCGCCGGCGTTGTGGCTCGCCGAGACGACGATGCCGCAGCCGCAGCCGAGGCGGCGCACGGCAAAGGAGAGCATCGGCGTGGGCGCCAGCTCGTGGTAAACATAGACGTGCACGCCCTTTTCCGCCAGCGCCGTGGCGCAGATCTCGGCATAGCGGCGGGAGTTGTGCCGCGAGTCATAGCCGATCGCGCATTTCTGCGGCAGCTCCGTGGACGTCAGCCATGCGGCAAGCCCCTGTGCCGTGCGGCGCACGGTATAGTCGTTCAGGCGGTTCGTGCCGAGCCCCATGATGCCGCGGATACCCGCGGTGCCGAAGGCCAGCTCCGCTCCGAACGCGCCCTTGAGCGCGTCGTCATCCGAGGCCATGCGGTCAAGCTCACCGCGCTCGGCGGCGGTCAGAGGCGCGTGTGCGCGCCAAAACTCATAGCGTTCCAAATAATCCATAAGGGGGATGCTCCTTCAAAATATTTTTTCGCCGGAGTTGGAATTTTTCGGGTTATGCGCTCAGACGTCCTCGATGATCGGGCTGGAATTGGATGCCTGACGCTGCTGCGGATTGACCAGCGCACGGAACTTCGAGCGCGACTCGCGGATCTCGGCGAGGGATTCGGCGACGGCCTCCTCCGTGCGGCGCAGAGAATCGTCGACATAGTCGTTCGTGACCTGCTTCAGTTCCTTGATCTTGTCCTGCGCGGCGCGCACCATCTCGTTGGCCTGCGATTTTGCCTCGGCATAGACGGCCTCCTGAGAGACGAGCTGCCGGGCCTGCGCCTGCGCCTGCTTGAGGATGCCCTCCGCCTCGCGCTTCGCGCTGGTGATCAGCTCGCTGCGGGATTCGACGATCGTCTTGGCCTGCTTCAGCTCGCCGGGCAGGCGGTTGGAGATCTCGTCGAGCAGATCGAGCACACGCTCGCGCTCGAGGGCGCAGCGGTCGCTGCTGAACGGAACGCTCTTGGCGTCCTGCACCATTTCATACAGAGTGCCGATCAGTTCCTCAATGCCGTGTTCGTTCATGTTTGTTCCTCCTTATGATGATTCGTGATGATTTTCATTTTTTCCCGGAATTCGTCCATGATCTCCGCAGGCAGGAAATCGCTCAGGTCTGCCTGATAAAAGCCCATTTCCTTCACGGCGCTGGAGCTGAGATACATATATTGATGCTCCGCCGTCAGAAACAGCGAATCCAGCTTGGGATTGAGCTTGCGGTTGATCATGGCCATCTGAAATTCTTTTTCAAAGTCCGACCCGGCGCGCAGACCCTTGATAATCGTGCAGCAGCCGTGCGACTGCGCATAGTCGGCCAGCAGACCGTCGTGCGAGTCGACGCTGACGTTCGGAAGGTGCGCCGTGACGCGTGTGAGCTGCGCCTTGCGCTCGTTCAGCGTGAACATCGGCCGCTTTTCGCAGTTGACCATCACGCAGACGATCAGCCGGTCGAACAGCCGCGAGGCACGCTCGATGATATTCAGATGTCCCTTGGTCACGGGGTCGAAGCTGCCGGGGTAGACCGCGATCTTCATATAGCATCCTCTTCTCTGCGAAACAGGGTGATCGCAGTTTTTCCGTAAAGATAGTCCTTCGAGCGCACCAAGCCGGAAAACGCGCCATCAAGCGGTTTTTCCTTGGGGCGTTCTGTGATAATTATACCACCTTCCGCCAAAATGTCAATTTCTGAGATGCGTTTTAGCGAATTTTCCAGATATTTTTCCGCATAAGGCGGGTCAAGGAAGATCAGACGGAAGCGCCTTTTGCAGCGGTCGAGATAGCTCAGGTAATCCCCCTGCACCAGCTCCGCCTTTTCCGCAAGATGCGTGCGGCGCAGATTCTCGCGCACGATGTCCAGCGCGTCGCGCCGCTCGTCGACAAAAACCGCGCGCGCCGCGCCCCGGCTGAGCGCCTCGATGCCGAGCTGACCCGACCCGGCGAACAGGTCGAGCACGTCCCCGCAGATCTCGTATTGAATGATGTTGAACAGCGCCTGCTTGACGCGGTCGGCGGTCGGGCGGGTCAGCAGACCCTCGGGCGCCTTCAGATTCGTGCCGCCGGCCGTTCCGGTGATGACTCTCATGGCTTCACTCCTTTTTGTTCTCCGTGCGGAAGAACGCATAGACCGCCTCGGCCGTTTTTTCCGGCACGACGGCGCACAGCGCCGGAAGCTCCGCCTCGCGGATCGCCTTGATCGAGCCGAAGGCCCTGAGCAGCGCCAGCCGCCGCTTCTCCCCGATGCCGGGGATCCGGTCGAGCTGTGAGCCGCGCATCCGGCGGCTGCGCAGGGTGCGGTGATAGGTGATGGCGAAGCGGTGCGTCTCCTCCTGAATGCGGCCGATCAGCGCAAAGACCGCCGGGATGCTCTGAATGCCGATCTCGCGGCCGTCCGGCGTGACGAGGGCGCGCGTGCGGTGGCGGTCGTCCTTGACCATGCCGAAGATCGGCAGCTCGAGCTGCATGGCCGCGAGCGTCTCGCGCACCGTCTCGGCATGGACGGTGCCGCCGTCGATCAGCAGCGCGTCCGGGCGCTCGTCGAAGCCCTTGTCGCCGTCGAGATAGTGGCAGAAGCGGCGGCTGACGACCTGCCGCATGGACGCGTAATCGTCCTGCTCGTCCATATTTTCGAGCTTAAAGCGCTTGTAATCGCTTTTTTTCGGTTTCCCGTCGACAAAAACCACCATTGAAGCGACGATGTCCGTCCCGGCAATGTTGGAAATGTCATAGGCCTCCAGCCGCATGGGCGGCTTCGGCAGGCCGAGCATGGATTGCAGCAGACGCAGCGTGCCGGAGATGCGCTCGGCGGCGGTCGTCGCGCGCTCGGCCTCCTCGCGGGCGTTCTTGTTCGCCAGCTCGACGAGGCTGCGGTTCTTGCCCCGCTGCGGCACGTGGAACTGCACCCTTTTGTTCAGCTCCTGAAGCAGCAGCTCCTCAAACAGCGCGCTGTCCTCCATCGCGAAGGGCAGCAGGATGCGCCGCGGTGCGGCCTGCCGCTTGAGATAATACTGCTTGACGAGGGCGGAGAGCGCCTCCTCCGGCACGTCCGGCACGGGCAGCAGCTCATAGTCCTTGTCCATCAGGTTGCCGCGTATGAAATGCAGCACGGCGAAGCAGGCCTTGCCCTCCGTGCAGTGCCAGCCGATCACGTCCGTGTCGGCCATCGTCCCGGCCGTGACGAGCTGACGCTGCGCCAGCAGCTCCACGGCGCGCAGGCGGTCGCGGCAGGCTGCCGCGCGCTCGAATTCCAGCGCCTCGGCCGCCTCCTCCATCTCCTGCCGAAGCGCCCTGCAAAGCTCCTGCTGCTTGCCCTCGAGCAGCTGCACGGCCTGCTCGATGCGCGCAAGATAATCCGCGCGCGTCAGCTCCGGTCTGCACCAGCCGTCGCAGGTCTTGATCTGATAGTTCAGGCAGGGGCGCTCCTTGCCGATGTCACGCGGGAGCTGCCGGCTGCACGTCGGCAGACGGAGCACCGCGCGGATGGTCTTGATGACGTCGCGGCGGCCGTAGGGTCCGTAATACGCCGCGCCGTCGTCGCGCACCTTGTTCACGAGCGAGAACTCGGGATAGGGCTTGCTGCGGTCAAGCCGGACATAGGGAAAGCCCTTGTCGTCCTTGAGCAGGATGTTGTATTTCGGCATATAGTGCTTGATGAGCGAGCACTCCAGCACAAGCGCCTCGAACTCCGTCGCCGCCGCGATCGTCTCGAAATGGTCGACCTGCGAGACCATACGCCGGGTCTTCGGCGTGTGCGACGCGGTATCCTGAAAATACTGCGTGACCCGATTTTTCAGTTTTTTGGCCTTTCCGACATAGATCACCGTGTCGTGCGCGTCCTTCATCAGATAGACGCCCGGCTCATAGGGCAGCGAGAGCGCCGCCAGCTTCAATTCATCGCGTGTCATGACATCCTCGCATGAAAAAGCTGCCTCAAACGCCGTGCGCTTGGGGCAGCGGATGGTTCATAGAAATCAGTAAACGTCCTTGACCAGCATGGCCGACAGGGACTTCACCGCGGCTTCTTCATCGGGACCCTCAGCGATGAGCGTCAGCTCCGTTCCGGTCGCGATGCCCATGGAGAGGACGCCAAGCAGGCTCTTGGCATTGATCTTGCGGTCGTCGGCCTCGATCCAAATGCTGGAACGGAATTCGTTCGCCTTTTGAATGAAATAGGTCGCTTGCTTATTATGAAGCCCGGATTCGCACTTCACAACGGATTTTTCTGTATACACCTTGTGTCAACTCCTCAGTTCTCGCACCCAGCGATAATAGATAGAACTAATATACGCAAAAAAAACGGTTTTGTCAACCTTTATCGCGAAATTTTATGCCAGCTCCGCAATGGTCACGCCGTCCTCGCCCTCGCCGTAGACGCCGAGGCGGAACTTTTTGACGGCTCTGTTGCGGCGCAGCTCCTCCTGCACCGCCTTGCGCAGGACGCCCGTTCCCTTTCCGTGGATGATGCGCACCTGAGAAAGGTTCGCCAGCATCGCCGAGTCGAGGAAGACCGCCAACGTCGCAACGGCCTCGTCGGCGCTCATGCCGCGCAGATCCAGCTCGGCCTTGGTCGGCGTGTTGCGGAAGGCATGCTGACTGCGCTCGATGAGCTTCTTGGCCTGCTGCTTCGTCTCCTCGATCAGCGCGACCTCCTCGGGCTTGGCCGTGATCTTCATGATGCCGGCCTGAAGCTGATAGCTGCCGTCGGCGTTGACCGACAGCACCTGCGCCCGCGTACCGAAGCGCAGCACCTCGACCGTGTCGCCCGGACGGATGGGGCGGCTGGGCGCGGGACGCGCCACCGTTTTCTGCGCCGGGGCAAAGGCCTCCTCAGCCTCGTTCAGCCTGCGCCGCAGCTCGGCCTGCTTCTCGTTGACGCCCTGCGCGTCGGCTGCGTCCTTCATCTGGCGGCGGAGCTGCTTCAGCTCGTCGGCGACCTCGTTGGCCGTGCGCCGCGCGTTGTCGATGATCGCCTGCGCCTCGGCGCGCGCCGTGCGCTGCGCCTTCTCGCGCTCGCGCTTGATCTCGTCGTAATATCGCTCGGACTGCTCCTTCATCTGCGCCGTCTCGAGCTTCAGGCGCTCGGCCTCGAGCTTGGCCTGCTCCATCTGCGCCCGCTGCTCCTCAAGCTGGTTGAGCACATCCTCGAAATTCTTGTCGTTCTCGCTGACGTAGCTGCCCGCCTTCTCGACGATCTCGTCCGGCAGGCCGAGCCGCTTGGAGATCGCAAACGCGTTGGACTTGCCGGGAATGCCGATCAGAAGCCGGTAGGTCGGCCGCAGCGTCTCGACGTCAAACTCGCACGAGGCGTTCATGACGCCCTTGGTGCGCATGGCGTAGACCTTCAGCTCGGCATAATGCGTCGTTGCCGCGACGCGGCTGCCGCACTGACGGCAGAACTCGATAAGCGCCGTGGCCAGCGCCGCGCCCTCGGCCGGGTCGGTGCCCGCGCCCAGCTCGTCGAAGAGCACAAGCGTCTCCCTGTCGCATTGGCCGACGATCTCGACGATGTTCTTCATATGCGCCGAGAAGGTCGAAAGCGACTGCTCGATGGACTGCTCGTCGCCGATGTCGGCCAGCACCTGAGAAAAGACGGAGATCGCGCTGCCGTGGTCGGCCGGAATATGCAGACCGCATTCGGCCATCAGCGTCAGCAGGCCGATCGTCTTGAGCGTGACGGTCTTGCCGCCGGTGTTCGGGCCGGTGATGATCAGCGTGTCAAAATCCGTGCCCAGCCGCACCGTGATCGGCACGACCTTCTTCGGATCGATCAGCGGATGCCGCGCCCGGATCAGCTCGACGGAGGCGTTCGTGCGCAGCTCGGGCTGCATGGCATTCATTTTATGCGACAGCTTTGCGCGCGCAAAGACCGCGTCGAGCGTGACAAGCATCTCCATGCTCTGCAAAATGCTCTCGCGGAAGGACGCGCACTCCGCCGAAAGCTCGGCCAAAATGCGCTCGATCTCTTTTTTCTCCTGCAAGGCCAGCTCGCGCAGGGCATTGTTGGCGTTCACGGCGCTCATCGGCTCGATGAAGACCGTGCTGCCGGTGGAGGAGACGTCGTGGATCAGACCCGGCACGTCGTTCTTGCACTCGGCCTTGACCGGCACGACGTAGCGGTCGCCGCGCAGCGTGATGATCGGGTCGCGCAGGGATTTGGCATAGGTCGGCGAGCTGATGATCTTTTGCAGCGACTCCTTGACCTTGGCGCTTTGCAGGCGCATATGGCGGCGGATATCGGCCAGCTCCGGGCTGGCCGCATCGGCGATCTCGTCCTCGGAGAGGATGCAGGTGCCGATCTTCTCCTCCAGATAACGGTTCGGCGAAAGCTCCTGAAAATAGACGTCGAGCACGGTCTGGGCATAGTCGCCGTTGTAATAGGCCTTGGCATTGCGGATGCAGCGCAGCACCGCCGCGATGCGCAGCAGCTCCGTCGGGTTCAGGCTGCCGCCGCGGTCAGCGCGCTCGAGCGAGGGGGCGATCTCCTTCAGCTCGTGGAAGGACGGCGAGCCCTTGAGGTCGATGAGGCGGCAGGCCGCGCCCGTCTGCTCCTGCAGGACGCGGATCTCGTCGACGTCGGTCTGCGGCTCGAGCGCAAGGCAGCGCGCCTTGGCCTCGTCGCTGTTGGCATAGGCCGCGAGCTGCTCGAGCACGCGGTCAAGCTCCAGCTTACGGAGCGATTTTTCGTAAAGTTCGGTCATAATATGTCCTCATAAAAACAGGGATTTATAAAAATCCAAGGTGGAAAAGCCGCGCTCGAGCCGCATACAGAGATAGGCCTCGGCAATGTCATGCAGCTGGCGCAGCGCCTCGTACGAGGCCTGAAAGGCAAAGAGCCTCTTCGCCGGGCACGAGCAGATGTAGCGCATGGCGGCCAGCGCGGCCGGCGAGACAGGCATCCGGATGCCGTCGCCGGGACAGGACGCGCATTGCAGCGCCCCCTGCGTCACGTTGAAGCGGTCGCAGTCCTCGCGGCCGCAGGCCAGACACCCGCGCAGATCGGGCAGGAAGCCCGCGAGGCAGGCCAGCCGCAGCTCGAACACCGCCTTGACGGTTCTCTGCGGCAGACGCAGCCTGCCAAGCGCATAGAGCGCGTTGAGCAGCAGCGAGAGCATCTCCGGCTGCGGGTCGCCCTCCTGCGCGACGGCGTCCGTGACCTGTGCAAAATAAGATGCCAGCGCCAGCAGCTCCAGATCGCCGCGCAGCTCGGCAAACTGCTCGAGCGGCACGGTCTCCGTGACGGTATAGCGCCCCTGATGCTCCGAGAGCGTGAACTCCGAATAGGCCAGGAGCTGACAGGCCGCCTTATTCTTGCTCCGGGCGCTTTTCGCGCCACGCGCCTTCACGGTCAGCTTGCCCAGCTCCTGCGTCATGAGCGTCAGGAGCTTGTCGCTGTCGCGGTACTGCGTCTCGCGCAGTACGATCCCATTGGTTTTGATGTACATGTTCCTCTCAGGCGGCGGTCACTTCCCCGCCGCCGTTTCCTCTTGCTGATGCTCCTGCCGCCGGTGCAGCAGGTAGGCCTCCGGCGCCCCGGTGTCCAAAAACAACTGCCAGAATACGTTCCCGTCCATTCCGCCGCCTCCTTTTTCATGTCATTAGGATGCGCCGACCGCGCGGGACGATACCGAACAATTATTGGTAGCCGAAGTTGCGGATCAGGAAGTCGCTGTCGCGCCAATTCTCCTTGACCTTGACCCAGAGCTGCAAATAGACCTTCGCGCCCATGAATTTTTCGCAGTCCTTGCGGGCGTCGGTCGCGATCTTTTTGAGCATCGCGCCGTGCTTGCCGATGATGATGGCCTTATGGCTGGCCTTTTCGCAATAGACGGTCGCCTCGATGTCGATGATGCCGTCGTCGCGCTCGGCAAAGCGCGTGATCTCCACGGCTGTGCCGTGCGGGATCTCGCGTTCAAGGTTCCAGAGCAGCTTCTCGCGGATGATCTCGGCCATGACCTGCCGCTCGGGCTGATCGGTGGTCATGTCCTCCGGGAAGAAGAACGGGCTGTCGACCGCGTATTTCTCGCATTCGTCGAGCAGGGTCTGCACGCCGTCGCCGAACTTCGCGGCGATCGGCACGACGGCGTCAAACGGATAAGCCGCCTGATAGGCCGCGATGACGGGCAGCAGCTCCTCCTTGTTCTCGAGCGTGTCGACCTTGTTGATGACCAGAATGGCCGGGGCGCGTCTGGCCTTGATCTGCTCGATCAGAGCGGCCTCCTGCGCGCCGACGTTGGCGATCGGGTCGACCAGCAGCAGGATGAGGTCAACATCGGAGACGGATTCCTTCACGACGTTGACCATATAGTCTCCGAGCTTGGTGCGCGGCTTATGAAAGCCCGGCGTGTCGATGAAGACGAGCTGCGTTGCTCCGCGCGTCAGCACGCCGCTGATGCGGTTGCGCGTGGTCTGCGGCTTATGCGATACGATTGCGATTTTCTCCCCGACCAGACGGTTCAGAAGCGTCGATTTTCCGACGTTCGGCCGCCCGGCAATGGTAATCATGGCTGTTTTCTGGCTCATATCGTTCTCTCCTAAGTATCGTTCAAATTACTGCCGCTGCAAGCCCAGCTGCGCGGCGATCAGCTCCTCGCGCGTGCGCATCTGACGCTTCATCTCGCCCTCGTCCATGTGGTCATAGCCCAGCAGATGCAGCACGGAGTGGATGGTCAGATAGCCGACCTCGCGCTTGAGCGAGTTGCCGAAGCGCTTGGCCTGATCCTTCGCGCGCTCGAGCGAGATGCACATATCGCCCAGCGGCAGAAGCCCGGTCTGCGGGTCGAGCATGTCGCTCGGATCGTCCGGAAATGCACCCGGGCTGAGGTCGAACATCGGGAAGGACAGCACGTCCGTCTCACGGTCGATCTGCCGCATGGCGGCGTTGACGGCGCGGATGCCGGCGTCGTCCGTGACGAGCACATTGATCTCGCAGGGCACATCCACACCCTCGGCGGCCAGCGCCGCCTCGATGCAGCGGTGGATGTGCAGCGTCAGGCCGGGGCTGCGGTCCCGGCGATTGGAATAACGAACGCTGATTTGATGCTTCATTTTCTCTCCCTCTTGAGCTTTTTGACCGGCGGCGTCGGATGCTTCTCGCCGCCCCTTTCATAGGCGGCAATGATCTGCTGCACGAGCGCGTGGCGCACCACGTCGCTGGCCGTCAGGCGGCAGATGGCAATATCCGGGATGTTCTCCAGAATGCGCACAGCGTCCTTCAGGCCGCTGGTCTTGTCCGCGGGTAGATCGATCTGCGTCACGTCGCCGGTGATGACGATCTTCGAGCCGAAGCCCAGACGCGTCAGGAACATTTTCATCTGCTCGCGCGTGGTGTTCTGCGCCTCGTCGAGGATGATAAAGCTGTCGTCGAGCGTGCGGCCGCGCATATAGGCCAGCGGCGCGACCTCGATGTTGCCGCGTTCAAGGTATTTCTGATAGGTTTCCGCTCCGAGCATATCATAAAGCGCGTCATACAGCGGCCGCAGATAGGGGTCGACCTTGTTTTGCAGGTCGCCGGGCAGGAAGCCCAGCCGCTCCCCTGCCTCGACCGCCGGGCGCGTCAGGATGATGCGGTTGACGGTCTTCTCGCGGAAGGCCGCGACCGCCGCCGCCACGGCGAGATAGGTCTTGCCCGTGCCGGCAGGGCCGACGCCGATCGTGATCGTGTTTTTCTGGATGGCCTTCATATAGCGCTGCTGGCCGAGGGTCTTGGCCTTGATCGGCTTGCCCTTGGCCGTGATGCAGACGACGTCCTTGGCCATCTGGCCGATCTGATCGTCGTTTCCGCTCGAGACCAGCTCGATCAGATAGCGCACCTTCTGCTCGTCGATCGTCTCGCCCTTGGCCGCGAGGGTCAGCAGCCCCTCGATGGCGCGCGCGCCCCGGTCGGCCGCCTCCTCCTCGCCGGTCACCTTCAGCTCCGTGCCCCGGTTCGTGATACGCACGCCGTAGGTCTGCTCGATGCGCTTGATATTCTCGTCGAAGGAACCGAACACGTTGATGATCTGCTCGATCCGTTCGGCATTGATGATTCGTTCCGTCATTCCGGTTCTCCTTTTTGTTTATTTCTCCACGGGCAGCGTCCGCGCGATCATCTCCTCGCAGGTCGCCTCGGCCTCAAGAATCAGCAGGCCGTCCCGCTGCGTCAGCGTCCCGGTGCAGGAGCGGATCTCCCCGGCGAGCATCCGGCCGCGCAAAACGCGCTGAAAGGCCTCGAGCATCTGCTCGCGCGTGAGCGGATTTTCCCGCTGCACGAGGGTATACTCCCGGTAGGTCACGGTCTCCAGCCAGACCGGAAACGGGTATTCCGGCAGGGACAGCTGTTTTACGCTTATCATTTTATCACATCCGGTAGGGAAAATTCCACTGTTTCCGCATAAATTTATTCTTTTTCTTCCGACGACGAGCGTCCGCTGCGTTTTTTCGCGGCCGGTATAGTGCTTTTCCGTGATCTGCGCCGGGGCAACGAGCGTTCCGGTGTACCACGTCTCGCCAAAGATCTCGCCCTCGGCGCAGACGCCGCGCACGCAGACGCCGTAGTCCTCATAGCCCGAGACGAGCACCTGCCCGGCCGCGACGGTGTCGCCGACCGCGCATTCCTTCACGCCCTCGAGCACGACCAGCTCCGTGATCCGCGCGTCGCGCACGGCCACCAGATGCGCCGCCGGATAGGGCGGCTCATTCCGCTCGGAAAAATCCCGCTCGTTGACCTGCACATGCAGCACACCGCCGCTGCGGTTGACCGCGATCCAGCTCAGCGCGGGCAGCGTCTCGAGCACGCGGTTGCGCATCTTGGAATATTCGATCGACGGAGCAAAGGCGCCGACACGCACGCCCTGCTCCTCGAGCGCCGTCAGGATCTCCGTCTCGGGCACGCGCTCGTTGCCCTCGACCGTGATGCCCCAGACGACCGTCTGCATCAAAAAGCTCAGCGCGACCGCCAGCAGCAGCCCGATCAGCAGCGCCGGGCGGCGCAGCAGGCGCCGGGCATCGTGCGCCAATCCGCTCAGGCCGACCGTCTCGACCTCGCAATAGCTTCTCTCGGCAAGGCGCTCGATCTGCTCATAATGTCGGGGCGTGACGCAGAGCGTGCAGGTCATCCCGTCGAGCATCTGCGGCTCCCAAAAGCGTCGGTCGGCGCGGCTGAGCGCATTTAAAAAATCCTCCGGCGCCGCGCCGGTCACGCGCAGGCGGCGGCAGCCGAGCAGGTAGCGCAGCGGCGCGATCATGCCAGCTCCACCGAAAAAACGGTGCCTCGTATCACGACCGTCTCGCGGCTCATCGTTCCGAGCTTCAGGCCGTCGCCGCGAACGGTCACCTGCCCGTGCGGCAGCGCCAGGATCACGCACTCGGGCGCATAATGGATCAGGCCGCAGTGCTTTTCGACGCGCACGCAGGAATTGCCGTGCAGCGTGATGAGCTGGGTATTGCCCACGACCTCCGGCGGCAGTCGAAGCGCGCCGGACAGCGTTTTTTGCATGTTCATATTCATCACCTTGGGACATTCTATGCGCGGCGGTTCAAATCTTTCCCTTCGGCGCATAGATTCTATCGGGTGATGAACATGAAAAAACGACTTCCGCTGCTTCTGACCGCCGCCGCGTGCTTCCTTGCGCTGCTGCTTGCGCCGGACGCCGCGCGGACGGGCGCGGTCGAGGGGCTTCGACTCTGCGCGGAGCGCGTGCTCCCGGCGCTGCTCCCGTTTCTGTTCGCAAGCCGTCTGCTCTGCGGCGCGCTGCCGCCGCTCCCCTGCGGCGGACGGCTCGACCGCCTGAGCAGCGCCGTGTTCGGCGTGCGCGCAGCGGCGCTCCCGGCGTTTCTCGTGGGGCTGCTGGGCGGCTATCCGTCTGGCGCTGCCGCCGTCGCCGGGCTTTATCAGGAGGGCGCGCTGGAAAAACGGGACGCAGAGCGCGCGCTGCGCATCTGCAACAACTCCGGCCCGGCGTTTTTCGTCAGCGTGGTCGCCTCCGTGACCGGCGGCGTCCGAACCGGGCTGCTGCTCTACGGCATTCATGCCTTCAGCGCCCTCTGGGTCGCGCTGACGCTGCGCGAACCGGACAGCGGCGGGGGCGCACATATAAGGCGCATCGCCGATCCGTCCGTGCCGGAGCTGTTCGCCCGTTCCGTGCGCGGCACGGCGGAGGCCATGCTGAGCATCTGTGTGCTGATCGTCTGCTTCCGCGTGGTGCAGGAGCTGCTGACCGCCTGGAACGTCTGGGCGCTGCTCGGCATTCCCGGCGCGCTGCGCGGTCTGGCGCTCGGCGTTCTCGAGCTAACCTCCGGTGTCCTGTTGCAGCAGGGGCAGCCCTTCGCCCTGCCCTTCTGCGCATTTTTGATGGGCTGGGGCGGCCTCTGCGTGCATTTTCAGGCGCTCAGCCTCGCCGCGTCGGCCGGGCTGCGTCCGCGCGGCTACTGCGCGGCCAAGCTGCTGCACGGTCTGTTTTCCGTGCTCCTGGTGCTGGCCTTCACCGCGCCGCGCCCGCTTCTGCTCGCCGAGGTCGCGTTTTTATTCGCCGTAAGCGCCGTTTTTCCGTCCGTTTTGAAAAAATATGCTGGAAAAAAGTCGCAGACTGCGGTATAATGGGCGTTGAGGTGAAGCCGATGCTGTTCAAGAAAAAAATCGCCCCGTCCTGCTCCTATTGCGCCCGCGCCGGAAAGATCGACGACAAGACCTATCTCTGCAAAAAGCGCGGCATGGTCTCCTGCGGCCAGAGCTGCCGCCGGTTCAAATATGACCCGCTCAAGCGCGTTCCTCCGCGCAGAAAGCCCGCGGATTTTTCAAAATACGACGACGTGGATTTCTCGCTGTGAGCGCCAGACCGGGTTCTGGCGAAAAGCCCTCCGTCTTTTTTTCGCGCCGAGGGTGCGTCAAATTCTGCATGAAACGGCGCAGCGTGCGTCAGCACGCTGCGCATTATGCAAAGCACACAGATCCCTAATTGGAATTATGAGCTGTTCGAATCAAAAATCCGTATAAGACACAATTTTATACTACATACAGCAAAAAGCACCGTATCGCTACGGTGCTTTTTTATTGCTCTAACGTGATAAAGAGCGTTTATTCATGCTGATACCTTCCGAAACTGCGCAGGGAGTAGTTGATGCTTCAAAAGCTGTCTTGTACGAAATCTGCGCCGCTGCGGCAGCTATCAAAACGCGTTTCACGCTCTGATCAGATTTCAGTACGGATTTTCAGATTTTATATAGTTGGGGCAAAAGACCCGCTGAGCGCCGTAGCCGATTGATTCAGAGGTTCCATAGGAGTGAAGGCGGTATTTTCGGGGATCAAACCCAATAGGGGTTTGGCTTGCAGAGCAAGACAATGCAGTCGGCAAGCCAACCGATGCCAAACAGTCCGACAGTAAATATATAGAGTACGCCCATGCCGGCCTTTCCTTCGTAAAACTTGTGTGCGCCGACAAACCCAAGGAACAGGCAAAGAAAAAAAGCGACCCATTTGTTGCGTTGGGTTTTGCCATACATCATATTCGAATTTACGTTGGCGTTTGTACTCGTATTTGTGTTGCTGATTACGATGCTTGGTTGCACTGCGGATTGCGCCTGCTTGAGTTCTTCCACCTGACACCCGCAATGCGTGCAAATTACGGCGCTCATTGGAATTGCGGCGCCACAGTGCTTGCAAAATTTTGATTTTTGCGCAGTATTCGCTGCTGTTTGCACTTCATTTTCCATTTCTGATTCTCCCTTTCTTAATTAATTACATATCCCTGCGCAGCGGAGATGCCCCGAAACAGGAAGCATCCTTCTTGTAATTATATAACTATACTTCCTGTATGTCAATAGATTTAGGAAGTATAATTCCTGTATATGGGAAAACGGAGGAAGGAAAATGCTACAATTTGATTTTCACCGCATTGGAAATAAGTTGCTTGAGGTGCGCAAGCGGCGGGGCTTGACACAAGCCGAGGTAGCTGAGGCGGCGGGAATATCCGACAGAACGTATGCGGAAATTGAGCGCGGCACGATTAATACACGGGTGGAGACGATCCTGAAAATCTGCAAGGTTCTCTGTATCACGCCGGATGTGCTCTTGGTTACAGAAAACACGGCGAAGCAGGAGCAGGAGGCGCAGCTCCTGCGGCGGTTGAACTTCTGTACCACAAAAGAGCGGGAGACTGCGATGCGCCTGCTCTCAGTATACTTGGATTCGCTGGACTGACCGGGCAAGTCTGCGGCGGCAGAGAGCGTGCCTTTCGAGGCGCTTGCAGCCGTCCACGGTCTGATTCAAAAATCGTTATAAACGTCAAAAAGCCTCCGAGCCTGTTTGTGCTCGGAGGCTTTCTGCTTGCGGCATACGTCAGGACAGGCTGTCGGTGATCGCGTTGCGCTCCTCGTCAGACTCGTCCATCATCTTATGCGCGTAGTCATTGGCATAATCAAAGATCAGGTTTTCATAGTCGATCTTTTTCCCGACGATCTTTTCGGCAAACGACACCGCCTGATCGATCAGCTGCTGGGATTTGCTGCCGCTGTCAGTCTCGGGGTCGTCGAGCGCACCGCTCGTCGACTCCGTCGTCTCAGACGGCGACTGATCCGTGAGATAGGGAGAGAGTATGCCGTCAACCTTGCCCTTTGCGAAGCGATAGCCCAGAAACAGCGCCACCGCAAGAACGGCGACCTTGATCCAGACCGTCCACCATGCACGTCTCAACTATCCCACCTCCTTCCGATTGGTTCGACGCCGGAAACGCAGCTTTGTTCCGACGTTTTTTGCAATGCAAAGGCATCGCAAGCTTGGGAACCTCTGAATAAATCGGCTGCGGCGCTCAGCGGGTCTTTTGCCCCAACTT
>ENA-UOIY01000164-UOIY01000164.1-human-gut-metagenome-genome-assembly--contig:-P114-NODE-164-length-111489-cov-13.043963_pt1 | contig 111489 bp, 97 predicted proteins | sample MGYA00242335_ERZ723882 | MGnify/ENA metagenome assembly ERZ723882 | reverse complement strand
GAAACAACCCACACCCCGCAAGGGGACGGAAACCAGGATGGCGGCGATAATCTCGCGCTCGGAAGGAAACAACCCACACCCCGCAAGGGGACGGAAACTTATCGCACCATCCGCGCAGCTTGCCGTAGGAGAAACAACCCACACCCCGCAAGGGGACGGAAACTACGCCCGTCAGCATCTTGTTGACACCTGCCGACGGAAACAACCCACACCCCGCAAGGGGACGGAAACCACTTCGTGCGGCGGGTATGTCGATTATACTTAGAAACAACCCACACCCCGCAAGGGGACGGAAACTCGAGAAAAGTATCGCGTGTCATTACATAAGCTCTGAAACAACCCACACCCCGCAAGGGGACGGAAACGCCAGCGCGCAGCTCATTGCGATCCTCATGTCGAAACAACCCACACCCCGCAAGGGGACGGAAACACAGGGAACCGATTTGCTGGCGGTAAATCTGAGAAACAACCCACACCCCGCAAGGGGACGGAAACTCCTTGGCCCGGAACTTCCGCAGGCCCTCCCAGAAACAACCCACACCCCGCAAGGGGACGGAAACCGCTTGTCAATACCTGTAACACGTCATTTACAAGAAACAACCCACACCCCGCAAGGGGACGGAAAACCATTTGTGTTTACATTGCAGAAATTGTTGGAGAAACCATTCACATCCCCGACAGGGGACAACTGACAAAAAAGGAGCGTGAGACACATTGAGAGCAGAAAGCGTGCGCGTCAGCTTCGGCTGTCTGCTGCACGACATCGGTAAGCCGGTGCTGCGTGCGGGCGGACAAGCTGGCGATCACAGCAGCCTCGGCTATGCGTACCTGAAAAAGCTTTGGCAGGATGACCGGGATATTCTCGACTGCGTCCGCCTGCACCATGCCGCTGCACTGCGCGCCGCGCAGCCTGCGGACAGCAGCATCGCGTGGATCGCCTGCATCGCGGACAATATCTCCGCCGCTGCCGACCGGCGCAGCATAGACACGGAGGAAACAAGTTTCCGGCGCTATCTGCCGCTTGTGCCCGTGTTTTCCCATATGAACGGCGAGCATCCCGGAAAAGCCGTTTCGCCTGCTTTGCAGACAGGCGCGCTGCATCTGCCGCTTGAAAATCTGGATGCTCTGACGGCGGCGCAGTATCAGGCAGCCGTGGACGCGCTGGCACCGAGACTCGCGGAGCTTTCGCGCACGGAGCAGTGGCTCAACTCCCTGCTGTGTCTGCTGGAAAGCTACCTCAGCGCCTTCCCATCGAGCACCAACACAGCGGAAAGCCCGGATATTTCACTCTTTGACCACCTGAAAACCACGGCGGCGATTGGCGTCTGTATCAGCGAGTATCTCGCAGACCAAAACGAAACACAGTTCAAGAAGCGCCTTTTTGACAAGGAAAAGCAGTTCATGGACGAGCAGGCGTTTCTGCTCTACTCGGCGGATTTTTCCGGCATCCAGAAATTCATCTACACTGTCGCATCTGAAAAGGCGCTGCGTTCCCTGCGAAGCCGCTCGTTCTTTCTTGAACTTGCGATGGAGCATTACGCAGACGAGCTGCTTTCCCTCTGCGGCGTCGGGCGGACGAACCTTCTTTATACCGGCGGCGGACACTGCTATATGCTCCTGCCGAACACCACTGAAGTCCGGGCAGCGATCGAGCGTTGGAACCGGCGCTTCAACGACTGGCTCTCCGAGCAGTTTGGCATTTCGCTGTTCCTCGCGCACGGATATACCCCGTGCAGCGGCAACGAGCTGGTCGACTTCCCTGCAGAGCGCAGCCCCTACAAGAAGATGTTCCGGCGCGTATCCTCTGCGCTGGCTGGGCACAAGCTGCACCGCTATGACGCAGCGGCGCTTCAAAAACTCAACAGCAGCCACGCAGACGGCGGACGTGAATGCAAAATCTGCGGACGCACAGACAGCCTTCAGGGCGGACGGTGCAGCTGGTGCCGGCTGTTCGTTTCGCTGTCTGAGAAAATTCAGCGCTGCGACATCTATTTTGTAAGTCCTGCGCAGCTGGACGCCGCCGATTTTACACTTCCTTCTGTGGACGGCATGATTGGCGTCACCTTTTTGGACGAAAAAACAGCCCGCAGCCGGTTAAACGGCGGCGAAGCTGTGACGAGAATTTATTCCAAAAACAAAGCCTATACCGGGCTTCAATACAGTACGCGCATCTACGTTGGAGACTATGCCTTCAGCAACAGCATCGAAGCGCTTGCGCAGGAGGCCAGCGGCGTCAAACGCATCGGCGTGTGCCGGATGGACGTGGACAATCTGGGACAGGCGTTTGTTGCAGGCTTCGAGCGCCCGGAAAAAGCAACTGCGCAGGAACGGGAGCATTTCGTTACCATCTCGCGCACAGCGGCGTTTTCCCGGCAGATGTCCCTGTTCTTCAAGTGCTACATCAACGATATCCTTTCCGGACGCTTTGAAAGCAAGCCGGCGCTTGCCGTGACGGTCGTCTATTCCGGCGGCGATGATGTGTTTTTACTTGGCGCATGGAATGATGTTGTAGAGGCGGCGCTTCGCATCCGGCAGGCATTCACAGCCTTTTCCTGCGGCGCGCTTACCATCAGCGCGGGACTTGCTCTGGTGGACGATCATTACCCGGTCCGCCTCTCGGCGGCCGCCTCCGGCGATTTGGAAGACCTTGCAAAACAGGAACCGGACAAAGATGCCGTCTGTCTGTTTGAAAGTGCGCACTGCTATGACTGGAACACGTTTACCGGGCGCGTGCTGGGTGAGAAAAAAGCCGCGCTGGACGCATTTTTCGGCATCCGTGATCAGGAACGCGGTACTGCGTTTTTATACCGGACGCTCGACCTTCTGCGCACGGCGCAGGACCCGAAGGACGGCAAATTACAGCTCGCCAGATATGCCTATCTGCTTGCCCGGCTGGAGCCGCCGCGCACATCGCCTGCGTTTGGCGCATACCGGATGTTTGCAGGCAAGATGTACCGTTGGGCGCTGAACAAAACAGACCGCGCCGAGTTAATCACGGCAATTTATCTTCATGTCTATGAGAACCGGGAGGGGGATACAGATGGCATACAACAATAACAGCAACAGTGGCTACAACCGCGGCTATTCCGGCGGCGGACAGTCCCGTCCGCCGCAGCGTTCGGGGTATGGCGCACAGCAGCGCACGGCTTACAACCAGCCGCTCGCAGAAATTCAGGCTGAAAAGGTCCCGGATGACTATATCGACCGTGCTGACGCGATCATGCGCGAAATGAGCGGGCAGCGCCCAGTGATTACAACCAGCAAAATCCGGAACCTCCTGAGTCTCGTCAGCGGCATCTATGACGCCGAGCGGCTCCGTACCGAACCGGAACTGACAAAAGAGAGCATTGCGGGTATCGGCATGATGCGCATCCGCACAGCATATGAAGCCGGGCGCGATCCTGCAACGAAGGTGTTTGTCGAAAAGGCACATCTTCTGCAATATCTCAAGGGCATCGGCACAAATCGCGAGACTCTGATTGCATTTGCACACTATATGGAAGCGCTGGTAGCGTATCATCGCTACTACGGCGGCAAGGAGGCGTAAGTATGTACGGGAAAATTCTGATTCAGTGTGATCTGATCGTCCGAACCGGTATGCATATCGGCGCGTCCGGCGCCTTTTCCGCGATCGGTGCGGTCGACAGTCCTGTTGTCCGCGATACGCTCACGGGAAATCCAATCGTTCCCGGCAGCAGCCTCAAGGGAAAGCTCCGCACGCTGCTGGCAAGAAGTTTTTCCGGTGACATCGAACATATGCCGGATTTCAAGAACGACGAAGCACCGATCCTGCGCCTGTTTGGAAGCGCTGACCCGGTCAGAGCGGCGCGGCTCCAGTTTGCCGATTGCTTTGTCAATAATAAAGAGCAGATGAAAGCGGTTGGCCTGACCGAGGTGAAATTTGAAAACGCCATCAACCGAATCAATTCTGTTGCAAATCCGCGCCAGATCGAGCGCGTCGTGCCGGGAACCAGCTTCGGCGTGAACATTGTCTATGAATTTAGCGGCGAGCGCGAAGCACAGGAAGACCTTGCATTGCTCGCAAAGGGGATGAAGCTGCTGCAGCTGGACTATCTCGGTGGACATGGCTCACGCGGCAGCGGCAGAGTCAGCTTCACAAACTTCCGCCTGACCGGTGTTGCCTGTGACGCGGATACGGCTTCTCTGACGGGCCTCTTTGAGGAGGTTGCAAACTATGAGTTGTTTTCTGTTTAGTCTCCGGTTTACCGCACCTGTCCACTTCGGATTGTCCGACGCTGCAATGTCGCTCTACGCATCGGAAGAAACCTTCCGCGCCGATACGCTCTTCTCAGCGCTTTGCCATACTGCTCTGCACGCAGAAGGTGAAGCAGGCGTGACACGGCTCTGTGAAGCCGTCCGGCGCGGGGAATTGACGCTTTCCGACGCCATGCCTTACTGCGGCGATACATTCTATCTTCCAAAGCCCTTTATCCATGCGCCCTCATCCGAGGAGCTTCCGGCAAGGCAGCGAAAGACCATGAAAAAGCTGCGTTGGCTCCCGATGCATGCCTTTGAGCGATTTTCTGTGTCCGTACACGGCGGGGCCGCATTTGTTCCAGAAACAGCGGAAGGCTTCGGCGTGCATGAGGATTACACGAAAGCGGCTGTTACAGACGGTGAGGACGCTAACCCGTATCAGGTCGGCGTGTTCCGGTTCTTTGAAGATTGCGGCCTGTGGTTCATGCTGTGCTGCCCGGAGGAGGACGGCCCCTATTATAAAACGCTGCTCCGTTTGCTCGGCATGAGTGGGATCGGCGGGAAGACCAGCTCCGGATATGGTTCTTTTGAAATCGAGGATGTGATTTTTCTGGACGAGCCATTCGACGATCAGACCGAGTGGCTGCATGACGCGCTTGCGCGGGAAAGCAACTCTTATCTGCTGCTGACGACGGCGCTGCCCGAAACGGAAGACCTCGAAGCTGTTTTAGAAGGTGCCTATTATCAGCTGACCCGCAGAGGCGGCTTTATTCAATCTGAAACCTATGCAGCCGAGCCGCAGAAGAAGGACACGCAGTATTTTCTTGCCGCAGGATCTGTTTTGAAGCGGAAGTTTTCCGGCGGCCTGTTTAACGTCGGAGAAAGCGGAAAACATCCTGTCTACCGCTATTCAGCTCCTGTTCTGCTGGGGGTATCGTTATGATTCACCAAGGACAACTGGAGGTATTCGATCTGACACTGACTGCCAAAGCTCCGGTTTTTATTGGCAGCGGCAAAAGCTATGTGAAAAAAGAATATGTCTTTTTAACGCCGCGTTTTGCCAGAGTATCCTGCGACGAAGTGATGCTGTTAGATGAAACAAAGTTTTTTCATCTGCTGCTGGAACGGAAGCTGGAAGAAAAATACATACAGTTCATGCTGGGGGCGCAGACAGATCTTTACCGGTTCCTCACAGCAGAATGCTGCCTGAGTCTGAACGATATCCGCGCTGTCAGCCGCTACAGCATCGCTGCCGCAGACGCGCTCGACGCAGAGCATTCTCTGAAGGAAATCAACGCCTTTGTGCGCGGAGCAGACGGCCGCGTCTATGTTCCCGGAAGCAGTGTAAAAGGTGCGCTCCGTACCGCGATTCTTACTGATTGGATTCTTTCGGACAATTCTCCGCATTCTGCGTTTGGCGATACGCGCAAGGGCTTTCCGGAAGGGACATATCTCCATACGCTGAAACTCAAGAAGGATCGGAACGGCGCTGTGCTGGATGACGCAGTAAATAGTATCCTGCGCGGCCTCAGTATTTCGGACAGCCTGCCGGTCAGTGACACCTGCATGATCCTTGCCGGTAAAATAGATGCAGATCCGGATGGGCAGACGCACCGGATCAACCTCTGCCGTGAATGTATTCGCCCCGGAACAGCGCTTCATTTTAAACTGACGCTCGACCAGTCGGTACTGCATCAGAAAATTACGGCAGAGGGCCTGATGCGCAGCATTCGGACGTTTGACAGCTTCTACGAGAAAGCCTATTTACGCCATTTTACAGCGCCGCGTCATGCGGCAGAAGTTTCCTATGACAACACGCTCTTTTTGGGCGGCGGCGTGGGCTTCTTTTCCAAAACGCTTACATATCCGTACCTCGGCGAAAAGGACGGACTGCAAGCGGCAATCAACGAGCTGAACCGCTCGTTCCGCAAGCACCGGCACGAAGAAGACCGCGCGGATGGTATCTCGCCGAGAACCACAAAATATGCGCTTTACGAAGGTGAATTGTATCCATATGGTCTGTGCGAGGTGAAGCTCTCTTGATAACGACTTACCAGTTAGAACTGTCCGCCCGGCTTATGCCGTCGGATGGCTATAAGCTGTATGCGTGGTTGCTGACGCAGATTTCTTCTGACGTAGCAGAAGCGCTTCACAGTCAGCAGGACCATCCGATTTCTCAGTTCGTAACGTTTGATAAAGAAAAGGATACGTCTATATGGAATATCCATCTTCTGAGTACGGAGGCTTCTGCGCTGTTTGCTCCGGCGATAGAATCGATTGAAACGATTTCCCTGCACACAGGTGAAATTTCTGTTGTTTCCAAACAGCCAAAAACAGAGATTCAATTTGAAGACATCATCCGACAGGCGCGCCAGACCACTTCCTTGTGCACGGAAATTCAGTTTCGGAGCGCCGCTTCGTTCAAGCAAAACGGACGCTATGTGATTTTTCCACAGGAAAAGCTCATTCTGCAAAGTCTTGTGAATCGTTGGAACAGTTTTTGTGAGGAATATCCGCTTTGTGACCCGGACGCACTGTGTATGCTGGAAAGCGGCATTTATATCCGCGATTACGCATTGAAATCCGTCCGATATCATCTAAAAAATGTATATATTCCGGCATTTGTCGGAAAGGTTACGCTGGACTCCAGACTTCCTGTCCCGTTGGCGGAGTTGTGGCACGCCATCCTGCTCTGGGCAGATTACAGCGGCATCGGCATTAAGACCGCGCTCGGCATGGGCGGGGCAAATGTCAGATTTCTTTAGAATCCGGCACACAATCATACCCTTGCAGCGCAAAAGATCCACAGTTTTTAGTTGATCTTTTGACTATTTTAAATTTGTTTCATGCTGCTCGCTCCGGAGCTTTTTGAGACAGATGCCGCTGATAAATACTTCATATCTGCGCGAATAAATTATCGGGGCCAGAGGAAGTTCCTCTGGCCCTTTTCTTTTTGAATACCAAAGACTCTGTCTAGAAACAGTATATTTGTCAGATATCTGACATATCCTTCAGCGCATGATACACATCCCGCCAGAGGTGCAGGCCGCTGCCGGGGTATCGGCTGCGCAGGCGCTCCAGTGCAGCTTTTCTGGCTTTGGTCACACCGTCCGGCGAGAGCATTTCGCGCAGGCCGAGCTCGTCCGCAGACAGCTTCTCGTAGCCGAACACGCCGTAGGTATGGCCGAGGATCGCGCGGTCTTTCGCGCTGAGCGTCTATGCAACTTCATCCAGAGGAAGCAACTCCTCCTTGTGCAGCCGCTGCGCCTGCTTTACGCGCTGCATTTCGTCTTTTGGCAACGCCGCTGCACCGAGATTTGCCTCCAAATAGCGGTACATTTTCCCGCGCAGAAACGGATGCAGATATGTGGTCAATTTTCCGCGATCCTCGTCATACACCCCGATGGAAAGACACTCACAAAGTTCCAAAGCACCTTCGGCACACAGCTCGTCCAGCGTTTCTTTGTCCGAACAGCCAAAGCTCTGCGCCGCGTCTTTTGCAACAGAAGCGATGAACCCCTGCATTTGAAGATAAAGCTGCTCAAAGGCTTCCGTGTCGCCGCTGAGATATTGCCGGTACAGTTCTTCGTTCGTCATAAGCTGTCACCTCCTCACGCAGCACCGTCAGCTTTGCTTTCTTGGGCGTCCTACGGGCTTACTTTTACGCTGCACATCGCAGAGCGGATAGAGATTTTTGGTTGTCAGGGATTCGTTGAAGGCTTCATAGAGCATACCGGGCTGCGTTCGTGCTTCGTGGTAAAGTTCTTCTGCCTTTGCGTGCAGGCGCATCTGCTCCTCTGCCGTGATAATGCCGCGGGCTTTATCCTTATCGATACGCTGATAGCAGCGAGAAAGCGCCTGCGTCAGTGGGCTGTCCGCCGCTGTTTCTTTGACGCCGCGCATCCGATAACCGAGCTGCGCACAGGAATAGCGCGGGTTATCCGGATTCGGGGAATCGCAGTATTTTGTATGATAGCCCTTTTGCAGCAGAAAGAGCCTGCCGCACAGTTCGCACTTCCGAATCAGATGCCTGGCTTCCCGCCCTTTATAAAAATCCAGCTTCAGAAGGGTTTGTAGATGCTCTGTTTCGTAGTATGCTTCTGACGAAAGCAGAAGCGCAGGAATCTCTGATCAAGATGCAAACGAGCGCCGCAGAATTTACGAGACAGGCTGGGAACCTGAGCGCGAGGTATTCTTCCGTCTGCAAAGAACTGACCGAGAGTACCAAAACGGCACTGAGTACAGTGACGAGAGAAACGAATCAGCAGCTTTCCAATATGGCACAGGCAGCGAGGAAGAAAATTCATCTGTGCGTATGGATCTCGATTACGGCGGTGATCTTGTGCGCGGCGCTGTGCGCCTTGGCCGTGCTGTGGAGCAGATGACAGATGATGCGCCGCAGCACGACGGAACGACTATGCTGCCGCACATCGACAGCAAGCGCCGCAAGAAGCTCCGGCAAAAGAAAACCGCCCTCGATCACGCCGAGGACGACCATGAAGAAATGCGAATGGACACGATGTAGACGTTGGGGGTGGCGAAGAAGAACTGCATGATTCCAATTCCCGCTGGGAATACTTACAACAAAAAAGGAGGTGGACAGCATCAGCACCCAGAGGAAACCGGCGCCGGAGCAGGCAAAGAAAGAGCTTGCTGAACAGCTCTGGCTGAGCTACTACAATCAGGTTCTGTTTGAAGCCGGACTGATTACGGAGACGGAACGCAACCGCATGAAAAACAAAATCAGCGCATTGGCGCCGTCCGCCTCCAATGGAGTTGACAGGATCGTCCTGACGTGATGCTCCTGTCAGAAACTCACACTTGCTTGTTTCACGCAGGTGTGATATAGTAGAAAAAACATGATAAAACGAAAAACGAAGGAGCTAGTCAAATGGACATACATACGATCAGAATGGAGCTAAGAACAAAGTCCATTTACGATTTGCCGCTGCGCGTGACCTACTATGCGCGTGTGTCGTCTGAGAGTGACGAGCAGCTGAACTCACTGGGCAATCAGGTTTCCTACTATGAGGATCTGATCCGAAGGAATCTCCCGTGGACATTCGTGCCGGGGTACATTGACGAGGGCTTGTCCGGTATCTCCACGAAAAAGCGCGAAAACTTCAACCGCATGATCGAAGATGCCGCCGAAGGCCAATTCGACTTGATCATCACCAAAGAAATCTCCCGCTTCGCCCGAAACACGCTCGACTCTATCCAGTACACGCGCCAGCTTCTGAGCTACGGTGTCGGTGTATTCTTCCAGAACGACAACATCAACACGTTCGATGAGGATGCCGAACTGCGCCTGTCCATCATGTCGTCTATCGCGCAGGACGAGCTGCGCAAGCTGTCCTCGCGCGTGAAATTTGGCCACCAGCAGGCCATCAAGTCGAGCGTCGTACTCGGCAACAGCCGCATTTTCGGCTACACAAAAGCGGACGGGAAGCTGGTCATTGACGAAACGGAAGCGCCGATGGTGCGGGAACTGTTTGAACTCTACGCGACCGGCGAATACTCCATGAAGCAGCTGGAAACGCTGTTCTTGGAAAAAGGCTATCGCAACCACAACGGCAAGAAAATCGCGCACACCACCATGTCCAACATCATTTCAAATCCCAAATACAAGGGCTACTACGTTGGCAACAAGGTCAAGGTCGTGGATATGTTCACGAAGAAGCAGAAATTCCTCCCGCCGGAGGAATGGGTCATGTTCAAGGACGAAACAGGCGAGATCGTACCGGCGATCGTGTCTGAGGAAATCTGGGACGCTGCGAATGCTGTCCTGAAAAAGCGCAGCGAGGATGTGAAGGCTCGGCAGGGCGTCTGCAACCACGCCAATCTCCTGACAGGAAAGCTATGGTGTACGGAGTGCGGGCAGCCCTACTACCGCCGCGAATCCGAGGACAAGCGCGGGAGAAAGAACAGTAAATGGCTCTGCTCCGGCAAGATCAAAAACGGCGCGGATTCCTGTAAATCCTTTGCCATCTACGAAAGCGAGATTAAGCCGCTGCTGTTCGAGGTGTTCCGCGACACGGCGGCAGACGCCGACGCAATGGTGGAAGAATACATCCGTATGTATAACGAGCTGACGCAACACGGCTCGCTCCGGAAAAAGATCGAACAGCAGAATAACATCATCGATCAGGCAAATCGGAAGAAGAATAAGCTCCTGCAGCTTGCCGCAGACGACAGTATTACGAACGCGGATTTCAAGAAGATGACTGCTGACTGCAATCGTGAAATAGAAGAAGCCGAAAAGGAAATCGCAGAACTGGAGCAGACAGCCGCAGAGGGCGACGCCTTCAAGCAGAAGATCGATGAGATCCGCAGAGTCCTGACGAATGCCCAGCGCGACGCGGCGCAGGGAATCATCACGAAGGAGTTCATCGACAAGTATATCAGCAAGATTTTCGTGACACCGAAGGACGACACGACTATGCTGCTTCAGGTCAAGATCTTCACCGGGGAAACGACGGAAAAGTACCTCCGGAAACTCGAAAGCCGCACGGGTCACATCACCCGTGATTTGGCTGAACAGTCAGAAAAGCCAGACGCCGCAAGGGTTTTCGACTCTGACGATTCTATGGGTCACACGTCTAAGAAAATGATCGAGGCCTACGAGCGCAGCATGAAGTAAGACTCCGGACCGCGGCAGATCCCTGCCGCGGTCCAAATCTTATAATGCGCCGTCTCCGATATTCTGTGCCGTACATTGCAGGAAAAAACCTGCCAAAAGATAGTGATCCCGCCCCACGCGGGGCGGGACAGTCCTGCGGGACTGGGAGGCCGAACTGGCCCAATTTCAATCCACCCGCCCCTTGCGGGGCGGGACGCATGCTCTTGGAGAGAGAGTATGAGGCGTGGATATTTCAATCCACCCGCCCTTGCGGGGCGGGACGCGAGGTCGTGCTGTGCACCAAGATGCGCGTGCCATTTCAATCCACCCGCCCCTTGCGGGGCGGGACTGGATGCCTCGGCAAAGATGTCGGCCGGAGGAAAATTTCAATCCACCCGCCCCTTGCGGGGCGGGACCCCAAGCGCAGTGTCATTGTCATAGTCTTTGTTATTTCAATCCACCCGCCCCGTGCTGTTATCGATGACGCACGCAACATTTCAATCCACCCGCCCCTTGCGGGGCGGGACCCTGCCGCGGACCGTGTCGCCGATCGCCGTGCCCTTATTTCAATCCACCCGCCCCTTGCGGGGCGGGACGCGCGTAATGCGGCACGGTGTCCGCGCACCGTGATTTCAATCCACCCGCCCCTTGCGGGGCGGGACCGATCACCGGCGACCGGGCCGCCATGGCGGAGCATTTCAATCCACCCGCCCCTTGCGGGGCGAGACCAGTCGGCCGAAAATGCCGATTGCGCCGCCAACATTTCAATCCACCCGCCCCTTGCGGGGCGGGACCGCGCTCCCCCGTCGGTCTGGCCGTCAGCTGGCAATTTCAATCCACCCGCCCCTTGCGGGGCGGGACGCGACGGTCTACGATCTGCAGGAAGTCCTGTGTATTTCAATCCACCCGCCCCTTGCGGGGCGGGACAAGATCAACAAGATCAACATCGCTCTGAAGCAGATTTCAATCCACCCGCCCCTTGCGGGGCGGGACACGTCGGCGTCGTCGATCTTGCGGAGCAGCACGATTTCAATCCACCCGCCCCTTGCGGGGCGGGACGCGTTCTTCTTCTGTGTTGTAGAGATAAGCCGAATTTCAATCCACCCGCCCCTTGCGGGGCGGGACTGCCGCCTGCCCGTCCCAATTTTGCCGCATATTATTTCAATCCACCCGCCCCTTGCGGGGCGGGACGTAGGTAAGAAATCCGCAAGTCGAAATAAGTTGGATTTCAATCCACCCGCCCCTTGCGGGGCGGGACCCAGCGAAAGTAGCCGTATAGATACCCCATCCGATTTCAATCCACCCGCCCCTTGCGGGGCGGGACAACGGAGCGCGGTACACCCTTTGGCGGATGTTCATTTCAATCCACCCGCCCCTTGCGGGGCGGGACCAAAGCTATTGGGAGGAGCGGAACGCGAAAGCTATTTCAATCCACCCGCCCCTTGCGGGGCGGGACGCATTCACACAAAAAGTAATACCAGTCAGACTTATTTCAATCCACCCGCCCCTTGCGGGGCGGGACCGAGAATCTATCCACCAACGACAAAAACCGGCAATTTCAATCCACCCGCCCCTTGCGGGGCGGGACGTATCTCCGGGAGGAGGACGCCGGGCGCGATGCATTTCAATCCACCCGCCCCTTGCGGGGCGGGACTGGCGGGCAAGCCGCAGCCCGCGCCGGAGCCGAGCATTTCAATCCACCCGCCCCTTGCGGGGCGGGACTTTTTGGAACACACGCGTGCGTGATACCATATTATTTCAATCCACCCGCCCCTTGCGGGGCGGGACCGGGATGTACCCGCTCAGTGGCGTATTTTCGTTATTTCAATCCACCCGCCCCTTGCGGGGCGGGACCGGTGGAACGGACGTTGACATTACTGCGGGAAATGATTTCAATCCACCCGCCCCTTGCGGGGCGGGACGTTCTTCACGCTAGTGTTTCCAGTGATCTTAACATTTCAATCCACCCGCCCCTTGCGGGGCGGGACGCCTCTGGCTTGCGTTCATTTTCTGCGTTTTGTATTTCAATCCACCCGCCCCTTGCGGGGCGGGACCGGGCGCTGCGGCGCAATTCGCGTTTAGAATATATTTCAATCCACCCGCCCCTTGCGGGGCGGGACCAAGCGCGCGGCTTGGGCGTTTCGTTTACCGCAATTTCAATCCACCCGCCCCTTGCGGGGCGGGACTATAACTTTTCCGCACACCAGCCGTTGCAGATTCATTTCAATCCACCCGCCCCTTGCGGGGCGGGACGCAGCCGTTTCCGCCGCCCAAAATCCCATTCACATTTCAATCCACCCGCCCCTTGCGGGGCGGGACAGCGATCTTGCACAAAAAAACTGTGCAAAACATCGCATATTGCACAAAAAGTGCATTTACACTGGCCGTATTGAGCGGTTTTCTGGCTTTGATGCGGCCATTTTTTCTGCCAAACGTACACAAATTTCGGTGCGAACCTTCCGAAGAATCGCTGCTCGCTCCCCGTTCGCACGCTTATACCATCAGGACCCCCTCCTGCTGATAGCCGGCATTGATGCCGAAGTGTTCCACCTTGGCTTCATAGCGATTGCCCAGATAATAAAACCGCAGGCTGTCCTTCTCCTTGTCCATCAGGGAACAGAGCTTATGCTGAAGCTGCCTGCACTGCGCAGCATCCAATATGCACTCGAACACGGAATTCTGGACGCGCTGCCCATAGTTCACGCATTGCTTTGCAATCAGGCGGAGCCGCCTCCTTCCTGCCGCATCCTGTGTGTTCACATCATAAGAGATCAGAACCAGCATAGGCTCACTTCCAGAGAAACGGCGGATAGGCATCCAGATCGCGGCGCAGATACCGCGCCAGCAGCAGGGCCTGCATATAGGGGACCAGTCCCCAAGGGAGCTTTTCTCCCAGATAAGGATGCGTTATCGTCTCCTGTTTGCGCTCCTGCCAGCTTTTCAGGAATTTTCGGCGGCCCATATCCGTCATGAGCACTGCGCCGTTCTCTGCCGTTTCAAAATCCTCCGCCCGCATGACCTGATTGTTGATGAGCGTCAGCACAAACCGGTCCGCCATGCACGGCCGCAGCTCCTCCATAAGGTCCAGCGCAAGCGATGTTCTGCCGGGACGATCCCGGTGCAGAAAGCCGACATAGGCATCCAGACCGACGCTCTCCAGCGCGGAAGCGCAGCTTCCGGCCAGCAGACTGTAGGAAAAGGAGAGCATTGCATTGACATTGTCCAGCGGCGGCCGCCGGTTTCGGCCGCGATAATAGAACGTCTCCTTGCTGCGCAGGATCATATCGTCGAATACCTCAAAGTAAACCGACGCAGCCGCGCCCTCCAGACCACGCAGAGAATCGAGTGAACCCGCCTCCATGACCTGCGGCAGGATATCGCGGATCGCTGCAGAGGCATTTTCGAACCGCTCCGCATCGATGCGCAGCTTATGGTCGCGCTTGGTCCGCTCAATACTCCACCGGCCGTTATACAGCTTACCCCAGATCATGAGCTTTGCGATCCGGCAGCTGGCGGCCGGATCATCCGCTATCCGGTACTGCTCTCTGCGCAGCAGCACATTCCCGGTTTCCACGCCCGCCGTCCGCGCCAGAAATCTGCCGCTCGGCGTGCAGAAGCTCAGGCCGATATTGCGTTTGGTACAGGCCCCCATCAGGGCAGGCGAAGCCCCGGCATAGGAGAAGCTGACGATCTCTTCCAGATTGTGCAGAGGAAACCGCCCTGCCTCCTCCTTTTCCCGGCGGACAACGATATTTTCGCCGTCGAGTGTCAGATAGGCATCCTCCGAGGTGACAAACAGCGTGTTGAGCAGTCGTCTCATGGTATTTCCTCCATATGTCTCTGCAGGTAGCTTTTCACGGAACCGCAGCGCGACATTCTCGGCAGGCACAGGTCTTTCAGGGAACAGGCATTGCAGGACTTCGTCGGCTTCACCTTCGGCGTATGGCCGCGCCGGTAGAGGCTGTGCATTTCCTTCATGGTATCCACCACCTCCCGGCGCAGCTCCGGCGTGAACTCTACCTCGATCCGGTGCCGCATTTCGCCGAAATACAGCGCGCCCTTTTGGATATCGCAGCAAAGCATTTCTTCCAGACACATCGCCTGCCCGCAGAGCTGCAGCTCATTGGCCAGGTCTTCCCGCGGCGAGCCGTGCTTGTACTCGACCGGATAGGGCAGGAAGCGGCCCTCCTCACCCGGAAGCGGGATCCCGTCAGCCGACTTTCGGAACTCCACGACATCGCATGCCCCGGAGGCGCCCATCGTCTGAGACGAGATCGCCAGATCGCGCGTCACGATCACGCCGGCGCGCTTTTCCCGCAGGCCGGAGTCGTGCGCCCGTTCGTGCATAAGCTCCCCGTCCACGGTCCTGACATTCTCCGCCCACAGATTTTCGATATGGATCAAAGCCCACTGTCTGCGGCAGAACCGGAAATGCTGGATCCCGGAAAGCTGGAGATACTCGTCCTCGTTATACGCCATCTATGATCTCCGGAACAAGGCCGGGCAGCTCATCGAGCGTGATCTCATAGTCGTCCACACATGTCGGGATCCCTTCCGGATTCTTGGGCGTGACATGGACGCTTCGATGCACCTTTGCGGACGAATACTGTCCCTCCTTGCAATTATGTTCCCACCAGAAGAGCTTTACGACCTCCATGGAGCCCTCCGGCCGCGCGGCGGAGGCATCGTTCGCGAAGAGCGTGCGGAGGCATTCCTTCACAACAGCTGCATCCTCCTGCGAGAAGCCGGTCTTTTCCGCCAACTGCACGTTGATCGCGCCCTTGATCTCATAGAATCCAAATCTGACAAAATGCTTCGTACCCATGGTATCCGACGAGCGCTTCTCGCCCGTTTCGCCGTTGACGCTCTTGGTGATCTGCATCTCTTCGATCTCGACCGGAGAGATGCTGACTGCCTGATGAATCGAAACAGGTCCGCGGACGCCGACGGAGACACCGCTCTTGTCATTGCTCTTGAATGCGAAAACCTGTCCGAAGCTCCGTACATCCATCCACTTTTCGCACGCAGTCTGTGCATAGGTCTCTTTCTCCTTGATCCCCTTGGTCGCAGCCGTCGCGCGATCACTCAGGCTTTTGAAGCCGTCGTCGCAGCGGTCCTCAGACTGTACGAAAATCGCATTGCCCATGTCCTGCATCCGGTTCCGGAGCTTCCGCTTAATGCACACGTCCGAGATCTCGCCCATGCCGTTATAATCCGTCCGGGGACGGTTGCCGTTCAGTGGGTCTCCGTTTCCGTTTGCGTTCGTTACCGAGATCAGTGCCACAAAATCGATCTTATTCTTCAGTGCTGCCATGTTTTATTCCTCCTCTGTATGATTTGTTGTGTCGTTTTTGGTGAAAAAGGCATTTCGCTGCAGCTCATAGCCCATGAGATACAGATCCTCCAGCTGCCGGTTCAGCTCGTTCTCCGGGAATCCACGCAGAATGTTGATAATTTCCCCCACAAGCTGTTTATAGCGTCTGACCTGCCATGCATCGATGCGATCGAGATACGCACGCTCCAGCTGACGGTTGACCCGCTCAAACACGGTGAACGGCCGTCTTCGGAACTCACTCATAAATTTGATGGCATTTGTCTGCCTGTTTTCGTTTGTCTTTGTGTAGTAGTCCATCTCCGCACGTTCCATCACAGCCAGCAGCCTGCCATATTGGAAGCTGCGGTTATTTGTGTCCAGTTCCCAAGCCATTTCATTACCTCCCTGTTTTGTGTCATACCGATATTTCTGGAGAACAGCACAGGCTGCATGCACGATTTTTCTCCAGTTCAAAACATCATAGGCCAGCGGGGAAGACGCCCGCTGCGTCAATGCTTTCAGAATATCCAGTGGGAAGATCCCACCGTTCATTTTGCAGTTCAGCAGTCGCTGCAGGTGCTGACGCTGGATGCGATCGTCTGTTTCCAAAAAGTTATTTCGCTGGGTACCAAAAGCACAATCCACGAGTTGAAGCAAATTAGGAGCCTGTATTCCGTAATTCCCTGCTAACCAGCAGCAATGCGCATCCCAATCGTGTATCCGCTCCAGAAAGGTCCTGAGCGTGATCTCGTTGTAATAGGTTACCGCAAGGCGGCCGGTCGTCGCAGCATCAAAGCTTACCAGAACGGCGCAGTCCGTGTCCTGCAGCTGGTGATCCTTTCGGAAGCTCAGCAGCGTACTTTTTAACTGTTCTTGATAATCGCTCGGCTTCCGGAGCGGCGCAGCATCTGCGTCCCGCATCCGCCGCATCGGTCTTGGGAGCGTTTTTCCGGCAGGGTTCCAGCAGAGGAATATCCGTTTTCCGGAAAACTCCCGAACCCCCTGTTCGGACGCCAGCCAGCGCAGCGCATTGTGCGCTTTCTGCGAAGCGATATAGCCGACCGTAGCTGCCTGACTATCATCCAAAAAGCGTCCCCGATAGGTAAAGCCGCTTGAATCATTGGCCGAGATCAGCTTTGCGTTCCCGTTCATCGGAATAATACCCTTGGGATGCTGCAAAGCTAGGGGTTCCGTTTTTCCTTCCAGCATACACAAAGCCATTTCCCGCGTTTCCAGCTGGCTGCAATAATAGGATTCAAATGCAGAGAAGAGATTCCGGTTCTTCCAGCAGGCAGGTTCCTCTGTGGGAATGCCCAATACGCGCCAGCAGATCATCTGTTTTTCATCATAGCCTCCGCCTTTTTCCAAAGCAAGGACACCGCATTTCGTAAGGTCCTTAAGAACCGAGCCGTTCCTAACATACGTGGAAATCGCGGTGAGAAACGGATGCGCATATGCAGATCTTTCCCATTTTCGCAGTGCAGTAAGATAAAGCTCGTGTGCCTCTTTGTTCGTGTTGGCAACATACTTCAGCTGATCACAGAGAGGATGCGCCGCAAGTCCACTGGTGCGGCCGCTGGATTCCTCCGTCACCGGGATCAGAATTTTGGGTTCCTTCTTATCGACTTTGCGCGCGGCTAGGAACTTTCCCTGTGCATTCAATGTGATCTCAATGTTTGCGCTTGTCAGAATGTGGCCGATCGGCGCAAGCGGCTCATGCCCGTCCCGGTACACGCCGATCAGGGCAGTATTGGCATCATACGTCTCGATAGCTCGCTGCAGCAGTCCCATTATGTTCCCTCCTCAAATTCCTGCAGGCCGGAGAAATTGTTCAGTTTCTCCCCGAAGGGCTTGATATTCATTGGACCGATCGTTTTATACTGCGGGCACTGCTCCGGCGGCAGGAACGTGATCACGCCGCGCTTCATCACCGGATTCCAGAAGCGGACGGTCATTTTCCCGCTGATCTCCTTGGAATAGGCCTCATCGGCATAAGTGATGCCATGGTACATCAGGCCAAAGGCAAGCTCCGGCGTTTCATCATAAGCGCCCGTCCCCTCGCCGAAGACGCACGGCTCCACATAGCCCTGACATTCCCGCGTTCCCAAGAAGATGTCCCGGCGTCCTCCTTTGCGGATCATCTTCTTTGCGATCTCATGGTGCTTGTTCTCATTGCGGTCCGCCGCCAGCTCCGGCCGGTTCTCGTTCCATTCAAAATGGGCGCGGACCTGATAGCAGCAGTCTTTCAGATAAGTATAGTAGCTGAGATCATTTCCTCCCGAATACTTGATCGGGCGGATTCCCTTTGTCTCCATCTGGATAGGATGCATCACGCGCACGGCATCGATGACCCAGATGATCGTCGGCTTCCAATAGACAGACTGCAGGATGCCCTTGAGCGCCTCATAGGTCGGCACCTGATAGCTGCACTTTTCTCCGCCGACACGCAGGATGGGGTCCGAGAACAGGGCATAGTCCCCCGTTACCTGAAACTCCACGATGTTGTCGTACCTTGTGTTTTTCAAGCTGCTTACACCTCCATAAATCCCTGTTTTTTCTGGTTGCGAATGAGTCCGACCGTATCATCATAAAAGCCGTCCGCCAGAACCCAGACACAGCCGCCGCAGGCCGGAAACAGCGCGTTTTCCTGTTCCAGCCGTTTTTTCTGATGGGAATACAGGCTCACCGTGAAGCCGTTTGCCTCTTTCAGCAGCGCGGCACGATATGCCGGGTCCACTCTGCACCGTTCGGAGTACAGTTCTGTGATGAGCTGCTTTCCCCTGCCATACGGGACGATCACATCCGTCGTGTTCTCGTCAAATACGGAGAATTCCTGCCCTGCGGTTTTCAGTGCCTGCCACAGGACGAAGCCCTCGACATCGGTACAGTCCTCATCGGCATATTTTTCATTGGTCCCCATCAGGTCAAAGAGTGTCGTTCCCAGCTGGTCAACCGGATAGTCCTGCGCTTCCTCCGCCATGTCGCGATACAAAGCTCGATAGTAATAGCGGATCGCGTCAGAGGAAAACAGGTCGCCTGCAAAGCGCTCCGGTTCCGTGCGGAACGCCTCCAGCAATTCAAGCGTTGCGGTCTTGCCCCGTTGGATATCCCGCAGATGCCCCAGCGTTTCATCGGCGCAGTTCACGGCATACACCGGGCGCGGCGCACTCGATGCGCCGCCGCGATTGCACCGTCCGGCCGCCTGCACGATGCTGTCCATACCAGCCGTCAGGCGCAGAACGGCATCGAAGGAGATGTCTACACCCGCCTCGATCACCTGCGTGGCAACGCAAAGGACCCTTTCGCGCTGCGCAAGCGCTTTCTGCAGGGACACCAGCACCACCCGACGGTGCTGCATACACATTCCGGCCGACAGGTGGAAGCTGCGATAGTCCGGCGAGCGCGTCTCTTCCAGCAGATAGGCCGCCTCGTTTTTCTTGTTGCACACGACAAGCAGGCTTTCGGTCTCCTCCATTTTCTCACGGATCAGCTCCGGGAGCTCCTCCAGACGACGGTCCGGCAAGCCGTGCAGCTCCGTCCGGCGGAAGGCTGCCCAGAGTTCTGCATCCCACGGCACGATCTCCTGCGGCTGTACCGGCAGCGGGTGGGCAGCGTCCTTCAGCTCTGGCTGCGTTGCTGAGCACAGCACGATCGTTGCCCCGCACTGCTCGCTCAGAAACCGGATCGCAAGGTTAAACAGGGTCAGCATCTTGACGGGCACGGTCTGCACCTCATCAATAACGATCACACTGCTGCAGAGAGCCTGAAAGCGACGGATCGCCGTCGTTCTTCCATCGAACAGTGTGTTCAGCAGTTGGACCAGTGTCGTGATGATGATCGGCGCATTCCAGCTTTGCACCAGAAGCTCCCGCTCGTCCAGCTCGCCCTGCGCAGGCTCTGTCTGCACAACGTTGGAATGATGCTCCAGGATCAGGCTGTCGTCGCCGACATACTGATGGATGACGGCTGCATTCTGTTCCAGGATCGACAGCAGCGGAGAAGTGAAGATCAACCGGCTTTTCCGGAAATACATTGCATGCGCCAGCGCATACCGCAGGGAGCTGAGCGTCTTGCCGCCGCCCGTCGGGACATTCAGCCGATAGATCCCCGGCTTGTTTTCGGCGAACACACGGCACTGATCTGAGATCGCATGCCGGGCTTTTTCCACCGGCGTGCCGCATGGGAATCCCTGCAGCTTTTCTTCCAGATATTCCAATCGATCTTTCCAGATTGGAGCCATATCCTCCGGCCAAACTCGCGGATGTGCATCGATCTGGAAGGCCGCCGTGTCGCAGCGGTCTCCCTCGATCACTGCGGACAGGAGCAACCTTGCGAGCAGGCCTGTTTCAAAAGCGTACTCGCGATCGTTATCATAGGTCCTGTCCATGCGACCAATGACTTCGTTGATCTCCTCCGAAGCCGCTGCAAAAAGTGTCTCGATCTCCTCAGTCGGTATTTCCTGCCGGAAGGCAGCGACCGCTTCCTCATAGGAGATGTCCTGCTTTTCGGCGCGATATTGCAGGCCGATGCGTCGCATTTGGTCCACGCAGTCGAATAATCCGTGGTGCGCACCGACTGCAAAGGCAAGCAGCTCTGCACAGGAAATGGTTTGGATGTCCCCGCGATGGTATTGCTCCATCAGGTAACGGCAGCCCTGAAACGTGTGGATCACGCTGCCGCGCTTCGTGCTGTCTCCCTCGTCCAGATACTGCTGGAAAGCCTCTGTGTATTTACCTAAATCGTGGAGCAGCCCTGCCAGATAGCCCGCATGCTCCAGGCCGACCTGCCGCAGGCACTGCGCGGCCCGCTGCGCCGTTCCCACCAAATGCTCCCGCACCGTCTGCGTGACGATCGCTCCGTCCGGCATCTCGCGCTTGTGCGCATAGAATTCCATGCTCCTCACCTGCCTTTCGCTTATCTGCTCTCATCATACATCATCCGCTGTCCAATAAATTGGACTCTGCCCAAAAAAATTCAACATTTTTCTCTCTTTTTTCAAATATCCGCAAAGCCCACTATTCTTTCCTTCATTATATCTCATATTTCGGCATAATTCAACAATCATATGACGTTTTTCTGAACATTTATTCGACAGTTTGACGAACCCCCACCATTCTCTGCCGCTGTTTCGCGTAATTTTCCCCCGGCGGCACGCGGGGCTTGACGGGAGCGGCTCAAAATGATAAAATATCTTTGTTTCAGAATGCAGATATGCCGCTGTGGTGGAATAGGCAGACACAAGGGACTTAAAATCCCTCGCCCTAAAAAGCGTACCGGTTCGACCCCGGTCAGCGGCACCAAAAAAGGCACGCCGGTTGGATACCGAGGTATCAGCGGCGCGCCTTTTCTATTTGATTGGAGAAATATGAGATGGACATTCGGGAATACAGGGAATACAAGGCCGAGGATGTCCTGCGCCTCTACGCCAGCGTCGGCTGGACGGCCTACACGGACGACCCGGCAGCGCTGGAGCGCGGCTTCCGCCATTCGCTGCTGGTTCTGGCCGCGTGGGAGGACGGCGAGCTGGCCGGGCTGATCCGCGCAGTCGGCGACGGCGCGACGATCGTGTTCATTCAGGATATTCTGGTCGCGCCGGAGCGGCAGCGCCGCGGGATCGGCACAGCCCTGCTGCGCGCCGTGCTCGAGCGATTCAACGGCGTGCGGCAGATCGAGCTGACGACGGACGACACGCCGGAGACGGCCGCATTTTACCGCTCGCTCGGCTTTGCCGACTTTGCCGGCCTCGGCTGCCGGGGCTTCATGCTGGATTAGAATATAAGGCAACACCGCACAATTCAGCAAGAGCATTTAGCGCGAGATTTTTTGTCGAGGCAAGGTTTGAAACGTGCAGATGTACTCTGTGTACCCGCAAGGGGCATGCCGCATCCGTAGGGCGGCAAAGCCGCCAACGGCTGCGCAATACCTCAAACTTTTCGAACCGACGGATCGGCGAAAAATATCCGGCAAAGGCCGAAGCTGCAATTGTGCGGTGCTGCCATAAATTGACCCGCTGCAGGGAACCCTGCAGCGGGCTTTTGTTATTTACGCGTTATGGGGACTCAGTTCGCGTAGGCACGCCAGAGGAACGTCACGGCGTGAGCACGCTGGCAGAGCGTATCCGGCTCAAAGTGCGTCTCATCCATGCCCTTGACAATGCCGTTCTCTACGCCCCAGGCAACTGCCTGCGCATAGTAGGCATTGGCCGGGACATCGGCAAACGTCGTGCCGCTTGCCTGCGGCATGCCCTTCGCGCGCCACAGGAACGTCAGCGCATGCGCGCGGCTGCAGGCCGTATCCGGCTCAAAGTGCGTCTCATCCATGCCCTTGACGATGCCGTTCTCGACACCCCATAGGACTGCGTCATAGTAGTAGGCAGAGGCATCGACATCAACGAACGGATTGGTCGTCGTCTTCGGCTGCGGCATACCGTTTGCACGCCACAGGAACGTCAGCGCCTGCGCACGGGTGCAGACCGTCTCCGGCTCGAAGTGCGTCTCATCCATGCCCTTGACGACGCCGTTTTCCACGCCCCAGAGAACCGCGTCATAGAAGTAGTCCTTCTCGGCCACGTCGACGAAGGGATTGCGGATGCGCCAGCCCGCGTAGACCGTCGTGTCGGCCTCGAGCGTCAGGCTTGTGATGGGCTGCGTCAGCGCGGCGTCGAGATACCAGCCGGTGAAGTCATAGCCCTCGCGCTCCGTCAAATAGGCGCTCAGGTCCACGGCAGTACCGACGGGCAGCTCCACGCGCTCCACAACGGAACCGCCGTTGGAGACAAAGCTCAGGACGGCATTGTGCACCGTCTCGATGGTGAATTCCACCCTTGTTTCCGCACTGACGGAGTTGCCGCGGACGGCGACGGCGCGCACGACGGCGGACTGCTCCAGCGTGAACGGGCCGGTATAGAGCGTGCCGTTCAGAGGATCGGAGCCGTCAAGCGTGTAGTAGATCGCAGCGTCGGCAGAGGCCGCCGTGATGGTCACGGTCTGCGCCTCGGCGTAGCTGCCGCCGTCCGGCGTGATGACCGGTGCCTCGGGCGCCTGCGGGTCAAGCTCGAGCGCCGGAGCGTTCTTCTGCCGGACCTCGCCGTCCAGGATCCAGCTGTCCACCGTCAGGCTGCCGTCCGCACGCAGCTTGATGCTGTAGCGGGTGACGCCGTCCTGCAGGGCGGAACGCAGCTCGTGGTCCTCGCACTGGTTTTCGTTGAGCAGGTCGCGGAACGTCTCGCTGCGCAGCTCCGCGCCGGTCATGGCGGCCGTGTTGCGCACAACGCCGGTCGAGCCCATGGTCACGTTCGTGCCGATGTCCTTTGCAGGCGTCACGACGCTGTTGCCGCTGCGCTGCTCCTGCTCGCTGTTGAAGTAGCCGTAATTCACGGTGCCGATGGCCGTGTTGCGGCCCGCGATGCCGCCGATGTCGCCCGTGGCGTTCTTCGACGTGAGCTTCATGTCGGAATAGTTGTTGCCCGCAACACCCGCCTGCATACCGGCGATGCCGCCGATGGTCGCAGCGTTCACGCCTGCATCGGCATAGATGCTGCCCATGGCGTAGCTGTTGGCCAGGATCGAGAAGCCGTCCAGACCGACGATGCCGCCTGCCAGCGCACTGCCGCTGACGGAGACCGTCGTCAGGTCGACATGGGCGCTGCAGTTCAGGATCACGCTGTCATAGCTCTGACCCACGATACCGCCGACCGTGCTCCAGTCCTTGGAGGACGCGGAGACCGTGCCGGAGACGGCGCAGTTCGTGATGAGCGCGCCTGCGCCGGTCTCGGACTTATCCATAACACCGGCGACGATGCCCGCATAGATGCGGACGCTGTCCGTGCGCTTGATATTGATCTGTGCATTTTCGATGGCGACGTTGCGGATGATCGCGCCGTCGGCATAGGCGAACAGACCGGCTGCGACATAGTCCGCAGGCGTCTCCTCCGTGCCGATGCGCAGGCCGAGGATCTTGTGGTTCTGTCCGTCGAAAATACCGCTGAAACAGTGCGCTCCGGCATTGCCTGCCGGGACCCATTTGCGGCCCGCGAGATCGATATCCGCCGTCAGAACGATGTATTCCCCGGCAAAATGCTCTTCCTCATTCACGGCTGCCGCAAAGGCACGCAGCTGATCGGCCGTTGCGATGCGGTACGGATCGGCCTTCGTGCCGCTGCCGCCGTCGAAGATCGCGGTGGGATCGGCAGGATCATAGGTCGAGGTATCGCCGAGCAGGGCGCGGTTCAGGGCGACCTTCAGCGCGGACTTCAGGGTGCTGTCGTCCGCCGTGTCGCTGTCGGCGCGTTCGACTGTCTGGCTGCTGACCACGGCGGCGAGGATCTCCTCGGCATGGTCGGCGTCGAAGTCCTTCGGGGTGACGATCTCGGCGGAGACGATCTTGCCGTCCTTCACGACGATGCGGACAATGACATGCTCCGCCTCATCGCGGCCGTAGTACACGCCGTCCTGATAGGCATATTCGGGCGTCGGGTCCGGCTTTTCCACGGGAACATAGGTGATGCCCGCCGCGCCGCCGCGCGGGACCGCCTTGCCGTCGACGACCGTCCAGCGCAGGAGCGGGACCGTCAGCTCGGCCGGGTCGACTGGGAATGCGGCAAAGTTCTCATTCAGGGCCGCGGCCAGAGCGGCAGGCTCCAGCGTCATGGCCGTGACGTTGTAGATAAACGCACCGTTAAGCAGATCGCCGTCCTCGTTGTAGCCGGACGGAACGACCGTGCCGAAGGCGACCGGCGGATCGAGGCGCTGATCCTCGATGGTCAGGGCCACATCCTCTGCATAGTAGCTGTCATAGCTCTCGCTGATGGCCGTGGCCATGCCGCCGAGCGCGCCGACAAACTTCGTCCACGTCTTGGACGTCAGCGTGCAGTCGCTGTAGCAGTTCACAAGCGTACCGGTCTGGCAGCCTGCGATGCCGCCGAGGTAGCTCACGCCGCTGTCGTCCACGGTGCGGTCCGTGGCCGCGGTCAGCGTGCCGGTCGCATAGGAGTTTGCGATGATGCCGAAGGCGTTCATGGCCGTGATGCCGCCCGCCTCGGCGTTCGCCGTCTTGCAGTAGGCGTCGAGCGCGACATCTGCGCCGCAGTTGTAGATCTCGCTGCGCTGGCTGTAGCCGATGAGGCCTCCCGCGAAGCTGCTGTTTGCAAAGCTGCCGTTTTCGGTGCGGACCTGCACCGTGCCCGCCGCATAACAGCGGTCGATGAGCGCAAGGTCGCTGCAGCCTGCCAGCAGACCGGCAGACACCGTCTGCTCGCCCGTGACATAGATGCTGCCCTCCACGCGGAGGTCCTCGACGGAAGCACCGTCCATCAGGGCCGCAAACAGGCCGTAGTACGTCTTCGTCGTGTCGGTCACAGGCGCGCTCGCTGTGCCGATGCTCATGCCGGAAATGGTGTGGCCACGGCCGTCAAAGTGGCCGCGGAAGGCCTGCACACCTTTGTCCGTGTGGCCGATGGGGGCCCACTCTGCGCCGGTCAGGTCGAGGTCGGCCGTCAGAGCGATGTAGGCTCCGTCAAAGTCGCTCTTCGCAAAGAACGCGCGGAAGGCCTGCAGCTGGGCAAGCGTGCGGATGATCCACGGATCCTTCTCCGTGCCGTCACCGCTGTCAAAGAAGTCCGGCGTCGGGATCTCGGTATCCTCATAGACTCTGGCGCTCAGGACCGTCTTGCCGTCCTCATTGCGCTCCCAGGCATACCATGCCGCCGGGCGCAGCGCAGCCAGCTCCTCTGCGGTAAAGCCGACATCCTCGCCGGTCAGCCAGCGGTCGGTGCGGCCGAGGCCCGCAGTCGAGAGGCCCTCGTTCATGGTGTCTGCAAACGTCTTCGCGCCGGTGTCGGCAGCAGAGACATTCTCCAGCAGGACCGTGTCGCCCATGGCGCCCGCGGCAGCCGTTTCGATCTGCGTGCCGTTGGCCGTCACAACGGCGGCCGTCTCATAGCGGCAGCCAACGACCAAGCCGTTCAGCGCGCGGCTTGCGGAAATTTTACCGACCAGCATACCGGCAGCGGGCGTCGCCACATCCATGGCGTTGACCAGCTCGATGTTGCCGGAGGCATAGCAGTTGTGCAGCAGGCCGGTCGCCTGGCCGATCAGGCCGCCTGCAGCGCCGCTGATGGTGCTGGTGAGCGTGTAGCCGTTGTGGGAGATCACATCGCCCAGCGCGGCGCAGTTTGCCAGCATGGCGCCGTTGCTGTTGATGGCAGTGATGCCGCCGACGCAGGTCAGGCCGCTCTTGGAGATGGCGGAGACCGTCACATCGGTCCAGCTGTTCGTGATGACGCCGTTCATGGCCTGCGCGCCGAGGATGCCGCCGGTGTAGGCCCAGTTTTCCGCTGTCAGGGAGATGGCGGAGCCGGTGACGGAGCAGTTGTCGATGCGGACGTCCGTGCCGATGCTCAGGGAGCCGCCTGCGATGCCGCCGACGAACGGGCGCGTCCACTGGCCCACTGCGGAGCCGTAGATGCTCACGCCGGTCAGGTGCAGATTGCGGACCCGTGCATCGTTTGCCAGAATGTCAAAGAAACCGAGCGGCGTATCCGAGGCATCGGCCGGAGCGGACTCCGTGCCGATGGTCATGCCGGAGACCGTGTGGCCCTGGCCGTCGAACGTACCGGCGAAGGAATGGATCGGCGTCCAGTCGCCGTTCAGGGGGATATCGGCATCCAGCGCGACATACTGACCGGCATAGGTCTCGCCGTCCGCCGTCGTCGCTGCGAAGGCGCGCAGCTGCGCTTCGGTACGGATGAGGAACGGAGCGGTCTCGGAGCCGTCGCCGCCCGCAAACGTCGGGTCATCCTGCGAGCCGCCGAGGACGACTTTGCCGTCCGCAAGGCCCCAGCTCTGCCAGGCAGCCGGGCGCATGGCCGCAAGGCTCTCGGCAGTATAGGAGGTGAACTTGCCGCTGCTCGTCAGATAGGCATCCGTCTCGGCAATGCCGCTCTCGGAGATGCCGTCGTTCATGGCCGCGGCAAAGGCCGCATCCGTGACGCTGTCGTGCGCGGTGATCTTGTTGTAGTCGAAATACCACGACGAGGGGATGGAGCCGGTCGCCTTGGCCGTCTGCGTCCCGCCGTTGTATCGCAGAACTGCGCCGTTGGAATAGTGGCCGGAGACGACCACACCGCCGCTCTGCTCGCCGATGAGGCAGCCGAGATAGACGTTCTTGACGCTCTCGGCAGAATTCTGCAGGGAGACATTGCCGGAGGCGTAGCAGTTGTGGGTCAGATAGGCAGAGGAGCCCAGCAGGCCGCCCGCGCGGCACCAGTTGTATTCTGCGCTGACACCCGTGACCGAGACATCGCCCAGCGCGGCCGCGTTGGCGATCATGCTGCTGCCGCCGATGGTGGCGACAAGGCCGCCCGCGCAGGCGGGAGAATTGGCAGAGACTGCGGTGACGGCAATATCCGTCCAGCAGTTCGTCACAACGTTTTCGCGGTCGAGACGACCGGCAAGGCCGCCCGCATAGGCAAACGTGCCGGAGGCAGCGGAGATCGTGCTGCCCGTGACGGAGCAGTTGTCGATGCGCACATTGCTGCCCGCCGTGCCCGCGCCGCCGACGAGGCCGCCGGCATAGATTCGGTCATCCAGCGCCGCGCCGGAGCGCTGCACATAGACGGAGGCGTTCGTCAGGTGCAGGTCATGCACTCTGGCCGTGTTGGCCAGCACATCGAAGAAGCCCGCAGAAACCAGCTTGGAGGGCGCATCGGCCGTGCCGATGGTCATGCCGGAGACGGTGTGATCACCGCCGTCGAACGTGCCGCCGAAGCTGTGGACCGGCGTCCACTCGCCGTTCAGGGCGATGTCGGCCGTCAGGACGAAGCAGACGTTCGTCGTCACGAGCTTCCCGGCCTGCGTGGCCTCGGCAAAGGCGCGCAGCTGCGCTTCCGTCGCGATCTGATAGGGATCGCCGACCGAGCCGTCGCCGCCTGCGAAGTAATCCGGCTCTTCCGGCGTGACGGAGCCGCCCGCCGTGGGCAGCAGCGCGCCGTCCGCATTGCGCTCCCATGTGCACCAGCCGTTTTCCGTCATGCTCAGCAGGCTGTCGAGCGTGATGTCGCCGGTCAGCAGGGATTCGGACTTGAAGTAGGCCTGGCCCTTTGCCAGCTCCTCCGGCGTCAGGGCCGCGGTGAGCTTGTTCAGAAGCGTCTCGGAGGCGATCTCGGCGGCAGTCAAACCCTCGCAGTGATCGTTGTCGCTCTCGCTGTAGTTCAGCACGTCGTAACCGACGGCCAGCGGAGTCGAGACCTCGCCGTCATAATAGGTCTGCTTCTCTTCCTTGTTGAAATAGCAGTTGTAAGCCGCAGACAGAGCCGAGGGAGAGCCGACAACGCCGCCGACCGGCACGTCCGCACCGTCCTCAGAGGACATGGCGTCCATATGGATGCGGCTGGAGGAATAGCTGGCATAGACCGCGCCGGAGCTGTAGCCCACAACGCCGCCCGCGCCGTACATCATGGAGGTGTTGCCGTAGTTTGCCACGGAGCCGAGGGCCGCGCAGTTCACAACGGCGGAGTTGTTGCCGGTATCGCCGACGATGCCGCCGACGAAGCTGTCAGAGCTGCCCTTGGCATAGACGACAACGTTCGTCCAGCTGTTGCAGATGAGGCTCTTGATGCCGATGCTGCCGACGAGGCCGCCGACGTAGGAATAATAGGGAGAAGTCGTATCGCTGTAGATCGTGCCGGTCGCCCAGCAGCTCTCGACGATGCTGTTCTCGCTGATCCCGGCCGCCAGAAGGCCGACGCTCGGGTCCGTCGTGGTCTTGTTGTAGATCGCGGCGTTGATAACGCCGACGTTGCGGATGGCAGCGCCCTTGCCTACCGAGCCGAAGAGGCCTGCCTCCGTATAGGAAGCCTTCTCGCTTTCCGAGCCGATGGTCATGCCGGTGATCGTATGATAGTTGCCGTTGAAGCTGCCGTTGAACGAGCCCGTCGCGCCGATGGGCGTCCACGCAGTCCCGGTCAGGTCCAGATCGGCATCCAGACTGATGTACTGGCCCTCATAGCCCGTGCCGCCGTTGACGGCTGCGGCAAAGGCCTGCAGCTGCGCGGCCGTGCGGATGAGATACGGGTCGCTCTTCGTGCCGCTGCCGGACGCGAAGACCGGAGTCTCCTTCGATTCGGCCTGACGGAACACGTCCTTCGCAGCTTCCTTGATGGCATTGCTGCTCAGGGTCGCGCCGGTCACGGCGTCGAGCTTTTCGACCTGCTCCGGGGTCTGCAGACCGACGAGCCGGTCAAGAAGCACCTTGGCCTTTTCCCAATAGCGGGCAGTTTCCGAATGGGTCACATTGTCCACGCTCGCGATCGCGCCGTTCGTCAGCGTGAGCGTCAGCGCCACAGACCCGTTGCGGCCCGTACCCGTACCGGTGTAGGTGCCGCTCTCGTAGGTCGCCGCGACAGCCGGAGCGACACAGCCGAGCACCAGAAGCACGGACAGCGCCACCGCCAGCAGGCGGCGAGTCACACGATGTTTTGTCATCTCTTGGGTTTCCTCCTTTTTTTATTTGGCAACACCGCATAATTTGGCCTTCGCCGGATATTTTTCGCCGAATGCTCTCGCTGAATTGTGCGGTGCTGCCTTAAAAAACGGACCAAAAAATTGATCCGATTTTTCAGATTTCCTTCGTCAGCTGCCGGTACAGCAGCGTGACGATCTGCGCGCGGGTGCACAGGTCATCCGGGCTGAAGCAGCCGCTGCCCGTGCCGTTCGTAACGTTGTTCTCCGCCGCCCAGGCAACGGCCGCGGCATAGTAGCTCCCGGCGGGGACGTCCGCAAAGGCCGTACTGCCGGAAGACTCCGGCTCCCCTGCCGCACGCCACAGGAACGTGACGATCTGTGCGCGCGTGCACGGGGCATCCGGGCTGAAGCAGCCGCCGCCCGTGCCGTTCGTGAAGCCGTTCTCCGCCGCCCAGGCAACGGCCGCAGCATAGTAGCTGTCCGCCGGAACATCGGCAAACGCCGTATTGCCGGAGGACTCGGGCATCCCGGCAGCACGCCACAGGAACGTGACGGCCTGCGCGCGGGTGCAAGACAGGTCCGGCGAGAACGTCGTCATCGTCGTGCCGTTCACCACGCCGCGGGACAAGCCCCAGACGACGGCGTCATAGAAATAGGCGTTCTCCGGCACATCCCGGAACGGGAGCTGCATCACTTCGCCGCAGCGGACGCAGAGGCCGTTCACGACCTCGTGGCCCAGCGGCTCCAGCGGCTGGCGGCGCAGTTCGCCGCAGATCGTGCAGCGGAAGTCGATCCAGCCCGACATGGTGCAAGTCGGCTCGCGACGGCCCGTTTCGACCAGCTGATGATCATGCATCTTCGGCTGCGTCGTATACCACAGGCTGCTCGTCTCGCCGCGGTAGACCGTCAGCGGAGTCTTCGTCTTGGCATAGCAGCGGAAGCAGCCCACATCCGCATCATACTGCAGCGTGCGGCTGAGATAGCGCGCGCTGCGGATCGTCATATGACCGTCCTCCATGGAAATGACCCAGCGGGACAGCGACGTTCCGGCGTCCTGCGCCGTGTTGAGCTGCTCACTGTTCGAGCGGCAGGCCAGATAGACCGCGTCGGAAGTACCGCCGAGGCGGATTGCATACTGCTCCGTGCCCGTGACGCGCTCGATCTGCACAACGACCGCGGCGGAAACGCCGCGCAGCGCGCCGTTCTCTTCCGCAAGCCCGGCATCGGCAAACGGGACTGCCGCCTCGCTGCTGCCGAGCGCTGCGCCCGTGACCGAGCCGTCGCACAGGAGGGCGCGGCCCGCAGCGGAAAGCACATAGGTGCCGCTCCAGTCCTCCGGGGCCTCTGTCAGCTCGTGGAAGGCGGGCGTCGTTCCGGCCGGAGTCGCAAAATAGCGATAGACGGCGTAGAGCGTCTGCTCCGGCTGCGCAACGGCAAACTCACTCCCGGCGCGGAGATAGGACAGGCTCCCGACCGGCTCCGCCTGCTCCTGCAGGGACCAACCGGCGAAGGAATAGTCCTGCGCATCCGCTGCCGGGGTCCCGGCGGGCAGCGGCAGGGGCTCCGCATCCCCGACATAGCTCTGGATATCCGCCTGCGTGACGCCGTCCGGCACGGCAAAGTGCAGCACAGCGGGCGTCTTGGCCGAGAAGTGGATCGTGATCGTGCAGTCCGCGCGCAGGGACGAGATGCGGAACAGGTCGCCCTCCTGCGTCACAACAGCGGCCCCCTCCGGCGTGACCGTCGCACCGTCGGCATAGTAGCCGCGGGCCGGGACGGCCGTGACCGTCATGCCCTTCTGGACGACCGTTCCGGCCGTTTCCGGGGCGTCCGTCGTCACGGTCGTGGTGAAGCTCTCCAGCAGGCTCCAGACGGAGCTGACCTCCTGCACGGCATCGACTTTTCCGTGGCCGGGATAGGCATCCTCCGCCGAAACGACAATGGGGAAGGCCGCGTGCTTCCGCACGGCTTCCTCCAGCGTTGCGGCAGTCTGGGAGGAATCGCTGCCCAGAATGGCGGGGGAGCAATCCCAGTTGCCGTAGCGGGCCTTCATGGTGCGGATAGACTCCGCGACGGTGCCGCCCTGCAGCAGCTTGTTGAAAAATTCCTCTTCAAAGCAGTAATCGCCGATAAAGGTAACGGACTGGCTGTAGCCGTAGACCACGCCGACGCCCGCGTCCATAAGTGGGCCCTCGAGGCCGTCCGTGGCCATGCCGAGGCAGATCGCCATCCAGACAAGGCCGCCGTTTGCGGGCTTTTCCATATGGTTGGCAATGACCGTACCGTCGACCTCATAGTAGCGCATGCCGTTGATGCCGCTTCCGCCGTAGACGGCGTGGCCGTCGGCATAGTCCTCGGTCGTCAGGCCCTCGCCGCTCTGCAGGCAGAGGTAGGACGTCGTCGCTTTGGAGGTGTAGTCCTCATTGTCGCCGGTATAGTCCGTGGTGCCGTGGCTGTCAAACAGAATAACGCCGCCGGACTCGACCGCGTCGGCAATGGCGTCAACCGTCGCGGCCTCCGTCTTATAATAGTAGAACGTGCCCTCGGACTTCGCGGCGATGCGTTGGCCCTCTTCGTAATACTGGCGCGTGAATGAGCTGTCCAGACCGTAGTACGGCTGGAAGAGATACACATCGCGTCCGTGCTGCACGCCGCGCAGGGCGGGAATGCTTTCCAGCGTCTGCGTCTGCGCCGGTTCCTGCGCACGCTCGCTGATGCGCTCGAGCTGCGGGTTATACGAGCAGGTGATGCCCGCATCCGTCTGCCAAGTCACGCAGCTGCCGTTCGCAGAGACCGTGCCCGGCCGGACGCCGTCGGCTGTCTCCAGCCAATCGCAGAGCGCCCCGGTGTCGGCCGCACCCGCCGTGCCGCCGTTCGTGCCGTCCGCCGACGGCAGCGAGGCAAAGATCGCGTCGGCCGCGGCATAATCGGCAGCCGTCAGCTCCCGCGGCTCCGCCTGCCCGCCCGGTGCGGCCGAAGCGGCGGTGCACAGCGAGAACAGCACGGCCACGGATGCCAGCAGAGCCAGAAGCCGTTTCCATCGATTCAACATGCTATTTCCTCCTGTGAATTCTGGTTAGTCTCGCCTAACTCAAGGCCGCATCCCATCGACGCATGCTCCGCCCGGAGGGGGTGGCCTCGCTTCCGTTCTGCCGCCGGTTTTGGTTAGTCAGTGCTAACTCATGTTGGAAAGAAATCCGCCCAGAGGCGGTCCGGATATCCGGTTCTCATTTCCCGTATATCCTAGTGTATTTTACCGGAGACATCGGGTATTGTCAAGATGGATTTGTGTAAAATTTTCCTGCGGCGAACACCCGGTTCGCCGCAGGTCAGAATCAGACAATATACTGCAGGACCTCGGTCTCGTCCTCGCCGTTGAGATAGATGCGCGGAATACGCTTGTTGATGCCGCACATCAGCTCATACGGGATGGTCCCGAGGCGGTTGGCAAGGCTCGTCACCTCGATGCTGTCGCCGCCATCCTCGCCGAAGACCGTGACGACGTCGCCGACCTTTGCCTCCGGCACGCGCGTGATATCGACCATGCACATGTCCATGCAGATGCGGCCGACCTGCGGCACGCGCCTGCCATGCAGCAGGAACGACACGTTGCTCGAAAGGCTGCGCGGGAAACCGTCTGCATAGCCGATGCCGACGACGGCGATGCGGGCCGGGTCCTCCGTCGTGTAGGTGCGGCCATAGCTGATCGTGATATTCGGCTCAAAATCGCGGATCTGGAAGATCGTGGAGCGCAGGGACATCACGGGCCGCAGATCGATCATGCCGCGCAGGTCCTCCGACGGGAGCACACCGTAGGTCGCGATGCCGGGGCGGACCATATCGAGCGCATACTCGGGATAGAGAATGGTCGCGCCGCTGTTGCAGCAGTGGCGGATCTCCGGCTCGATGCCCACGCCCTTGAGGGCGCTCAGCATCTGCGTGAAGCGCTCGAACTGCGTATGCGTAAAATTCGCGTCGGCTCCGTCGATGGAATCCGCGACCGGGAAATGCATGAAAATTCCCTCGATGAGAAGCTTGGGCATCTGCGCAACTTCCTTCAGCTCCTCGACCGTCTTCGGGTGGTCATAGGCAAAGAAGCCGAGACGCGACATGCCCGTATCCAACTTGATATGGACCTTGAGGCGGCGCTCTGAGCCCTTGAGCTCCTCGTGCAGCGCGCGGGCATACTCGAGGCTGTGGACCTCCTGCCGCAGTCCCATGGCGACCAGATCGCGCGCATAGGCAGGCGGCGTATAGCCCAAAATCAGGATGGGACGGCGGATGCCGCCGCGGCGGAGCTGCATGGCCTCCTCCAGATTGGAGACGGCAAGGAACTCCGCGCCCAGCTCGCACAGATGGCGGCTGATGGGCACGGCACCGTGGCCGTAGGCGTCGGCCTTGACCACGCCGAGGAGGCGGCAGCCGGATGGGATCTTCGCCCGGAGCTGCTGGTAGTTATGATTCAGGTTGTCGAGCGAAATATCCGCCCAGGTTCTCTTTAAATAATCCATGTAAATTTACTTCCGTTATTTCAGACTGAACTCTGATATCGTCAAATTCAGAATACGCTGACCATTATAGCACACTTCCGCATAAATTGGTATGCCATTTTCAAACCAGGTGTCCACCTTGAGCATTTTTTCTTCATAATCCTTCTCATAGGTCGCGCGGAACCGGCCGTCCTCCTCACCGCCCGCGGCGAGATAGGCGGAGGACCAGCAATATGCCACGACGGCCGGACCGGCCGCCGGAGCGAACCTTCCGTTTGCCAACAGGCCGAAGTCCATCATCAGGCCATCATAGGTGACGGTTCCGCCGGTCTCGTCCACCGCTGCAGTGATTCCGGCCAGCGTCTCCGGCGCGGCGACGGTGAAATGCGTCGGGCCGTTCACCTCTGTCTCGCAGTCGAGCGCAAACGGGACGACATAATCTCCGTAATCTGCCGTCAGCTCCGCGCGGAAGCTGCAGCCCCCGGCCTGCACCAGCGAGGCGCGGAACGCGATGGCGGGCGAAACGCCCTGGCTTCTTCCTCCGCAGCCGCCGAGCAGCAGGCAGAGGCACATCATCAGTACGGCGCAGCCTCGCCGCACGCGCATCCCCTCCTATGGCAATAAATATGGCAGCTCCGCCGCAACGTCCGAGGGCAGCAGGCCGTACTCCCCCATCCGGGCGGCGCAGCGGTCGGCCGCCGTTCCGTGGAGCCACGCAGCCGCAGCCGCTGCATGCACGGGCGGCAGGCCCTGCCCCAGCAGTGAGACGAGAATGCCCGCCAGCACGTCGCCGCTCCCGCCCGTAGCAAGGCCCGGATTGCCGCAGCGGTTCTCCCAGCGCTCGTCCGCGCCGCAGATGGCAGTCCGGTGTCCCTTGAGCAGCACCGTCGCGCCGGTCTTCTCCGCAAGCGCCGCAGCCGCGCCCATGCGGTCCTCCCCCGGCAGCCTGCCCATCAGGCGGCGGTATTCGCCGTCGTGCGGCGTGAGCACCACGGGACAGGCCGCGCCGCGCAGTACATCTATATGCCCCTCGAGCACGTTTATGCCATCGGCATCCACCACAACGGGGCAGGATGCATTGGCAAGCACAGCCTGCACGGTGGCAAACGTCCCGGCACTTCTGCCCAGACCGCAGCCAATCAGACAGGCATCGCAGCCGGAAAGCCGCGCCAGAATTTCCGGAACGGCGCTCTCTGCCAGCATGCCGCCCTGCGCGGGCAGCGGGAACACCATCGGCTCGAGCAGCTTCCCCGCCACGATGGGATACACCGGCTCCGGCACGCCGACGAAGATCAGCCCCGCGCCGGACCGCGCCGCACCCATGGCCGCCAGCGCCGGAGCGCCCGTATAGCCGACGGCCCCGCACAGCAGCAGAATACGGCCGAAATCGCCCTTGTGCGTCTCGCGCGCCCGCCGCGGGAGCCAGCCGCAGAGCCGCTCCGCGTCCATGACCGAAATATCCGCCATTTTTCTTTCCCCCATCTGCCGCAATGCGGCCTTTTTCGATATGATTATAATGTACCGCAAAAAAATAGTCAAATCCCCGGCGGATTTCCCTTGCAACCTTTGAAGAAATATGTTAAAATTTTGGCGATACAGAAGAAAAGCTGTGACCGGGCCGCCGGCTGCAAAATGTGGGCTCAGAGAGGGTGCGTTGCTGTGAGCACTCCCCGCAGGCAGTGCAGGCCTTCCCCCGCGAGCTTCCGGCTGAACGCCCTGCGGAGCATACGCTCCGCGGCAATTAGGCACGGACGGGTCGCTCCGTTATCGGTTTGAGTGCGCCGTGTCAGCGGCGAATGGCGGGTGGTACCGCGGAAGTTCTGTCTTTCGTCCCCTTTCGGACGGAGGACTTTTTCTTTTCCCTGCAACATTTCTTTGCAAAAAGGAGAGCCAACATGAAAGAACAACTGGAACAGATCAAGGCGAAAGCACTGGCTGATCTCGCAGCGGCGGCAGATATGTCCGCGCTGGATGCCGTGCGCGTGCGCGTGCTTGGCAAAAAGGGCGAGCTGACTGCCGTTCTGAAGCAGATGGGCAAGCTGTCTGCCGAGGAGCGCCCCGTCATGGGCCAGATGGCAAACGCCGTCCGCGCCAAGCTGGAGGAGGCACTGGAGAAGCGCCGCGCCGCGCTGGATGCCGCCGCGCTCGAGGCAAAGCTCGAGGCCGAGGCCGTGGATGTCACCATCCCAGGCAAGCCCGTGGAAATGGGCCACCAGCACCCGATGAACCGCGTGCTGCAGGAGGTCAAGGAGATCTTCATCGGCATGGGCTATCAGATCGTCGACGGCCCGGAGATCGAGGAGGCCGCCTACAACTTCACGAAGCTGAACATCGAAGAGGGCCATCCCTCCCGCGACCGCTCCGACACCTTCTATTTTGACGACGACGATTCCGTCCTGCTGCGCACGCAGACCAGCCCCATGCAGATCCGCGTCATGGAGCAGCAGAAGCCGCCCATCCGCATGCTGGCCCCCGGCCGCGTGTTCCGCAAGGACGAGGCCGACGCCACGCACTCCCCGATGTTCCATCAGATCGAGGGCCTCGTCGTCGACGAGGGCATCACGATGGGCGACCTGAAGGGCGCGCTGGAGACGCTCATCAAGCGCCTGTACGGCGAGGACGCCGTCGTACGCTTCCGCCCGCATCATTTCCCGTTCACGGAGCCAAGCTGCGAGGTCGACATGCAGTGCTTCAAGTGCCACGGCACGGGCGAGACGGCCGGTCAGGTCTGCTCCACCTGCCATGGCGAGGGCTGGATCGAGCTGCTGGGCGCCGGTATGGTGCACCCGAAGGTGCTCGAGGGCTGCGGCATTGACCCGAAGAAGTACTCCGGCTTTGCCTTCGGCATCGGTCTGGAGCGCATGGCCATGGGCCGTCTGCGCATCAACGACCTGCGCCTGATCTTTGACAACGACGTGCGGTTCCTTTCGCAGTTCTGAGGAGGTAGAGCAATGAAACTGAACAGAAAATGGCTCAACGAAGAATTCGTGGATCTCTCCGGCGTGCCGGATCGGGAGTTTGTCGAGACCATGACCATCGCCGGTCAGAAGGTCGAGACCTATGAGCGGCTCGATGCCGAGCTGCGCAATGTCGTTGTCGGCCGCGTCGTGTCCATCACGCGCCATACGAACTCCGACCACATGTGGGTCTGCCAGATCGACGTCGGCGCGGGCGAGCCCGTGCAGATCGTCACCGGCGCGCAGAACGTGCACGAGGGCGACCTTGTCCCCGTGGCCCAGCATAATTCCTGGCTGCCCGGCGGCGTGCACATCACAAAGGGCAAGCTGCGCGGCGAGGTCTCGAACGGCATGCTCTGCTCCCTGAAGGAGCTTGGCCTGACGCTCAACGACTTCCCCTATGCCATTGAGGACGGCATCTGGATCCTGCAGGAGGACTGCAAGCCCGGCGACGACATCAACACCGTCATCGGCAACGACGACACCGTTGTGGACTTTGAGATCACGAACAACCGCCCGGACTGCTATTCCATCCTCGGTCTGGCCCGCGAGGCCGCAGCCGCTTTCAACAAGCCGATGCGCCATCACGACCCGGTCGTGCGCGGCGGCGCGGCAGGCGAGCTGTCCGAGCTGCTGGAAGTCGAGGTTCCCGCAGAGGACCTGTGCCGCCGCTACACCGCGCGCATGGTGCGCAATGTGAAGATCGCCCCGTCGCCGAAGTGGCTGCGCCAGCGTCTGCGCGCCAACGGCGTCCGCCCCATCAACAACATCGTCGATATCACGAACTATGTCATGCTGGAATACGGCCAGCCGATGCATGCCTTTGACTACCGCTATGTCGGCTCCGGCAAGATCATCGTCCGCCGCAGCGAGCCGGGCGAGGCCCTGACGACGCTCGACGGCAATGTCCGCACCCTGACGCCCGGCATGCTCGTTATCGCCGACGAGACGAAGCCCATCGGCCTTGCCGGCATCATGGGCGGCGAGAACAGCGAGATCATGGACGACACGGTCGATGTCGTCTTCGAATCCGCAAACTTCAACGGCACGTCCATCCGCCAGACGGCCCTTGCGCTCGGTATGCGCACGGAGGCCTCCGGCAAGTTTGAAAAGAACATCGATCCGCTGCTGACGCTCCCCGCCGTGGACCGCGCCTGCGAGCTCGTCGAGCTGCTGGGCGCCGGTGAGGTCATGGACGGCGTCATCGACGTGCTCAACGACATCCCCGAGCCGCGCACCATCGAGCTGGAGCCGGACCGCATCAATGCCCTGCTCGGCACGGACATCTCCGAGGCCGACATGGTCGAATATCTGCGCCGTCTGGAGATCCCCGTCGAGGGCCATGAGATCCGCGTGCCGTCGTGGCGTCCCGATCTGGTCGGCATGGCGGACATCGCCGAGGAGGTCGGCCGCCTGTTCGGCTACAACAACATCCCCACGACGACGTTCCGCGGCGCTGCCACGGAGGGCGGCTATACGGAGGCCATGAAGCTCGAGAACCGCGCCGGTTCCCTGTGCCGCAGCCTCGGCTACAGCGAGATCCTGACGTATTCCTTCGTCTCCCCGTCCATCTTCGATCAGATCCGCCTGCCGGAGGACTCTTCCCTGCGCAATGCCATGCGCATCCAAAATCCACTCGGCGAGGATGCCTCCATCATGCGCACCGTCGCACTGCCGTCCATGCTCGCCATTTTGGCGCGCAACAACGCCTATCACAACGATGCCGTCAAGCTCTATGAGCTGGCGAAGGTCTATCTGCCGAAGCCCGGCCAGATCCTGCCGGACGAGCCAAAGCATCTGGTGCTCGGCACCTACGGCGAGCACGAGGACTTCTTCAAGATGAAGGGCGAGATCGAGGCCTTTCTGCGCGGCATGAATGTCCCCGAGGCCCGCTATACCGCCGAGAAGCACGACCCGACGTTCCATCCCGGCCGCTGCGCCCGCGTCAGCGTGGGCGGCGTCGACCTCGGCTGCTTCGGCCAGATCCATCCGCTCGTGGCCCGCAGCTACGGCATTGACGGCGAGATTTTCGCCGCAGAGCTGAACTTCACGGCCCTGCTGTCCCTGCAGCTGCCGGAAAAGACCTATACGCCGCTGCCAAAGTACCCGGCCGTCACCCGCGACATCGCCGTCGTCTGCGACGAGGCCGTAACGGTCGCCGCCCTGTCCGACTGCATCCGCGCCGCAGGCGGCAAGCTGCTGCGCAGCGTGGAGCTGTTCGATATCTACCGCGGCAAGGGCATCGCTTCCGGCTCGAAGAGCGCGGCCTTCCGCCTGACGCTCCGTGCAGACGACCGCACGCTGACGGATGCCGATTCCGACGGCGTCGTGTCCGCCGTTCTGGCCGCTCTGGAAAAAGAGCTGAACGCCAAGCTCCGCTGAGCACCGTTTTGTTTCCAATTTGTTTACGCATTTTTCCTTTACTTTATCCCGAATTTCGGATATGATAGAGGAAAGGAAGAAAGGAGGCGGACGTAATTGGATCATAACACGATCAAATTCAGCGTGCCGGTCGACAACAGTGCGGAGATGAAGCAGATCCTCACGGAGGTCTATCGCTCCCTCACGGAAAAGGGCTATAATCCGATCAATCAGATCGTGGGCTATCTTCTTTCCGAGGATCCGACCTACATCACCAACCACAATAACGCTCGCAGCCTCATCTGCAAGCTCGATCGCGACGAGCTTCTTCAGGAGCTTGTCCGGCACTACCTGTTTGATTAGTTCCCCGCCCGGGGAGGCTTCTGCGGCAAGTAGAGGCCTCCCCTCTTTTTCTGCCCTCCCAAGCAAAAAACATCCGACAGTTCCCGCACCGCGTCCCCGGACCATTGTAACGCTTTCCGCCGCAAAGATTACAAATCGGCAGAAATTCCAAATTTGCTATTGACAATTCGGTTTCTATGTGTTACAATTCGGTTACATTTTATTTGGAGGTTCCCGAATGTCCGAAAAAAATGAAGTCCTCACCTACAAGGGCCACCCCCTCATGCGGAAGGACAATCTGGTTTATTACGGTTCCATGGCAGACGAATTCATCGTCATGCTGCAGATCCTCGAAACAAAAAAGCTCGACGATCTCGAGCTTGCAACAAAGGTCTCCGTCCAGCTCCAGCGCACGGATCCCGCCGCCAAGGCGCGCGACCGCGTGGTGAAGAAGACGGAAAAGGACGGCTTCTACACGGCATTGGATGTTGGCTGTGTGTGGCTGGAACGTGCACTGAACGCAAAATAAGCACAATTTCTGTTTGGGAGGTACTTTTACATGAAACGGATGATCAAGGTCCTGTTGATCCTTGCCGCCACAGTCGCCGCTGTTGCGGCTCTTGCGATCACGGCAGGCGCCACGGAGCTCAAAACCGGTATCGGCATTGTCGAAGCGAACGGCGGCCTTCGCCTTCGCTCTCAGGCATCGACGAGCTCCGATGTGCTCTCCACGGCGCATAACGGGGACAACGTCGTCGTCATCCGTCAGGTCGGAAACTGGTATCTGGTCAACTACAACCTGAAGATCGGCTACATGCATTCCGACTATATCACCTTCAAGGAGCGCGAGAACATCGAGCTGGGTTACGGCTCCGTCGATCCCTATCTCGCCAATATCCGCAGCGGCCCGTCCACTTCCTCCGGTCTTGTTGATCAGGCAGGCAGCGGCGCGAAGGTCTTCATCTTCGGCTTCAACTGCGGCTGGTACAAGGTGAAGTACAACGGCCAGATCGGCTACATCCGCAGCGACCTCGTCACCCTGCTGGAAAAGCCCTACTGCAACAGCGGTTCTTCAAGCAGCGGCTCGAGCTACTCCTCCGCCACCGGCTACGACAATTCCTATTCCTCGGGCAGCAGCTCCTCGAGCAGCACGTCCCTCGGCCAGCAGATCGCAGTCTTTGGCATGCAGTACGTCGGTTATCCTTATGTCTACGGCGGCACTTCTCCCTCCGGCTTTGACTGCTCCGGCTTTGTGCAGTACATCTACCGTCAGTTCGGCTACAGCATCAACCGCACCGCGACCGCGCAGCTCGCAAACGGCTACTACGTCTCCTATGACAGCCTGATGCCCGGTGATCTTGTCTTCTTCGGCAGCGGCTCATCCGCTTCCCACGTCGGCATGTACATCGGCGGCGGCGAATTCGTCCACGCGGCCAATTCCCGCTCCGGCGTCAAGATCTCGAGCCTCTCGGAAAGCTGGTACGCAGCCCGGTACATCGGCGCCCGCCGCATCGTCGGATAAAGCAGAACATACTCCCCTGCGCAGGACAAGCTCCTGCGCAGGTTTTTTTACAGTTGATACCACGCATTTCCCATGGTATAATGAAGCAAATATAGTAGGAGGAGCAACCATCATGAGGTACAGAAGATTGGGAAAGACCGGGCTGAAAGTCAGCGAGATCGGTTTCGGCGGAGAATGGCTGGAGCGGCACCCCGAGGCAGAGAGCATTGAGCTGATCCACCACGCAGCCGCACAGGGGATCAACATTCTCGACTGCTGGATGGCAGACCCGACATCCCGGGACATCATCGGCAAAGGCATCCGGGACAACCGCAGCCACTGGTATATCCAGGGCCACATTGGCTCCACCTGGAAGGACGGCCAATATTTCCGAAGCCGAGACATACAATACGTGCGCCCGGCGTTCGAAGACCTTCTGCAGCGCCTGCAGACGGACTACATCGATCTCGGCATGATCCACTATGTGGACTCCGAGCAGGATTGGGCGCAGATCCAGCACTCGGATTATCTGGACTACATCATGGGCCTCAAAAAGGCCGGCGTCATCCGCCATATCGGCATCAGCTCCCATAACCCGAAGGTCGCAAAGCTGGCTGCGGAGTCCGGCTATGTCGAGATGATCCTGTTCAGCATCAACCCCGCCTTCGATATGCTGCCCGCCAGTGAGGATATCGACACGATGTTCGCGGAGGAATTCAGCGCAGAGCTCAAGGGGATCGATCCCGAGCACGCAGCGCTCTACAGCATCTGCGAGCAGCACGACGTCGGCATCACGGTGATGAAGCCCTTCGCCGGAGGCAGGCTATTCGACGCGAAGCGCTCCCCGTTCGGCGTAAGCCTGACGCCGGTGCAGTGCATCCACTATGCCCTGACCCGCCCCGCCGTCAGCTCGGTCCTATGCGGCTATGACACGAAGGAACAGGTCGATCAGGCCGTTGCCTACGAGAACGCCTCGCACGAGGAAAAGGACTTCGCTTCGGTCATCGCCAACGCGCCGCTCCATGCCTATCGTGGCCAGTGCACCTACTGCGGGCACTGCAAGCCCTGCCCTGCCGGCCTCGACATCGGCATGATCAACAAATTCTACGATCTCGCCACCATGCAGCCGGAGGTCCCCGCCACCGTGCGCTCGCACTACGAGGCGCTGGAGCACACCGCCTCGGCCTGCATCGGCTGCCGCTCCTGTGAGTCCCGCTGCCCGTTCGGCGTGCCCATTGCAGAGCGGATGGAAAAGGCCGCAGCCCTGTTCGGCTGCTGAAGTTCCTTCTGAAACAGCAAATCACGCAGGCCGATTGTCAGCCTGCGTGATTTTCATTTCGATCTTTTATTTTTCTTCCGGCTTTTTCTCCGAGCAGAGCTCCGCTGCCGCATGAAGCCGCTCCGTGGACTCGCGGAATACGTCCTGCACGCCGTCAAGCGCCTGCTTCAGACGGTCATAATCCGCGTGGAACCGATCGGACAGGCCTGTAATGTCCTGCCGTCTGGCCTTGAGCTTTTCCTCGGCCTGCTCGAACGCGCTGCGCATCCGGACGGCAGACGCCGCGGCACGCTCGCGCGCCATGCGCTCTGTCTGCTCTGCACGGCGGTAAGCCGTCAGCTCCATCTCATCATAGCGCGGCTTCTGAACGGCCGCTGTGGGCTGCTCTGCGGGCTCCTGCGCCTGCCGGAGCGCAGCGTTCTGCTCACGCAGCTCGGCAAGCTCGGCGCGAAGCTGCGAAAGCTCCTGCTTCTGCAGCTCCGACTCCTCCTGCCGAGCGGCAAGCTCCTTCTTCTGCTGCTCCAGCTCCTCCTGCTGGCGGGTGCGCTCCTCCGCCAGGCGGCGCAGCTCCAGCTCGTGCTCGCTCGTCGTCTTCTGAATGAACTGCACCACATCCATGCGGTTGAAGCCGTGCAGGGAGCTGCGGAAGCTATCCGTCGTCGCTGCCATTGCCATTCCTCCCGATTCTCTCCCGATTCGGGAGTTTTTTCTCATTATAGCACGCGGAACGGCGAAAAACAATATATACCACGGAATTTTGACGGATGTTCTCTCCCCTGCCCGGCAAGTTTTCCCATTTTTCTTCTTTACTTTGTCCAAACTATCTGCTATAATAATGGATGCAAATGCGCCGGTGGCTCAATGGATAGAGCATCAGATTCCGGTTCTGAGGGTTGGGGGTTCGAGTCCCTTCCGGCGTGCCATCTCCGGATCAGGCGGGCGGACGATTCATTCGTCGGCCCGTTTGTTGTTTATGCCGGAAAAAACGCGGATGATGCGCCTGTACTTTCTTCTTTCTCCTGTTTTCCGCTATAATCATAGCTGCGGTATCCCGCAAATCAGAACGAGGAGAAAGAAAATCATGAGAAAATGCATCCGCACAGCAGCCGCTCTGCTGCTGGCCCTCGCCCTTGCAGCCGGACTTTTCGGCTGCAGCAAACTTGCCCCGATCGTCAGTGGGGGCGACAAACCCCACACCACGGAGCCTGCGGCCACGGAGCCGGGGACGGACACAGAAGACATGCAGAACACGGAAAATGCAGAAGGCACCGGTGAGCAGGACTGGGCCGGCGAAGAGGAGTCCTCCGATCCGGCGCCCGTGGAGACGGACCCGCCTGTGTGGGAGGGGCCGGAAACCGTAGTATATCTCGCGCCCTATGACGCGCTGGCCGTGGAATACGGCGGCTATTTCTATTATGTGGACCGGGACGACAATCTCTGCCGCACGACCACGGACATGACGGACTATACGCTCTTCTGCGAGGCGCAGATCCGGGGCGACGTCCGCATCATTGGCATCACGGACGCCGGGAGGATGTACCTGAGCAGCGGCGGGCAGTCGTGCTATGTCGATCTGGCCGAGGGCTGGGACGGCATGGCGGCCGACTACGGCATGGTCGAGTCGCAGACGTTCACAGGCGCTGCCCTCTCCATCGGCATCCGCGCCCTGCGCGGCGGCTGGATGTACTACACGAAGTCCGGCGAAAACGGTCTGTTCCGCGCAAAGATCGGCGCAGTGCCCGAGGAGGAAAACTGCATCGTTTTCGACAAGGACATCCGTGAAGCGGCCGTGACCGGCGATTACCTGATCTACACCTACAACAGAGGCAGCCGCGCCGACCTGCAGGTCACGCTGGCAGACGATCCCGACAGCCTGCTGCTCACGATCGAGGGCAACGGCACCTATCCGACGACCATGCTCGCCGGAACGGACGACCGGAGCGGGACGCCCCTGCTGCTCGTCTCGCGCTATGAGCTCATCGACCGCGGCGCCGAGTACTCCGTCTACGACCTTTCGACGCTTGAGCTCGCGACAAACAGCATGCTCGACAGCGCCAAATTGCAGCGTCTTGGATATTGCTTCGGCAAAAATGGGGACGAGATCGTCTGCTTCAACAACTGTCTCCGCTTCAATCCCTTCGGGACGTTCTCAGACGGCAGCAGCCAATACTATCCGAACGCCTACTATACGGACGACTATCTCGTCAGCTTCTTCAGCATCACCTATGCCGGGAACGGCTGGTACTTCTTCGCGGACGCGGATCAGGGCGGCGCGACCCATGCCATTGAGGAAGGCGGCACCGAGCTCATCCCGCTCGTCTGACCCATAAAATCAGCCCGGCTGCCAAATGATGGCAGCCGGGCAAATTTAGCTCAAATGTGGTGTCAGGAACGCCGCAAGCGTTACGCTTTCCAGATAATTCTGAATGAGATTGTCCAGCTCCGTCCAGATCGGTTTCGTGCGGCAGTCCTGCGTGCGGTCGCAGGAGCACTGACCGTTTTCCATGCACGAAACAGGGGCCAGCGTGCCCTCCGTCAGGTTCAGAATTTCGGCCAAGGTGTATTCCTCCGGTCGGCGATTCAGCCGGTAGCCGCCGCCCTTGCCGTGAATAGCATCGACGAGCCCGGCCTTCGACAGGACGGTCATGATATTCTCCAGATATTTTCTGGAGATCTCCTCGCGGTCTGCGATCTCCTTCAGGGGGACATATTCCTCCGGCCCGCTTTCCGCCAGATCGATCATGACGCGCAGCGCATAGCGGCCCTTTGTTGAAATCATCATTGCGTATTTCTCCTCAGAGGATCGTTCCGCCGCCAACGACGGTATCGCCGTCATATAGCACAACGGCCTGCCCGCGTGCAATGGCGCGCTGCGGCTCATCGAACGAGACATGCACCGTGCCGTCCGGATTCTGCGTGACGGTCGCAGGCTGCTCCTGCTGGCGGTAGCGGATTTTTGCCTTGACGTGCAGCTCGGCGGGCGGCGTATCATAAGCGATCCAGTTGAAATCGCCCGCATCCAGCTCCGTGGTGAACAGGGCCTCATTCGGGCCGAGCACGACGGTGTTGTCCTCCGGGCGCTTCTCGCAGACATAGTACGGATGCTCGATGCCGAGGCCCAGTCCCTTGCGCTGGCCGATCGTATAGTGGATGATGCCTGCATGCTCGCCCAGCACATGGCCCTCCCGGTCCACGAATGGGCCGGGCTTCGCCTTTTGGCCGGTGCGCAGCTCAATGACGCGGGCATAGTCGCCGTCCGGCACGAAGCAGATATCCTGACTGTCGCGCTTTCTGGCGTTTACAAGGCCATGCTTCTCGGCAATCTCACGCGCCTCGGTCTTGTGCAGCATGCCGAGCGGGAAGCGCAGATGCGCCAGCTGGTGCTGATTCAGGAAATACAGCACATAGCTCTGGTCCTTGCTGTCGTCCACGGCCTTTTTCAGGAGCCAGCGGCCGTTTTCCTGCTCGATGCGGGCATAGTGCCCCGTGGCGACGGCATCACAGCCGAGCAGCTCCGCCCGTTCGACAAGCTTGGCGAACTTCATGTAGCGGTTGCAGTCGATGCAGGGGTTCGGCGTCGCACCGCGCTCATAGGCATCCACAAAGCGGTCCATCACCTGCTCGCCGAAGCCGTCCGTGAAATTGAACACATAGAACGGCATACCGAGCTGATAGGCCACGCTGCGCGCATCCTCGACGTCTTCGAGCGAGCAGCAGCTCTTTTCGCGCGACACCCCGGCGTCCTCATTGTGGAACAGCCGCATCGTCGCGCCGACACACTCGCAGCCTGCCTCAGATAACAGGAGGGCGGCGACGCTGGAATCCACGCCGCCGCTCATCGCGATCAAGATCTTCTCAGGCTTCACAGTGGTCACAATGCGAGCAGTCCGGGAACTTGGACTCGTCATAGGCGATGCCGTGCTTGTCGTAGTAGTCCTTCACCGCTGCCTTGATGGCCTCCTCCGCCAGAACGGAGCAGTGCATCTTGTACGCGGGCAGACCGTCCAGCGCCTCGGCAACAGCCTTGTTCGTCAGCTCAAGGGCCTGGGACAGAGGCTTGCCCTTGATGAGCTCCGTCGCCATGGAGCTCGAGGCGATGGCGGAGCCGCAGCCGAAGGTTTCGAACTTGACATCGGAAATTTTGTCGTCGTCGATCTTCAGGTAGATCTTCATGATATCGCCGCACTTGGCATTGCCGACCTCACCGATGCCATCGGCATTCTCGATGATGCCAACATTGCGCGGATGCTGGAAATGGTCCATCACTTTTTCGCTATACAGTGCCATAACTGATTCCTCCTCAGAGAATAAACGATTTCTTACCCTCGACCAGATCGCGCCAGACCGGGGACATGCCGCGCAGATAGGCGACGATCTCCGGCACGCAGGCCAGAATATGGTCGATCTCCGCTTCCGTGTTGCTCTCGCAGAGCGTCAGGCGCAGCGAGCCGTGCGCAACCTCATGCGGGCGGCCGATGGCCAGCAGAACGTGGCTCGGGTCGAGTGAGCCGGACGTGCAGGCGGAGCCGGACGAGGCACAGATGCCCTTGCCGTCGAGCAGCAGGAGCATGGACTCGCCCTCGATGCCCTCAAAGCAGAAGTTCACATTGCCGGGCAGGCGATGCTCGCGGTCGCCGTTGAGCGCACAGTGCGGAATTTTCGACAGGCCGTCGATGAGCTTGTCCCGCAGGGCCGTGACCTTGGCGATGTTCTCATCCATATGCTCGCAGGCCTCGCGGAAAGCCGCAGCCATGCCGGCGATGCCGCCGACGTTCTCGGTACCGGCGCGCTTGCCGCGCTCCTGCGCGCCGCCCTCGATGAGGTTTGTCAGGAAAATGCCCTTGCGCGCGTACAGAAGGCCGACGCCCTTCGGGCCGTGGAACTTGTGAGCCGAAAGGGAAAGCATGTCGATGTTCTGCTCGCGGACGTTGATGGGCAGATGACCGGCAGCCTGCACCGCATCGGTGTGGAACAGGACGCCGCGCTCGCGGCAGACGGCGCCGATCTCGGCAATCGGCTGAATCGTGCCGATCTCGTTGTTTGCATACATGACCGTCACGAGGCAGGTATCCTCGCGGATGGCATCAGCGACCTGCTGGGCCGTGACGAGGCCGTTTTCATGAACATCGAGCAGCGTGACCTCAAAGCCCTGCTTCTCCAGCCGCTTCAGGCTGTGCAGGATGGCATGATGCTCAAAGGCGGTGGAGATGATGTGCTTTTTGCCCTTGCGCGCGCCGAGCGTGGCCGCCGTCAGCAGGGCCTGATTGTCCGCCTCGCTGCCGCCGGACGTGAACGTGATCTCCCGGGCGTCGCAGCCAAGGTACTTTGCCATCGTCTCACGCGAAGCCTGCAGGGACTCCGCAGCCTTCTGCCCCAGCGTATACAGGCTCGAAGGGTTGCCGTAGCTCTCACGCAGGAAGGGCAGCATGGCATCCACGGCGGCCTGACTCATCCGCGTGGTGGCAGCATTGTCAGCATAAACGTTCATGTGGATTCTCCTTTATGGTGTCTCCGGCCGGGCCGGAGTTGGAATTGTAAGATGCCTCCGGAAGAATTTCCCATCATCCCGGTAGGTTAATAGGATGATATCATATTTTACCCACAAAGTCAATGGGTAGTCCGCAGTTTCCCGCAACTTCGCGAAAAAATCTCAGAAAAGACTTGACTTTTGGCGAAAAATCGAGTATGATATGCAAGCTGATTTCAGTGATCTGATATCGGCGCAAAAGTGGAGAGGTGGCTGAGCTGGCCGAAGGCGCACGACTGGAAATCGTGTAGGCGTTAAAAGCGTCTCGCGGGTTCGAATCCCGCCCTCTCCGCCAGGAAAAAGAGCACTTGCTGATGCAAGTGCTCTTTTTCAGTATAATCCACCCTTGCAGGTGGGGGAAATACCGCTCCGCGGTGTGATATCCGCCTTCGGCGTGTGAGATCGCTGCGGCGGTGGGTGGATTTTATGGAAACTCCGGATCAATCGTCTGCAGTTGATACCGGCTCTCTTTTCGTCAATCCATCGGTATGAATGACCTAAAAAGCGCAATGTATTCCTGTATTTTTCATACCTCGCCCCGCCAATAGTCTCTCGCCATTCACGCTTGCTGATTGGATCAGAACTTCCATAGTAAATACCGCCGGAGCGGCTGCCTCGCAGCGGCTCCGGCGGTTCTGTTTATCGTTCCGTTCAGGACGCCTGCTCAAACTGGCTGTTATAGAGGTCGGCATAGAAGCCGCCTGCAGCCAGCAGGCTCTCGTGTGTGCCCTGCTCGATGATATCGCCGTCCTTCATCACGAGGATGAGGTCCGCGTTTTTGATCGTCGAGAGGCGGTGGGCAATGACGAAGCTCGTGCGGTGCTCCGTCAGTGCATCCATGGCCCGCTGCGTCAAAAGTTCGGTGCGGGTATCGACGGAGGACGTTGCCTCATCGAGGATGAGCATCGGGCTGTTCTGCACCATGGCGCGGGCAATGGTGAACAGCTGCTTCTGTCCGGCAGAAATGGCGACGTTTTCGCTGAGAACCGTGTCAAACCCGTGCGGGAGCGTCTCGATGAAGTGATAGATACCGCAGGCGCGGCAGGCGCGCTCCAGCGTTTCGTCCGAAACGCCGGTCCTGTTGTAGACAAGATTCTCGCGGACCGTGCCCTCAAACATCCAGGTATCCTGCAGGACCATGCCGAACAGGCCGTGCACCTCCTCGCGGCTCATATCCTTTGTGGAGATACCGTCGATGCGGATGTCGCCTCCGTCCAGATCATAGAAGCGCATGAGCAGATTGACCATCGTTGTCTTTCCGGCGCCGGTCGGGCCGACGATGGCTACCTTCTGCCCCGGCGCAACATGGGCAGAGAAATCATGGATGATCGTCTTCTCCGGGTGATCTGGGTAGCTGAAGCAGACGTGGTCAAACTCGATCTCACCGCGCACCGGCTGCGGCACGGGCAGATTCTTCGACTCATCCGGCAGCTCCGGCTCCTGCAGGAAATCAAACACGCGGTCGCCCGCCGCCGCGGCGGACTGCAGCTGCGTCATACCCTGCGCAATCGTCGTCAGCGGCGAGGTGAACAGGCGCACATAGAGGATGAAGGCCGTGATGACGCCGAACTTGATGCTGCCGTTCATCACGAGTGCAGCGCCCAGCACGCACACGGCGACATAGCCGAGGTTGCCGATGACATTCATCAGCGGCTGCATGATGCCGGACAGGAACTGGCTCTTGCGGTTCGCCTCATAGACAGCGCGGTTCATGCCGCGGAACGTCTCCTTGATCCTGTCATTCGCGCGCGAAATGCGCACAACGTCGTGGCCGGAATACATCTCTTCAATATAGCCGTTCAGCGTGCCGAGGCTCTCCTGCCGGTCGACAAAGTATTTCTGCGAGCGCTTCATGATGATGAACATGAACACAAAGCCGATCATTGTCGCCGCGATGGCAGCCAGCGCCATGCGCCACTCCGTCACGAACATCATGATGACGCAGCCCGTAAGCTGGGCCACGGCGCTGATCATGGACGGCAGGCTGTTGGACAGAGCCTGCTGCAGCGTACTGACATCGTTCGTCACGCGGCTGAGGATATCGCCGTGCGCAATGCGGTTGAAGCAGCTCATGGGCACGCGGTTGATCTTGGCGCACAGGTCGCGGCGCATCTGCTTGGAGAGGCCGAGCGTCACGGTCGCCATGATATAGTGCTCGATATAGGTCAGCAGGGCACTGAGCGCATAGATGCCGAGCAGCACGCCCGCCACGCGGCCAATGGCCGCAAGGTCGATCTCCCCCATCAGAGAATCGGAGATCAGATTCGTGATCTTGCTGAGCTGATTCGGCCCGAGAATCGTCAGCACCGCACCCGCGGCCGCGAGCACCAGCGCGATCAGCATTGGGAGCTTGAACCTCTCGGAATAAGAGAACAGCTCACGCTGCACGCCGCGCAGGCCGCGCTTGCTCTTCTCAGCAGGGCGCATGCCGCGCCCGCCCATCGGTCCCATTGCCATCAGACTCCCTCCTTTTCCAGCTCTGCCGCAGAGAGCTGCGACATGGCGATCTCGCGGTAAACGCTGCAGTTCTTCATCAGCTCGTCGTGCGTGCCGATCCCGGCCACACGGCCCTCGTCCAGCACGACGATGCGGTCGGCATGACGGATCGTGCCGATGCGCTGCGCCACGATCAGGCAGGTCGTGTCGCTCAGCTCGCGCGCCAGACCGGCGCGGAGGCTGGCATCGGTGCGGTAATCCAGCGCGGAGAACGAATCATCAAAGATGAGGATCTCCGGCTTGCGGGCCAGTGCGCGCGCGATGGAAAGGCGCTGCTTCTGGCCGCCGGAGACGTTTGCGCCCGCCTGTGCGATCGGCGCATCGAGCTTGCCGGGCAGCTTGTCCACAAATTCCGTGGCCTGCGCCAGCGAGAGCGCGCGCTGCACGGACTCGTCGTCCTGCGGGGCGCCGCTTTCGCCGAACAGCACATTGCTGCGCACGTCGCCCGCAAACACAATGGCCCGCTGCGTCACATAACCGATGCGGTCGTAGAGCGCATCGAAGCTGTAGCTGCGGACATCCTGCCCGTCGATGAGCACCTGCCCCTCCGTTGCGTCATAGAAGCGGGCCGCAAGGCTGACAAGCGTCGTTTTGCCGCTGCCGGTCGCGCCGATGAAGGCGATGGTCTCGCCCTTGTTTGCGCGGAAGCTCACATGCTCGAGCACGTCGCCGGACGAGGACGGATAGCGGAACGAGACATCGCGGAATTCCACGGTCCCCTGCTCCGGCGCTTCGGTCGTTTTTCCCTCATGCAGGGAGATCGGCGCATCGAGCACCTCGTTGATGCGGACGGCAGAGACCTGCGCCATCGGCAGCAGAACGAGGATCATGACGAGCATCATGAGCGACATGATGATATACGTCGCGTAGGTGCCGAACACCACGATGTCGCCGAACGTCGAAATGCGCCCGGCAAGGTCCGTTGCGGATACGCGGTTCACAATCGCCGCGCCGACCCAGTAGATCGTCAGCGACAGGGCGTTCATGGCTAGGCCGACCGCCGGCATCAGCAGCGCCATGGCGCGCTGGTTGAACAGCTGCGTGCGCATGAGAACATCGTTGGCCTTCTCGAACTTGTCCTCCTGGTATTCCTCGGCATTGTAGGCATGGACCACGCTGATGCCGGTCAGATTTTCCCGGGAAATGAGGTTGATGTTATCCGTCAGCTTCTGCACGCGCCTGACCCGCGGCAGAATGACGAGGACCACGATGAGCATCAGGGCCAGCAGCGCCACGACAAAGCCCGCCGTGATCACGGACAGCGTCCAGCTCTTGTTGACGATCTTGATGACCGCCCACACGGCCATGACAGGGGCCTTGATCATGGTCTGCATGCCCATGGCAACGAACATCTGGATCTGCGTGATATCATTCGTCGTGCGGTTGATGAGGCTCGGCACGGAGAATTCCAGCATCTCCTTCTGGCCGAAGTCCGCGACCTTCTGGAACACGCTTTCGCGGATGTGATAGCTGAAGCCTGCCGCGACCTGTGCATTGAGATAGCCGCAGAGGATGGCCATTACCGCGCTGATGAGCGTGCAGGCCAGCATCTCAAGGCCGGTGTGCAGCACGTCCGAAACAGTGCTGCCCGGCGTTTTGATCTGCACGGTCAGATCGCTCATATAATCCGGCAGGCGGAGGTCAAAGTAGATCTGGCCCAGAATAAGTGCAACGCACAGCAGCGCCATGATCCACTGTTTCGCCTTCATTTGTTTGAGTAGTCTAAGCATAACAGGATTTCCTTCCAGAAATTATCTGCCCATACCGCTGAGCGCCAGCACGATGCCGTCCACGCCCAGCAAGATGAGATAGAAGCCGATCGTCAGGCTCATGGAAACGGCCGACAGCACGGGGTGCAGCAGCATGAGCGTCGCAAGCATGATGCCGAGGATGTTCAGAACGAGCGAGATCGTATAGTTCACGCGGCCCGCAACGAGGCGCACCCAGTTCAGGTGCGTCAGGTTGGAGATGCAGTGCGTCAGGAACCACAACGGGAACAGCAGGGTCATGGCCCACTGCCCGGCAGAGGGATAGACCAGCAGCATGAAGCCGCACATCACGCTCAGAATACCACTGACAAGCGCCGTCATCGGGCCGAAGCCCGTATGGCGCTCCACGCGCGCATAAAACGCAATGTCCATGATTCCCGTGGCCACGGCAAGTACGCCATAGACCATCACAAAGCTCTCGAGCGCCGCCTCCGGCCAGATAAAGGTCGCAATGCCGAGCAGCACGAGCAGGATGCTGACGATGAGCGCCAGCCAGCCAAAGCCGGAACGGTCACGCATGATGCTCTTCCTCCTTCTGCGCCGCGTGAAGGATCCGCATGAATTCTTCACCGGTGATCGTTTCCTTTTCATACAGCACCTGTGCCAGCTGATCCAGCAGCGCGCGGTGCTCCGTCAGCAGGCTGTGCGCCCGCTCATGCTCCGTGCGGACGAGCTCAACGACCTTGCGGTCGATCTCGCGCTGCGTCTGCTCCGAGCAGCTCATGGACGTATCGCCGCCCAGATACTGATTCCGCGTGGTCTGCATGGCGACCATGTCGAATTCATCCGTCATGCCGTACTGCGCGATCATGGCGCGCGCGATGCGCGTGGCCTGCTCGATGTCGTTCGAAGCGCCGGTCGTGATCTCGCCGAACGCGACCTCCTCGGCCGCGCGGCCGCCGGTCAGCGTGGCCAGCTTGGCCAGAAGCTCGCCGCGGGTCATCAGGTTCTTTTCGCCCTGCTCGACCTGCATGGTGTAGCCCAGCGCGCCGGACGTGCGCGGGATGATCGTGATCTTCTGCACGGGCGCGGAGTCCGTCTGCAGGGCCGCCACGAGCGCGTGGCCGATCTCATGATAGGACACGACGCGCTTTTCATGATCCGACAGCACGGCGTTTTTCTTCTGATAACCCGCGATGACGGTCTCGATGCTCTCCTCAAGGTCCGCCTCGGTGACGGTCTTGCGGCCGTCGCGCACGGCACGCAGCGCGCCCTCGTTGATGATGTTGGCAAGCTCTGCGCCGGAAGCACCCGCCGCCATACGCGCGATGGTGTGGAAGTCCACATCGTCGCCCACACGGATTTTGCGCGCATGCACGCGCAGGATGGCCTCTCTGCCCTTCAGGTCCGGCAGCTCGACCGGCACACGGCGGTCAAAGCGGCCCGGACGCGTCAGCGCCGGATCGAGCGACTCGGGGCGGTTCGTCGCGGCGAGGATCATCACGCCGTTGTTGCCCTCGAAGCCGTCCATCTCGGTCAGCAGCTGGTTCAGGGTCTGCTCCCGCTCGTCGTTTCCGCCGAACTGACCGTCGCGCTTTTTGCCGATGGCGTCGATCTCATCGATGAACACGATGCACGGGGCCTTTTCCTTGGCCTGACTGAACAGATCGCGCACCTTTGATGCGCCCATGCCCACGAACATCTCGACGAATTCCGAGCCGGAAATAGAGAAGAACGGTACATTTGCCTCACCCGCGACAGCCTTGGCCAGCATGGTCTTGCCGGTTCCCGGAGGGCCGACGAGCAGGATGCCCTTTGGCATGGAGGCGCCGACATCGGTGTACTTCTTCGGATCGTGCAGATAATCGACGATCTCCGCAAGGCTCTCCTTGGCCTCGTCCTCGCCTGCCACATCGCTGAAGTGGATACCGGCCGTGGACTGCACATAGACCTTGGCGTTGCTCTTACCGAAGGCCATAGCGTTCTTGCCGCCCGCCTGCTCCACGAGCTTTCTGCCCACATAGCGGCCGAGTGCCAGGAACAGCAGCAGCGGCACAATGGACGTCAGGAAGAAGCTCAGCAGCGGCGACATCGTCTTCTGCACATCGCGGCTGAACGTCGCGCCGGAGGCATACAGCCGCTCCGTCAGGCCCGGATCGTCCATGATGCCCGTGCAGTAGACGGTCTTGCCGCCCTTTTCCGTATAGTAAATTTCGTCGTCGTCGATCTCGACCTTTTCGATCTGCTGGGCCTCGATCTTGCTCATGAACGTGCCGTAGTCGACCTCCTCGATGCTGCGGCGGTTCAGCAGCGGCGTCACGAGCAGATTGAACAGCGCAATGATCAGAAGCACGATGCCGTAGTAATACAGCAGGGGCTTTTTCGGTGATTTGACTTCCTTCATTCTGCAGCACTTCCTTTCCTCTGTTCATCCCGGATGGCCTCGAGCGCCACAAGCAGCGCATGGCGCGCCGCCTGCATGGCAAAGTCCATCGCATATTCCGCAAAGAGGAGCTGCATCTCCTCCCCGCTCTCATCGCCGCGGCGGACCTCGGTCTGCACGCGGCGGACAATTTTCCGGATCTCCTCAAACGCATCGGCGATCTCTCTGACCTGATGCGCGCGGCTGTGGCGCAGGCGCTCTGCCAGCGCATGGGCGCATTGTGCCGTCTCCTCGCGCGTCTGCGCAATGGCGGCATCCAGCTCGGCGCTTTCCATCTGCGCGGCTGACCGCAGCTTTGCATGCACGCCCGCAAGCTGGGCGTCAACCTCCGCCAGCTTTCCCGCCAGCACATCCTGTTCCATATTCCAGCACTCCTTTCCGTTTGCTTCCGTATTTTACCCCGTCGGCCCGGAAAACGCAATTTACACTTTCGCAGGCCTGTATAGACAAAAAAGCCGAAGTGTAAAGGTTTTTTACACTTCGACTCAGCTGTCAAATCCTTCAATCCTTCAATTTTTCCGGCAGGCGCGTCGCACCGCCCGGCGCAAAGGCGTTCATGCTGGCTGCCATCATCCGGTAGATATCGCGCACGGTCTCGTCGATGTGCGCCGAGTCCTCCTCCGTCCAGCTGCGCATCAGGCCCACCACAGCATTGAGATGGTAGCGCAGCATCAGGCTCATCTGCTCGCGCGTACAGCCCGGCGGGAAATGCCACCGCCGCAGGATGCGCTCGATGAGCGAGTTGAACGACTGCATCACGAGCCGCTCCAGCTCTTCCCGATAGCCGGCGTGCATGGCCTTTTCCACAAACAGACGGGAGCTGAGCGACAGCGTGATCAGGTATTTCAGGCTCTCCTCCGGCGTGCTCTGCATGGAGGCCTCCTGCATGTTGCGCTTCAGGTTTCGCTTCATCATCCACAGCAGCAGATCCGGGATATCCTCAAAATGATAGTAGAACGTCTGTCTTGTGATATGGCATTCGTTCACAATATCCGTCACGGTCAGCTTTTTGCCGTCCCGGCGCAGGAGCAGCCGCCCTGCCGCGGCTGCAATGAGCTCTTTGCGGTCATCCGGCATGCTTTTTCCCTCCCGTGCGGCGGCGCTGCTCCAGCGTTTCACGCAGCTCGCGCAGATGCTCGTTCAAGGGGCGCTCCGAGCGCAGTGGGAAGAAGAAGCTTGCCTTCTGCGCGGAGCGGTCGTGCACGCTGCGGACGTGTGCCTTGAGGTTTTCATACTTGACGATGACCTCATTCTCATCCGCGAGCTTCTTGATGCGGTGGATGAGCTTCGTGGAGTAGACGACGTCGATGAGGAACACGCCGTAAAACAGGCCGATGACAAAGGAGAACGCCAGATTGCGCGAAAGCCAGTCAATAGCGTGCAGGATACGCGGATGGATCAGAAAATAATACGCCGCGCCGAGAAGGGCCCAGGCCAGCGAAAATTTCGGGCAGATGAGACCCTGAATGTTGCCCCACTGCTTGCTGTAGTCCCACAGGCGGACATGGAAGCCCTTGAGGGCGATGAGACCGGCGAAATATTCCGTCACGGTCATGCACACCGCCATGATCAGGAACAGGACCACGCGATTCCAGAACGGGTCGCGGATGATGCTGAACTGCTCCAGCGAGGCGATCAGGTAGAGAAAGCACAGACCGCAGCCATACAGCGGCAGATACGGCCCAACGCAGAAGCCGGGATTGATCCACTTCCGCTCCGGGTTCGCCGAAGAGAAAAAGCGGCGGAACAGCAGCTCCAGCACCCAGCCCAGCGTTGCACCGATGAAAAACAGGAAGGCAAGCGTCAGAAAAATATTCATGGTTCCTCCATGCGCCACGCGCTCGGTTTCGTCGACATCATTATATTCTGTTTTCGCCCGAAACGCAAGGGGTGATGATTCAGCTTGTCAAAAAGTCCCTCTGGGGCTTTTTTCCCAAGCTGCTTCCAGAATTGCAAAATATAATTTTGCTCTTATTTTGCAATTCTGCCGCTGCGGCTGGTTATGTAACGTGAAAGGACACCCTGACGGTTTCCTTTCACACTTTTCTTCCCTCCGAAACTTTTGGCCTGGCAGATTTTTTGACAGTCTGGATTCCCGTGTAATGTTAATGCATTTTGCAGCCGCTCCGCCGCGCTCCAGATCAGGCGGCTCAGGCCGCAGCATACGAGCGCAGGCAGCAGCAGAAGCCCGGAAAGCACCGCGCCCGTCCAGAAAACAGCGGCAGCGGCCGCCGTACGCAGCCTGCCTGTTCCTGTTTTGCGCATGGTCCCACCTCCGCAGAAGGATATATGCGCGCCGGGTGCAGAAAAGAACCGTGCCGCATTGACAAATCTCCGATTCCGGGATATACTAAAGAGCAGAAAGGAGGCGTTCACAATGGATAACGAAAACGTCAAGAAGGAATGGAAGAAAGCCGGTTCCGATCTGGGTCACGCCTTCGCAGGTCTGGGCAAGATGCTCATCCGCACGGCCAAGGTCGGCATGGAAAAGGCCGATGAGTGGGCCAATAGCGACGATTCTCCCAAGGAGGAAAAGAAGCCCGAGGGGCAGGAATAATTCCGCACAAAAATATGCCGGGCGATCCCGCATGGCGAGATCGCCCGGTTTTTCTGTTTATTCCGATTCCTTATTCCGATTCCGCCTGCGGCTCTTCCGCGAATTCCGCAAACGCGCGGCCGAATTCCTCGGCGGCAAAGGCCCGCATCCGGGCGCAGTAGTCCCCATAGGCCGCAAGCAGACGCTCGGCCTTTGGGGAAAGCTCCGCGCCGCCGCCGTGCCGCCCGCCCGTCACCGAGACAAGCAGTGGGAAGCCCAGCTCGCGCTCCGCCTGCTTTACGATGGTCCACGCCTTGGAATAGGCCATACCCATGGTCATGGCCGCGCCCCGCAGGGAATGCGCCTCGCGCACATGGCGCAGGAGCTCCGCAACACCGGGGCCGAAGCATTTTGTTTCCCGAAAGATCCGGATGCTGATAACCGGCCTTAATTTCTTGTCCATAGCTTCAGTATACCACACCGCACGGGCCGCGTCAAGCGCGGCGGAGTTGACGAATCGGGCAGAATGTGCTATAGTCAGTGGCAAAGAGATCACAAGGAGTCGTGTCCTGTTATGCTATTTTCCGAAGCGCTGGAAATTCGCCCCGGCCTGACCGCCGTCATGGGCAGCGGCGGCAAGACCTCCCTCGTCTGCCGTCTGGCGGACGAGCTTTCCGCCGCGCGCGTCATCATCGCGACCTCGACGCATATGCGGCAGGTCCCTGCCCTGCAGACGCGCGTCGGCACCGTTGCGCCCGGCACGCCCGCCATCGTGGGAACACCGTGCGGCGACGGAAAATTCGGCCCGCCGGAGCAGAGCTGGGCCGAGCTCTGCGAGCTCGCCGACTATGTGCTCGTGGAGGCCGACGGCTCCCGCGGGCTGCCGCTCAAGGCTCACCTGTCCCACGAGCCGGTCCTGCCGCAGGAGGCCGGGCAGGTCATCGCCGTGCTCGGGCTGACGGGGCTTGGCCGCCCTATTGCAGAGGCTGCGCACCGGCCGGAGCGCTATGCCGGGCTGGCTGGCTGCACACCGGAGGATATCGCCACACCGGAGCGCGCCGCCCGCGTGCTTGAGGCCGAGGCACTTCACACGCGGGTGCTGCTCAATCAGGCCGATGCCGCCGACGGCACGGCCCTGCTGGCCCGTCTGCACTGCCCGGCCACCCTTGCCAGCCTACGAAAAGGAGAGATCGTATCATGCTCGTTCTGATCCGCGGCGCCGGAGACCTTGCCTCCGGCATTGCGCTGCGTCTGCACCACGCCCATCTATCCGTCGTCATGACGGATCTTCCGCAGCCGACCGCCATCCGGCGGACCGTCTGCTTTTCGCAGGCCATCGTCTACGGCAGCATGACGGTCGAGGACGTCACGGCCCGCTTCTGCGCCGCACCGGAGAACGCCGCCGCCATTCTGGCCGCGGGAGAGCTCCCCGTTCTGGCCGATCCGGAGGCGAAGTGCCGCACGGCCCTGCGCCCGGATGTCGTCGTCGACGCCATTCTGGCCAAGAAGAATCTCGGCACGCGCATCACGGACGCGCCCTGCGTCATCGGCGTCGGTCCCGGCTTCACGGCGGGCGAGGACTGCCATGCCGCCGTGGAGACCATGCGCGGCCACACGCTCGGCCGGGCGCTGTATCACGGCTCTCCCCTGCCGAACACGAACATTCCCGGCCTTATCGGCGGCTTTGCCGGAGAGCGCGTGCTGCGTGCCCCGTCGGACGGCATTTTTGTGCAGAAGCTCAAGATCGGCGCATCTGTCCGCACGGGCGACATAGCCGGTACGGTAAACGGCGTGCCCATGCTCTGCCAGATCGATGGCATGCTGCGCGGCATCCTGCCGGACGGCACCCCCGTCACGCGCGGCATGAAGTCCGGCGATGTCGACCCGCGCGGAAAGCGCGAATACTGCGACCTTGTCTCGGACAAGGCGCTTGCCATCGGCGGCGGCGTTTTGGAAGCGATCCTTTCGCTCACCGGAGCGCTCCGCGCCTGAGGGAGGCCGTTATGGAAAGCCGCGGAAGACGCGTTCACTCCATTGAAAAGGCCATTCGCCTGCTGGACTGCTTCTGGGAGGCGGACAGTCCCCTCTCGCTGCACGAGCTGGAGCAGCGGACCGGCTGGGCCAAGAGCACGATCCACGGACTGCTTGCCACCATGCTGGACTCCGCCGTCGTGGAGCAGAATCCGACCGACGGGAAATATCGCCTCGGCTATCATCTCTTCGAGCTGGGCAGCGCCGTCCGGCAGGGCTGGAGCGTTCCGGAGCTCTGCCGCCCCCATCTGCGCGCCATGGCCGCGCGCCTCGGCGAGTCGGTCCATCTGGCCCGCCTGTCCGGCGACGAGCTCATCCTCGTCGCCTGCGAAGCCCCGCAGCGCGGCTTCCACATGACCTCGGAGACGGGCACGCGCCTGCCGGTGCACGCCAGCTCGCAGGGCAAGGCCATTCTGTCCGCCATGCCGGTCTACGAGGCCGAGGCCCTGCTGCGCAGGCGGCCGCTGCAGGTCTGCACGCCGCACACCGTGACGGCCCCGGAGCAGCTTCTGGCGCAGCTCCCCGCCATTCGCCGCGGCGGCTATGCCGAGGAGCACGAGGAATACCGGCTGGGCCTGAAATCCGTGGCCGCGCCCATCTACGAGGGTGACGGGCCATGCCGCTACGCCATCGGCGTCATCTGCATTGCCGGAACACCGGCTGCAGAATTCGCCTCCATGCGAACCGCCGTGATGGAAACGGCGCAGAATCTCTCCGCCCTGCTGGGCCATCGCGCCCCGGGCGGTATATAAGAGGGGGATCCTATGCAGTATGAACCAACAACGCCGCAGCAGGACGGCTTTTCCATGCCCGCGGAGTTCTCTCCGCATCAGGGCTGCATTCTGATCTGGCCGGAGCGCCCCGGCTCGTGGAAAAACGGCGCAGCCGCCGCACGCAAAGCGTTCCGCAGCGTTATCGCCGCCATTGCCGAGAGTGAGACGGTCTATGTCGCCGTGAATCCGCACTCGCGCCCCTCGGCCGAACGGATGCTCGCCGGAATGGCCAACGTCCGCCTGCTGGACCTTGATAGCGACGATGCCTGGGCGCGCGACGTTGCCCCGACATTTGTCCGCCGGGCCGCCGACGGCGCGGTGCGCGGCGTCAACTGGCGCTTCAACGCCTGGGGCGGCGAGGTCGACGGCCTGTACGCCCACTGGGAGAAGGACGATGCCTTTGCGGGCGGCCTGCTGGATACGCTCGGCTTTCGCGGCTATAATGCCGCACCGTTCGTGATGGAGGGCGGTGCCGTCCACAGCGACGGCGAGGGCACGCTGCTCGTCACAGAGGCCTGCCTTCTGAGTGCCGGGCGCAATCCGCAGCTCACGAAGGACGAGATCGCCGCGGCGCTCTGCCGCATGCTCGGCGCGAAAAAGGTCCTGTGGCTGCCTCGCGGCATCGACGGCGACGAGACGAACGAGCACATCGACAACGTCTGCGCCTTTGTGCGGCCGGGTGAGGTCGTGCTCGCGTGGACGGACGATCCCACAGACCCGCAGTATGCCTGCTCGCAGGCCTGCCTGCATTATCTGGAGGGCGAGACGGACGCGCAGGGCCGCCGCATCCGCGTGCATAAGCTGCCCATCCCGCGCGTGCCAGTCCTTGTTACACAGGAGGACCTCGAGGGCTATACGTTTGAAGACGGCGAGGACGTCCGCGAGGTCGGAGAGCGGCTGGCCGCATCCTATGTGAACTACTACTGCGCGAACGGGGCCATTGTGCTGCCCGCATTCGGCGGTGAAAACGCCGCGTCGGACGCGCAGGCCGCGGCCATTCTGGCCGGGCTGTACCCGGAGCGCCGCATCATCTCCGTCTATGCCCGCGAGATTCTGACGGGCGGCGGCAACATTCACTGCATCACGCAGCAGATCCCGGAAGGAGCGAAATTATGAGAAATATCACCGTGGCAGCCATCCAGATGCGCTGCGTCCCCGATCCCGCTGAAAATCTGCGCACGGCCGAGCGCCTCGTGCGGCAGGCCGCCGGGCAGGGTGCGCAGGTCGTCCTGCTGCCGGAGCTGTTTGAGCGGGAGTATTTCTGCCAGCAGCGCCGCTATGATTTTTACGCCTATGCCACGCCGACGGACGAAAATCCCGCCGTGCAGATGGGAATCCGTCTGGCGCGGGAGCTGCACATTGTGCTGCCTATCAGCTTCTTTGAGCGCGACTGCAACAATTTCTACAACACCGTTGCCTGCATCGACGCAGACGGCACACTGCTCGGAACATACCGCAAAACGCACATTCCCGACGACCATTATTATCAGGAAAAGTTCTATTTCACGCCCGGCGACACCGGCTTCCGCGTGTTCCGGACGAAATTTGGCTGCATCGGCGTCGGCATCTGCTGGGATCAGTGGTTTCCGGAGACGGCACGATCCATGGCCCTGCTCGGGGCGGAGCTGCTGCTCTATCCCACGGCCATCGGCTCGGAGCCGATCCTGGAATGCGACTCCATGCCGCACTGGCAGCGCTGCATGCAGGGCCACGCCGCGGCGAATCTCATGCCCGTCATTGCGGCCAACCGCATCGGCACGGAGGCCGTGCTCCCCTGCCCCGAAAACGGCGGCCAGCGCTCGGAGCTGTGCTTCTACGGCTCGTCGTTCCTGACGGATGAGACCGGCGCGCTGCTGCAGTGCGCCCCGCGCGATGCGGAGGCCGTGCTGCTGCAGACCTATGATCTTGACGCACTGCTTGAGAGCCGCAGCTCGTGGGGGCTGTTCCGCGACCGCCGCCCGGAATATTACGGCGCCATCACCCACCGCGCGCAGGATAGTCTGACGCGATAAAGTAATTTAAAAAACCATACCGGCAGCTGTGAATGAACAGCAGCCGGTATGGTTTTATTATTTCCGGCGCAGATACTGTGCCACAGTGTCCGGCTCCGGGAAGAGGGAGGCCTGATGGATGTTGACCTGTTCGAGCTGCTGCACGATGGCCGCCTTGCAGCCTGCCGGGATCCGCAGCTCCTTGAGCACATGCTTGCGGAGCTTCCGGTCACTGTCCGCCTCGTCCGTGTCGAGGCCCGACAGCAGGAACGCGCCGTCCTGCCGGAGGATGCGCGGGTTGTCCTGATTACTCTGAACAAAGACAGGACGCAGCAAATCAAATGGGCGAATATCGCGCGTGAAAGCGTTGTTCTCCTTCTGGATATCATAATACAGCCGCTCGAGGACAGCGTCGTCATATTTCTGGTTGCTCTTCTGCGGGAATTTGCCCGGCCGGAGCATGTAGCGGTACGACAGAGCCTCGAGATGGCGCTGATCCGCATGGCTCAGCTCCGGCAGATGGGACAGCATCTGCACACGGTCACTGGAGGCATAGGCCACATCTGCGGCCTCCACACAGAACACGATGACCTTGCCGTCGCAGTCAGGCTCCGCTGCGCAGGCAAAATACAGGGCAACGAGCGGATTTGCCGTGATATCGAGCAGGCGCGTCGGCGCTCCGTAGTGCTGCATGTACGTCAGCTTTTCCAGATAGCGGCGGCCCGCGAACGGAGCCGGGCAGCGCACCTGCAGCTCATGGAAATAGAAGTCCTCCGGCTTTTCCCCGGTGCGATAGACACCGGGTGCGAGCAGGTAGCGCTCATTTGCCGCGCCGCGGTAGAAGAAACGCAGGCGTTTCCGCGAAGGCGCCTGCTCTGCGCTCCCTGCCTCCGGGAAGCAGGCGTCATAGAACGCCGCGGAATAGGCCCGGCTTCTGGCCGCCGCCAGCCCGGCAGCGTCGCCGCCCTCGAACAGGCGGATCTGCTCCCCGGCATCCGGTTCCCGCAGCGCCTCGGTCAGGCCCTCCCGGTCCGGCGTTGCGTCAGCGGCAAGCCGCTTCCGGAAGCCCTCCAGCTCCGCATTCTCCGGGAAAAACACCTGCAGAAATTCCTGCAAATTCTGACATTCCTTCATGAAAACGCGCCCTCTTTCTCTCTGAATTGCGCGGGGAATGGGCCTCAGTCGCCCAGGGGGATCTTCGTGTTTGGGTCCGGGCCGAGCGTACCGTGCTCGGGAATGGTGCAGTAGGAAACGGGTTTTCCGTCCTCAAATGTGATCTGGTAGCCATGGCCGGGGTCCGGCGTCCAGACAAAGCGGTGCGGCATACCGGGGAACCAACGGTACATCAGCCCGCCGATCACACCGCCGTGCGCGACGATGACCGTGTCCTTCCCCTGCGCCAGAATGGGGGCAAGCGCCTGCAGCGCGCGGTCCGTCAGGCCGTTCCAGCTCTCGCCGCCGGGGCAGACGTTGTTTTCATAATCGCCGCTGCACCACGCGCGGAAGGCCGGGTCGTCCTTCAGGTCCGCGTAGGTCTTTCCTTCGAATTCGCCGAAGCGCATCTCCTGCATGCCGGGGAGCGTGCCGTGCGGCCGGTCGCCGTACAGGGCGGCAAACGTCTGCTCCGTGCGGGTCATGCCGCTGGTAAAATACTGCTCCGCCTCCGGATAGCCGCCGCCGTCGCGCAGCGCGTGCAGGGCCTCGATGCCATCAGGCAGCAGCGGCAGGTCCATCGCGCCATAATAAAGCCTGCGGATGTTGCCCTCCGTCAGGCCATGCCGAATCAGGGTCAATTTCACTTTAACCGTTCCTCCAGTCCGCAAAATATCCGGCTGACGTGCTCCGCTCGGGCCGCAAGGCCCTGCAGCACCGCGCCGTGCACCTCGCGCCAGCGGCGCTCCGCCGCATCGAGCGGCACGACGCCGGAGCCGATCTCGCGTGAGATGACAAATGCATCCCGCGTCAGCGGCAGCAGGCGGTCCAGCACCTGCTGCGCCGTCTCGCCGCGGTCGGAAGCCGCGCGCGTCAGCGCTTCAAGATGGCGGCAGCAGCGCACGGGCGCTTCGGGCCAGCCATCCTTCAGGTCGAACACCGGTCCGACCATACCATGCGACGCCGCCCAAGTGAGCTTTCCCTGCCACGCGCCGCCCAAGATCAGGATCATTTTCTTACCTCACAAAACATAAGACCGCCGCCCCGGCCAGCTCGCCGAGCGTCAGACCGAAGCCGGAAATATCACCGGACATGCCGTCCAACTGCCGGAAGCCGCGCCAGACGGCAAGGCAGTAACCCGCCGCCGCCGCAAGCGGCGCAAGCCCGGCCGCCCCGCAGAGCACAGGCGGCACAACGCAGGCCGCCAGCAGGCACACGAGTGGGAACACGAGCTGCAGGCCCGTTCCGCGCTTCATGGCGGCATACTGGCTCGTGCCCATCGGGCGCAGGCGCTGCACGGCAACGGAAGCGCAGGCGCGGCTCGCCACGGGGAGCGCCCCGAGCGGCAGCAGACGCAGCCACGGCGCACCCGCAAACAGCGCGCACTGACAGGCTGCCAGCAGCACCATGCAGATCACGGCAAAGGCCCCGCAGTGCGAATCCTTCAGAATTTTCTGCCGCATGGCAAGGTCGCGCCGCGACAGCAGGGCATCGCAGACGTCCATATAGCCGTCGAGGTGCAGAAAGCCCGTGACAAGCCACGGCGCAGCGGCCAGCAGAACCGCACGCAGCGGCGCAGGGCAGCCGAGGCGCTGCAGCAGCCATGCCATCGCCGCCCACACGAGCCCGACTACGCCGCCCGTGAGCGGCAGGCAGGCGACCATGTGCGGCCGCGCCTTCTCATCCCAGATGCGGCACGGGCACGGAATGGCCAGAAACATGCCCCATGACATCATAAAGCCCGTGAACCAGCGCTTCACGGCAATTCCCCCTTCCAAAGATGCGGCAGTCCGGCAACGACCTCGCAGACCGTGTCGAATTCCGCCGCTAGCGTGCGGCAGACGCGCGCAAGGCCGCTGCGGTAGCGCTCCGTCCATTCGTCATAGGCCGCACCGTCGCGGAAAATATCGTCGCAGACGCAGACCAGATGCGCAGCACGGCAGCTGAGCGCCAGCAGCTCCTGCGCTGCCCGCTCCGGGGCGGCGGCATCCGGCTGCGCGCCGGAGAACATCTCGTTTGCAAGCAAAGCCGTCACGCTGTCAAACAGCACGCAAGCCCTCTCCGGCAGTGCGGCGCGCTCCAGCGCCCGGCCGCACTCGACCGTGCTGAAGCCCCAGCCCGCGCGCTCGTCCAGATGGCGGGCGATGCGGGCGCGGTCCTCGCCGTCCACCGGCTCCATCGTCGCCCAGTAGATCATGGGTGCACCAGCGGCAAGCCGGACGCAAAGCCGCTGCGCAAGGCCGCTTTTTCCGCTTTTGCTGCCGCCGACCAGTAAAATTTTCATGGCGTGTCCACGCGGAACGCATCCGGCGTGCGGATGGACTCCAGATAATCGTTGTTGATGGCGGCCTCCGCAAACGTCGCCATGCCATTCATGACGGCGCAGGCGGCCTTCAGCACCTGAAAGGCGAGCGGACAGCCGCTCCCCTCGCCCAGCCGCATGCCGAGCTGCAGGAAGGGCGCAAGGCCCAGCTCCTCCGCAGCGCGGCGGTAGCCCGGCTCCTTTGAGGCATGGGACAGGAAGATCGCATCCCGCGCAGCCGGGCACAGGCGCACGGCGCACAGGGCTGCGACCACGGAGATGAGCCCGTCGGCTACGGCCGGGACGTGCGCTGCGGCAAGGCCGAGGAACGCGCCCGTCATGGCCGCAAGGTCCAGACCGCCGACGGCGGACAACACGCCGACGGGGTCTGCCGGGTCCGGCCGGTGCAGCGTGAGCGCACGCCGGATCACGTCCTTTTTCTTCCGGAAGGCATCGTCCGTCAGGCCCGCGCCGCGGCCGGTCAGCTCCTCCGGCGCAAGGCCGGTCAGCGCCGCCAGAACGGCGGCCGACGTCGTGGTGTTGCCGATGCCCATCTCGCCGATGCCGACGGCCTGCATACCGTCCTGCGCGGCGCGCTGCGCCTGCTCCATGCCGACGGAAATGGCCGTCAGCGCCTGCTCCCGCGTCATGGCGGGCTCCCGCGCGATATCGCCGGTGGAGCGGCGGATCTTCCGATCCACGATCTCCGGGCAGCGGACATCCGCGTCGATGCCGACGTCCGTCACGACGACGGAATCGCCAAAGGCCGCCGCCAGGGCGGACATGCCCGTGATATGCCGTGTCATATTGATAGACTGACTGAGCGTGACCGAGACCGGCGTTGCCGAAACGCCCTCGGCCGTAACGCCGTTATCCGCCGCGAACACGAGCACGCGGCAGCGGTCGATCCGATTTTTCACCCGGCCGGTCAGTCCTGCCAGCCGGATGGAGACATCCTCCAGCGCGCCGAGGCTGCCCGGCGGCTTGGCCAGCTCCGCCTGACGGCGGGCGGCAGCGTCCATCGCGGCGTGGTCCGCCGGGCGGATGGAGCGCAGAAAGGTCTGAAATTTCTGCTCTGTCATGGTTCCTCCAGATAGCCCCGCGCGCAAAGCCAGCGCAGCGAGGGCTCACAGTTCTGATTTTCGATCGTATAATCCGCCGCCGGGCTCAGCTCCGCCAGCGCGGCAAGGATATCCGGCATCGGGATCATGCCCTGCCCGAGCGCTTCGTGCAGGTCCCAGTCGCCGTCGTTGTTGTGCAGGTGCACATGGCGCAGCCACGGGGCCATCGGCGCGATCCAGTCCAGAGGCGGCGTTTCGCTCACGCGGGTATTGGCATGGCCGACATCGAGGCACAGGCCGAAGCGCGGGTCGTTGACTGCGGCAGCGATCTGCACGAGCATATCCGGCCCCGGCTCCATCACGTTTTCCAGCGCAAGGCAGAGACCGTCCGGGGCGCCCCGCAGAAATTCCCGCCAGAATTCGACGGACCGGGCCGTGAACCACTCCGGGAAATAGACGAGCGGGATATAGCCGCTGTGCACCACGATGCGCCGGATGCCGAGCGCCAGCGCCGCCTGCACGGTCTGCCGGAAGCGCAGCATGACGACCTCGCGCACGCGCGGGTCTATGGCGCAGGGCGACAGCTCCGCAAACGGCGCATGCAGCCAAAGCGAATCGATCCCGCTGCAGCGCGCCCGCGCAGCCTCCATGGCCGCAGGTTCTTCCAATTTCCGCGCCTCGCAGAAATCCGTCAGCTCCAGCCCAAGGCCCCATTTCCGGGCCAGCGAAGCCGCATTTTCATCCATCCCGGAGAGAAACAGCTTTCCGCTTAAAGCCTGCATGCCTTCCCCTCACTTTCAAAGCTGCACCGCACAATTCAGCAATCGCATATCGTGCGGTGTTGCTCAAGGAAGCTCTGATTAAATCAGCAAGAGTGGATGGCGAGAGATTTTCTGTCAAGTCAAGGTTTGAAAAATGCAGGAATACTTTGTGTATTTCAAGTTTTTCAAACCGATGGATTGGCGGAAAATATCCGCCATCCACCGCAGATGATTTATTCAGAGTTTCCTCAAATATGATATCACAAAAAGCGGCGGATGCCAACATCAATCTCGATGCGGCATCCGCCATTTTCGCAGCATCCCCGCACCGCCGCAGAGCGGTACGGGAGCGCCAAGCCTTACTTGCGGAGAGCGGCGAAGCGCATCAGCAGCGTTGCAACCTCTGCGCGGGTCGCCGTGCCCTGCGGCTCGAGGCGGCCGTTGCCCATACCGCGCAGCAGGCCGACGGCGACTGCCCAGCGCACCGCTGCGAGCGCATAGGAGCTGACCTGCATCCCATCGGAGAACTGCGACAGATCATCGCGTGCGCCGGTGACAGCGCCGATCTTTTCCGCATAGCGGACGATCATCGTGACCATCTGCTCGCGGGTCACCGGGGACTCGGGGTCGAACGCCGTGGTGGACACGCCGTTGATCACGCCGGCCGCATAGGCCCAGCGGACTGCATCGGCATACCAGGCATCGGCAGCGACATCCGCAAACGGGAGCGCCGCGGAGCTTGCCGGGCTGCCTGCCACGCGCCAGAGCACCATGGCGAACATCGCGCGGCTCATCTGGCCGTTCGGGCGGAACGTGCCGTCCTCAAAGCCGATGAACAGGTGGTTCGTGATGGCATAGTCCGTGCTGAGGTGATACCACTGCGCGGGATCAAGATCCGGGAAGGCGCGGCTCGGGCAGTTCGCACCGCCGTCACACACCGGGGCCTTGCCCGTCACCGTGACAACACACTGGCTGTAGGTGTGGTTGCTGTCGCCCGTCGTGAGGACGTAGACGCCTGCGGTGTCAAAGTGCCAGGCAAACGTGCCGTCCGCGGCCGTCCTGCCGAGCAGCTCGCCGCCGCAGAAGATCTGCACGCCCTCTGCCGGAGCAACACCGGTTCCCATCTGGTACACCGTTGCCGTGAACGTCTCGCTCGCCGCTGCGGTGAGCGCGGTCTCGTGGAACCAGACGTTGTACTTATAGCCGTAGTAGCTGTCGGAGTCGGCCGTCGACTCGTTGGCGAATACGCCGTAGATGCCGCCGGCCGTGACGGGGACCGTCAGCGGGGAGGACGTATCATACGCGCCGTTCACGAAGTAATACTGGCCCCAGTATGCCACTGCCGCATTGGCCGCGTTGAAGTCTTCCGGGCCGGTCAGGCTGCCGATGTAGCCATATTCGCTGACCGTGAGGACATAGTCCTCGCCGAAGCCCTGCTGCAGCGCCTCTGCGACCGTGCTGGAGGAAGAGACCTCCAGCGTGCGGTCGATCGCGCCGATGCCGTTCACGCCCGTCAGGCGGACCGTGACCGTCGCCTTGAAGGGCTTCTCCGTCACATGGACGCGGCACTGGCTGTAGGTGTGCAGCTCGTCGCCGGTCGTGAGCACATAGTCGCCCGCATGCTCAAAGCGGCAGATAACCTTGCCGTTCTCGTCGCTGACGCCCATCACATTGCCGTCCGCATAGACCTTCACGCCTGCCTGCGGCACGGCGGTATTGCCCTGCATCTGGTAGACCGTGACGTCAAAGGCCGTCTCGGCCTCGACGGTAACGCTGCGCTCGTGGATCCAGACATTGTACTTGTAGCCGTAGTTTTCGCCGGTCGTGTTCTTCTCGTTGGCAAAGATGCCGTAGACTGCGCCGTCCGTGACGGGGACCGTCAGCGGAGAGGACGTGTCATACGCGCCGTCGATGTAGTAATACTGACCCCAGAACTCAACGCCCGCATTGGCGGCGTTGAAATCGTCCGGGCCGGTCAGACTGCCGATGTAGCCATAGCCGCTGACCGTGAGCGTGTAGTCCTCGCCAAGGCCCTCCTGCAGAGCCTCTGCCACGGTCTTATCCGACGTCGTGTCGAACGTGCGGTCCACTGCGCCGACGCCGTTCACGCCGGTCAGCACGACCGTGACCGTCGTCCTGACGGGAGGCTGGTCGCCGCCCGGGTTCGGACCGTCCGTGCCGAGGACCGTCATGGTGGCGGAGACCTTCTGACCGGTCAGCTTGGAGAAGTAGTCGTCATACCATGCGCCGGACGTGATCTTCTTGGCATACTTGGCAAAGACGGCATGCTCCAGCACGCTCTCAACGGTGACGGACGTGTTGTACTTCGGCTGCGTCAGCACCAGATTCTCATGGGCAATGACGGCCGGATTGCTGGACTTGAACTTGTTATACTGCTCCTGACCGCCGACGGAGGAATAATCCGCCTGATCTCCGGCCACGATGCCCGCGCCATGCGCGTCGCGGTAGTCATACAGCCACGTCAGGCCGCCGTTCTCGCCCGCAACGGCCTCGCGGAAGGCGTGCAGGCTCTTCGTCACGGCGTACTGCGACTCGTTCGCTCCGTCGTTCAGGCCGTCCCAGTAGTGAGCCTTGACCTGCTCCATGAGGTTCAGCGCATCGTCAAGCTCCGCCTTTGTCAGCGGCAGGACCTTGAGAGCGATCTGCTTCTGCACGGAGACGTCCTTTGTCTTGTGCTGCATGGTGACGGTCAGCGTCACCTCCGCCGCGGCCTCGCCGGGCATCGGGCGGTAGATATTGGCGCGGTAGGCGTTGATCTCGGCCACATCCGGATCGCCCGAAGTGACGATGAACTTATAATCGTCATAGTTCTCGATGCCGGTAGCGCGTGCCGTGAGGAGCTGGATGTCGCCGTTCACGGCCTCGGGGTCGATGACCTCGCCGGTCACAACATAGGTCAGCTTCGTGACGAGATAGTTCTCATCAAGCTCCTTCTGCATCTGCTGACGCAGCGGCTCGAGATCCTCGGCCGGGAGCGTCAGACGGAAGCCCTCGGCCTGCAGCGAGCTCTCGTTGAGCTGGAACGTCAGGGTCGGATAGAGATGGACCTTCGTGTCAACGCTCGGGCGTGTGACGCGGCCCGTCAGGACTTCGCCCGCCGTGCTGCCCTCGATGGAGATCAGCTTGGAATCGGATGTCCAGGCGAACGTGACGAACGGATAAGCGCCGGTACGCTGCGGGAGCTGCAGGTCGGAGATAATCTCCGCTTCGCTTGTATTCTGATTGCGGATGGTATCGAACGTAACGGAGGCCGCCGCCTTTTCGAGGTAATCCCGGACGGTGTCCAGATCCCAGTTCAGGATGACCATCGCCGTGATATCCGCGCTGCTCTCGCCGCGCGTAAGCGTCAGCTCCACGCCGGAGACGCGGGCAAAGTGCGCCGCAAGGCCCAGCGTTTCGGGGTCCGCGTTGAAATAGGTGATCTTGCCGTCGGCCGCGATGCCGGTCGTCTGCGCCACATCCATCGGATAATCGAGCGCGCCGGGGTCCTTCACGGTGACGGTGATGCCGTCAAGGTTATTTCGGCTCAGATAGTTTTCCACATAGGTGCAGAGGTTCGTATCAGCACCGGGGACCGGGTTCAGCGTGGACTTGCTGTCCAGCAGGGACTTGGCCGCCGTGACGAGCTCGTCGTTCTGCGCCTTCAGGGACTTTACCGTGATGAGGAAGGTCTTCGTACCGGTCTCGCCGCCATAGGCCAGCGTCGCCGTCAGCTTCACATAGACCGTTCCCGTGGACGGGAGCGTCACAACGCCCTCCGGCGTGATGACCGCGCCGTTCGAGCTGGCCCAGGTGATCGTGCCGTCAAAGCCCTCGACCGTCGAAGCGAGCGCCAGCGTGCAGTTCTCGGTGACGAGCGTCGGCTCGACCGTGAGCTTTTCCGCCGCGCGCGCAATGGCCTCGGCCGCCGCCGTGTTGACCACATGCGTGCCGCCCTGCCATGCCAGCAGCGGATAGCCGCCGTTGCGGCCGTCATCCTGGTGGAAGGCCTCATTGCCGAGCGCGAGAACGAAGGCAGTCTCCTTCATCTCCGCGGCGGTCTTGGCCGTCGCTTCGACATTGACGCCGTCCTTCGTGTTGCCGGTCGCAGCAGAGGCGGAGCCTTCGAGATAATAGCTGTTCCGAATTTCGGCCGCATATTCGCCGACGAGCGCGCCGCAGGAAGCGCCCTTGACGCTGCCGGTGTTATAGCAGTTCGTGACCGTGGGATCCGTGCCGCCGGTGTGCTTGCCCGCGATGCCGCCGACGCAGGTCGCGCCGGTAACGGAGCCGGTATTGTAGCAGTTCAGGATCTGCACGCTGCCGTTTTCGGTGTAGCCGACGATGCCGCCGACATAACCGCGGTTGTTGCTGCCGCCGTTGATCGCGCCGGTGTTATAGCAGCCCGTGATGGGCGCGTAGCTTGCGCCGACGATGCCGCCGACCTTCGCGTCGGAATAGGCGCTGCTCAGCGTGCAGGTCACGCTGCCCTCGTTGCCGCAGTTCACGATCGCACCGCTGGCATAGACGCGCGCGGCGATGCCACCCGTCACGCCGCCATAGGAGGCCGCATTCGTCACGTTCACACGGCTGACGCAGCCCTCAATGCGGCCGTAGCTCTGGTTGGCGAAGGCGCCGATCGCGCCGTCGCCCTCGATCGTGCCGACAAGCGTGACATTCTTGATCACGCCGTCTGCCCCGAGGTAGCCGCACAGGCCCATCGCAGATTCGTAGGTATCGTCATTATCGCAGCTGTAATAGCCGCTGATCGTCTTGCCGTTGCCGTCAAAGATGCCGCTGTACTGCAAGTTGTACTTACCAAAGCCGCCCCAGCGGTTGGCCTTCGGTGCCTCTGCACTGTTGAGCACGAGGTTCACCATGATACGGGCGTTGATCGTCGTCTCACCGCCGTTGACCTTCGCGGCAAACCACGCCAGCTCCTCAGGCGTCTTGATGAGGTACCACGTCACGCCGTTTTCGGTCTTCGTCTCCGGCGCGGTATCGGAGGCCTTGCCCGTCCAGACATTGCTGCCCTCCTCGAGTCTGACCGTAACAGTCAGATCCTTGCCCGCGACCGTGAAGGAACCGGCCACATTCAGATAGCCGTCCAGCATGACGGCATAGGAATAGGTGCCGTCCGGCAGGCTGTAGACGCCGTTCACCGCCGTCTGCTCGCCGCCCTCGGCATGCGTCACGGTAATGTCCGCGCCGCTCAGCGCGCTGCCGTCGTCCGCCTTCACGGTGGCAATGCGCACACTATGGCGCGCCGCCTGCTGCAGCGTGACATGCAGGCTGTCGTTTTCGCCCGTGACCGTCAGGCTGCCCGACGCGGTCTCGTAGCCGAACAGGCTCGCCTCATAGGTGTAGCTGCCCTTCGGCAGGCGCCATGCGCCGTTCACGGCGTTCCACTGCTTGCCCTCGGCATCACGGAGGACGAGCTTTGCCTCGGCCGGGGTCAGCGTCACGCTGACGGGATAGGTGCGGACCGAGAGGGTGACCGTAATGGTGCGGCCTGCGCCGTCGATCGTAAAGCTTCCGGTCACATCGTCGCACTCATCGCGCGTGACAAGATAGGTATAGCTGCCAGAGACAAGGCGATAGGTGCCGTCCTCCTCCGGGGTCTGCTCCACGTTCTGCGCATCGTAGACATGGACGGAAGCGCCGGTCATGTTGACGGAGAACGCCACGATGAGCTTGGCGTCCGCATCCTGCCAGGCAAGGACGGGATAGCCGCTGTTCTGATTCTTCGCGTCGTTCACGAATGCGCCGCCGAGCTTCAGCACGGTGTCGAACGACTTCAGCTGCTCTTCCGTGAGGGCAGTCGTGTCGCCGGAGCCGCTGCCGATGGCCTGCGTGCCCGTGAGGTAATAGCAGTTCGAAACGGAGCCGCCGTTTTGGCCGATGAGCGAGCCAGCATAATTATAATTGCCCGCTGCCGCCAGTGTGATCGCACCGGCATTGTAGCAGGACGTCACGGTCGTGTTCGAATCCGTCTGGCCGAGAATGCCGCCGACGCGGTTGCCGGTGGCGGAGCCGACGTTATAGCACTCGCTCAGCGTAGTATAGTAGGCAGTGCCAACGATACCGGCCGAGAAATTGTTCGTACCATTGCTGATCGTGCCGAAGTTCGCGCAGCGCAGGACGGTCGAGCGCGCAGCGGACTTGCCGTTCAGGCGGCCGACGATACCGCCGACATTCCGGCTCGTACCGGTGACCGTGGCATAGTTCGCGCAGGCCTCGATCGTGGCGCTGTCCGCCTGACCGGCGATGCCGCCGACATAGCCGCGGCCGGAGATGCTGCCGCGGACCGTCAGGCGGCGTACGGCCGCGCCGGTATCCAGGCAGCCGAACAGGCCGGCATAATCCGTCGTCTGCGAGACGAGCAGGTTATCAATCGTGTGATACGCGCCGTCAAAGCTGCCCGCAAAGCGGCGGGCATCGCTGCCGATCGGCGTGAAGGCCATATTGCCCATGTCCAGATTGGCTGCGAGTGTCACATACTTTCCGGCAAAGTCATTGCCGGAGGCGACCTGTGCGGAGAGATAGGCCAGCTCCTCGCCGTTCGAGATGAGATAGGGATCGGCCTGCGTACCGGTGCCGCCCGCAAAGCCGTCTGCCACCGTTCCGTCCCACTCGACGCCGGGGACCATGGTGACCTTGACCGTCGTGTCGGCCTCGCCGAGCGTGAACGTGCCGCGTGCCGTCTTATAGCCCGCAGCCTTCACCTGATAGGAATAGTCCGCCGGGAAGAGCAGGTAGGAGCCGTCCTCCTCGGCCTGCATAATCTCGTCGCCGTGCTTCACGGTGACGGCCGCCGTCGTGCCCTCGGCAAGGCCCGTGATCAAGAACGCCGCCTTATGACGCGCAAGCTCCGTCATGGTCACGGGGACTTCAACGGCCGCATCCGTCACGGTAAAGCTGCCGGTGGCCTGCGCATAGCCGAAGGCCTCGGCCGTATAGCGGTACTCGCCCGCCGGAACGCTGGCCTTGCCGTCCGTCACGGCATAGGAAGCATCCGCGCTGTCCGTCAGCGTAAAGGCCGTGCCTGCAGGCGCGCCCGTGAACGTGACGCCATAGTACGTTTTGCAGCTGAAGTCCTTCAGATAGAGCGTGTCATCGTTCCTATCGCTGCTGTAGTCCTTGGAATACCCGATGGTCACGACGTCATTCGCCGCGACCTCCATCGTGTAGGTCTGGAAGGACGTCATCGCACCGGAATACGAGGTCGCATTGGACTTCGTCAGGTCCGTTCCGTTCTTCGTGACCGCCATATAGTCGTATTTGGACTCACTGGAGACCTTATAGGAGAAGCGGAACGTACCGCCGCTCCGGAAGGTCAGCTTGAGGGCGGAAGTCGTTCCCCCCATACCCTTGTTGCCGGATATCAGGCAAGTCTCGTCGTCGCTCTCCGCAAAGGGATAGGAGGCGTCGTTTTCCACGGTCGCCGGAACGTCCGCAAAAAACTCATCGAAACTTGCCGCTGCTGCGACCGGGATGCTGCACAGCACCATGCACAGCACAAGGATCGCCGCGATCATTCGTTTCATGATCCAATCTTCCTTTCTTAATACGAAAATAATAAAAACACTGCGGCAGAGGGCCTCGTTTCCCCTGCCGCAGCCGTTTTCCTGCGTCATGGCGCACCTGCGCCGCATGCTTCTGTAGGTCTTCTGACTCGTGCTCCCGGGTCTCCCCCGCAACGCGGCGCTCAGCCTTCTCAGTTCCCCCAATGACCGACTTTCGCCCATGGAGCTCGCGTCTTGCACATACAGCGCCGGTCGGCGTTGCAGGCTCTCACTGCATTCCCTTGTCCATCTCCGGCTGTACATATGCCCTGCCGGAGCCACAAAAGCTTTTTATTTTTAACCTATTCAGTATAGCATATTTCCGCAGCATTGTAAAGCCGGATGAAAAACGTTCCGACCCTATAACCGCCGTTGACGAAGCGCCGAAAATACGCTATAATTTGAATTGTATATTATGATCCGCCCCCGGCGGGAAGGAGTGCAGCATTATGATCCAGTTATCTGATTTCTATGGCTACAGCATGTATACCATCTCTTCCGATACACTTTCCGTCTCCGTGATGAGCCTCGGTGCGACCGTCACAAAGCTTGCCTATCAGGGCCGCAATGTCGTGGTCAGCCTGAAGACTCCGGATGACTATCTGCAGGACACCAGCTACCTCGGCGCGATCGTCGGACGCTATGCCAACCGCATCGCGGGCGGCCGCTTCCCGCTGAACGGCGAGACGGTGCAGGTCGAGCAGAACGAGGGCCGCAACCACCTGCACGGCGGCAGCGTCGGCTTCCACAAGCGCATCTGGACCGCCGAGTGCCTCGGCGAGCAGGCAGTGCGCTTCACGCTGCACACGCCGGACGGCGACGCGGGCTACCCCGGTGAACTGACGATGCACGTCACCTATCGCGTGGAGGGCAGCCGGCTCTTCCTCGATTTTGAGGGTGTCAGCACGAAGGACACCATCCTCGCGCCCACAACGCACATGTATTTCAACCTCGGCGGCACGGAGAGCATCCTCGGAACGACACTGCAGATCAACGCCAGCCGCTGGATCCCCGTGGACGGCGAGCTCATTCCCACCGGAGAGCTGCGCCCGGCCGAGGGTCCGTTCGACTTCCGCACGCCGCACGCCATTGCGCAGAACTTTGACCACGGCTTCGTGCTCGACGGCCCGGACGCTCTTGTGGCAGAGGACGGCGGCGTCCGCCTGTCGCTGCACACGGACTACCCTGCCCTGCAGCTCTACACCGGTGAATTCCTCTCGGGCAAGCTCCATCCGAATCAGGGCTTTGCCATTGAGCCGGAGGCCTGCCCCGACACGCCGAACCATCCGGAATTCGGCTCCTCCGTGCTGAAGGCCGGTGAGACGTTCCATCGCTCCATCGCCTATACCTTCGAATCCACCGCAAAATGAGCCGCGCCGATTTGCTCTACCGCGAGACGTGTGCACGCATCCTGCGCGAGGGCGTCTGGGACACCGATCAGTCCGTTCGCCCGCGCTGGGCGGACGGTTCCCCGGCCCATACGGTCAAGTGCTTCGGTGTGGTGAACCGCTATGACCTGCAGGAGGAATTCCCGCTCATGACGCTGCGCCGCACCTATTGGCGCTCATGCGTGGAGGAACTGCTGTGGATCTGGCAGAAGAAGTCGAACAACGTCCACGACCTCGGCAGCCATATCTGGGACAGCTGGGCCGATGAGAGCGGCTCCATCGGCAAGGCCTACGGCTATCAGCTCGGCATCAAATACCGTTTCCCGGAGGGAGAGTTCGATCAGGTCGACCGCGTGCTGTACGACCTGAAGCACAACCCGGCCAGCCGCCGCATTCTGACAAGCCTCTACAATTTCGCCGATCTGCACGAGATGGCTCTGTATCCCTGCGCCTATTCCATGACGTTCCATGTCAGCGGCAACCGGCTCAACGCCATTCTGAATCAGCGCTCGCAGGACATGCTCACGGCAAACAACTGGAATGTCGTGCAGTATGCCGTGCTCGTGCACATGCTGGCGCAGGTCAGCGGTCTTGTCGCAGGCGAGCTCGTGCATGTGATCGCCGATTGCCATATCTACGACCGCCACATTCCGCTTGTCGAGCAGATGCTGGAGCTGGAGCCGTATCCCGCGCCGGAATTCCGGCTCGATCCTGCGGTCACGGACTTCTATGCCTTCACGCCGGACAGCGTGCAGGTGGAGAACTACCGCTATCATCCGTTTTCGGCCAGAATTCCTGTCGCCATTTAGGAGGAGCCATGGACTGCATCGTCAACGTCACGCAAAACTGGGGCATCGGGAAGGACGGCGATCTGCTTGTCTCCATTTCCGCTGACCTGCGCCGCTTCCGCGCGCTCACGACCGGGAAGACCGTGATCTATGGCCGCAAGACCCTGCTCACCTTCCCCCACGCGCGCCCGCTGCCGAACCGCGAGAACTGGATCCTATCGGCCACGCCCGGCTTTTCCGTGCCGGGCGCAGCGGTGTTTCCGTCGCTTGCGGCCCTGCAGGAAGCCATGCGTACCCGTCCGGCCGATTCGCTGTGCCTCATCGGCGGTGCGAGCGTCTACCGCGCGCTGCTGCCGTGGTGCAGCCGCGTGCTGCTCACGCAGACCTGCGCCGACCTGCCTGCCGACCGGTTTTTCCCCGATCTGGACCGGCTCCCGAACTGGCGCTGCACGGACACCGGCCCCCTGCAGGAGGACGGCGGCCATTGCTTCCGCTATCTGACCTACGAAAACGACGCTCCGCTTCCATTATGAACATAGAATTGCTCCCTTCTGCGCAGACTAAGCGCCGAAGGGAGTGATTTTTATGCCGATTTTACCTTTGACGGAAGAAAATTTCGAGCAGGAGGTCCTGCAGGCCGAGGGGCCGGTGCTCGTAGACCTCTTTGCCGCGTGGTGCGGCCCGTGCCGTGCGCTTGCGCCGGTGCTGGAGACGCTGGCAGAGGCTCGGCCGGAGCTGCGCATCGGAAAGGTCGATGTGGACGCCCAGCCCGAGCTTGCGGCGCGGTTTGACGTGCTGACCGTCCCGACGCTGCTGCTGTTCCGCTCCGGCAGGCTGCTCCGGCGCACGACCGGCGCAAAAACGCTGACGGAGCTGGAGGAATTCCTGCGGAGCGGCGAAGCATGAGATGCTATGACATGGCCGTGGTCGGGGCCGGACCGGCGGGCTGCACGGCGGCTCTCTATGCCGCCCGCGCCGGGCTGGACGTGCTCGTTCTCGAGCGGCTCGGCCCCGGCGGGCAGATGGCGCAGACGCAGCACATTGAGAATTACCCCGGCTTTCCGGACGGCGCAGACGGAGCCGCGCTGGCAGACGGCATGAAAGCGGGTGCGGAGCGCGCGGGAGCCATTTTTCTGCTGGCCGACGTCCGCAGCGCGCAGCTCACCGGCCGCGTAAAGGAGCTGCAGACGGACGGCGGGCCGGTCCTTGCCCGGACCGTTGTGCTCGCCACGGGAGCGGGCCCGCGGAGGCTCGGGCTGCCGCAGGAGGACGAGCTGCCCGGCGTGAGCTACTGCGCCGCCTGCGACGGGGCGTTTTTCCGCGGGAAGGACGTCGCCGTGGTCGGCGGCGGCAATTCCGCCGTCAGCGAAGCCCTGCTGCTGTCGCGGCTGTGCCGCCATGTGACGCTCGTGCACCGCCGCAGCACGTTCCGGGCAGCGCCCGCCGGGCTGGCGGCGCTGGAAAAGCAGGACAATGTGACATTCTGCCGGAACAGCATCGTAACGGAGCTGCTGGGCCGTGAGCGCCTGACCGGCATCCGCCTGCAGAACGGCCGGGAGCTGGAGATCAGCGGCCTGTTTGTCTGCATCGGCCGCACGCCTGTCTCCGCCCTCGGCGGCGAGCAGCTCCGCCGGACGCCGGACGGCTATTACTGCGCGGACGAGACGACACGGACCGGCCTGCCGGGCGTTTTTGCCGCAGGCGACGTGCGGGAAAAGCAGCTGCGCCAGATCGTTACGGCCGTCTCGGACGGCGCAGCGGCGGCGCAGCAGGCGGAGCATTATCTGGGCAAAACGTCCCGCAGGGCGGAAATATAGCGCGGATCCGTGCCGCAGCAGCCGCCGACGAGTGCAGCTCCGGCATCGATCAGCGTGCGCATATGCTGCGCGAATGCCGCCGGGCCCATGGAATAGATGGCCTCGCCCTCCGGCGAGATCTCCGGCATACCCGCATTCGGCTTGACAAGGAGCGGCACCTTCGCGGCCTGCTTCATATTGCGCACAAGACTTTCGAGCTGGTCCGGGCCGGTGGAGCAGTTGATGCCGACGGCGGCCGCGCCGAGTTCCTGCAGCGTCTCCACGGCCTCGACACAGGTCCCGCCGAAATAACCGCTGCCGTCGGCCTGCACCGTCATGCTGCACAGGACCGGCAGGGCGCAGACACTCTGCGCCGCCTCGAGGGCGACGGTCATCTCGTCGATGCCGAGCATGGTCTCCACGACGAGCAGATCAGCCCCGGCCTCGGCCAATGCCGTAATTTGCTCCGTGTAAATTTCAAACAGCTCGTGATATGTCATCGTCCCGGCAGGCTCGAGCGGCACGCCGGTCGTCGTGAGGTCGCCTGCCACGAGCGCGTGGCCATCCGCCGCTTCAAGTGACAGTGCAACGAGCTGCCGGTTCAGAAGCGCAACATCGTTCTCTCGGCCGCAGCGTGCAAGCCCGCGCCGGTTGGCGCAGAACGTCGGCGCATAGATGATCTGTGACCCGGCCGCGATATAGTCCCGCTGCAGAGCCAGCAGAGGCTCCGGATGCTCTGTGACCCAGACCTCCGTGCAGATGCCGCGCGGCATGCCCGCGCGCATCAGGTTCGAGCCGGTCGCGCCGTCGAGCAGCACGGGGCCGCGCGCAAGCAGCGCCTGAAAAGCTTCGTTTGTCATAGGTTCCTCCGTGGTATGGATTTCTTTCTCTATTCTACCCGTTTCGGCGGGAATTTGCAACGAGAAACTTCCGCATGCATTTTCGGTTGCATTCCGGTGGGGTTTCTGCTAGAATAGCGATAGATTCCATTCATTATTGACAAGGAGGACAACATGAAAAAGTCCGTACTGCGCAAATATGCCACGCTGATCGCCACGGTCGGCGTCAATGTCCAGAAGGGTCAGGAGGTCTTCATCGCCGCCGAGCTCGATCAGCCCGAATTCGTAAAAATGGTCGTTGAGGAATGCTACCGCGCCGGTGCAAAGCGCGTTGTGGTGGACTGGGACTATCAGCCGCTGACGAAGCTCCATGTCCGCTGGCGCAGCCAGAAGAACCTCTCCACGCTGGAAAACTGGGAGGAGGCCCGCTGGCAGCACTATGTTGACGAGATCCCCTGCCGCATCTACCTGATCTCCGAGGACCCGGACGGTCTGCGCGGCGTCAATCAGGAAAAGATGGCCAAGGCCGGTCAGGCTAAGTACAAGGTCATCCGTCCGTACCGCGACCAGATCGAGAACAAGTATCAGTGGTGTATCGCAGCCGTCCCCGGTGTTGCGTGGGCCAAGAAGCTCTTCCCGAACCTGTCGAAGGCACAGGCCGTCGAGAAGCTGTGGGAAGCCATTCTGGCCGCCTCCCGCGTAGATGACGATCCCGTTGCCGCATGGAAGGCCCATAACGAAGACCTTGCCCGCCGCTGTGCCTATCTGAACGACCTCGGCATCACGGAGCTGGAGTATCACAGCTCGAACGGCACGAATTTCAAGGTCGGCATGATCGAAGACGCCGAATTCAAGGGCGGCGGCGAGAACTCTCTGCTCGGCCACTTCTTCAACCCGAACATCCCGACGGAGGAGGTCTTCATCTCCCCGAAGCGCGGCGTGGCAGAGGGCATCGTCTATTCCACGAAGCCGCTGTCCTATCAGGGCCAGCTTATCGAGAACTTCTCCATCCGCTTTGAGGGCGGCAAGGCCGTCGAGGTCCATGCCGAAAAGAACGAGGCCCTTCTGCAGAAGCTCATCTCCATGGATGAGGGCGCTTCCTACCTCGGCGAGTGCGCGCTCGTTCCCTATAACTCCCCGATCCAGAATTCCGGCCTGCTGTTCTACAACACGCTGTTCGACGAGAACGCCGCCTGCCATCTGGCGCTCGGCATGGGCTTTGCCGACACGATCAAGAATTTTGAGAACTACACGCTCGACGAGTGCCGTGCCAAGGGCATCAACGATTCCATGGTGCATGAGGACTTCATGATCGGCTCCGCCGACCTGTCCATCGACGCGCACACGCGCGACGGCCGCACCGTGCCGATCTTCCGCGACGGCAACTGGGCATTTTAATGGGGATCTCTGAATATATCAGAGCTTTTCTGAGTCCCGGACATAAAAGCTGCTGCAGCGATTGTGCTGCAGCAGCTTTTTTATTCCGTTAGCAGGGTGAGCTTCCCGGTTCTGCGGGTCGCATTCAGGTCGATAAGGCGCTGGTTCCGGCTGCCGCGCCAGCGCAGCTCCAGAGAGCGCTCCGCCTCGACATACGGTCCGTCCACGAGCACATCGGCAGCCGCCAGCAGCCGCAGGCGCGCCGGGTCTGACTCCTGCACGAGCGCCTCATAGCGCCAGCCCGTGTAGACCCAGACATTACCGCCCAGCGCGTGCACGGCCTCGGCCAGCGCGGCGCATTCCGCCGCCTGCTCCATCGGCTCGCCGCCGGAGAGCGTCAGGCCGTCGAGCAGCGGATTGGCCGCATACCGCGCCAGCAGCGCCGCCGTACTTTCCTCGCGGCCGCCCGCCGGGTCATGTGTCTGTGGATTGTGACAGCCGGGACAATGATGCGGGCAGCCCTGCGTGAATACGGTCAGTCGAAGACCGGGGCCGTCCACAATGGACTCGGAGACCGTTCCGGCAATGCGCATCAGTCCGTCACCCCGTGCTTGACACGGTCGCGCTCCTCGGCGCGCTTGCCGTTGTTGAAGCGGTCGAGCGTGCCCACAAGATAGCCCGTGATGCGGCGGATACGCTCGAAGGGCTGGTCCGGCGTCTCGCGGCGGCCGCAGCGCGGGCAGGTATCGCCGATGATGCCGTTAAAGCCGCAGACCGGGTCACGGTCGACCGGGTGGTTGATGGAGCCGTAGCCGATGCCGCACTGGCCCATAAAGCGCACGACCTTCTCGAATGCAGGCAGATTCTGCAGAGGGTCGCCGTCCATTTCAATGTAGGAGATGTGCCCGCCGTTCGTCAGCGCGTGATAGGGCGCCTCGATGCGGAGCTTGTCAAAGGCCGAGATCGGATAATACACCGGCACATGGAAGCTGTTCGTGTAATACTCGCGGTCCGTTACGCCGGGAATCACGCCGAAGCGCTTGGCATCCATCCGGACGAAGCGGCCGGAGAGGCCCTCCGCCGGGGTGGCAAGGCAGGAGAAGTTCAGGCCGCGGGCCGCCGATTCACGGTCGGCACGGTCGCGGATGCGGCCGATGATCTCAAGTCCGAGTGCCTGCGCCTCGGCGCTTTCGCCGTGGTGCGCGCCGGTCAGCGCCTTCAGGCACTCGGCAAGGCCGATGAAGCCGATGGAGAGCGTGCCGTGCTTGAGCACCTCGCGCACCTCATCGTCCGGGCCGAGCTTTTCGGAGTCCAGCCAGACGCCCTGCCCCATCAGGAAGGGGAAATTGCGCACGCGGCGGCGGCTCTGGATCTCGAGCCGCTCGAGCAGCTGGCCGACGACAAGGTCGAGCATCTCATCGAGGCTGCGGAAAAAGGCCTCGCGGTCGCCGCGTGCCAGAATGGCGAGCCGCGGCAGATTGATGGACGTGAAGGAAAGGTTGCCGCGACGCGCCGTGACCTCGCGGGAGGGATCGTAGGCATTCGCCACCACACGCGTGCGGCAGCCCATATAGGCGATCTCCGTTTCGGGATGGCCCTCTTTGTAATATTGCAGGTTGAACGGGGCATCCTGGAATGAGAAATTCGGGAACAGGCGCTTGGCGCTGCAGCGGCAGGCCAGGCGGAACAGGTCGTAGTTCGGTTCGCCCTCGTTGAGGTTCACGCCGTTTTTTACACGGAAGATCTGAATGGGGAAGATCGGCGTCTCACCGCTGCCAAGCCCGGCCTCCGTGGCGAGCAGCAGGTTTTTCATCACAAGACGGCCCTCCGGCGAGGTATCCATGCCATAGTTGATGGAGGAAAACGGCGTCTGCGAGCCGGAGCGGGACTCCATGGTGTTCAGATTGTGGATAAACGATTCCATGGCCTGATACGTTGCGCGGTCCGTCTCCTCTGCGGCGCGGCGGGCGGCAAATTCCTGCGCGCGGCGGATATCGCCCTCCACGCAGCCGAAGGCAGCCTTGAGCTGCGCCGCCTCGGCATCGTCATAGGCCTTCTGCCCGGCAAGCGCCGGAACAAGTCCCCTTTCGGCCAGTGAAGCCGCAAAGCCCCTGAGCTGGGCATCCGTCGGCGTCACGCCGCACAGCAGCTCCAGCGCACGGCTGAGGTTCTGACGGTAGCAGGCGCGGTACGTCTTGGCAACGCCCTCGGCCATGGCATAGTCAAAATTCACGATGCTCTGGCCGCCGTGCTGGTCGTTCTGGTTCGACTGAATGGCGATGCAGGCCAGCGACGCATACGACGCGATGCTCTGCGGCTCGCGGATATGGCCGAGGCCGGTGGAAAAGCCGCCGTGGAACAGCGAGAGCAGGTCGATCTGGCAGCACGTTGTCGTCAGGGCATAAAAATCAAGATCGTGGATGTGGATATCGCCGCGCTCATGCGCCGTGGCATACTCCGGCTTCATCAGGAAGGACTCGGAGAACTGCTTGGCGGCCTCGGAGCCGTAGCGCAGCATGGTACCCATGGCGGTGTCGCCGTCGATGTTGGCGTTTTCGCGCTTGATGTCCGAATCGGCGGCATCCTTGAACGTGATCTCCTCAAACTTGCGCATGAGGCTGGAATTCACCTGCCGCGCGCGGCTGCGCTCCTCGCGGTAGAGGATGTAGGCCTTGGCCGTGCGGCCGTAGCCCTCCTGCATCAGCACCTGCTCCACAAGGTCCTGCACATGCTCGACCTCCGGCTCGCAGCCCTCGAGCTCGAGCATGGTCTCCACCTTGCGGGCAAGCGCGTCGGAGACGTCCTCCATGCCGGTCTGCCCGACACCGAGGAATGAACGCCAGATCGCGTTCCGGATCTTTTCTGTATGAAATTCTACGAGACGCCCGTCCCGCTTGCGGATCATTTTCTGCGTCATGACTGTCTCCTCTCGCACACAAGATATGGTAGTACCGCGCAGGCACAAAACGCATATATCGTACTGCAAGTTCCGGTGTCTGTCAAGCACGGCCTGGCTGAAATAGTGCACAAAAAAATCGGGGCCGTTTTCGGCAGACCCGCGATTTTCCGTATAATCTGCGCACCGGGTGTGCATACTATCCACAGCATATGACAACAGGAGGGAAATCAAGATGGACATGCTTGCGCTGATTCTGAGCATCATCGGCTCGATCAACTGGGGGCTGGTCGGCATTTTCAAATTCGATCTGGTCGCCTGGATCTTCGGCGGCCAGACGGCCGTCGTCAGCCGCATCATCTACACGATCGTCGGCCTCGCAGGACTGTGGTGCATCTCGCTGCTGTTCCGCCGCCGCCCGCTGCGCGCCGCAGAGGACGATGCATAACCACCAGAAAAACTGCACAAAGGCAGACTGCCGGACCGAGCCGCAATGGCCCGCCGGCAGTCTGTTTTTTTCGTTCTACCAGAGTAGTGCGGCCGCGACCGTCGGGACCACGAGGACGCCCGCCGCGATGAGCATCGTCTGGATGGTGCTGCGCGTTTTGCGCGACAGCAGCAGGATGACCGCCGCACCGCCTGCGCCGAGCAGCACATGCACGAGCGCGCGCAGCCCCAGAACGGTCCGGATGCGCCAGCTCGCTGGCACGCCGCTCAGCATGGGCAGGCTGTTTGCCTGTGCGCCCCACTCCGGCAGTCCGTAGGCCCCGCGGACGGCAAGCAGGCGCGGCAGGAAGGCCGCCGTCACCATCAGGAGCACCAGCACCGCCGTGAGCAGCAGCTTGCGCCGCAGCACGCGCCCGTTCGCCCCGGCCGCCGTCTGCAGAACGGCAACGCCCGTCTCCTGCTCCATGGCAAACACGGCGGACAGCGCGACCGTCAGGAAGAAGAACAGCTTTGCAAGGTCCAGCAGGTCCTTCTGCACACCAAAGTAGCCTAGCAGGACGTTATAGCCCGTCTCATAGACATAGGACTGCCCCGGCTGCAGCTGCTCATACTGCTGCTTTGCCTGCTCAAAGCCGTCCTGCGCCCGCAGGGCCGAGAGAACGTCGCGCGCCATGAACTGCAGCGCATCCTCGTTGCCCTCCGTGATGCGGGCATAGTCCGCAAGCTCGTTCTGCAGCTCCGCAAAGCGTGCCGTCTCCGAGGCAAGATAAGCGTTCTTTTCCGGCGTCGGCTCGCCCGCCAGCTTTTCGGAATAGGCGCGGTAGAACCATTCGTCCGCATTGAAATAGGCCCGGAAATCGCGATAGCTCCCGACCTGCACCAGCACGAACACCGCAAGCACCAGCAGCGCCCCGCCCGTGAGCAGAAGCTTCCGCGCCTCATAGGCCAGCAGCACCGTGTGCCGCAGGCGCGGCAACGGCAGGCCCCGGCGCTGGCGCACCGGCTGGACCGCCTGCGTGCGGCAGAACACCACCGCGCCGCCGAGGCAGCCACCCACCGTCAGCAGCAGGAGCATAGCGGGAAGCAGCGCCGTCTGCCGGAGCGGAAGGCCAAAGAAATTCAGATAAATGCAGCCACGCCAGCTCTCCTCAACCTCGGCCGCACGGCTGAGGCTGAGCAGCCGGGGCCAAAGTGAGCCGCGGCTGCCGAGCAGCAGGGCAAGCCCCGCGCCGCCGCCCGCAAGCAGGAACGCGGCCCACGCGCGGCCTGTCGTGGTGCACAGCAGGAAGAACAGCGCCCCCACGGCCCAGCCCCATAGGAGCTTTTCGCCCAAAAAGCACAAAAGCCAGCCAAACACCGTCAGCGGGACCGGGCAGCTCTGCATGCTGGGGATCGTCTGGATGGGGCGCGCCGGGTCGCCCAGCCCGAGGACGGCGGCAGAAACGGCCAGATTCGCGCCATAGAGCAGCACGACGCCCGCGAACACCGTCGCCAGCATGGCGGCAGCCTTGCGCCAGTAGAGCGCGCCGTGGCCGCGCCGCGTCGGGCGCAGCAGCACCATCAGGCCCGCGCTGCGCTCGCCCGTCAGCAGGACCAGCCCCGAGACCGCCGCAAACAGCAGAAGCAGCAGGTCCGTCAGCCGCCAGTCCAGCAGCACCTCCACGCCGTCCGGGAAGGACGGCTCCAGCCGCACGCCGAGCAGGGCGCTGTAGGCCGCAAGGCCCTTTTCCAGCGTGCGCTCGGCAAAGGGATCGGCGGAGAACAGGCCAAGGCGCAGCTTGGCCTCGGTCTCGGCGCAGAGGCCGCGGAGGTATTCGGGGTAATTTTTCGTCGTCTCGACCTCGTCGCGAACCGTGCTCAGCAGGGCGTAGCGCCGGAGGTCCTCGTCCGGCACCTGCATGATATCGACGTCCTCGCCGTAAATTCCGTTGAGCAGGGCGTCATACTCCTGCTCCAGCGTGTCCAGATGGGCATACTCCGCCCGGACGTCCGCGCGGGTGAAGCCGCCGAGGTCCTTGGTGCAGCGGCGGTAGAACAGCGCCGCATTCACCGCGACAGCCAGCGCGAGCAGGAGCATCACATAGCGGTTGCCCAGAATTTTCCGCAGCTCATAGCTCATAGCCCGTCCTCCGCGCCGAAGTAGTGCAGATACACATCCTCCAGCTCCGGCGCAAGCGGCCTGCAGGCAAAGGGCGGCTGCTTTTCCGCCAGCAGGCGCACGCGGATATGCCCCGCGTCGACGCGGGCGATGCCGCAGACCGTCCCGGCGGCCTGCGCGGCGGGCAGCTCGGACTCGGCAAGCTCCGCCTCCCAGACCTGCCCGGCCAGCTCGTGCGTCAGCTCGGCCGGAGAGGCCTTGCGCAGCAGCCGTCCCTCGGACAGGAGCAGCAGCTCGCTTGCCACATACTCCACGTCCGGCACGACGTGCGTCGAGACGATCACGATCTTCTGCAGGGCGATCTCCGCGATGAGATTGCGCACCGCGATGCGCTGCCGCGGGTCCAGCCCGGCCGTCGGCTCATCGAGGATGAGAATGTCCGGCTCGTCCAGAATGGCCTGCGCCAGCAGCAGGCGCTGCTTCATGCCGCCGGAGAGGCTGCGGATCGTCTTGCCGCGCACGTCGGACAGGCCGACCGCGCCGAGCGCCCAGTCGATGCGCTCCAGCGCCCGCGCGCGCGGCATGCGGCGCAGCGAGGCCATGTACAGCAGGAAGCGCTCCGCCGTAAAGCCCGGATAGAGCGTCTGCTGCTGGGGCATATAGCCCACACGGCCGCGGAAGGCCGCGCCGAGCGAGCGGATCTCCGCGCCGTTGAAGCGGATCTCTCCCGCCGTCTGGCGCAGGTTCCCGGTCAGGATATTCATGAGCGTGCTCTTGCCTGCGCCGTTCGGCCCGAGCAGGCCGTAGATGCCGCCCGTCAGCTCGGCCGAAAAGCCGATCAGCGCCTGTTTTTTCCCGTAATTTTTGCTCAGGGCATCAAATGTCAGTTCCATCATCCATCTCCCCCGCCGTCTCAGCGAAACGCTCCGTCATAATTGCTTCGGTAAAAATCCTCCTTACTGATGTAGCACTCTTCGACATTGCCGGATGGCTCTGTCAGCAAGCCCTTGAAATAACCATCGCACTCATACTCCGTGGAAAATACCATTACATTTCCGCTGCGGGTGTCCAGTTCGGTCACGACCTCATCTGTAATATCGATTGCCCAAACCCGGCAGACATCCTCCGTTCCGCAGATGGCGATCACATGCCCGTCCAGAATCATATAATTGTAGAAATCCCAGTTCTGCTCATAGGTAAAGAGTTTTTTCGCCGCCTGTTTCTCCAGATCATAGACATACAGGCTGCGGTCGACCTGATACACAGCATACTGGCCCCAGCTTCGATGCGGGTCGACTGTCCGGACATAGTTCTCCGACGCATCCACAAGCACAGTCTCCTCGCCCGTTTTGAGATTTCGGACCAGAAAGCGAATGCCAAGAAACTGCCGGTCATACTCGTCCCAAGATGTTCCTTCCGGCTGCTGCGCAAGCCAGTCTTCAAATTCCGGCGCGTCTTCCGCCATCTCCAGCATGCGGAAGGCCGCGATATCCTCCCAGACGCTGTAGAGATCGTAGCCATCGTCGTTTTCAAGGATCGTCGATACCTCTCCCGTCTGCAGGTCGACGGAGACAAGGCTGCTCTCCTGCGCGGCAGTTGTCAGCTGTCCGTCCTCTGTCAGTGCATAGGTCTCTCTGTTCGCGGTAACATATGCCTTCCCAAAGGAAACATATCGCAGCACACACCGGCATGCCTCATCCTCGTTTTCCGGTTTCCAACTGGCGAGAATTTGAAGCGGGCCGCCGGACAGCGGACGCGTGACGAGCGCCGAGGCTGTCTCGTCGTCCGTATAAACCATAGCATAGTAGTTTTCCCGGTATTCCACCAGAGACTGCAGGTCGCCGAAGCAGGCATTACAGGTGGGATCATTATGCCGGCAGCCGCTCTGGTAGCACGGGACATAGGTCGTTCTGGTCACGGGGTCATAGGCCTGAATATAGGGCCGGAAGAACGTATCCCACTGCCAGAACCCGCCGGTCGAAGCGGAGGCGGCCATATTGCCAAACGTTCGAATGTTCTCCTCCGGAACCGGATAAGTCGTAACAGGAATCTTCGAGTCTGTAACGATCGCACCCGAGGTCTCACCGCCCTGCTCCGTAGCCTCGTTCACAGGAGCGGCATAGCAGCCGCTCAGGAGCGCTATCACGGCAGCTGCTGCAAGCAGCAGGCTCAGCATTCTTCGACTGGTCAACATGGCCACCTCCTTCGTTTCTGAAAGGCAGATCAGCGGAAAGCCGCGTCATAATTGCTCCGGTAATAGTCCTCCTTGCTGATATAATACTTGTCAGCGTTATTCGAAGCATGCAGCAGACCGACGAAGTAACCGTTGCACTCATAATGTGCAGAAAATGCCACCACATTTTCGCCGTAGGTGTCCAGCTCAATGACTGATCCATCTGCAATGTCGACCGCCCATGCACGGCAGGTATCCTCCGTTCCGCCAATAACCATCACATGTCCATCCTGAATCATGTAATTATAAAAATCCCAGCCCGGATCATGGGTAAACAGCTTCTTGGATGTCTGCGTCTCCATGTCATAGACGTACACACTCCGGTCAATCTGATACACGACGTACTGTCCCCAGCTCATGTGTGGGTCCGCCGTCCATACGAAATTTTCCGACTCGTCTACGATCGTTTTTTCTTCTCCTGTTTTGAGATTTTTGGAATAAACGCGATATTTGTAATATTGCAGGCCGTACTGATACGACGTTGTGCCCTCCGGCTGCTGCATGATCCATTCTTCAAACTCGGGCGCGCCCTCCACTGTTTTCACCGTCTGGTAAACAGCGATATCCTCCCAAACGCCATACATATATGGAAGGATACCGTCAGTATCGGTCATAAGTTCCACCATTTCCCCCGTTTCCAGATCAAAACTCCACCTGCTGTACTCCTGACCGACACATGCCTGCTGGCCATCCTCCGTCATCGTATAGGTTTCTTTTGCCACTATGAGATAAGCCTTTCCAAAAGAAAGTCCATACAGGCTGCACCGGCATTCCTCGTTTTCATTTTCCGGTTCCCAGCTTGCGAGGATCTGAAGAGGACCTCCGGAGACCGGCCGCGTGACGAACGCCGAAGCGGTATCGTCGTTGTAATAGATCATGGCATAGAAATTGCCCCGATACTCTGCCAGCGAGGAAATTTCTCCGAAATAAGCCGAACAGGATGCATCATTATGTTTACAGCCTGCCTGATAGCAGGGATAATAGGTCGTTCTCGTCACCGGATCGTAGGCTTGAATTGTTTTTGACGTGAAGACTGCCCATGTCCAGAAACCACCGGTTGAGGGAGACGGAACATATATGGAATCCGCCCGTACATTTTCCTCTGGAAGCGCATAAGTCCTGATCTCTACAGGTTCTTCCGCACCGCTGCCGGAACCCGCCTGCACGGTCTGTGATGACGATGGAACTGAGGGACCATCCTTCTGAGCAAAATAGCAACCCGTAAAGGAAGCCAACAGCACTGCCATGCAAACCCAAAATGCCAAAAAGCGTTTTTTCATATGTTCCGCCTCCCATTCAGCATTCAAGATTAACTGAATGTTCCATCATAGTTGCTCCGGTAAAAGTCTTCTTTGCTGATGTAATACTCTTCAACCTTGCCAGTCTGATTGGCAAGTAATCCAACAATGTAGTCATTGCACTCATATTCCGGAGTAATTGCAATTGCATTTCCACCGCGGGTGTCCAGTTCGACCACTGATTCATCAGCAATGTCAATTGCCCAAGCACGGCAAGTGTCGCCCGTTCCGCAGATGGCAATCACATGGCCATCCAGAATCATATAATTATAATTTTTCCAATCTTGATCATAGGTAAAAAGCTCTTTTACGGTCTGTGTTTCCATGTCGTAGACATAGACGCTGCGCCCGACCTGATACACGACGTACTGTCCCCAGCTCTTATGCGGATCTGCTGTCCATACGAAATTCTCCGACATATCCACTATTGTTTTTTCATCGCCTGTTTTAAGATTTCTCGAATAAAGGCGGTAATTATAATACTGTCGACCATACAGATCCCACGGGGTTCCCTCTGGCTGCTGCGCGACCCAGTCTTCAAACGCAGGCGCTCCTTTTACAGTTTCCAGTGTCTGATAGACAACACTGTCTTCCCAGACACCATACATGTATGGAAGGGTGCCGTCGACATCTCGCATAAGTTCCATCATTTTCCCTGTTTTTAGATCAAAACTACAGTCGCTGTACTCCTCACCGACGAGTTCCTGCTGACCGTCCTCCGTCAACGTATAAGTTTCTTTTGACACTGTGAGATAGGCTTTCCCGAAAGAAAGGCCGTAGAAGCCGCACCGATATACTTCATTATCATTCTCAGGCTCCCAACTCGCAAGGATTTGAAGCGGGCCGCCGGAGACCGGCCGCGTGACAAAGGCCGAAGCAGTATCGTCGTTGTAATAGATCATGGCATAGAAATTGCCCCGATACTCTGCCAGCCCGGATATCTCACCAAAATAAGCCGAGCAAAATGCATCGCTATGCTCGCAACCTGTCTGATAACACGGAATATAGGTTGATTTTGTCACCGGGTCGTAGGCCTGAATATAATTCTGTATGAACAATGTCCACATCCAAAAGCCGCCTGTTGTGGGAGACGGAACATATCTGGTACCCGCCTGAACATTTTCCTCCGGAATGTCATAAGTCCTGATCTCTACGGAATTTTCTGCGGCGCTGCCGGAATTTGACTGCATGGTCTGCGAGGATGATAGAGTCGAGGGACCATCCTGAGCAGAATAACAGCCCGTAAAGGAAGCCAGCAGCACTGCCATGCATACCAAAAATGCCAAAAAGCGTCTCTTCATATGTTCCGCCTCCCATTCAACTAGACTATACCAGAGTATATAACAAAACTACTGCTATTTCTGGAACCCAAGCGTAGCAGAGGTTGTAACCCCCGAATAGCCATTAAAGGTCGCATTCCCGCCCATGTAGTTGACTCCGGTTGCCACATCGAATGCACTACTATATTTGTTGATTATGTTGGAAACGATTGCAGTATTATCTATAATCTTGTATTTTTTAACAAATATTCATTGAAGTTTGTCAGCGGAACGCTCCGTCATAATTGCTCCGGTAAAAGTCTTCTTTGCTGATGTAACACTGCTCGAAATCTCCACTCGAATTGCGCTTCAAACCAGCGAAATAACCGTTGCATTCATAATTCGCGCCAAATGCCACTACATTCCCGCCGCGAGTGTCCAGCTCAATGACTGATCCATCTGCAATGTCGACCGCCCATGCACGGCAGGTATCCTCCGTTCCGCCAATAACCATCACATGTCCATCCTGAATCATGTAATTATAAAAATCCCAGCCCGGATCATGGGTAAACAGCTTCTTGGATGTCTGCGTCTCCATGTCATAGACGTACACACTCCGGTCAATCTGATACACGACGTACTGTCCCCAGCTCATGTGTGGGTCCGCCGTCCATACGAAATTTTCCGACTCGTCTACGATCGTTTTTTCTTCTCCTGTTTTGAGATTTTTGGAATAAACGCGATATTTGTAATATTGCAGGCCGTACTGATACGACGTTGTGCCCTCCGGCTGCTGCATGATCCATTCTTCAAACTCGGGCGCGCCCTCCACTGTTTTCACCGTCTGGTAAACAGCGATATCCTCCCAAACGCCATACATATATGGAAGGATACCGTCAGTATCGGTCATAAGTTCCACCATTTCCCCCGTTTCCAGATCAAAACTCCACCTGCTGTACTCCTGACCGACACATGCCTGCTGGCCATCCTCCGTCATCGTATAGGTTTCTTTTGCCACTATGAGATAAGCCTTTCCAAAAGAAAGTCCATACAGGCTGCACCGGCATTCCTCGTTTTCATTTTCCGGTTCCCAGCTTGCGAGGATCTGAAGAGGACCTCCGGAGACCGGCCGCGTGACGAACGCCGAAGCGGTATCGTCGTTGTAATAGATCATGGCATAGAAATTGCCCCGATACTCTGCCAGCGAGGAAATTTCTCCGAAATAAGCCGAACAGGATGCATCATTATGTTTACAGCCTGCCTGATAGCAGGGATAATAGGTCGTTCTCGTCACCGGATCGTAGGCTTGAATTGTTTTTGACGTGAAGACTGCCCATGTCCAGAAACCACCGGTTGAGGGAGACGGAACATATATGGAATCCGCCCGTACATTTTCCTCTGGAAGCACATAAGTCCTGATCTCTACGGATTCCTCTGTTCCGCTGCCGGAACCCAACTGCGCAGTCTGCGCGGACGATGCAGTCGAGGGGCCATCCTTCTTAGCAGAATAGCATCCCGTAAAGGAAGCCAGCAGCACTGCCATGCAAACCATAAAGGCCAAAAAGCGTTTTTTCATATGTTCCGCCTCCCGTCAGGCTAGATTATATCGAAATTATTAACAGGCTTGATATTAACTCAAAAATCCCAGCGTTCCAGAAGTTATAATGTTTTTGTTAAAGGTTGCTTTGCCACCAATGTAGTTGACTCCGGTTGCAACATCGATTGAGGAACTATAGGTAACTGCCGTGGAAAACGTGGTTTTGTTTGATGCTCTCTGTTTGGCAGTATAGCTGATATATCCGCCAGTGCGTGTTTGATACCCGCTTCCTCCCGTCTTAAACTGAACGGTTAGTGTACCGTGCACAACATCTACCAAATCCTCTGTCTCACATTTGCTTCTCGCTCGATATGAAGTGTCAAACTGCAAATAGAAGTATGCCGTATACGGCCGACCGTTAAATTCGAATTGCTTCTGGTCATACCCCGAACCGGGGGTACCATACGGCTCCACGCCTGCATCGGCTGCGAGTGCCGGGATAGAAAGCATGGTCAGCAGGCAGAGAATTGCAAGGAAGATAGCTAAAAGCTTCTTCATAATTTTATCCTCCATAACAACAAAATAGAATAAAAGAAGATTTTACACTGTGATCATTAGGAATATGGGAGTCAACAGCGAATAATTTCTTCTCTGCCGCTCCCGTCTCTATTCGACCATTGGAATCACCTTTGCCTTTCGTACAGAATTCCCACTGCGGAGGACTCCGCAGAATTTTCAGTTCTTGATACATTTTGTAGCCTGAGTATATCACTTCTGAATTTCCAAGGCAAGAGGTTTTAGCGAAGTTTTTCACAAATTTTTGTAGATTTTGTTGGAAACGTTTACGTTATTGTCTTAAATCTTGTATATTTTAACGAATATTCATTGCAGCCTGTCAGCGGAACGCTCCGTCATAATTGCTTCGGTAAAAGTCTTCTTTGCTGATATGACACAGCTCGTAATTTCCGGGCGAATTGCTCAGCAAACCGGCGAAATACCCGTCGCACTCATAATGCGCAGAGAACGGCATCGCGTTCTCGCCGCGGGTATCCAGCTCGATCACGGAGCCGTCCGCAAGGTCGACCGCCCAGGCATTACAGGCGTTCTCCGTTCCGCACAGGACGATCGCATGGCCGTCCAGAAGCAGATAGTTGTAGAATTTCCGTTCCTGCTCGTGGGTGAAGAGCTTTTTGGTCTCCTGCGTCTCCATGTCGTAGACATAAACGCTGCGACCGACCTGATACACGGCATATTTTCCCCAGCTCCTATGCGGGTCCGCCGACCAGACAAAAGGCTCCGACCCGTCCACGATCGTCGTTTCCACCCCGGTTCTCAGGTCCCGCGAAAGGATGCGATAGCGGATATAGAGCCGCTCGTACTCGTCCCACGAGGCCTCCTCCGGCTGCTGCGCGGCCCAGTCCGCAAAGTCCGGCGCCCCCTCCGCCGTTTCCTGCACCTGAAAAACGGCGCAGTCGCCCCAGACGCCGTACAGGTCATAATTTTCGGCATGTTCGAGGATCGTCGCCTCCTCTCCCGTCTGCAGATCAACGGAGACAAGGCGGTTTTCCTGCTCGTCCCGCGTCAGCTGGCCGTCTTCCGGCAGATAGGCGGCTCTGGTCACGGTGAGATAGGCCTTCCCAAAGGAAATACAGCGCAGCGCGCAGCGGTATTCCTCGCCCTCGTTCTCCGGCTCCCAGCTTGCAAGGACCCGGAGCGCCCCGCCGGAGCGCGGCCGCGAGACGAGCGACGCTGCGGACTCGCCGTCCTGCTGGACGAGCGCATAGAGGCTGTCCCGATATTCCGCCAGCGCGCTCAGGTTGCCGAAGCAGGCGCTGCAGGTGCTGTCATTGTGCCGGCAGCCGCTTTGATAACACGGAACATAGGCTGTGCGGGTCACAGGATCGTAGGCCTCAATATAGGGATGGAGCATCATATCCCACTGCCAGAACCCGCCGGTCGACGGCGAATCGGCCATGTTGATGGAGACCAGAAGATTTTCCTCCGGGACCGGGTAAGTCGTGATGGCGGTCTCCGCCGCGGGCGGCTGAGTTGGCTGCGCGCTCTCCGGCGGCGTGCTCCCCTGCCGGACGCTTTCAGCCGCAGGCGCGGCATAGCAGCCGGTCAGAAGCAGAACGCCAGACAGGAGCAGGGCCAGCCGTTTTCCGATCGATGTGTTCATCTGTTTTCCCTCCCTTTTTTGCAGCCTGAGTATACCATTTCCGCCCCGGCAGAACAAGGGAGATACCCGTAAGGATTTCTTAAGATTTGTTTAATTTGAATAAAAATATACAGAATTATTTTTCACATTTATTCACTATTCTCTGCCGAGGGGTACAAAAAAGCGGAAGCCGGGCGGCTTCCGCTTTGGGGGATCATATGGTTCAGTCAACGAGGCGCTCGAGCCAGGTGATGTAGGAATCGGAATTCAGCATGATGGGATAGTCCAGCACGATGCAGTCGTTCACGCCCTGTTCCTTTGCAAAGGCGGCCAGGTCGAGGCTTGGCTTGCCGTCGCGGTTGAATTCGCGCGGATCGATGGCGATGATCTTGCTGTAGTGGCTCGTGAGCCACGGCGTGAAGGCGTTGCCGTAGGACTCCTTGAGGATCATGCACACCGGGCCGTCGACATTTGTCTTGATGACGGTGATGGGATGGTCGCCGCCGAGGAATGTCAGGTATTTGTTCGACGTGTCGTCCACCTTGCAAAGCGTGCCGCCGAAATATTCCATAGAGAACTCCGCATCCGGGTACCACTTCGTGTCCAGATCGACGAACGGGCGCCAGAACTGCACGGTGTCCGGGTTGTCCGCAAGGGCCTGACTCTGGGGATAGGCCTTGATGGCGCTGTAGAGCGAGCCGAGGAAGCCGGTGTATTCGCCGCTTTCAAACTTGCTCAGCGGCTCGGCCTTGAGACCCGCGCTCTCGCAGAAGGCTGTGTAGGCATAATAGGCGCCGAGGGCCGTCCAGTGGTGGTCCGAACGGAAGTAGAGATATTCGTCCTTGTGTGCCTCAAGCTTGCTGTAGGCATCGACCGCGATCGCCGTGCTCTTGAGCTCCTTCAGGCGGTCATAGCACGCCGCGATCATGTCCGTCTGCAGCATGTGCTGGTTCTCCGCCGGGGCGTAGAACGCGGCCGCATTCGGCACGGCGATGGAGAACGTGCGCACGCCGCTGCCGAGCTTCGCTGCAATGTCGTTCACCGCGTCGGCATAGGAGCGGATGGTGTCCTTGTCGCCATAGGGGACCTCCATGGCGCGGTCGCCCACGACGAGCACGGAGCCGAGCTCCTCTGCAGCAGCGTCGGGATCCTGCGTCTGGGTGGGCTGAGTCGGCTCCGTCGGCTCGGTGGAGTCGGTGGCCGTCCCGCTCGTCCCGCTGGGCTGGGTTGAGGCCGAGGGCGTCGTATCGTCCGTCGTCGGCAGGGCTTCGCCGTGGTTGGCCGCGCCGCCGTTCATATTGATGACAAGCTGCGCGCCGTCCTTCGAGCCGCCGCTGAAGTAATAGAAGCCGTTGAGCGAGCGGTTCGCATTCATCAGCTTTTCGCGGTTCGGGAATGTATCGGCAAAATAGTCGCGGTAATCCGAGGCGTAGCTGCCGTCGAGCATGGCGGAGAACGTCAGCTTCGGGCGGGTCTTCAGCTTGCGCCGCTCGGATTCGGAATAGGTCGCATCCTTGTCCAGCAGGGCATACAGGCCGATGCAGAGCATGCCGACCAGCAGCAGGCAGGACAGGATGGTGTAGATTCGTTTCATGCAGAGCACCTCCGGGGGTCAGAATTGCGCATACATGGACGGCGAACTCGTCGAACCGACAAGGGACACCGTGCACAGCCACAGCAGCAGGATGAGGAACAGGAAGACGCTGGCAAGGTAAATGCCCTTTTTCACCGTCACGGCGCCGCGGCGGTCGGAACGCCCCATGCCGAACAGGCCGCTCCAGAGAAAGCCGAACCAGCGCGGAAGCACGGACGAACCGATGAGGCAGGTCAGGAGCAGCGGCAGCGAGTTTTTGAGCTGCAGCGAAACACCTGAGCCAGCAAAGCTCGTTCCGCCGCCGAACATGGCGGTAAATGCCGAGCCGATGCCGGAGAGTGACGTATTCATGAACAGCACCCAGCCGATGAGCACAAAGAACATCGTCACGAGGTTGCGCACGATAAACGGGAGCGTTTCCAGCTTCGGGGCGATCTGCTTTTCGATGGACAGCAGCACGAAGAAATACAGGCCCCACAGCACAAAGTTCCAGCTTGCGCCGTGCCACAGGCCCGTCAGTGCCCAGACAGCCAGCAGATTGAGGATCTGACGAGCCTTGCCGCGGCGGTTGCCGCCGAGCGGGATGTAGACATAATCGCGGAAGAAGCTGCCGAGCGACATATGCCAGCGGCGCCAGAACTCCGTGATGGACGTGGAGATGTACGGCAAGTCAAAGTTCTCGCAGTAGCGGAAGCCGAAGATGCGGCCAAGGCCAATGGCCATATCGGAATAGCCGGAGAAATCGAAATAGATCTGGAACATGAACATCAGCGCAGCGAGCCATGCGCCGACGAACGTGCCGTTTCCGCCGCCGGTGCTCAGCGACGCAACGACCTTGCCCGCATAATCGGCAAGCAGGACCTTCTTGGCAAGGCCAATGATAAAGCGCTGCGCGCCCTCGAAGGCCGCGCGCGGCGTGGTGCGGCGGTCCATGAGCTGCCGGGCAACCTGCTCATAGCGCACAATGGGGCCCTGCATCATCTTCGGGAACATAGAGAGGTAGAGCAGCAGATTGAAGAACGAACGCTCCGCCTTGACCTTACCGCGATAGACATCCGCCACATAGGAGATAACCTGGAAGGCATAGAACGACAGGCCGAGGGGCAGTGCGCTCGTCGGCGACCGGAAGGCAAAGCCAATGGAATTCAGGCCGTTCGTAATGCCGCGCAGCGCGGCAAGCATCACGCCGCCGTCCGCGACGGTGATGCCGAAGATGCCGAGGAAGAAGTCCAGATATTTGAACAGGCCCAGCACCGCCAGATTGACGACGACCGGCAGGAGGAGCGTATTGCGCTTCCCCGGACGGATCCGCCGGGCCATGGCGAAGTTCGCATAGGAAAGGCCGACGAGCAGCAGCACATAGACCGGCTGCCCCATGGCATAGAACAGCAGGCTGGCCGCCAGCAGGACGATATTCTTCAGCCGCAGGCCGGGCACCAGAAAATAAACCAGCAGCGTCAGCGGCAGGAACAGATAGAGAAAATACAGGCTTGAAAATTCCATAGGCAGTCCACCTCTTTCGACAGTTTTTTCTCTCTCATTCTATCAGAATTCCGGCGGATTGCAAGCACTAATTTACATAATTACGTTTTTCCCGCAGGACGCCTGCTCCCTTCGACGACCTGTCTCCAGAGCAGCAGCAGGGCCGTGAGATTCGGCAGGGCCATGCACGCATTGAGGATATCTGCCAGTTCCCACGCCGCCTTCACGGACAAAAGCGGCGCGGCGCACAGCGCGGCAAGATAGCACCATCGGTACAGGCGCTGCGCCCGCTGCGAGCCGCCCGTCAGATAGCGCAGGCACTGCTCGCCATAAAAATTCCAACCGATGATCGTGGAGAATGCAAAGAAGACCAGGCAGGCCAGCAGCAGGAACGACGACAGCCCCGCAGGCCATGGCAGCGCCGTGCGCCACGCCTGCTCCGTGATGCGGAAACCTGCAAGCCCCGGCACACACCACGCGCCCGTCACGACCAAGCACAGGCCGGTCAAGGAGCAGATGACGATGGTGTCGAGGAACGTTCCCGTCATGGTCACAAGACCCTGCCGGACCGGGTCCTCGTTGCTGGAGCAGGCCGCCGCGATCGGCGTGGAGCCGAGGCCAGCCTCATTCGTAAAGACGCCGCGGCCGATCCCCATCCGCAGGATGCGCCGCATCGTCAGCCCGCCCGCTGCGCCGGCGGCAGCGCGCGGAGAAAATGCTGAGACCGCGATCAGGCGCAGCGCCGCCGGGATCTGCGCCCGGCAGCGCACAAGGATGAGCACGGAGCAGAGGATATACACGGCGGACATCAGCGGAACGACGAGCGAGCACACGCGCGAGATGCGATCCGCTCCGCCGAGCAGCACCATGGCGGAGAACAGGACCGTCAGACCGCCCGCGATGACAGCCGCCCAGGTCACGGCGTTCCCGCCGGCCGTCATGGCGACGCTGCGCTTCAGCGGGTCGAAAAAGCCCTCGACCGCCGTCGTGATGCTGTTGACCTGCGCCACTGTGCCCACGCCGAGCAGGCCGACCGCCGCCCCGACGACCGCGAACGTCACGGCGAGCCAGCGCCAGCCCAGCCCCTGCTCGATGTAGCAGAATGGCCCCCCGAGCCACTTCCCGCCCTGCCGCCTGCGGTAGCGCACCGCAAGATAGCCCTCGGCATACTGCGTAGCCATGCCGAACAGCGCCGCGACCATCATCCACAGCAGCGCGCCCGGCCCGCCCGCGGCCAGCGCCGTGGCCACGCCGACGATATTGCCCGTGCCGATTGTGGCGGCAAGGGCCGTGCACAGCGCGGCATAGGGCGAGATGCCGTCCGCGCTCTCCCCGCCGCGGAAGATCGCGCGCATTGCCTGCCCGAGCCGCCGCAGCGGCAGGCCGCGCAGGCGAAGCATGTACCAGATGCCTGTCCCCAAAAACAGAGCCATCATCGGCCAGCCCCACACGGCCTCGCCCACGCGCGCCAGAAGCGAATCCTGCATAATTTCTCCCCCGATTCTGAACAATCCGTGAATTTTGGCCGCGCAGTTTGCCTTTTCCCCGGGCGGCCGGTATAATAATATGATGTATTCTATGGGAAGGGTATCATAATTTATGCTGGAACTCCAAGCGATCACAAAGGATTACCGCAGCGGCACAGAGTGCGTACACGCGCTCCGCGGCGTGAGTCTGCGCTTTCGCGACAATGAATTTGTCTCCATTCTCGGTCCGTCCGGCTGCGGCAAGACGACGCTTCTGAACATCATCGGCGGTCTGGACCGCTACACGGCGGGCGACCTGCTCATCAACGGCGTCTCCACAAAGCAGTACCGCGACCGGGACTGGGACGCCTACCGCAACCACACCATCGGCTTTGTCTTTCAGAGCTACAATCTCATCCCGCACCAGAGCGTGCTGGCAAACGTCGAGCTGGCCCTGACGCTCTCCGGCGTTTCCCGCAAGGAGCGCCGTGCCCGCGCCATTGCCGTGCTGGAGAAGGTCGGTCTCGGCGATCAGCTGCACAAGCGGCCAAACCAGATGTCCGGCGGCCAGATGCAGCGCGTCGCCATCGCCCGCGCCCTCATCAACGACCCGGACATTCTGCTGGCGGACGAGCCGACCGGCGCGCTGGACTCCGAGACGAGCGTGCAGGTCATGGAAATTCTCAAGGAGGTCGCGCGCGACCGCCTCGTCATCATGGTCACACACAATCCGGAGCTGGCCGAGCGCTATTCCACCCGCATCATCCGCCTGCTGGACGGCAGCGTCGTGGATGACACGCAGCCCTGCACGGCAGACGAACCGCAGGCCCCGCGCCCGGCCCGCACGGGCAGGACGTCCATGTCGTTCCTGACGGCGCTGTCGCTGAGCCTTCACAACCTGATGACGAAGAAGGCACGCACGATCCTCATCGCCTTTGCAGGCTCCATCGGCATCATCGGCATCGCGCTCATTCTGTCGCTCTCGAGCGGCGTGCAGTCGCTCATCGACCGCATGGAGCGCGAGACGCTCTCGTCCTATCCCCTGACGATCCAGAAAAACACCGTGGACTTTTCGTCCATGATGAACATGCAGACAGATGTCGAGCAGAGCATCGACGGGCAGGACCCCGATCGGCTTTATTCCGTCAGCGTCATGGGGAGCATGATGGACTCCATGATCCAGGGCTCCAAGACGAACAACCTGGCCGACTTCAAGGTCTGGCTCGACTCCGGCGAGAGCGGCATGGAGGAGCTGACGACGGACATCACCTATACCTACTCCACGCCCCTGACGATCTACCGCACGGACAACGGCCTGCAGAAGGTCAACCCCAGCACGCTGTTCTCCGACCTCGGCGTCATGCCCGCCGATACCTCCGGCACACTGCTTGGCCAGAGCATGCAGATAGACGTCTGGACGCAGCTCACGGGCAACGAAGACCTGCTGAAGGCGCAGTATGACGTCGTCGCGGGCCGCCTGCCGGAGCAGTACAACGAGGTCGTGCTCCTTGTGAACGAGGACAACCGCATCACGGACTACACGCTCTATACGCTCGGCCTGCTCGATGCGCAGGCCCTGCAGGACGCCGTGGAGGCCGCGGCCCGCGGTGAGGACGTCAGCATCGACACCGAGGTGCACAGCTATTCCTATGACGACATTCTGTCGCTGCGCTTCCGTCTGCTGACAAACACGGACTGCTTCGTCCGGCAGGACGGACAGTGGGTGGATAAGTCGGACGACGAAGCCTATCTTCTGAACGTGCTGAACAGCTCGGACGAAATCGCCGTTGTCGGCATTCTCCGCCCTGCCGAGGGCGCAACGACCGGCAGCGGCCAGAGCGGCGTGATCGGCTACCGCGCCGACCTGATGACACATCTGCTGGACAAGGTCACCAGCGCGGAGATTGTCCGCGAGCAGCAGGCGGACCCCACAGTGGACGTTTTCACCGGTCTGCCCTTTGAGCAGGAGGAGCTGAAGGACGCCTACACCATGGAGGAGCTGCAGGCCTATGCCGCGCAGCTGCCCGCAGAGGCACAGCAGGAGCTCATGGGCTATGTCAGCTCCATGCAGGCAGCCGGGATGGACGACGGCACGATCGCCACGCAGCTCATGCGCGCCGCGCTCTCGCAGTCCGACGGCGCGACCTACACCGGCAACCTCAAGCGCCTCGGCGTCTCCGACCCGGACGATCCAGAGGCCATCAACCTCTTCCCGAAGGATTTCGAGGCAAAGGACCGGATTGCCGACCGCATCGCGGAATACAACAAATCTCTGCCCGAGGACGCGCAGCTGGCCTACACGGACTATATCGGCCTGATGATCTCGTCCATCACGACGATCATCAACGCCATCAGCTACATTCTCATCGCCTTTGTCGCCGTTTCGCTCGTCGTCTCGTCGATCATGATCGGCATCATCACCTATATCTCCGTGCTGGAGCGGACGCGCGAGATCGGCGTTCTGCGCTCCATCGGCGCTTCCCGCCGCGACATCTCCCGCGTCTTCAACGCCGAGACGTTGACCATCGGCTTTGCAGCGGGCTCCATCGGCATCGGCATCACACTGCTGCTCATTCTGCCGCTCAATGCGATCATCCACCATCTGAGCGGTCTGAGCGGCGTGGCCGCCCTCCCGGCCGGGGCCGCTGTTATCCTCGTGGCGATCAGTATGCTGCTGACATTCCTCGCGGGCCTCATCCCGTCGCGCATTGCCGCGAAAAAGGACCCCGTCATCGCCCTGCGGAGCGAATAATCAATATACGAAAGGCAGGCTGCGCGGCATAAAAACCACGCAGCCTGCTTTATTTTCACTTTTGGGCATATTTTGAGACACGGCTGGATTTACCGCGTGATCAGTGCAGCATACCAGTGATCCGCCAGACGGCAGACAGCTTCGCCGTAACCGATTTTCCCCTCGTCTGCATCGTCCGCCCGCCAGTACACAATGGTCGGGTCCCATGAATACTCACTTTCATCTTTGAGATGGAATCGAACTGCCTCCTGCGAGAAGGAGATGGATTCAATATCAACGTTTTCCATCAACGCAAGCGCCGCTTCAGCGATATGCCGCAGCTCCGTATCCGACATTTCGCGCTGCAAATGGATGTGAAGCCCGTCAGCTTCCATAAGCTTGCAGCCGGAATCGCCGCACTCCGTTTCCTGCCCTTCCGCATCTGGCTTGTGGATATAGCCGCTGTTTTCACCAACTGCCGAGACCGCAACATTTTCAAAAGTGCTCTTGTGCCTTTGGAATGCCCTGCCGATCTCCTCATTACTATGATAGGTCGTCTCGGAACAGGCGGTGCACAGTTGGAGGAGTATCAACAGCAGGGCAAGAACGAGCTTCTTCATAAAATTTTTTCCTTTCGCAACGCAGTCACTGTGCTGCACAGGAGCCGCTTTCTTTCATCCAGCTCCCGCTGTGAAAGCGTGGGCAGTTCCTCCACGATGCCATCCGGGTATCCGATCAGATGGATATCCGCCGTCCAGCTCAGGAAAACCCGCCACATTTCTTCGCACAGTCCCGGCGTGGAGCGTGTGTGCAGCTCCAGCCCATTGTCAAAAATCACATGCAGCAGATACGCCTCGTCATAGGAAAGCCTTTCCAGCCGGAATGCGTCTCCGGATGCCAGCAGAGCCGCCGTTTTTTGATCGAACTCGCACACGCCATACGGCATATCATCGTTGATCTCAGCCGAGGATGTATACGCCACGCCGTTCAGCAGGATCGACACGCCCGTATCGATATGGATCTGATACTCCGGCTCATCCTCCGCACGCGAGAGCAGCGTGATTGAGATCATCGCACCCGCTCTGCCGAGGAAACCCCAGTGTGCGCCCTATGCCGTTTTGCAGCAGCTCCACTCCGGTCATTTCAGGGCTCCGTCCTCCGCAAAGCAGTCATAGTCCAGCCTGCCATAACGCGCCTGCACATACGGCAGGATCTTGTCGGCATTGCGCACATCGGTCAGGCGGATGACAAACCGGTCTCCCCTGATCCAGCCGGGCACAAACTGCGGATAGAACAGCTTTGACCCGGCGAAGGCATCCTCGCGCAGGACCTTTGCGCCCTTCCGCGTAATGACGAGCACCTGCTCCTTTCCCTGCGTGCGCTGCGGATGCCTGCTACGCATCACATCGCCGATCTCGTCCCACTGCGTCGTGCGGTAGCGAATGCCGAGGAACTTGTGCTCGATGCCCTGATCTGTCAGGACATAGTACTTCCCGAGCGCCCAGACGTTCAGCAGCGCCATGCATTCGCACAGCGCGAACACGATGTAGGCCGGCACCGGATAGACGAAAAGGCCCTTCCCCGGGAAAAGCACCAGAGCGCCAGTGAACACGGCAAGCGTCACGACCGCCGGGATCATGTCCGAAAACTTCGATACGCGCATCATTTGCCTCCTTTTGTCCATTTGATTCTGTGTTTCATTATAAGGGAGGCACGGGATGATTGTCAAGATGTTCTCCGCGCTCCCCGGGGCAGTCGGCGCTTTTCCGGAAGCTGCCGCGGCTTCCCGCCGCAGCGGCAAAATTGCAAAACAATTGCAAAATTTGATTTTGCAATTTTGAGGCGGCCTGTCGAAAAAAGCCTGAAGGGCCTTCTCGGCAAGCTGCTATATCGTCCATCCTGCGTCGCTTTCTGTAATATAATTTATGGAATAGCCATCCCAGCCATGGATGCAATGGATCAGAGTCGCATTTGCCGCAAGCGCAGCCCGGCAAAGGTCCGACGGACGCATAGAATCAAAGAGATCATGTTCGGAGATTTTCATGATCAGCGAAGCAAGGTCCAGCCTGCCCGCAAAGAATGCAACGGAACCCGCATACTGTGGGAACATCCGGAAGGCTGCCTGCTCCGCGTGCTGCGGGAGCGAAAACAGGCCGATTCGTTTTTCCCTACTGTGTGCGTTAAATTCATAAACACACGCTGCATCAAGCCAGCCATATAAGCGCCTCACAACAGAAGCGAGGGGGAGCCGCTTCTGCAATGCAGACACACTGACAGAGAGCAGACAATATACTGGTGCAATTTGCGGAAGAACATCAACTTTAACTGGTTCTCCTGTTCTGAAGAGAAAAGTCTGACAATCGGCAGATCGATCTTCGACCCCATAGTACACGAGGACGGAGGCGTTATTGCGCTCCATTTCCATTTTCATGATTAATCCTTAGGAGTTTTTCGCGCTCATAGCGATACGCTTTCTTCAGCTTCAATTGCTATTGGCATGTTCTCCACAGGTAGCTACGTCAATCCGTTGGCAATACAGGCGGAAGCAAATGTGATTTGTTAAAAGAACGCTTAACACCACCACACCATCCTCGAGCCTTCTTTCATCCCACTGTGAGGAATATGGGTATGCTTTACATAGGGATTGCAGGAAGGTATCCTGAGAGCGGATCACGTCGGACCAAGGCATATTCCGGCATTCCGCCTGGAGAATGATTTGATCGTCCCAGATACATAAATCTGTCATACCTATGAAGCCTTTGCATTGCACAATGACCTTGCAGTTTGTGTTGCAATTCCAGATAATCAACTCCGCAACATCGCAGCGAATGCTGACTTGCTCCAGGGAACTGCCCGGCCAGAAAAAGTCTGAAAATTTCATAATTGACCTCGCCATCACTAACAACAAGACACGTGCCTTAATAATACTGCTCCACGGTGCGTTCTTCACCGGTGTCTACATCCCGGAAGCGCAGCTCTACCAGTTCTCCGTCCCGGCGCTGACCAAGATACTCCATGGGAGAATTCTTGCCCATAGGCCAATCGGCCTCCTGCGCCCAGCGAGGAAATTTCCGATCCTTGATGTGAAAAGCTTTCCAGAGAGCTTCTTTACCGGCTGCCGCACGGTCGGCCTTTTTCATCGTCCTGGGGAATTTGTTCAAAATCTCTGCCACATAGGACATTACTTCTGCACCACCAATAGACCTTCCAAGTGCCTTGAAGTAATAATCGTCATCATCCTTGTAGCGCTTTGTCCTTTTAGCATCGGGGTATTTCGTCAAAATCGCCGTCAGAATCAAGTCATAAATGCCACACTGTCGGCGAACGATTGTTGTATATGCGTCCTTGGGCGGATAGGGGCTTTTCTCCAGCATCTTTAACATATGTCCATCGTAAACCGAAGCTATTGCACGGTATAATGTGCGGAGCCAGTGATCCTTAGCAATAACCGGCGGCGGCTCATGGCTGAAATCAGCAATACTGTCCAGCCACTCTCCGATTTTGGGGTCCGCACAGTAGGCGTCCCAAAATTCATCGAAGGGGATATCTCCGGCGATAAAGTCAAATACGATCTGCATAGTACCTCCTAATAATCCGCTTATTTGCTGGTTATTGCTGGGACTTTCCTCTATGATGTCCGCAATCCATTGGGGCAAAAAGTAAACCATCAGCATCGTCGCCACAGCTCGACTCCGTGGTCATCCTGCACAGAGCAAAGCCGTTTTGGCAGCTCTGCGTCCCGAAGATTGAAATGGCGACGGTTTTTGCAGGTCACATAAGGGACGTTCATACATAGACGCAGGTCTCCGTCTGCAACATCCATGCCCAAATTCAAAACCTTCAGATTTGGCATATTGCAAAGAAAAGATAAGTTTGGCAAGGCGTTATTTCCTTGTAACTCCAGATATTCCAGCGCCGATAAAGCGGACAGAGCAGAAAAATCCGTGATATGAGAGCAGTGGTCAAGGCACAGCTGGAATAAGGTACTCTTTACGTTTACCAGGGCGGAGATATCCGTCAGATTTCGCTGATAACACAAGGAAAGCGACTTCAAGGATTTTGCCTTGTGCAAGCCATTTAGCGAGTGAATTTTGCCCTGCGTCAGCGATAGCCAGTCTAAGCTTTCTCCCCCGATAACATCTGCAAGGTCATTTCCTTGATATGCGCAGAGATTAAGGGATTGTAAGTCCTGCGCATTGGCGAAACCATACTCGTACTTCGTATGTGATACATACAGGCACCGCAGACCTGGGACCTTCCCGTAGTCTATTTCGCCGTGCAGTTTTCCTGCTATACCATAGGCCGTTTGACAGCGAAGCCATTTAACGCATGGCATATGATACAACGGCGAAAAATCGAATCCGTCTGCCGCAGAGTCTGATGGAATGACCCGCAAGAACTGAAGCGACGGGCATTGAGGCAGCCAACCGATCTCGTCCGAAATGACGATTGCCTTTTCAAGCCCCTCTGACTGTATTAGTGCCAGATGTTCCGCAAAACTTCTGGAAGAATGCGGGAGCTGCGGCGTTATACAGTCTGCGCTTTGCGGAACATGAACGACAATCGCGTCATGCACATTGGCCGGATCAGTCAGCGCCGTAAAGATGAAGCCATTCCGATTTGTATATCCCTGCCGCAATTCGGCATAGGTTGCCTTTGTAAAAAGCATGATTTACCTCACAATTAAATTACTCCAGACGCCGCCAGAGCGCGATGTTTTCATTTCCGCGGCAGAAGATAGACTTGGGTAAATCGTCGTCCCTTAAATTGTAATGCTTTCTGTTCCGTTCGGAATACGCCCATAGCAAATTCCTGCACGGGGACAGATCACCGTCCAGAACATTCATGCTGAAGATCAAGGTTTTTAGATTTGGCATGTTCCTGATAAATGCAAGGCTTGGCAGAGCGTTTTGCCCAGACAGTTCCAGAAGCTCCAATTCATTTAGTTCGCCTAAAACCGAGAAATCCTGAATCTGGGAGCAATTTTCAATGCGTAATGCATGCAGGCTGTCCTTTACACAGCGAAGGGCATTGATGTCCTGCAGCCGCCGATTATTGATGAGGTATAAACACTGAAGCCTCTGAAAATTTTCAAGCCCAGCCAGACTTTCCGTGCTCGAAAAAGAAATATAGGCGGTATCCAACGAGATCAACTTCTTAAATATATCCAGGTTTTGCGCTCGGACACCTCGGACCCGCGGCGTTTTTAAGTGGACGGAATTTTCTATTCCGTTCACAAGCTGATACGCACCGCAAAATTGCTCCAGCGTTTCTATCGCACTGAGGTCAAGTTGCACCTTGGCCCGGTAACCCGGTCTTTCATTTACCCGGATATCAATGCTCCTCAAATTAGGAAGCGCCTGCATACAGCGCAGGTCATATAAAATAGTGCTGGACTTTTGTGCGGCATGCGCATCAAAGGGGAGCCGCAAGTCTATTGCAATGTGCTCAAGGCACTTGCAGGCACGCAAAAAGGAATAGTCGCTGAACCCCTGTACAAACGCCTTTTTAATCTGCTTGTTGTTGCAGTATTCAATAAGCTGCTGGACATGAAGATTCTCAATCAAGAGTGCATCGGGTACGTTATATGGAAACGTTACGGGAACAAATTGCAAACCATCGATATACTTAGAGTTATATGAAGAAAAGAGCATAGGCACCTCTACGATACAGGACTACATAAAGCGGACACTTTACGTAGCCCCGTGTATTAAACGAATTCACTCAGAACAGATATTCTAATGCTTTAATATGATGCCGCCTTCCTGGACTCCATATTTTGTTGTAGGTACTTGCGTTGTCTATACCACGGCTAATCATTCTATAGTATTCATCAAGGAAAGCGGCTTTAGTGTTTGGAGAAGATTTCCAAGCAATTGATGTCACTTCATCCCCATATTTTTTTGCTAAACGCTCTGCGGAGTTAATAGCTCTTTTAAAGCCGCCCTTTCCAACGTAGTTTTTACCACTTTCATATAGAATCTCATACGAACCGGTGGCTTTTCGTATATCGCTTGTCTTATCAGCAGCTTTGTATACAGCTTTGGCTGCATCTACAACATCATCGACCTGATCTACGGCTTTTGCTGCCTTATGAACATCAGCAATCGTGTCAGCGGTGTTTGCGACGACAGCAACTGTTTTGACTGTTTCCCCGACGCCTGTTACAAACGGGATCAGATCAACGACATCCCCGGCAAGTCCAATCCAAGCCATGGGATCAGACGGATTAGCTGCAACCTCAACAATACTGAAGCCCAGAGAAACGATATCAAAAACCGTATCCCAGAACTCGCCATCGGCATCGGTGCGGTTTACGGGGTCATTTCCGCAGTAGGCAAAGGTGTTGTAGCCAAGGTAGCTTTGCCCGGTAGAGGCGTAGCTGTCCGCATTGATGAAGCGGCAGATCTCCGGGTCGTAATACCGGGACTGGAGGTAATAGAATCCTGTCTCGGAATCGTGGTAATAGCTGCGATACTGCAAGGGATTGACCGCAGCCATTTCGCCGGTTGCGGCTCAGGCTTCATCCGGGATCATCATAGCATAGTCCATCGAGCAAGTCAAATACATTGGACGCTCCAAGCTTACAAAACTGTCCATGTACAGCAAAAATCCCGCCGATCGTGATCGATCAGCAGGATTTTTTGGTCGGAGTGTCGGGATTCGAACCCGAGGCCTCTTGGTCCCGAACCAAGCGCGATACCAAACTTCGCCACACCCCGAAAGCATGAATATTATACGCACATTTTCCCCATTTGTCAAGACCCAAAGTATAATTTCCGGGAAACTTCATATAATTTTCTGGGAAGGGGGCGTGGCCATGCTGCGGCGTATGCGAAGAAACGTTCGGATCTGCCTGCTTCTGGTCTGCGCCGCGCTGGCGCTCAAGCTGTTCCTGCCGGAAGCCGGGCGGCGCATCGGGGCATGGATCTCCGGCGAGCCGGGCAATGAGATCAGCCGCGCCGTTTCCGGCCTGCTCGGCACGCTGTCGGGCGGCGGCAGCCTCGGAGAGGCCGTGGAGGTGTTCTGTGAAAATCTCGAAGCTTCCGCTCCGGATTGAGCCGGGGCTCGTCGCGCTGCTGTGCGCGTGGTTCTATTTCGACCCCGCCGGGACCTTCCTCCCCTTCGTCTGCGCGGCCGCGCTGCATGAAGCCGGGCATCTGGCCATGCTGCTCTGGCTGCGGCAGCCGGTACATAGTCTCTGCCTCGGCCTGCAGGGCGCGGTGCTGCGGACGGGGCCGCTGCGCTACCGGGACGAGCTGCTCGCCGCCGCGGCCGGACCGGCGATGAATCTGGCCCTGCTGCTGGCCTTCTCGCGCACGCTGCCGCGCTTTGCGCTGGTCAATTTCTGCCTGCTGGCCTATAACCTGCTCCCCTTCTACCCGCTCGACGGCGGACGGCTGCTGCGCGCCGTGCTGCGGACGCTGCTGCCGCTGCGTGCAGCGGTCTGGGCCGAGCGCGGCGTCTGCCTCCTCTGCGGCGCGCTCCTGCTGGCATGCGCCGGATATCTGACGCTCTGCTGGCACGCCGGGCCGTGGCCTCTGCTGGTGTGCCTGCTGCTTGGGCTGCGCTGCTGCCGGAACGAGGAAATTTGACAGATTTATCTTGACAAATAGCGCACGGCATGGTAGAATAATCGAGCTTAATGATTCGGAGAGATGTCCGAGCGGTTTAAGGAGCCGGTCTTGAAAACCGGTGACGCAGCAATGCGCCGTGGGTTCGAATCCCACTCTCTCCGCCAAATTCTTCTCTCTGCATTCGACCTGGAGTGATACCCAAGAGGCCGAAGGGGCTCCCCTGCTAAGGGAGTAGGCGTGTAAAAAGCGCGCGAGAGTTCAAATCTCTCTCACTCCGCCAAGAAAAAAGCACTTGCTGCTGCAAGTGCTTTTTTCAACGAGATCCACCCTTTCAGGCGGGTGAAATAACGCTTTGTGGTGTGTTATACGCATGCGGCCGTGGGTGGATTTCATATCACTTTCTGCGAAGCGGAAAAAATCACAAACGCGCCAGCGTTTCTTTCACATTTTGCGTCAGCAAAGTATTTCACCTCTCCTTATCGATCCTGCCAAATCGCCCGGTAGGATTTTTTCATTTTATCCATTCTTCAATATAGGGAGGCGCGATCCATGGAGATCAGGCAGCTTGACCCGGCGGTCTATGCCGGGCGGAAATTCACGGCCCGCTACCGGACAAAAGGCTATTATGACATCTGCGCCGCAGAGGACGGCTTCCGGCTCCGCTACGTCCCGCTCGGAGCGCCGATGGTGAAGTCCTTTGACGACGAATTCTTCGGCGAATGGCTCGAGGAGCCGGTGGCATTCGGCGCCTTCGAGGGCGAACGGCTGCTCGGCTATGTGGAAGGTGCGCCGGAAGGCTGGAACAACCGGTACCGCATCAGCAACATCTGCATTTTTGAGGAGAACGCACGCGGCAAGGGACTCGGCACGCTCCTGATGCAGACCATCCAGAGAGCAGCAGAGGCCGCAGGCGCACGGATGATCGTTCTGGAGACGCAGACCTGCAACGAAAACGCGATCGCGTTTTACAAGCGGAACGGCTTCTCGATCATCGGGTTCGACCTGTATTCCTACTCCAACGACGACCCGGAGCGCCATGAGGTCCGCATCGAAATGGGAAAGAAGCTGAAATAGGAGCCGAAAGATGAACGAAGCGGAAATTCTTGACTATCTGACCACGCAGGGCATCGACTATGAATATCAGCGTCATCCCGCCGTGCTGACCATGGACGAAGCCGAACGGCTTGCCCTCCCCCACCCGGAATGCGAGGCACGGAATCTGTTTGTGCGCGAGAGCCGGACGCACCGGTATTTCCTGCTGGCGGCGCATGCGCGCGTGGACCTGAAAGCATTCTCGCGCCAGCAGGGGCTGCGCTCCCTGTCCTTTGCCTCGGCGGACGAGCTGCGCGAGATCCTGTGGCTGGAGACGGGAGCCGTCACGCCGCTGGCCCTGCTGAACGCGCCCGATGTCACGCTCTATCTGGACGAGGCTCTGCTGGGCAGCCGCATCGCGGTCCACCCGAACACCAACACCGCCACGGTGTGGCTGCAGACGGCCGATCTTGTCAGCCTGCTTCGCACACAATGCGTGCCTGTGGTGGCCGTCCCCTTCCCCTGTCTGGCCTGATACATCCCCTATACTTAGGGAACCTCTGAATAAATCGGCTGCGGCGCTCAGCGGGTCTTTCGCCCCAACT
>ENA-UOIY01000162-UOIY01000162.1-human-gut-metagenome-genome-assembly--contig:-P114-NODE-162-length-111654-cov-31.442459_pt1 | contig 111654 bp, 104 predicted proteins | sample MGYA00242335_ERZ723882 | MGnify/ENA metagenome assembly ERZ723882 | reverse complement strand
TTCAAAAAAATCGCGTTTTCTTCGTCTCTTGCACTATATAGTTTTCAAGGTGCGCGCCCCGGTTTTGCTCGGAACGTGTTATAGTTTAGCAAAAAAAGCCGCCCGACACAATTTTTAATTCCGCTATTTTAAGCTTTATTTCGTTATATTTAAGTTTAAAATCCAACATTTTGCTGTTTATCAATCTAAATTAAAAAATTGCTCCGTTTTTCTTCTGAATTCATATCAATTCATTTAATATATGATTTTGCGCCACATTTTATCTGATATTCATGTATCATAAAAGGGACGCGATGGCTCGCGTCCCACAGAATGTCAAAAAACCCCATTGCCGCTTAATCGCAATGGGGTTCTTTGACAGACTGAAACCCCCGGTACGGGGGCTGTTTTAAGATGATGAACCCTTCCAGCGGTAAGCCCGACGAAAACCTAGTTTCTCGGCTTCTGCAACGGTCGAAACATATATATCGCCATCATCTCTCGACATTTGTGTGCGATCATACTGTTGGTCGAATGGAAGATGATATATCTTTTCTGTTTTTCCAACATGACATTTTATCATAGGGTAGGAAGATGGCATAGGATATTCTTCGCGGGACATTATCTCCAAATATTCTGCACACTGACGAGCGAGTGGAGATAGTTTTGCCGTGGTGACTAATATGCCAGTGGCCTTATTACTCGGATGCTCAATGTTCCAGTGAACAACGCTTCCGTAAAGCTGAAACACATGCTTTTCATGGATTGTTTTATCAATCGTCCACCGCTTACATTGGATTATATATGTTCTATCATTTTTTGTAGCGATAAGATCACGCCCCATGTCTTCAAGCCCAAACAAAGCGCCAACATACTTTACCGTATAACCATCTTGCTCGAATATGTATCCTATATATCTCTCATATTCAATACCTGCTTCCCAGTTGCTTTTTTTACGAACCATATATCTGTCGAGAGCACGTTGATATCGTTCTGAGGTGGGAAGCTCGCGGTATTCCTCTGGTGATAAATAATTATGAATAGCCTCATACTCGCTGTCGCTCTCTGTAGAACGAGTATATTCGTATGCTTCTTTGGGGTCGATTTCCTTAAACTCTTCGAGCCAAGGGAATACGGTTTCATAATAGTTCAACTGGCTTTCGTACTGTCTGCATTGCTTTACGAGAATGCGCTTTTCTTTTGCGATTTCGCGAACTTTTCGGGCAGATTCGATTGCAGGATGCTTTTTATAGATCATCGCTTGCGCCAACTGTTCATCGTTTGCGGCGCTCCACGAGGCAATAAGCTCGGCTAACCACGGATAGTTTTGTTTGCTTTCGTTTACAATTTGCTCTTTTTCTGCGGCTTCTCTAAGAGCCCTCTTTGCGTCAACATAAGCCTGGTCTGCCTTTGAAAAAGCTTCGTTAGCCTGCTTAAGTCTTGAAAATGCTTTTGTGCAAAAGTATATGCAGATTATAATAAAAACAACAAAGTAGGAAAGAGACACAGTCTGCTCCATAACCAATATCCCCTCAAGATGTGCTAAAAATATGATAGCACAACATATAAATTAAAGCAATAACCCCCCATTCGGGGGCTGCAGTCTGTCAAAGAACCCCATTGCGATCAAGCGGCAATGAGGTTCTTTGACAGACTGAGGGACGCGATAGCTCGCGTCCCATATGGCATTTCGAATAATTATATTTAGTTGTGTTTTATTCCGTTGGCGCTGTCGTGGTCTCTGCCTCCGGAACCGGGGTTTCAGCGGCCTCTCCCGCGTTGCCGCTCTGCTTCCTGAACCTCTCAGAAGGTGGATTCACCTGCTTCAGGAAAAAATACAGCCGCGCGGAGTCATCCGTGGGGTCGTGCTCGTCGCCCGATGTATATATGGTAAGGAACTGATCCTCCGTTGTCACCTCTACGCCAAAATCATACTGGCTGTTTTTCAGCTGGGTATCTATCCACTTCTGGACATCTTCCTCGTCCGCAGGCACGTATTCCATAATGCCGGTCTTTTCGTTCTTCTTGGGGTACCAGGTATTATAATTCACCTGTCCCTTGTCGCCGCCGGCCTCGTACATGGCCCATATCTCCCACTGTGCCTCTATGCCGCATATGGCGATATCCCATGTGCGCCCCTCGGGCTTGCTGAAATCCGGCAGGACGGCGGGGTCAAGCTCCGCGTTGCATTGCTTATATGCGCAATGGGTCTTGCCCAGGTTCACCTCCTGTATATGGTGCAGCTCATGGAACAGGGTGCGGCTGGTGCGTGCGTTTGCCGCCGCTATAACCAGATTCTGCTGCGTATTAAAGAATTCATAGGAGGCCATGTTGAAATGGGAATACACAGACCCTACGCCGTTCTTCTCCATATTTATATCATGGTCGGCATAGAACCACCAGTCTCTGCCATATAGTATAGGATAATCTATGTTTGTACCCGGGATACATATATAGCCTACCACGTCGTTATTTTTGTCTTTTGCCTCTATCAGCCTTGACTCATAGGGAAATACATACGGCTCCTCTGTCTCCTCCGGGACAGGCGTAGGAGTAACTACAGGAGTAGGATTGGGAGTAGCCTCAGGGCTCTCCGTAGCCTCCGCCTGAGGCTTATCCACAGGCTGCTGTTGACAGCCGACAGATAGCAGCACGGCCAGCGCAACGGCTAATACGGCAATTCGCTTCATGGGTAAATTTTACCTCTCACCAATAAATTCGCAAACAGGGGGAACGCCGGTTTTGCGTACCCCCCGTAAATTCAGCAGCTTTTCCCCCTTATGCGGCAGGGGTGGTCTCCGTGGCCGCCGCCGTTCCGCCGAACTTGGTGGAGGCGGGCTCTACCTGCCTGAGGAAGAAGTACAGGCGGGACGTTGCAGTGTCGGAGTCGTGGTTATCGCCGCAGGTGTATATGGTCAGGAACTGATCGGTAGTGCTGGGGGTAACGCCGAGATCCATCTGGCTGCGCTTGAGCTGGGTGTCTATCCACTCCTGCACAAAGGCGGCGTCGGGGGTCTTAAAGGTGTACTTTATGCTCTTGTTGTCGGCGGGCCACCAGGTATTATAATAGAGGGTCTTTTCGGGCTCCTTATCGTTTACCTCATAGAAAGACCATACCTCCCACTTCCCGTCGATGCCGTCAAGGGCTATCTCCCAGGTGCGGCCCTCGGGGGTCTTGAGGTTGGGCAGGGTGTTGGGGTCCAATGCTTCCTTGCACTTGCGGTAGGCGCACTCGGTCTTGCCCAGGTTTACCTCCTGAATGTGGTGGAGCTGATGGAACATGGTCTTGCTCACGCGGGAATTATGGGCGGTTAGCACCAGATTCTGCCCTATGCCGTAGGAGTCCGCAGTGGCTACGTTATGGTGCATATATACTGCGCCCGAGGTGCTCTTCTTGCCGTCGGCGTCCTTGCCGGAATAGCCCAGCTTGCCGGTGGCGTCGTACATTATGGGGTAGTCGATATTAGTGCCCTGTATCTTTATCCAGCCCACGGTCTCGTCGTTCTTGGCCTTCTGGGCTGCGATCTGTTCGGTATAGGGGGAGGTATATGCCGGCGCGGGGGTTTCCGCGGGAGTCTCGGGGGTGGGGACAGGCGTTACTACCGCCTCCGGCGTGCTGGGAACTACTACATCTATTATCTGATCATCTTCCTGCTTGGAGCAGCCTACGGCCAAAAGGCAGAGGGCGGTCATCACAAGGGCAACGAGTTTTTTCATTATGCTTTTATCCTCCTGTAAGGCCACGCGGGCCCATGTTTTTTTGTTACGTACTAAAATAATAACACATAATGCACATATGCGCAAAGGCCCACGGGTTATTTTCATAATATGTTCATAGTTGGGGTGATTTTTAAGCCGTTATGCGCCCGTTATTTTGTTATTATATGTTACAGCTAAGTCATACTCCTGTCAAATACAAAAAAAGGAGACCCGAAGGTCTCCCCCGTTTTTGCCCATCAGCCTCGTATCCTGCGCTTCAGCCCGCACACTGCGGCAGCCGCCAGCAGCCGCCCTGCGGCGCTCAGCAGCACGCTGCCGTCGCCTGTCTTGGGCATGACCACTATTGCGGGAACCGGTTCCTCGGGCGTGTAGTGGTTCTCCGGCTTACGGCTGTTCTCCACCTCCAGGCTGCCCTCTACCTTTACCCACTGGTCCTGTGCGTCCTTGCGGTATATGGCAACGTTGTCGGTACCGCTGGCCTCCTGCACCAGCACCTCTATCTTGAATACCTCCTTATTGAGATAATAGCCGTAGGGAGCAGCAGTCTCCTTCATATAATAAATGCCTACGGGTATCAGCGGGAACTTCACGTCACCGTTGGAGTCCGAGGTCTGTTTATATGCGGTCGGCTCCTTGCAGTCTTCATCCTTAAAGAGTGCAAATACCGCGCCCTTTACCCCCGCGTCGTGCTCGTCCGTCTTTTTGAAGCCAAAGGATGAGGGTATTTCTTCGTAACAGTTGGCGAAATTGACCGTTACCTCTGCGTCGCCGTTTCCTTGCAGCGTCACCTTCACCGAGGGATTTTCCACCTTTTCGCTGTTAACAGTATATTCTTCGCCGTTCGCCGTTACCGTTACGGTAAGCGTATATCCTGCCTTTATCGCGTCTTCTTCCTCAACTATATAAGTACCGGCGGGAAGGAGTATTTTCTCAGACGCAACACAGGTATTAGCTTCAGCAGTTGTTATTTCTACTGTATTTATAAGCTCCTTCGTGTCGTTTTCCGCCTTATACACGTTGAATTTATATGTGCCCGCTCTATTGCTGGTCTTTTTCACACTGAGATACGCCAGCCGCTCCGTTTTTTCATCTATCTTAAAGCTGCCCCTGGCAAATACCGGCGTCATGCCCTCCGCAACGCCCACGAAGCACTGAGCTGCGTGCCTGCCGCTCACAGGCTCATAGAAGTAAGCGTCCCTTGCGAGGTACTGCTCGCCGGATATGGCAACGTCTATATTTTCTCCGGCTGTCACCCCTTGGAGCATCACCGAGTACGTTCCGTTTCCCTCGTTTTTCCATTCAGAGCAGGGGAAGATTTGGTTGTTTGCCGTGAGGGTAAGCACATCTTTTTCGTCAAGCGTTATGCCGCCGTGCCTGTCGTTTTTCAGCTCGAACCTAAGCAGCACGTCCACCGCTCCGCTCGTTCCGGCGCTCAGCGGAGCGGCCTGCACGCCGTTCAGCACTATGCCGCCGGGGGAGGCTTCTTTGCCGTTAAGACTCATCAGGTAATCGTAGACATTCTGCACGTTTTCGTTTATTTCATTATAATATTGCCTGCCGCTTTCCTTATATTTTCCCTCCGGCGGCTTTATCACGTCCGCGTAGCCGTCTTTTATTTTAAGGCTGAAATTATACGCCGCCTGATTGTTTACCGAATCGCTATTGGAATACTGCCATATCGCCCTCTGCGCGCCGGAAAGGAGCTGCTCCTCGGATACGCTCTCATTTAACGTATAGCCCGCCTTGTCCATCCTTGTCTTCATTTCCTCCAGGGACAATACGGGGTATGAATTAAAGGCTATGGCGCGTATCTTTCTTGCGGCTTCGGGCGGGTAGTAGCCTGAGTTTTCCAGCGTGAGCCGCCGGTAGGCTATCCTTTCGCCGCTTGCGAGTATTCCCGTTTCAAAGTCGCAGCAGTACACATCGTATTGCTTACCCGCGCCGTCCACGATATTATATATGGCAGGTATATAGCCGTCTTTGCATATGCGGTGAACGCTGCGCTGGTAATAGGTTTTGGTGTTTTCCTCCGTGCTTTTGCTGTGCCAGTAGTATTCCTCCCCCTCCGCAAACGCCGCGCCGTTCAGCAGGCACAGCGCCATGATGAGCGTCGCCGCCCATATCCTCTTAGTCCTTTTCATGTTGACCCTCCGTTTTTTCTTTACAGCTGCCGTCATGCATACGCCGTTATATTCAGCCCCTAAAGCTTAAAATCAAAAAGATCCCCGTGTCAATTGACTCGAGGATCTTAGTTTATTTATTACAATTTACGAACTTTTTCGCTGGTCAGAGGGTAGGCTTCATCGTTGGGATTATCGCCTTAGAGAAGCGTATCGTTTCACAAGTTCTTATATCCCTGCTTTTCCGGGCTTTTTTCATAGCTGCTCCCACATAACTGCTCATATCTTCCCATAACTTTTTTCCCAAAATGGGTAAATACATGGGTAAATCCAGTGGTGCTAACTAATCTTGATTTTTCCTTCAAGGCTGGCAAAACTCGCTACTTTCCGTTCCTTAGTTGCTTCGTTGTAAACGTCCATTGTAGTCTCGATATTTCGATGCCCCATGATTTCTTGAATGATTTTCAGGTTTGGCTCATTCTCGCAAAGCCGTGTGCAGAATGTATGCCGCAGATTGTGGACGCTGAAATGCGACAACAGCAGGGGTTCTCTGCATTCCTGCTTCGCCCGCTCTGTTTCGTCCCGATTGCAGTCTCGGATAATTCTCTCGATTGCTCTGTTGACTGCATGGGGCGTCAGCATTTCTCCATAGCGGTTTTGGAACACAAAGTTTGAATATCCATCGACCACGCATTGATTAACCCCGTTTTCTGCCTGCCTTTGCCTTACCTGAAGCAGTGCGGTCCGAACATCCGCAAACATAGGAACGATGCGCGTACCGGCCTTTGTCTTTGGCGTAGTAATATGCATTTCCATCTTTCCACTGTCCTGCTGGCGATATATCAGATTGTGGTTGATGTCGATGATATTCTGCTTAAAATCGCAGTCCTCCCACCGAAGCCCAAGGACCTCGCCGATCCTTGCGCCTGTGCCAAGCAGCGCCGTAAACAGCGGTTTCCAGTGGCAATAGGTCGATGATCCCGAGATAAATTCTATGAACCGTTCCTGCTGCGGCTCTGTCAGCGCGTGCCGCTTTGGCTTTTCCCAATTATGGCTCTTTTTTATTTCCGCCATAACCCCATCCGTAGGATTGCTCCTGATGAATCCGTCACGGACTGCTACATTGAACACCGGATGAAGTATCGTGTGGATGATCTCCATGCTGTTCGGCTTGAACCCAATATCCCTGATAAGATGGACGTAGAACTTCTTTATGTCGCTGTACTTGATTTCAGCGACATTTTTCATGCCTATCTCATCGCGGATATACTTTCCGTACATATACTTGTAGTTTGTCCGTGTTGACTGTTTGAGTTCGTACTTGGTTTCGATGTAGGCATCATAAAAGCTATTCAGCGTTGTCCTGCGCGCCGTGTAGCTGTTTACATTATCCTCCAAGTCTCGGATAATGTCCTTTTCCAGCTCCCGCAAGGGCCTTTCGTTTTTCTTGCCTTTAGGGGTGCTGTCGCTCTCTGCCAATCGCCAACTGTAGACGCTCCTTGTTTCTCCGTATGCGTCCTTATAGCAGTACTCATACCTTCCGTCCTGGCGCTGACGCTCACTCTGTCTTAATATTCTGCCTTTTTTATCTCGCTTACCTGTCATTACGGCTCCTTTCATACGAAAAGAATCCGCTTATAGGCTGTGAACAGCTTACCATAAGCGGATTCCTATTTCAAGTTTTCCCATCAAACCAAGCTCGAATGGTCTATAAGCTGTTCAAACTTCTTCCGCTTGATTTGAGGCCTGTTGCCGTTCCAGAGGATGAAATCCGCATCCCTGTTTTCGCTGATGATCCTGCGAAGCTTGTTCTCGCCGATCCTGAAGTATACGGCGGCTTCTTCTATGGAGAGGGTGTACCGCTCCCAGACCGGGATCGCGATGCGCCCCTGCGTCAATTCGGTGTCGTGAGCCATGCAATACCTCTCCTGTTTATATGACGCTCTCATCGAATAAATACCCCTGAAATACCGTGCCGTCACCGGTAATAAAGCGGCCCCGTGCGTCCTTGGGTATCTGGTCGGCAGCATCGGTGCTGTCGAGGATTATTTGCGAAAGCACGTTGTCTGCCCTGCCGCACACACGAAAATCCATGTTGTTCTTGATCTGCCCCGGGATAACGGCGGCATCCGGCCTCTGGGTGGCGAGAATGAGATGAATTCCGAACGCCCTTCCCTGCCGCGCAATGGTGGACATCCTGCTTTCGATCTGTGCTAGCAGCTTCTTGCGCCCGGCGTCTGCGCCGGTCTTGTCCAGCATCTCCGCCGCCTCATCGCAGGCGAATATAAGCCTCGGCAGAGGTCGCCTGATTTTATTGTAGCTGTCGATATCCGGGCAGCCCAGCGCCGCAAACTCGCCCTTGCGGTTTTCCAGCGCCAAAACAAGCCGGTCGAGGGTATCGAGCAGAGACTCCTCCGTAATGCACAGCCGGCATTTCTCATGCCACACCTTGGGAAAATCCACGTCTCCCTTGAAATCCGCTATAAATACCTTTGCGTACTTTTAATGCACTGCATCAGCAGCAGCTTGAGCAAAACGCTTTTTCCGCTGCCTGTTGAACCGCCCAAAAGGATATGGGGAACGTGCGCGAGGTTGACCGTCACGGAGCCGGCATACCCCTCGCCAAGCACCAGCACAGAACTTTCGCAGGAAAGGCAGCTGTCATTCCAACGCAGCACCTCCGGCAATTCCTCTCCGGCGGGAACGGCATACACCAGCACGCGGCTCTTGCCCCTGGCGTATGCCAGCTTGACAATGTTTATCCCCAGCGCCGTCTCAATGGCGGGGCGTTTTTTCTCCCATTCATCAATCGGAATGCTCCGGTTATTAAACTCCCATACCGTAACGCGGGGATTGCCGCTGTCGCGGCATTTGTGGAGCAGATCCGGCGGTATACCGGCGTGGTTCACGAGGCCGATGCATTGAAGCCTGTCCCTTGCCATCCGCCGCCCTATTGGATAGAGCAGCAGCGCCGCGCCGCCAAACAGCAGATAAGCAGTCAAAGCATACCGCATCAGGTGCTTCAGCGCTGGGATTTCCGCCGATGCCTGCTGTGCCCAAAGATAGATAGCGATAGCAAGGTACAGCGCAGCCAAGGCCAGCTTAATTGTTAAATCCGGTGTACCATTCAGCCTTTGCAGCAAGCCATTGAACGCGTCCCTTTTCCGCATCCGGAGCTTTTCGTTTTCTGTCACAGCGGCAATCCTCCTTCCTTGTGCCGGATGGTAGAGCCGTCCGGCAGATACTCGATGGTATTCTGCACGCGGCGGAGAAAGGCCCGCCACGTCTCCAGCTGATACCTCTGGATATCCATATACTGCTCGGACAAGGGGACATTGCTTGTGATGTAGACTGTTGTATAGCAGGCTACCCTGTCGGTATACCGCGCCGGAAGCGTCAGCGGGTAAATATCAAGGTAGTTCAGCATGGCGCTGATGGGGATTTGAGAATGGAATTCCTCCAAAACCAGTACATCCTGACAATGATAAGCGTCAAAGCGAACGCCGTTTTTTCCGCCGTAATCGGTAATACGGCAGATGCTTCTGGGGTCATGCTTTGCAAAAATACCCCATGTCTTGCCGGTTCCGCTCGCGCCGTAAAGATAGGTCACCTCCAGCTTGCGGTTTTCGGCGCTGTATTTCTCTTCCAAAATGGTTTGACGAAGAACCTCGATGTCTCGGATTCTGAAAGCAAGCTTGGGATTGTCGTTGACGATCTCCATAATGGTTTTACCTTCCCGAAGCTCTTGTATAAGCGCAAACATTTCCGGCGATTCCTCCTCCTTTTCGGCGGGAAGATTGCCCCATTCCTCAAAGGCTCCGATAACGGATGTTTCCGCCTTGGCGGTATCGGCCCATTTTCCGCTTTTGGTGATATAGTCGCGGTTTGTCCTTGCGCTGCCGTAGGCCTTTTCGATATGTGCCGTGGGAAATCGCGCCTTGATCGTTGAAAAAGGGACAGGCGAGGGCGAAAACATGAAAATGTGCGTGTGATGTGTGCCGGTCGTTGCTATCTCGTCTGCCATGCAATAGTAGGACGGTGAAAAGCGGAGCAGGATATCCCGGATGGAATCGTGGTCAAGGCCTGCCTCCAGGGGGTTGTTGATAGTCAGCGTCCACTTGCGGGCTTGAGAATTGTTTCTAAATATATAAGTCTCCTTTGTAATTGCTGTATTGTTGTGCTACATGCTACATTGTCGCCATAAGGGTAAGGGTATTACTGCAATTTATATCACCGGCCGGGCCGGTAATATCCTTTTTTAGCCGTTGCAGCGGGTGCAGGCGACCTTGCGCCCCCCGCCGATATCTCCGCTTGTGCAAATAAAGGCGCTTCGCTTTGGTATTAAACGAATGCACCTCGAAAGGCAGAATTTATTCTGGATCGAAAATCATATTACTTGGGCAGAAGTTCTAATAGACTGTTGGCACCGCGATTGATCTCAAGTGGTTTTTTATTACCTCGTCAAAGGGAAATGGGGCGGCGACCATACTGCTTCTGCCGTAAACGCCGATTTCTGCCGTGTTAATGTTTAAACTTTTGTCAACAAAGCTGCTATGAAGCAAGCCACTTTTCTTACTATGGTTAGGTTAATTTAACAGAGATACTATGCTGCTACCGTATTTTACAACGGCCGGGCCGATGTCAGATGCAGCCTCGAATCGGTAGCCCTGAGAGGATTATAACTCATACTTATCGCAATTTCAATCATGCATTTTCGTATTGAGAAGAATAGCACCGTATATACATGCTTATGCCACTCATCCCATTCCTTATGGTCTGAAGGCGCTTGTAGAATATAATATAAATAAAACCTCTGCTTTTACCATGGTTATATAAAAAATCCAGCCGAAGCTGGATTTTTTCAACAAAGTATTCTCATTTACGCAGGGAAATCATTATTTATTGTCATGCTTGCAGGATTTCCCATTTTTGCAGTGTCGATCACGCGAGATGTATCAACGTTGCTATAACGATAAATACTATACTCAGTCCCCATTCGATAAGAGCCAGTTTTATCGCAAACCTAAACCACTGGACAAAGCTGATTCCACCGGCGCCTATGCAGGCATTGGTCGTGGAGCTGGTAGGAATGACGCAGTCCGAAAAGCCCGCGGCACACTGGAACGCCACGACCGCAGTCTGTGCGGTAATGCCGGTCATTTGGGCAAGAGGTCCCATCAGCGGCATTACGAGAGCCGCAAGGCCGCTGCCGGAAGGCACAAATAGATTGATCACGATATTCATTAAAAACATACCTACCGCTATACAAGAGGGAGGCATCATGGACAGTACCTTTGCGAGGGCGTTGAGTATCGTGTGGAATATCATACCCTGCTCCATTACTATCAGTATGCCGCGTCCCATACCGATCACAAGACAGGCAAACATCATGGATTTGCATCCGCTGATATATACCTTACATATATCGTTACCTTTTATCCCTCCAACGATGCCGGCTATAATACCCATCGCCAAGAATATCGGAGCCATTTGTCCGGCAAACCAGTCCATCTTAAGCGCACCGTATATTATTACGCCAAAGCCCGCAATCATCACTATCAGCACCAATATATTCCGCGTGCTAAATTTAGACGGTATTGAAGACTGGACGCTGTCGCTTTCCGGCGCGGGCAGCGTCTTTTCAAGAGAATAGCAGCAACTCTTGCTCGGATCCTTCTTTACGCCTTCGGCGTACCTGATAACATAAAGTGCAGCCGCTATCAGTATTACGATATGCATGATTATTCTGTACCAGGCGCCCGAGAATATCGGCAGTCCGACGATCCCCTGAGCAACAGCGGTGGCATAGGGATTGAATGTGCCGACAGAGCTGCCGACAAAAGCGCCGCACATTACCATAGCTACGCCTGTGATGCTATCATAATGCATTCTGCGCGCAAGGGCGATACATATAGGAACGAAAATCACACACTCCGCGTCGAATCCTATTAATCCCCCCAGTACGGAAAACATCAGCATTACAACGAAGATTACCAACTTTTCCTTGCCCGCCAAGGATATTACCAGTTTATTGGTCAATATGTCTATGGTTTTTGTCTCGTTGATGACAGCGAACGATCCGCCGGCTATCATTACAAAGAATATCAGCGAAGCCATTGAAACCAAGCCGCTGGGTATAGCGTTAAAAAATTGATAGAGATTCACGGGGCTCTGCTCTACCCTTTGATATGTCCCGGGTATCAGTATTGCGCGTCCGGATTCATTCACGGCCGTTTCAAACTGCCCCGCAGGAACTATGTAGGTCAAAACCGCGCATATAATGAGTATTACAAAAATAAGCAGGTAAGTGTGCGGCGGCTCCTTCATCAGAAGCTGCGCAAAAGGCCTTTTCTTGCTATTGCTATCCATTGTTTTCTCCTTTCAAAATATGTTACATCATAGTTGAATGCTCAAACGCATTATGCAAAAGAGAAACGCCGTTTTTGGCGGCAAGCACGCCCTTGGCGTATACGGAGTCTATTTCCAGATCCTTTCCGAGCAGTATTAGATCAGCATCCTGTCCCTCCTGTATGCCTCCCTTTCTTGGGTACATACCTATCGACTTTGCCGCGTTGGTGGAAACCACTCTTATTGCCGTTTCGAGGGGCAGATTCTCCTTGAGTACGATGTCCCTGAATTCTGAAAACATCGATTCTACCGTTGTTACAAACAATCCCTTGAATGTTCCATCTTCATCGTATACGGCCATGCTGCCGTTTGCATCCGAGCTCATGGTAATACGCTCTATATCTACGCCTGCCTCCAGGCAGCGCCTTACCGCTTCGCTGGGCTTTACCGAATCGGGCAGCCCATATTCAGGCCCTATTCCGGTCGTTATATCTATCGTGCCGCCCATTTTTGCAAACTCTATGGCGTCCTCAAACAGAGCCTTATCCCTGTTTATGTGAGTAGGAACGAGCAGATAGGGCGGAATCTCCGTCTCCCTTATTATATCCTTGAGCATGCTCAATTTGCGGGCGCCAACTCCCAGGTGAATATGTGTGTAACCTCTTTTCCCGCCTGCAAGCCCGCCTGTGTAAGCCTGAGCCGCAAGCTGCTCCACCATAGCTTTTGTGGGCTGGGAGGATCTTCTGTCGGATATTGCGGTCTTTGCTCCTATGACCTTATCTATAAATATCATATCCCGACGAACAGAGCCGGTAAGCGTGGCAGAGGGCATTTCAAAGGAGCCGGTCAACATTCTGGCCGTTATTCCCTCCTCCTCAAGAGCGCAGGTCTTTGCATATAGTGCTTCAATATTACGCGCCGTGCCGTCAGTTCCGTGAAGTGCGACTATCGTGGTTATGCCATGCTTTACTATATTGCTTATCTGCATTTCCGGAGTCCGTGTAGCAAAGCCCGCCTCGCCGCCAGCTCCGATGACATGAACGTGCTGATCGACAAAGCCCGGCACCAATGTCTTGCCCTCGGCCTCAACTGTCTTTACGTTCAATTCAGAGTAATCTCCGGCAATCCTATCGGCAATTTTGATCACCTTGTCCCCTTCTATGAGGACGTCCTTCCTGCCCATCGGAGCAGGGGAGTATACATTTGCATTACGTATTAGCAGCATACTTTTATTCCTCTCTGTGATTTGTCAAATTGTAACAAAGAACTGTGATCATCGCCGCTGCGTGACGTCCCGCGCGGATATGACAAAACATTATAATATTATAATATTATAATGTTTTAAACATGTCAATATCAAACTAATAAAAATAACGATGGATATGATCCCTTTAGCTTTGTCTTAGCCACACGCTCGTTGCGGGGCGCGGAGATTTGAATTATTTATTAGATCCCGTCCTTACGGCGGTTGCAGCGGTCAGCGATAGCTTACTTGACGGCTGAAATTCCGTTTTTCATACCTGTTATTACGTATCTGTGACATACCGTATTGCCTCCGACCTTGAAGTTGGCAATATAAAATACCGTATAGTCCTGTATCCTTCCCGATCTGTCCCTGGATGTGCGTTCAACCACCATGAGCGGCATGGGGTATCCCTTGTACGGCGGAAACATCCCATCAAGCTCTCCAATGGCAAGATCGGCATGGACCTCATCTACGGCGTCTGTCATGTGCAGCCCCAGCTTGCCTTCAAGCAAAAAACGCCAGAACTGTATGTCTCCCGCTTTCTTTATTTCATCATAAAAGCTGATATCCGGCAGATAGTGTCTTGAAAACTGTATTGGCATATTCTTGAAGAAACCGGCCCGCTCAACACATATTACTTCCATACCGGGTGCAATGGCGAGCTTTTCAGCCAGTTCTTCATCTGCCCTTACGATTTCAACGCGCTTGGTCTTATATATCCATTCATTTCTTTCATTATACAGCGCTCCGGTAAAACCTACCAGATCCAGCCTGAAATCGCTTGCATCGTTTGACCTGACGAAAGTTCCCTTGCCTCTGCGCCTTTCCGCCAGACCCAGCTGTTCCAGCTGTCCCATAGCCTGACGAACCGGAGCTAAGCTGCAACGGTATTGCTCCATCAGTTTCTTTTCGCTCGGCAGCAAGTCGCCTCTTTTATAATGTCCGTCAGCTATTAGCTTAAAAATATCATGGTATATCTGTTCATGTAAAAGCATCTGTACCTCAATTATCATTTTTATCGCGGCATATAGCCCTATATTCTATGTGATATATTGTATAATACCATGAACTGTGTTCGTCAAGCAAAATATATGCATCTTTAGGAACATATATTTCGCTATAAACGACTTATATGAATCGATCCGCGTAAACCATTGCAGATTAAAATAGCATGAGCTTCTTCAAAAGCCCGCACATTTGTCTTCGCAAAAACCCCCTATCAATCGAATGGGGGGTCTTGTAGCTTATGCTTTTTTGCCCGGTTAGGGGTTCGGCTTCATCGTGGGGAACAGCAGCACGTCGCGTATGGTGGGGCTGTCGGTAAGCAGCATCACAAGGCGGTCTATTCCCAGGCCTATGCCGCCTGTGGGGGGCATGCCGTACTCCAGAGCGGTACAGAAGGTCTCGTCTATCATCATGGCCTCGTCGTCGCCCTTGGCGCGCTCCATGGCCTGCTGTATGAAGCGGCCCCGCTGATCGATGGGGTCGTTCAGCTCGGAGAAGGCGTTGGCGTACTCGTGGCCGGCGATGAACAGCTCAAAGCGCTCGGTAAGCCGCGGGTCGTCGGGCTTGCGCTTGGACAGGGGGGATATTTCCACCGGATAGTCTATGACGAAGGTGGGCTGGATAAGGGTGTCCTCCACAAACGCGTCGAACACCATAGGCAGTATCTTGCCCGCAGTAGCGGTCTTGTCCTCTACCTCTACGCCAAGGCGTTTTGCCTCGGCACGGGCCTGTTCATCGGTAAGGCTCATAAAGTCCACGCCGGTCTTTTCCCTTACGGCGTCGTTCATGGTAACCCTCTTAAAGGGAGCGGTAAGGTCTATCTCGCTGCCCTGATAGGTTATCTTTGTCCTGCCGCCGTTTACCGCCTTGCAGCAATGATCTATGACGCCCTCGGCAAGCTCCATCATTCCCTTGTAGTCGGTGTATGCCTGATACAGCTCAATGGTTGTAAACTCGGGGTTATGGGTAGCATCCATGCCCTCGTTGCGGAATATGCGGCCTATCTCATATACCCGCTCAAGGCCTCCCACTATGCACATCTTCAGATGCAGCTCGGTAGCTATACGCATGTACATATCTATATCCAGCGTATTGTGGTGGGTTATAAAGGGCCGCGCGGAGGCGCCGGAAGCGGTAGTATTGAGTACGGGGGTTTCTACCTCTATAAAGCCCTTATTGTTGAGCCAGCTGCGCATCTCGGATATTATTATGCTGCGCTTTACGAAGGTATCGCGGACCTCGGGGTTTACGATAAGGTCTACGAAGCGCTGGCGGTAGCGAAGCTCGGGGTCCTTGAGGCCATGGAACTTCTCCGGCAGCGGCCGGAGGGACTTGCTCAAAAGCTCCACCTTCTCCGCGTGTATGGATATCTCGCCGGTGCGGGTCTTGAATACCCTGCCCACTACGCCGATTATATCGCCTATGTCGAAGGTCTTGAACTGGGCGTAGCTTTCCTCGCCTATGTCGTCCCTCTTGACGTATATCTGTATGTCGCCCTTATAGTCCAATATGTGGGCAAAGCTGGCCTTGCCCATAATGCGCTTGGACATCATTCTGCCCGCCACGCTGACGGTCTTATCCTCAAAGGAATCGTAATTTGAGGTTATGTCGGTGCTGTAAAACTGCTGGTCGTAGCGCACCTTTCTGAATGGATCCTGACCTGCGTCCTGAAGTGCCTTCAGCTTGTCCCTACGTATCTGCAAAAGCTCCGAAAGCTCCGCCTCCGTCATTTCCTTTGCCGGCTCCACATTTGGGTTCTGTGTCTTTTCTTCCATAGATTCCTCTTTTATCCTTATTACTTGCTTATGTTCAGTATTTCAAACTCTGCCGGGCCGCCGGGGGTCTGAATGGAGACTGTCTCATGGAGCTTATGTCCAAGCAGGCCCTTGCCCACGGGGGATTCGTTGGATATGCGCTTCTCCATGGGGTTTGCTTCCGCGCTGCCAACTATCTGGAATGTCAGCTCCTGGCCGAGCGTCTTATTCTTAACGGTTATGGTGTTGCCGACATTTACGACGTCGGTATTGATGTTGTCCTCGTCGATTATGACCACGTTGCGCAGCATGGCCTCTATTTCCACTATTTCGTACTCCATGCGGGCCTGCTCTATCTTGGCCGCGTCGTACTCCGCGTTTTCAGACAGGTCGCCGAAGGAACGGGCTATTTTTATCTGCTCCGCTATCTCAGTGCGGCCCGTGGTTTTAAGGTACTCCAACCGCTTCTCGTATTTCTCAACGCCTTCTTTGGTAAGACGAACTTCTGCCATTACTTTTTCCTCCTTAACATAGGTAAAATAATTATATGTGCGCCGTTCCCCTTTGTCAAGGAAAGCGGTCTGTTTTCGGGAAAAAACGGGCAGGTATCACACTTTGTTCATTTGCGCCGCGCCCTGCCGTGTGCTATTATATGATAGGGATTGAATGTGTAATTATTCCCGGTATCGCCAGGGGCTTTGACCCCTGACTTCAAATGCGCAACAAGGAGCTTTGATAATGCCTAAGAATCAATACGCCATCGCCTGGCGCTCAATATGGTATCTTCTCAGGACGCTGCTGGTCATAGCCCTCATTGTAGTTCTGTGCCTTACCGCCTTCGTCACCGCCATGCACATAAGCAACATATACATTCTGGTCACGGAGGGCCTTGAGCTGCGTGCGGGGTACATTTTGCAGGGGGGTGAGATAGCGCCGCTCACGGAATACTTTACCGAGAACTTCATCGCTCAGGACCCGGCGCTGTACGCCGGCACCTACTCCAGCTTCAACGTCACCAACTTCATATATAAAATAGAAGTGAAGAGCCTCCTGACCCTGCCCGGCGACAGCACCGCCACCGTCAAGGTATACGAAAAGATGCTCTCCGTTTCCGGCTCCCCTATGGAGGGTACAGACCCCGAGGCACAGCTGCCCCAGTGGATACCCGCCACATACAATGTAAAGCTCAGGAAGATCAAGGGCCGCTGGTACATCAGCGACATGATACTGCTCAAGCATAATCCCGCCGAAAAGCCCCTGCCTACGCCGGATTATTCGCAGATGAAGACCCCTGAGCCATAGTTTGGAATAATGAAGCTTTCCCTTTTTAAAACCGAATTTCCCATCATGCTGGCCCCCATGGCGGGGTTTACCGACATGACCTACCGCTCCATCTGCCGGGAGCACGGCTGCGATTTCACCTTCACGGAAATGATCTCCGCCAAGGGTCTGAAGTACGGCGGCAAGAGCGCCGACCTCATGGAAACCGCCCCCAACGAGCGTCCCTGCGGCATACAGCTTTTCGGCCGTGACCCTGACATAATGGCCGAAATGGCCCGCCGCATCTGCGGCGAGAACAAGGGCGAGCTGGCCCTCATAGACATCAACATGGGCTGCCCCGCACCCAAGATAACCGGCAACGGCGAGGGCAGCGCCCTGATGAAGGAGCCCGGCGTGGCTGCAAGGGTGATAGAGGCCGTGGTCAAGGCATCGGACCTGCCCGTATCAGTAAAATTCCGCAAGGGCTGGGACAGCGGCCACGTCAACTGTGTGGACTTTGCCCGCATGGCTGAGGCCTCCGGCGCTGCCTTTGTGACCATACACGGCCGCACCCGCGATCAGATGTACTCAGGCGCTGCGGACTGGGAGGTTATAGCCGAGGCCAAGGCAGCCCTCTCTATCCCGGTAATAGGCAACGGCGACGTGACGGGCGGCAGATCCGCCATAGCGATGCGGGATTACACCGGCTGCGACGGCATTATGATTGCCCGGGGCGCGCTGGGCAACCCTTACGTTTTCCAAGAGGTAAAGGCAGCCTTTGCAGGCGTTCCCTACACTCCTCCCTCCAACGCTGAGCGTCTCGACCTTGCCATCGCCCACGTCAGGGGGCTTGTGGCCCACAAGGGTCCCCACGGCGTAATAGAGATGCGCAAGCACATAGCCTACTATGTCCGGGGCATGAAGGGCGCCTCCGCCTTCCGCACCGCGGCGACGCTTGCGCCAACGGCGGAAGCGCTGATAGAGATGATAGAGGAATACAAGAGCAGCTTAGAATAGCAAAAAAGCCGGACAAGCGTCCGGCTTTTACTTTGCCAAAAACCCTCAGGGTTGTTAAGGGGCCGCAGCCCCTTAAGTTTATTCCGGCTTTGACGACATGTGCGTCAAAACGGACAAAAACCGAAGGTTTTTCTTCTCTGCGGGTTTTGCCGCCCGGGAACGAACGTGAGAGGCAAAACCCGAAAAAACTCGAAGAAGTGGCTAAAAGCCACTTCTTCGAAAATTATGCAATCAATCTTACTTGATCTCGCAAGTAGCGCCAACTTCCTTGAAGGCGGCGGCGATCTTCTCGGCATCCTCCTTGGATACGCCTTCCTTGACGGCCTTGGGAGCGTTGTCTACGACTTCCTTGGCTTCCTTCAGGCCGAGGCCGGTCTGCTCGCGGACGACCTTGATGACCTTGATCTTCTCGGGGCCGACTTCCTTCAGGATTACGTCGAACTCGGTCTTCTCTTCAACTGCCTCAGCGGCGGCGGCGGGGCCGGCTACTGCAACGGCGGTGGCGGCGGCGGATACGCCGAACTCCTCTTCAAGAGCCTTTACCAGGTCGGCCAGCTCCAGAACGGTCATGGCTTTGATATCTTCAATAAACTGTTCCTTGTTAAACATTGTTTGATCCTCCTGTTAATATTTTGTATTTTGTCAGGCTGCGATTACTCGGCAGCGTTCTCGCCCTTCTTGGCGATCTGGTCCAGCACGATGGCAAGACCGGAGATGGGGGACATCATGCTGCCAAGCATTCTGGAGAGCAGCACCTCGCGGGAGGGCAGGTCGGCCAGAGTGTTGACTGCTGCGGCATCAGATACGGTACCGTTGATGATACCGCCCATGATCTCGCACTTCTTGTACTTCTTGATTGCGTCTTTTAATACCTTGGCAGGGGCGACGGGATCTTCGTGACCGAACGCGAAGGCGTTGGGGCCTTTCAGCATGGTGTGGAAGCTGTCGTCGATACCGGCGGCGTGGGCGGCGCGGGAAACTATGTGGTTCTTGAGAACGACGTATTCAACGCCTGCCTTGCGCATATCGCTGCGAAGATTGGTTACTTCTTCCGCATTGAGTCCGCGGTAATCGAAAACTATTACAGACTGGGCGTTGGCGATCTTCTTGCTGATTTCCTCGACCTGCGCAGCCTTTGCCTGAATGTTCTGAGCATTTGCCATGGTTTCACCTCCTATAAAAATTAAATCCTTTGCCAAAAGACAAAGGACGAAACCTGCATGTGACGCACGATGCTGTATTTCATCACCTCGGCAGGATTTACGCTTTCGCTACCGGCTGTCTTTGGCAATACTTTTTTGATTTCCGCAGGATAGTCTATCAGACTACCCTGCGGTTGTCAAGCTTTTTTACCCAATTTCCTATCAGAACTTGAGGGCGTTGAACTTTACACCAGGGCCCATGGTAGTGGAAATTACCAGGCTCTTGATGTAGGTGCCCTTGGCGGCTGCGGGCTTAGCCTTGATGATGGCGTCCATCAGGGTGTTCAGGTTCTCTTCCAGCTTGTCTACGCCGAAGGAAACCTTGCCTACGGGAACGTGTACGATGGAGGTCTTATCTACGCGATACTCCACCTTACCGGCTTTGATCTCGTGGATCGCCTTGGTGACGTCCATGGTGACGGTGCCGCTCTTGGGGTTGGGCATGAGGCCCTTGGGGCCCAATACGCGGGCGATGCGGCCAACTACGCCCATCATGTCCGGGGTAGCTACGCAAACATCGAAATCAAACCAGTTTTCGGTCTGGATCTTCTTTACCAGATCCTCGTCGCCTACATAATCAGCGCCGGCTTCCTGTGCTTCCTTGGCCTTGTCGCCCTTGGCGAAAACCAGAACGCGAACCTTCTTGCCGGTACCGTGGGGCAGAACCACGGCTCCGCGGACCTGCTGGTCAGCGTGGCGGGGGTCTACGCCCAGGCGGGCGGATACTTCGATGGTCTCGTCAAACTTTGCCTTTGCGGTGGCGAGTACGGCCTCCAGACCTTCCCGGGGATCGTATAGCTTCTGCTTATCGAAGGACTTTACGCTATCCTGATATTTTTTTCCGTGCTTCATTTTGAATAGTCTCCTTCTTAGTCTACCACTACTATGCCCATGCTGCGGGCGGTGCCTGCTACCATGCTCATGGCCGCCTCTACGCTTGCAGCGTTAAGGTCGGGCATCTTGAGCTCGGCGATCTCCTTGACCTGAGCCTTGGTGATCTTTGCAACCTTTTCCTTATTGGGCTTGCCGGAAGCGGTCTCGATTCCGCAGGCCTTCTTGATAAGAACGGCGGCAGGGGGTGTCTTGGTAATGAAGGTGAAGGAGCGATCCTGATAGACGGTAATGACTACAGGGATGATGAGGCCTGCCTGCTTGGCGGTCTTCTCGTTGAACTCCTTGCAGAAGCCCATGATGTTCACGCCGTGCTGGCCCAGAGCAGGACCTACTGGCGGAGCGGGTGTTGCCTTGCCGGCGGGGATCTGCAGCTTTACGTAGCCGGTGATCTTCTTTGCCATTGTGTAAGTTTCCTCCTATATATTGTGGTGCGAGCGGCTGGCCATGGCGCGGCCTGCCTCCCACTTATGCAAGCGCAGATACGCATACATACAAATTGGGTCGTTGGGGGCTTGCCCCTTAATTTTTTAAAAATCTATATTTTTTGGACTGCGATATAGTCCAGCTCCAGCATGTTCTCCTTGCCAAACATGAGCACGGCAAGCTTTACCTTCTGATTCTCGGGGTCCAGTGCCTTGACCGTACCCACGAAATTCTCGAAGGGGCCGGAGGTGATACGTACGTTTTCGCCCACCGCCACGTCCAGCTTCAGGGCGATGCGTTCAACGCCCATGGCCGTCACTTCTTCGTCTGTAAGGGGTATCGGTTTGGATCCGGGGCCTACGAATCCCGTTACGCCGCGGGTATTGCGGACGACATACCAGGTCTTGTCATTCATGAACATCTTCACCATGACATAGCCGGGGTAAGTCTTGCGCTTGGTTACCTTGCGCTTGCCGTCCTCCCTGATCTCAACCACCTCTTCGGTGGGGTATTTGACCTCGAGTATCATATCCTGGAGGTTGCGGTTCTTAACGGTTTTTTCGAGGTCGGTCTTCACCTTCTCCTCGTAGCCTGAATAGGTATGCGCAACATACCACTTTGCTTCCTCGGACATACTCTCTCCTTAAATTAATGTTTCCTGAATTACAGGCTTGCAAGCAGGCCGAGGCCCTCGCCGAATACCAGATCCAGCGCGTAGATCACTACCGCCATCAGCAGGATAAAGGCAATAACAGTAAGCGTGTAGGAAACGATTTCTTTCTTGGTGGGCCAGGAAAGTTTCTTAACTTCGCCGGACACTTCCTTGAAGAACTGTCCGAAGCGGCCGGTCTTCTTCTCCTTATTCTCGTTTGCCATGCTCGTAGCTCCTTAAAAATTACTTGGCTTCCTTGTGCAGCGTGTGCTTGCGGCAGAAGCGGCAATACTTCATAAACTCGATACGATCGGGATCGTTCTTCTTGTTCTTGAAGGTGTTGTAGTTTCTCTGCTTGCATTCGGTGCAGGCCAGGGTGATCTTAACGCGCATTTTTTCTTCCTCCTGAGGATTTAACGCAGGACGTGATCTTCGCCCTGACGCTACTATTTTTTCATACCTAAATAAACCCCCACCATGGGGGATACCTTTAGTAATCTACCACAAGTCGGGGGCGCTGTCAATGAAAAATTCGTTTATTTGCGGGAGTTTTTTATATTAAAAAGGACTCTTGTGGTATATACGGGCGCATATGCGTATATGTTGTGGTCACTGCTCCCTTCTCACCCTTACCCAGTATCCGCCGCCGTCCCTTGCCCTCAAAAATCTGTCAAACCCCTTGGGTCTCCTTCCGGGGCGGTACTCTCCCGGCAGGGCGTGTATACGGTATGTGGCTCCCTGCATACGGGCCTCCCCCTCGAGATAATACCTGTCCGTGCCGGGGTAGCTTATCCGCTTCCACCGCGAAAACGGGAAGGCCTCCGGAAATGGGTTCACGGCATCCTCGTTCCTGTCCGCCGGTTCCTCCTTGGGCGGCGCGGACTGCCTGCCCATATCCTGGGGGAAAAGCTCCGCCGCCTTTTGCAGTATTTCCAGCAGCGCCTGGCTCTGGGGCGGCCGCTGTCTGGGCTGCTGCGGCTGAGACTGCCCCCCGCAAATCTGCCGCTCAGGAGCGGAGGGTTTCTCCGCCGGCCGCTCCTTGTCGCATCGGGGCTTCTCCGGTACCGGAGACCGCAGCATTATCTCCGCCTTTGCCCGCTCCATCAGCTCTTTCCGGCCTGCAAAGCCTCCCGTAAGCAGTACCGTCCCGTTTTTTACCGCTATTGCCCCCACCGGTATGAAGGGAGGCCTTCCTCCCCTGCAGGAATTTCCCTCGCCGTCGAACAGCCACAGCTCCCCGGGCCCGCCGTACTTTACCGCCGCGCCGGACCTGTCTCCATTTATCTCAAGCAGTGCCTTGCCCGCCCTGCCCGTCATAACCATGAGCCTCTTCATACGCATGCTCCCCGGGTACAGTATTTCTATTGGTATTAAAATATGATATAATTTTAAAAATTAGTAGAGACAAAGGAGCTAATATGCGCCCGCTCAAAATAGCCGCAGCCGTATTGTGCTGGCTGCTCATAATACTGGCCATACTCTTCACCGTGCTGGATATACAGCTTTCGCCGGAGTCCGGCGCGCAGCAGCGGTTTCTGCGCTTTTATTCCGAATACGGCACAGAGGAGAGGTTCGGCATAGAGCCAAAGCAATGCGCCGCCGCCCTCATGGCCATGATACAGTACATGCGGGGGCATCGGGACTCCATACAGATAACCGTCGAGGAATACGGCTCGACGGTGGAAATGTTCAACCGGCAGGAGATAGACCACATGGTTGACGTAAAAAACCTCTATCAGTCCTTCCGCAAAAGCCAATTAGCCGCCATAGCCGCCTTTGTCATGGTGTTGCTGCTCTCCCTTTCCGAAGGGAAGAAGGGCCGGAGCAGTATAACTTTAAGGTCGCTGGCCGTAGCCGTCATAATATTCTTTATTATATTGGGCATCCTTGGCATATGGGCGTATACCGACTTTACCGCCTTCTGGACAGCCTTCCATCACCTGTTCTTCACAAACGACCTGTGGCTCATGGACCCGGCGGTATGCCGCATGATACGCATTTGCCCCGAGAGCCTCTTTGCAGGTATGGCGGGCAGTATGGCCGCGTGGTCCGCGGGGCTGATACTCGCCGCCTCTCTGCTCCTGGCAGCCATTGAAAAGGCGCTCGCCAAAAAACACAAAAACACAAAGTAAAATAAGGATATAAGATATGAATTACAACGAATCCGCCCGACTGGGCCTTGAAAGGTATCAAAAGGACAGGGACGCACTGCTCCTGGCCATAGAAAGCTCCTGTGACGAAACTGCCGCAAGCGTCCTGCGCGGGGCGCGGGAGGTAGTCTCCATGAGCGTTTATACCCAGATACCGCTTCACCGCAGGTTCGGCGGTGTGGTGCCTGAGTTGGCCTCCAGGAGCCACGTGGAGAAGGTTGGATCCGTAGTTGCAGACGCGCTGGAAAAGGCCGGCGTCACGCTGGACGATATCTCCGCCATAGCCGTCACCTCCGGCCCGGGCCTTGTGGGCGCGCTGCTGGTGGGCGTAAGCTACGGGAAAGGGCTGGCCTTCGCCAAGGGGCTTCCCCTCATAGGGGTGAACCACCTTGGCGGCCACATCGCCGCCAACTACCTCACCTATCCCGACCTTGAGCCCCCCTTCATATGTCTCGTAGCCTCAGGCGGTCACAGCCATATAATAGAAGTGCTGGATTACGACAGGTTCAGGCTTCTCGGCCATACCCGGGACGACGCTGCGGGCGAGGCCTTCGACAAGGTGGCCAGGGCTCTGGGCCTGCCATATCCCGGCGGCCCGGAGCTTGAGAAGCTTGCCCTTGAGGGCGACCCAAAGAAATACCCCTTCCACTCCGCGCTGAACAGCTCCGCCGAGGAGGCGGACTTCAGCTTTTCCGGCATTAAGACCGCCGTTGTGAACCTTATGCACAACGCCGCTCAGAAGGGCGAGACCCTCTCAAAGGCGGACATTGCGGCCTCCTTCCAGCGGGCTGTATGCGATACCCTTACCCTAAAGGCGGTGCACGCTGCAAAGGAACATGGCTTTAATACCCTTGCGCTTGCAGGAGGCGTATCCGCAAACAGAGCTCTCCGGAGTTCCTTGGCGCGGGCATGCGAAGAGCAGGGCATACGCTTCTGCTGCCCGGATTTCAGGTACTGCACGGACAACGCTGCCATGATAGCCTGCGCCGGGCATTACGCCCTCATGGCAGGCGAGCTTTCGGGCCTGGATCTGAACGCCGCGCCGGAGCTCCCGCTTGTACAGCGGTAATTTTACAATTAAAAAGACTTTGTGCCGCCTAATCATATTGACAAAAATGCACTGCTGAATTAGAATAGTAATGCTATACTGCTAAGTAGTATGGTAAAGGTTGGTCATGCGCTGCGCTATGCGGGTGTAGCTCAGTGGCAGAGCGTCGGCTTCCCAAGCCGATAATGTGGGTTCGATTCCCATCACCCGCTCCAAAAGCCTCCCGGGCTTGCCTCCGGGAAATCAACAAAAGGACAAATTTTTAGGAGGAAAAGATTCAAATGGCAAAGGCAAAATTTGAACGCACTAAGCCCCATGTCAACATCGGCACCATAGGTCACGTAGACCATGGCAAGACCACCCTGACCGCCGCCATCACCATGGCGCTGAGCCAGGAGGGACACGCTGCCGCGATGCGCTACGACGAAATCGACAAGGCGCCCGAAGAGAAGGCCCGTGGAATAACCATCAACACCGCACACGTCGAGTACGAGACCGACAAGCGCCACTATGCGCACGTTGACTGCCCCGGCCATGCCGACTATGTTAAGAACATGATCACCGGCGCGGCCCAGATGGACGGCGCTATCCTCGTAGTTTCCGCGGCGGACGGCCCCATGCCCCAGACCCGCGAGCACATACTGCTTGCCCGTCAGGTTGGCGTGCCCTACATCGTAGTATTCATGAACAAGGTAGACCAGGTAGACGACGAAGAGCTTCTGGATCTGGTCGAGATGGAGATCCGCGAGCTGCTCAGCTCCTATGATTTCCCCGGCGACGATATCCCCGTCATCCGCGGCTCCGCGCTGAAGGCCCTCGAGGCGCTTCAGAACGGCGCAGTAGCCAAGGAAGCCCCCGAGTGCAAGTGCATCTTCGAGCTGATGGACGCGGTAGACAGCTACATACCCGATCCCGAGCGTGCGGCCGACAAGCCCTTCCTTATGCCTGTTGAGGACGTATTCTCCATCACCGGACGCGGCACTGTCGCCACCGGCCGTGTAGAGAGCGGCACCGTAAAGGTACAGGATACCGTCGAGATAGTCGGTCTGTCCGACGAGAAGCGCAGCACCGTAGTCACCGGCGTTGAAATGTTCCGCAAGCTGCTGGATCAGGCCATCGCGGGCGACAACATCGGCGTACTGCTCCGCGGCATACAGCGCACCGATATCGAGCGCGGTCAGGTCATTGCAAAGCCCGGCTCCATTCACCCCCACACCAAGTTCAAGGGCCAGGTTTACGTACTGACCAAGGAAGAAGGCGGCCGCCATACTCCCTTCTTCTCCGGCTACCGTCCTCAGTTCTATTTCCGCACCACCGATGTTACCGGCTCCATCAAGCTGCCCGAGGGCGTTGAGATGGTTATGCCCGGCGACCACATCACCATGGAGTGCGATCTGATCACCCCCATCGCTATGGACGAAGGTCTCCGCTTCGCTATCCGCGAAGGCGGCCGCACCGTCGCTTCCGGCGTTGTATCACAGATAATCGAATAAAATCGAGATAACAACAAGCCCCCGCTGCGCGGGGGCTTGTTTTATTGCGTTTCGAGCGGCGCATTGGACTTGTTCTGGTCCCATTTTAACATCTTCCGCAAATATAATCAAGAAAAAGGACTGATTTCGGTTCGATTTGCACAGAATGGAAGAAGCATGGACAGCCAGAAGATAAAGCAGGACGATAAAATACACATAGGCGCCAACATACGTGAAGTCAGACTGAGCCGCAAAATGGGCCAGACGGAGCTTGCAGGGCGGGTGCAGCTGATGGGTGTGGACATGACGCGGGAAACGCTGGTGAAGATAGAGCGGGGTACCCAGCATATTCAGGCGAGCCAGCTGAGGGCGATACGGGACGTGCTGCAAACCACATACGATGAATTGTTAAAATAAAAGGAGCTTCACTGCTCCTTTTTTATTCCCCTCGGCGTTTTTCTCCGCTTTTTTCTTCTTTTTTATTTCTCCTTGGCTTTTCTTTTCTCTTTGCTTCTTTCTGCTTTTCTTTTCTCCTGAAAAGAAAAGAGAAAGAAGGTATATCCATCCCTCTCTCTCGACTTCCCTACCTCTCCATCCCCTCCCCCAGCTTCCTTTTTACCCGGGAGAGGGCGTTGTCCACGCTCTTTATGGGGCATGGCACGGCCTCGGCTATCTGGCGGTAGGTCATACCCTGAAGGAAAAGCTCCGTTACCCTTCTTTCGAGGGGGGTAAGGCGGGTATTTATCACCCTTCTTAGGGCGGCCGCCGTTTCACGGCTTATGAAACGCTCCTCCGGGTCGCCGCCCGGCTGCTCTATCAGCTCAAGGAGCTCACGGTCTCCGCTTTCCGGGGTGCGGTAGAGGGATATGTAGCTGTTCAGCGGCTGATGCTTCTGGCGGCGGCTGGCGTTAATGGCGCTTAGTATCTGCCGGGTTATGCAGAGCTCCGCAAAGGAAGCAAAGCTTGAGTTGTGATCCTCCCGGTAGTCCCGTATGGCCTTGTACAGGCCTATCATGCCCTCCTGAATAAGGTCGTCCCTGTCCGCGCCTATGAGAAAATAAGGCCGGGCCAGCATGCGCACAGTATCCTTATACTCCGCGCAGAGCTGCTCCATGGCGTCATTGTCGCCCGATTGGGCAAGCCGCACCAGCTTTCCGTCCTTATTTTCCCTTTTTTCCATTACAAGCTAACCCTGCCTCTTCTTTTCGAACATGAGTATGGCTGCGGCCACCGCCGCGTTGAGGGAATCTATATGCCCGCTCATGGGTATAGACACGAGAAAGTCACACTTCTCGCGGATGAGCCTGCTTAGACCGTCGCCCTCGCTGCCTATCACTAAGCCTATGGCGCCCTTCAGGTCCGCCTTTGTCATTTCGGTGCCCTCCATGTCCGCGCCGGCTATCCACAGCCCTTCGTCCTTGAGACGGTCTATGGCTCCCGCAAGGTTGGATACCCGGGCCACCTTCATGTACTCCACCGCGCCCGCAGAAGCCTTGCAGGCCGCTGCGGTCACGGATGCGCTGCGTCGCTTGGGTATTATCACGCCATGGGCGCCGGCGCATTCCGCGCTGCGGATTATGCTGCCCAGATTGTGGGGATCCTCCACGCCGTCAAGGAGTATTATAAACGGCTTCTCGTCCTTATCCCTTGCGGCCCTGAGTATGTCGGATATGTCGCAGTACTCTACGCCCGGCACCTGGGCCAGAATTCCCTGATGGTTGCCCGGCTTGCCGCCGTGGCCGAAGGGCATACATATCTCGTCCAGCTTGTAGCGGTCCACCTCGCGTATCTGTATGTTGTTGTCCCGGGCAAGGTTCACAACCTCCCTAAGAGAGCCGTCCAGCTCCTTGCTCACCAGTATCCGGTCTATGCTGCGGCCTGACTTCACCGCTTCCCGCACGGCGTTGCGGCCCATTATTATGTACGGCAGCTCGTCGGGCTCGTTTGTGTTGGGCGCTTCCCGTCTGTCCTCCGCCGCTTTATCGAGGGGCTTATCCTTAAAGGGCTTATCCTTAAACGGCTTGTCCTTAAAGGGCCTGTCCTCGCGCTTATCGTCAAACTTCTTGTAGGGCTTATCCTGACGGTCGTCAAACTTCTTGCCATAAGGCTTTCTGCCGTCAAGCTTCTTATAGGGCTTGGAATCCCGGGCTATGTCCCTTTCAAAATCCTTCTGGCCGTAGCCGCCCCGGTTGTAGCTCTTCCTTCCGTAATCGCCGTTGCTGCGCCTGTTGTCGTATGCCATGCTATTTCTCCTTATCCTCTGTAAAAAGGCTTTGTTTTATATTGTCCATAAGCTCGCGTATGCGGCCGTCCTCGCCGGAGAGAAAAAGGTACCCCAGCAGCGCCTCAAGGCCTGAAGCCGCCCTGTAATCCGACATTTCCGCGTGTTTGGGTACGGTACCCATATGGCTGTTGCGCCCCCGCTTGAATATGTACAGCTCGTCCTCCGTGAGTTGTTCCATTATCGCCATGGCCCCCGCTGCCTGGGCCTTTGCGCAGACCTTCCTGGTGGCCATTACATGCAGGCCGTGAGCCGTAGCGTCGCTGCCCTCTATGAGCCAGCTGCGCACGTAAAGGTCGTATACCGTGTCGCCTATGTAGGCCAGCACCAGCGGGTTCATGAGGCGGGGGTTTTTCCGCTGCTCCCCCAGTATGCGGTTTATCATGGCGTCCATAATCTGCCTGTCCTTCGCCTTTGCATATCAATTCTATTATATTATAAGCGACAAAGGTCCATTAGTCCAGCGGCTTACGCCCCAAATCCCCCTCAAAATAGCTGAAAATCCCTCGCGCTATGGCGTGGGCGAGCTTCTTTTGATGCTGTTCCTGCTGCAAAAGCGCCTCATCACCGCTGTTTGAGAGGAAACCGCACTCCACCAGCACGGATACCGGCATGCTCTCCCGTATCACATAATAGTCGCCGGGATTGGCTATGCGCCTCGGCGCCCCCAGTTCGTCTGTTATGCTGTCTATAACGGTCTTTGCAAGCTTCTCCCCCTCGGTGCTGCCCTTCATGTAGAAAGCCATTGGCCCGTGTACCGATGGGTCGGTGAACTTGTTCATGTGGACGCTCACCACCAGATCCACCCCTTCTCCGTTCATTATTTTGCCCCTGGCGGCCATGTCCGCCTTCTTGCCCTCTGCCAGCGCCCTTTCATCGCTGCGGGTGAGTATGGCCTCCATTCCCAGCGCCTCCAGCTCCTCCTTCAGGTACAGGCTCACGGCAAGGTTCAGCCCCGCCTCTTTTACTCCCGATACTCCCACCGCGCCGCAGTCGCTGCCGCCGTGGCCCGGATCGATAACTACCCTATATCCCTTTTTTGGGGTGCTGACGGGTATGGTATCGCTGTTTGCCGCCAATATCACCACCGCTGCCAAGCCCAGCATCAATATAACTATCTTTCCTATCAAACGCCTCTTGCCCATATGACACACCTCACGGATAAAGCATATGTGATAAAAGCTGTGCTTATTCCTTTTGGGCGTATTTTTTGCTTTTCGCAGGGAAAATACCGATTATCCTGCAAGGCGAAAGCGGCGGCATTATGAGCTTTACATGTATATTCACTGTATATTCAGGGCAGATATCCACACTCTCAACATAGTTATCAACATTCCATCTGCCTTAAAGGGGGGGTTTTTGGCATTTTACCCCTATTCTCAACATCTGAATACTCAACATAATGTTCCTGACCCTATGCAGCGAAAATTCATAGCCATTATTTTTCGCGCTTATAGCATATGCGGCAAATTGCATATCTGACCATTGAATACCGCTATGGCATACGACAAAATTTGCCCTTGACATTTGCCGTATCTTATTGCGGGTTTATATAAATAAGAACAAACAAAAAACCTCGGGGTTGTTAAGGGGCCGCAGCCCCTTAAGTTTAATCCGGCTTTGACGACACAAGGTGAATTGCCCCGCAGGGCAAGAGAAGGCCCCCTGGGGGGTGCGCGTCAAAACGGATAAAAACCGGAGGTTTTTGTACTCTGCGGGTTTTGCCGCCCGGGGGGCCGCCGCAGCGGGTCAGTTCCGCCCCGTTTCCCGGGGCGGAACTTCATGCTTTACGCGAGAGGCAAAACTCGAAAAAAACTCGACGAAGTGGTCAAAGACCACTTCGTCGAAATGTTTACCTGTCGAATTCTTTTTTCTCTTTTTCGTAGGGTATCTCGGGGTGCTCCTTCAGCATCCATTCCTTGAACTCCTCCGGGGTACCCTTGGTAAAGCCCGCCTTGTCAAGGCGCACAAAATCGTTATCCACCGCAAGGTCAAAGTAGCTCTTGGCCTCCACAAACTTTTTCACCTGCTTGAAAAACACCTCGTTGCTGAATTCGCCGTCTTCAAAGAGGCGTATGGTGTTGCCCACCACCACCTTGCAGTTCCAGGACTTTTTGCCCTTCTGCACCCGCATCAGCTTAAACTGCTTGCCCGCCAGCATGGGGCGGAACAGCACGCTGCGGTAAACGCTTATGAGCATGAGCATGAGCGCTAAGGATTTCCAGCGCATGGGCAGGTCGTTTTTATAGAATATGATCGCGCCCACGGTAGAAAGCAGGAAGATGAACAGCCAGGGCCAGAAGCTCAGCACCTTATAAAATATCGGAGTAGTCCAGCGCTGATAGCGCCTTATATCCATCTTGTATTCGTTTTCAAACATTCTGAATCCTCCAAAGACTTGTTAAGGGAACATCAATATTTTAACATATTCCGCCGCGGTAGTCCATATTATTGTACTCATTCCAGAAAAAAGGGCCGTCCCCTTGCGGGACGGCCCTTTGTAAGCCTTTAAGCCTATTACGCCTTCTTGGCCTTGAGGTCCTTGGCGCGTGCGGAGAGTATGCTGTAAGAGGTCCAGAGGAGAACTACGCATACGAGGTAGATCAGGATGTGCATGGGCAGGCTGGTGATTATCTTCCATGCGATGAATACGCCGATGCAGCCGCCGATCATGTTGCCCAGAGTAGCCACTACGTCGTAGCGGGACTTCTTGATGAACACGATGGAGTTAGCGGGCATGAGCAGAGCGCAGGAGCCCATGAATACGGGGAAGCAGGTGGTGCCGGAGCAGCCCAGCAGCAGGCAGGTAGCCATGCAGGGTGCGTACAGGCCGAAGCCAACGTCCATCAGAGCGCCCCAGAAGAAGTTCAGGATAACCGCTACCCAGAACTGCCACTGGCCTACGGTGAAGCCAATGCCCTCGCCGATGGAGCCGAAGGGGCCAATGCCGGCGTTCTTGCAGGCCATGATGATGGCGGTGCCGATCATGGCGCAGCCGAGCCAGATACGGATCTGGTTAACGTCCCATTTGGTGATTATCTCAGCCATGGTGTAGGCGCCGATCATGGCGGCTACGCACATCGCTACGAGGAAGATGGGCTCGCACTCAACGGAATTGGTGAAGATCAGAGCCTCGAAGATAACGGGGAAGGTATCGCCGACGTTAAGGGTGCCGGGGATGTTGATGTCGTCAACATTCTTGAACGCCTTGTACATGAAGGTGGAAGGCGCGAAGGAGCCGCAGCCCAGGGTATCAAGGAAGTTGGCTATGATACCTACGATCATGCCCTGCGCCCAAAGCTTCTTGCTGGCCTTGGAGCACTCGCCCTTGTGGTTCTTGTTAACGTCTACGAGCAGGTCAACCGCTATACCTATAAAGCAAGCGGCCAATACGATTTGAAGTGCCAGTACCATTAAATAATTCCTCCAACTAAAGATTTTAATTTGGAAATGATGACAGTTTTCTTCTTCCGGCGACTATACGCCCCGCATTTCCCCTATGCGCGGGCATAATTGAGCCAGAATCAGTCACGTCACGTTAATATTGTAACAACGGTGTGTCTTTTTGTCAACGAACTTTGGAATTTCAATCTTCTAATGTCTATGTTTTTTTCTTGCTTAAACTTATCCCGATTACAAGTTTCGCAATATGTTTGGGCGTTTTTTCTCTTTATCCACAATATGATGTAGCCATAACGCCGAATTATTTTTTGCATTCCAATTTTGCATGATTTTCCTTTTTTTAGAAGAATTCTTTCTTAATTAAGCCTTTCACGATTTGCTGCGGCAACAAGCGGCGGTTTTATCTTCTTTGCGCGAAAGTTCCCTTTTTCTTTCATATGTATTGCCGCTATGTTACCATCAGTTGACAAGAGCACACAAGCCCGAAAGGCTTGTTTTGGTACGCTCCTGCGTTCTCGTCGCTTGTATTACATCCAGTAGTACTGCGCTCCTCGGCCTTGGATCGCCCTCAAAACAAGCTCTTTAGGGTCTTCGAGTTTTAGAAGCCAAAGAGTATGGCAGAACAAGGAGGACGAGTGCAGAAATACTGGTTGTATTTCAAATGAGGACGACACAGTTATGCCGTGCTGTTTGGCTCCTAAAACCTTGTGTGTCCTTGTCAACTGATGGTATAATATTGGATATGAAAAGCACTGACAAAAGATACGTTTTATTCATATCCTGCGCCGCCTTGCTTGCACTGGCGGTATGGTTCGCACTCTGGTGTGGGTCCGCCCGATACGCCGTGCTGCCCATGCTGTATGCATCGCTGACTGCGGCGCTGTTCGGCTTGGGTCTGCTCAGGCTCATACCCTCCGCCCTTTCCTTTGAGGAAGCCCCTGCCCCTAAGACGTCTCCCCGGAATTCCCGCCGGGACAGGCGGCACCCCTGGGCCGCCATAGCCTGCCGTGTCATACTGCTGCACATGGCGCTCTATGCCATAGCCTACCTGTTCGACCTTGTCAAAAACGGCTACTCCGGCGGCCTTTTGGATACCTTCCGGCATCTTTGGCTGCGCACCGATTCTCCCAGCTATCTGGGCATAGCGGAAAACTGGTACGTAACCGAGGGGGACGCAAGGTTCCATATAGTTTTCTTCCCGCTGTATCCAATACTAATAAGAATATTCTCCCTTTTCACCGGGGGCAGCGCCTTTGGCGGAGCGATGCTCGTCACCACCCTCTGCGCTATAGGCTCCGCCATTGCGGCCTATGAGCTTTTCGCGCTGGATACGGACAGGAGGACCGCCCTTTTCGCGGCCACCCTGCTTTGCCTGTTCCCCGGCAGCATATTCCTGCTTGCCCCCATGACCGAGAGCCTTTTCCTGCTGACAAGCCTCCTGTGCATGTACATGTGCCGAAAAAAGAAATACCTGCTCAGCGGCCTTTTCGGCTGCCTTGCGGCTCTCACCCGCTCCGTTGGAATACTGCTGATACTGCCGGTATTCATGGAAGCCGCATACGATTATTTCAAGGGAACATCCATCCATAAGCGGGACCTTGTCAGCCGTCTCGCCGGGTGCTGTATGATAGCCCTCGGCACCGCCCTCTACCTCATCATAAACAAGGCTGTAACAGGCAGCTTTTTCACCTTCATGAGCTACCAGCACGACCACTGGAGCCAGAGCCTTGGCCCCTTCTTCGGCACCGCCGCATACCAGCTCCAGTACCTCCTCTCCTCTCTAAACACGGGGGAGGCCGCCATGGGGCTGACGCTGTTCCTGCCAAACCTCATATGCTGCCTCGCGGGCCTTGTAATACTGGCGCTTTCTGCCGGTAAGCTTCGCCCCTCCTACGCCGCCTACGGCCTTCTTTACTACGGGGTGACGGTGGGCTGCACATGGCTTTTAAGCGGCCCCAGGTATCTTGCGGTATGCTTCCCTATTGCCGCCGGGCTGTGCGCTCTGGTGAAGGGACGCCTTCCGCGCCGGATATTGGCCCTTCTCTCCCTCATCATGATGCTCATGTACATGTGGGCCTACGTGCTGGGGTACAGCGTGTATTAAGGCGTCACCTTCTCTATCTCTACCCCTGTATAGTAGTGCTTGAGTATCTCCTCATACCCTGCCCCCTCCAGGGCCATGGCTCTGGCGCCGTACTGGCTCATGCCCACGCCGTGGCCGTAGCCCTTGGTACGTATAGTCACCTTTTCGCCTATGGACAGGGTAAAGTTGGCGCTGTTCAGGTCGAAAAGCCTGCGCAGCTCCCGCCCGCTGACCGTTACCTTGTTCAGCTTCAGCTCCTTTACCCGCCCGCTGTCATAGCGGGACACCACCTTGACCTGTTCGCCAAGCCTGTTCTTTTTCAGCTTGGCGGCAGGCCATTTTTTATTTACTCTATTCGTAAACTCCCCGAGTGACACTGTCACCTCGGCGGCATACTTCCCTGCCGTCTCCTCCCCCGGGCTGTCCACCCCCACAAGATATGGCAGCGCCGCCGAAAACACGTTCTGCGCGTCCTCCGTCCGTCCCCCGGCGGAGGAGTGATACAGGGCCTCTATGGGCTCTCCCTTGTATGCGGCGTACTCCCCCTCCGTCTCATATACCGCCTGACGCAGCTTATCCATATACTGCCTGGCGTCTCCCCCAAATTTTTTCTTCAGCTGCTCCGGGCTCCTGTAGCTCTGACAGCAGCCGCTGTCGGTACATATATCCGCGCCGCTGCACCCGCTTCCCCCAAAGGCCGTCATGTGCCTTACGGCATATGTACGGGCGGCTACAGCCTGGGCCTTGAGCGCCTCCAGAGGAAAGGAGGCAGGCATCTCCGCCCCCACTACCCCTATGAGGTATTCTTCAAGGGGCATTTCTTCTGTTTTTCCGCTTGCCCTGTCGTAAAGGGATATGCTCAGCATTCCCTCCGGCTTTTCATTGGGCTGTCTCGATATGATGCAGCCCCGCACCGCGCAAAGCAGCACTATCGCGGCTACAGCAGCAAGGCCCATGGCGCTCAGGCGCGGGCAATGATATTTGTCATATCTTCTCATGGCAATATATCTATGCGGCGGGGCAAACTAAAATACGTTGCGGCGGGGGCGTTTACGGTTTATAATGATATTGAGGAAAATATCGTTTTACGGCGAATTCTGGAGGATATGATGGCACAGGATACTCAAAAGCTTCGGGAGCTGCTTTCGCAATACATAGGCGACGTATACGCCGAGGCTTTGCAATATACCAACGACCCGGCCGCTGCCAAGGAGGTCACCCGCAGGGTTATGACCCTGCTCAAGCGCAGCCAGGAGGCCGGCCTTGCGGTGAACCCTTCCATGGCCAGGCGGCTCACTCAGGACTGCTGCAGGGAGCGGGAGTACTATGAGAACCGGAGGGCTACCTTCGTGAACGGCACTATAGCCGACATGCCGGATTTTGACACCGCGCTCTCCGAAATATCCCCCGCGGAGGTACGGGCCCGAGCACGCAGCGAGGCGGAGACAAAGGCCGCAGAGGCCCACGCCGCCATTCGCGCCGCAGAGGCCATGGGAGCAAAGGTAATCACCTCAAAGCCCGCGCCGTCCCCTGAGGCCTCAATACATAGCAATCCCGAAGTGATAGACCTGAACGAGTTTGACGATGAGGACGACGAGCTGGATTACGGCGACGAATACGACGAAGAAGAAGCTCTAAAGGAAGAAAAGCCCCGCAGAGAAAAGCCCAAGGCCTGGAAAAAGCCCGCCAGCGGCTTTTCCATATTCCTGCTGGCGATTATGGTGCTGCTGCTGCTATTCCTCCTGATATGCCTTGTGGTAATGCTCATGAAGTGCGGCATAATACCCGGCGCAGACAGCCATTTTGTGCGCAGCTTCGCCATATGGTTCAACTCGCACCTTTTCCCGCTGTTTTAACGTACTGTTTACAATTTAGACTATATATAATGATATTATATGGTTAGGAGGTGATACCATGGACCCTGTAATGGATTATATTATGGGATGGAGCACTCCCGCCCTCATCTGCCTTATCGCAGGACTCATCCTTATGGTTTGCGAAATGTTTACCCCCGGAATGGGCGTTCCCGGCATCCTCGGCGGGCTGTGTCTGCTTGGCGCAATAGTGCTCAGGGCGGATTCCCTCACCACGGCGCTCATCACCCTCATACTCATACTGCTGCCCCTGATGATAGCCGCCGGAATAATATTCCGCTCCTTCTCAAAGGGCGCGCTGTCCCGCTCCAGGATAGTGCTGAAGGATTCCATAGACGGCGAATCCACCCCCCTCGGCGATAAGGACGCCCAGGCGCTCATAGGCCTGGAGGGCGAATGCGTAACGGCCCTCAGGCCGGTGGGTGCAGGCGATTTTTCCGGCAGAAGGCTGGATATCGTAAGCGAGGGCGGCTTCATACAAAAGGGCGCAAAGGTAAGGATCACCGCCATAGACGGCGTAAGGATCATGGTGAAAGAGATATAAGAAAAATGAGCTACAAATTCTGCAAAAAATGCGGCACCCTCTACAACGAATCGGACGGCGAATGCCCCCGCTGCGCCGATAAAAGGCTTACCGACGAGGGTATGCGCGACACGGTATACGACAGGGGCATGAGCGCGAAGGAGCTCGAAAAAAGGCGCAGAAGCGACTGGAAGCACCTCGTCATAGGAGTCCCCGCCTTCATCGCCTTCATATACCTCGTGTTCTTCCTCTATAAAATAATTGCCAAATAGAATTTTTTAAAAAAGGAGAAAAGCCAATGGAATTCTTCGCCCCAATCTTCATTATCGTACTTATAATAGTATTCCTCGCCGTATTCTTCAGCTTTGTGCCGGTAGGGCTGTGGATATCCGCAACCGCCTCCGGCCTGAAGGTGGGCATAGGCCAGCTTGTAGCGATGCGGATAAGGAAGGTAGTCCCCTCCCGCATAATCAACCCCGCCATAAAGTCCACCAAGGCGGGCATGAGCCTTTCCCTGAACAAATTAGAGGCCCACTACCTTGCAGGCGGCAACGTGGACAGGGTGGTAAACGCCCTCATAGCCGCGCAGCGCGCCGGCATACCTCTTGATTTCGAGCGTGCGTGCGCCATAGACCTTGCCGGCCGCGACGTGCTCAACGCCGTGCAAATGAGCGTCAATCCCAAGGTTATTGAAACCCCCGTAATAGCCGCCATAGCCAAGGACGGTATCGAGCTTAGGGCCAAGGCCCGCGTTACCGTCCGGGCAAATATCGACCGTCTGGTAGGCGGTGCAGGTGAGGAGACCATCATCGCCCGTATAGGCGAGGGCATAGTTACCACCGTAGGCTCCTCCAAGAGCCACAAGGACGTGCTTGAGAACCCCGACCTTATATCCCAGACCGTGCTCAACAAGGGGCTTGATGCAGGCACTGCGTTCGAAATACTCTCCATAGACATAGCGGACGTGGACGTAGGCCGCAACGTGGGCGCCCAGCTCCAGATAGACCAGGCTGAGGCCGATAAGCGCATAGCACAGGCCAAGGCTGAGGAGCGCCGCGCCATGGCGGTAGCTCAGGAGCAGGAGAACAAGGCGGAGGTACAAGGCATGCGCGCCCGCGTCATCGAGGCCGAGGCAGAGGTGCCCAAGGCCATCGCCGCCGCATTCCGCGAGGGCAAGTTAGGCGTTATGGATTACTACAACATGCAGAACGTGATCTCCGACACCCACATGCGGGACGCCATAGCGGGCGACAGCTCCAAGAATTCCTGATGTATGAGCCATATTCCAGGGCAAAGGAGGTGTGGCCATGAGCGGCCTGATATTTTTAGCGATACTGTTTTACGCCATATCCTACATTGCCAAAGAGGGCAAGGCTAAAAGAAAAGCCGGCGGTGCGGCGCGCCCCCAGCGCAGCGAGGCGGCCTCAGCACAGTTTGAGCGGCCCCTTCGGCAAGGCACGCCCTACGCCCCCAGAAGCGGCGCCTACCGCCCGGCAGCGGCTCCCAGACCCGAACCCGACGTTGAGCTCTGCACCCATGACCGGCCCGAGGCCTTCCAGCCAGCGGAGCCCTTTAAGGAGGCTTCCTCCGGCAGCATGAACTACGTCTCCACCGAAGGTGAGGGCACCGAAAGCGTGGAGTGCAGCCTGACCAGCCATACCCACCCCGGCGTTCACTCCGGGGCCGATGCCGCAGGAGCTCGTCCCCGCTCACCGGCAGAGCCCGCCTCTCGCCCCTTCCTCTCCGCCGCAGACCGGGACGCCTGCAGGCGGGCAGTAATATACGCGGAGATTCTGGGCAAGCCCAAGGCGATGCGCCGATAAATAACACGCATAATAAGAGGAACGGCATTGCCGTTCCTTCAGTCTGTCAAAAAACCCCAGGGTTGATAAGGGGCCGCAGCCCCTTATGTTTAATCCGGCTCTGACGACATGTGCGTCAGAACGGATGAAAACCCAGAGGTTTTCGTACTTTGCGGATTTTGCCGCCCGGGAGCGAATGCGAGAGGCAAAACCCGTAAAACTCAAAAAAGTGGCATTCAGCCACTTTTTTGACACTCTGGAGGAACGGCATTGCCGTTCCTTTTTGTATTTCCTTTTACTCGCTGATCCCAGCCTCGGCTTCCGCCCGGCACACCCGGTCTATCCGAAACTTCTCTATGCGGTGGTTGTCCATGGAAAGCACCTTTATGTCCAGATTTTCGTATTCCAGAGTGTCCCCCGCCTCAGGTATGTGGCCAAGCTGCTCGGTTATCCATCCGCCTGCAGAGGTAGCGTCGGTGTCCGCTTTTATGCCGAAGTAGCCTACGAAGTCGTCCATATCCATTGCCCCGTCCACGGTAAAGCTGTTCTCGCCGGTCTGCTGGACTGTCTCTGTGATCTCGTCATGCTCGTCCCAGATCTCGCCTACCAGCTCCTCCAGTATATCCTCCATGGTTATCATTCCGCAGGTGCCGCCGTATTCGTCCAGCACCACCGCCACGTGGGCCTTCTTTCTTTGCAGGAGCTTGAGTATGCTGCTTATCTTCTCGTTTTTCAGCACATACACCGCAGGGGCGATTATATGGCTTATATCCCGGTCAATTATGCCGTTGCCCGTATAAAAGTCCTTCTGGTGTATCACGCCTATTATGTTGTCAATATCCCCATCATACACCGGCAGGCGGGAATACTTTGTCTCGGAAAACACTTTGGCGATATCCTCCTTGCTTGCGTCCTTGGACACCGCCTCCATATCCACCCGGTGGGTGAGTATGTCCTCCGCCTCCCTCTCGGTGAACTCTATTGCGTTCTTCAGAAGCTCGCCCTCGCTGCCGTCTATGCTGCCCTCCTGCTGGACCTCGTCAACGAGCATCAGAAGCTCCTCCTGAGACATCTTATTGTCGCTTTCCAGCCTGAATACTCTGTTGAGCAGCTTTTTCCACAGGGAAAACAGCCAATTCAGCGGGCAGAGTATCACTGTGAGCAGCCTAAGAAGGGCGGCTGATTTCAGGGCGAACTTCTCGGGACAGTCCTTTGCGAGGCTCTTTGGCGATATCTCGCCAAATATGAGCACCAGCACTGTCACGACGCCTGTGGAGATGGCCGCGCCGCTTGCGCCGTAAATGTTTACGAATATCATCGTGCCGATGGCCGCAAGCGCTATATTTACTATGTTGTTGCCCACAAGTATGGTGGACAGCAGCCTGTCATAGTTTTCCGAGAGCTTCAGCGCAAGCTCCGCGTCCTTGTCCCCCTTTTCCGCCATGGCCCGCACCCGGGTCCTGTTCATGGAGTTGAAGGCGGTCTCTGTAGCCGAAAAATATGCCGACAGCGCCAGCAGCGCCGCCATTATCAATATATTTTTAACTAAGTCGTCCATTGCCCACGTCGCAACTGTCACATTCCATTTTAGTTACATCACCTTCCTGTTTTTATTTTTTGGCACGCACCCACTTTCGTCAGTGCATATTCACTTATTGTAATTATACCGCCCGCGTGCATGAGCGTCAACCGCGCAGGGGGCATAAAAGAGAGGCCCCTATGGGGCCTCTCTTTTATTTATTCCCTTGAGGATTAGACCTTGGCCTGGTATTCGAAGGGAAGGGGTACTACGGTGCCGGGAGTGGTGATCTCCTCCAGCTGCTCCAATGTAGCCTTGACTATTGCAGTCTGCTGCTCTACATTGTGGGGAGCGCCGGCGTTTGCGCCCATGGGAACCAGGGGAGCAACGGCACGGGGGGTACCGGTCTGCTTAACAACGGGGGGCAGAGCCGCGATGATGATGGTGGGGATACCTACGGATTCGATTGCTCTCTGCACAAGAACTGCAGAGCGGTGGCAGGTGCCTCAGCCAGCGGTCATCAATACGGCGTCTACGCCCTCATCCTTGAGGCGCTTGGCAATTGCCGGACCGGTCTCATGGGTGAACTTTTCGATGTTGCCGCCGCCGCCCATGAAGCCTACATGAACGGGAGCTACGCCCTTGATGAAGCCTTCCTTGGCCAGCTCATGAAGCCTGTCTATGGGGAACATGCAGTTGATGTCCTTGTTGACGTCGCTGTTGTCGTAACCGCCATGGGAAACCATCAGATCGCTGGAGGGAGTGCTGTCGTAGATCTCGCGCCAGGTGAAGTCGCCGGCCAGATTGAAGCGCTTATCCTCTTTGCGATGTACGCCTGCTGCGGTAGCGAGGGCTATTACCATCTCGTTCAGGGGCTTGGTTACAGGTGCCCATACCGGCGGAGGCGTAACGGGAACGAAAATTTCGGACTGTAGTCCCTTAACAACTGTTAAGTTCATTTTTATCCTCCTATTAAAATTCAATTATCTTTTTTGGCCTGCATTTCTGCCTGCCTTCTCATGTACATATCGTGATTGCTTACGTATTTTTTGTTTGGCTCGGCGCTGAGCTGCTTAGGGGCGCTCATCGTCCATGCCACAGGCTGATCATTCTTTATTTCGTAGTCCGTGAGGAACATTCGCATGGGGAATCGGAAACCACCCGGGCAGTTTGTGAGTTGCAAACCCGTGGCTCCGTCCTGCACGTCGTTTACCCTGCCCTCCATCACAAAGGTCTCTCCTTCTGCGACTTTGGTTATTTCAGGGTATCGGACGGGGGCGGCCACAGGCCCGAGCTGTTCCGGAAAACTCATGTTCCAGCCAAACTCCTGGCCGACTACCAATGGATGCTCATGGAGCAGCATCCACTGAGGTATCTCAAGATACCCGAGGCGCCCTTTAAGGTCTATGGCGGCGGAGCCGTCATCCCTTATCTCCACAAGAACGCCTTCTATGTAGATGATCTTATCGCCGAACTTAAGCATATCTTTAGTTGTACTTTTCCTTACGCTTCTGGCTCATGGGCAGGGACTGCTCATTGGGTACCAGATCCATCTTCTTGCCGGTGGCGGTCTCGATCAGCTCGATGTTGGTGGCCTTAACGTTGGGGTTCCACTTCTTTTCGGGAGCCTTTACGGTTTCGCCGGCCATCTGTGCCTTCAGCATTGCGAGGGCGCGGACAGCGTCTTCGTGGCAGAGAGTGTTGCAGCCAAGGACTTCGTTCTCGATACCGGCCTCGGACTTATTGTTATCTACCATGGAGGTCATGTACTTGTTGCCGACCACCAGAGCGCCCTGTACCGCGCAGAAGGACATGCCCACTACGGGAACGCCGCGCATACCTATCTGCTCCAGATGGCTTGCGAAGTCAACGTGGTTGTTGCCGAAGCCTTCGGTGGTTACGAATGCGCCGTCAACGTCCATGGATTCTACGGTCTGGCCTACGCGGCGGGATACGTAGAACTTTTCGCCGTTGATCTGAGGAGAACCTACGAGTACTACGCCGCAGAGATCGATCTCGGGATCGGCCAGGCACTCGAGAACCAGGGGCTCTCTCCAGTAATGGCGGGACATTTCCTTGGAAGCGGGGCCGATGCAGGTGAGGGCATGCACAGCGCCGTCCAGTATCTCAAGAGGATTGCAGACTACGGGGACGTTGCCCAGGTCTACGTTAGGCTTGCCGCCCAGCATGCCGACAGGCTCCATGGGGAGAAGCAGATTGTCGTGCATAGCGCCCTGGCCCATGATCTCCTTGACGATAACCACCTTCTTCTTGTGGGGATGACGCTTCTGCTCAAAGGTCTCGGTGGAGACAACCAGACTCTCGTCCAGCTTCTTCAGAGCAACGCGGATCTCCTGGGTGATGATGTCGGTAGCGTGGTGTGCTGCCAGAGGGCCGGGACGGGTCATATTGGTCTTTTCCTTGATGGTCATCTGAGTCTTGATGAAGATCTCACCCTTCTCAGGACAGCCGGGACGGCCCCACATGATGTTCTCATCGAGGATACCCTCGGAGGAACCGAACTCACCGATCTGTACGCCGTTATCATCGGTACCGGTCAGCATCATTACGACGCCGTCCAGAACGCGGGTAACGCCTGCGCCCAGTACATCGTCGCCTTCCTTGGTGGCGATGGGCTGTACGTCCATGATGGTCTCGGAATAGGTGTGATACTCAGCGGGAGTTATGATGTCGATCTTCAGATCGTGTACCAGCTCCTGAGAATCTATGCACTCCTTCTCGATGCCTTCGCGGATGTAAAGGGTGGTGCCCTCTATCTTGGTCTCGGGACCGCGCTTTACTTCGGTGATCTTAAAGTGCTTGCGGGTGAGGGTGCGGATAACCTTCTCCTCTACCTCTTCCTCTGCGGGAGCGGCAGCGCCTGCTACTGTGGCAGGTACTACTGCGCCGGCGGTACCGGCAGCTGCGAAAGCGCCTATGGGGAGCTCCAGATCAATGCCCTTGCCCTCGTCGATATGAATCTTAAGTACGCCGCCGTTAACTGCTGCGGGGGCAGCGGCTACGGGAGCGGCAGCTACGGGAGCGGCTTCCTCAGCGGCGGGAGCCTCTTCCTCTACTTCCTTCATACCCTCGAGAAGGTCGGGAGTCAGGGGAGTGAGTGAGTCAGCGGTCTTGGTGAGGGTTGCGCCCATGGCCTGACCGATGGTTACGGCACCGTCGAGCTTGAGCAGGCCAGACTCTACCAGGTCATCAAAGATGGCTGGGTCTTCCAGGTTGTGCTCGGAAAGCACTACGCCAGCTTCTGCTCTGCAGCACAATACGGCGGGGTCGTTTTTGTGCTCAAGTGCGTATTCGGCTGAAATAGACATGTGTTTCCTCCTATATAAATTATATTTGGTACTTAAGTTTTGGCTTAAGTTAAACCACTAAAATTCTGGCATCGCGAAAATGGCTGAAAGCCATTTTCACGATAGCTTAAGTGCATTAAAACTCGCTCAGATCCTGATCCACAGTCTTGCTGATGGTCAGGTGCCTGTACAGCGGGTGATGTATGGTGCGCATCACATGGTCGGTCTGGTGTATTACCTTCAAGCCCATCTTCAGGGTGCCGCAGGTAACTACGGTATTGGAGCAATCGGAGCAGTTGCCGATGATGAGGTACTCCGCGCCTGCGCGTTTCATCTCCAGCACCTTTGCGATCTGGCCGGGGCAGTTGCCGGGGTTCTCGCACTTGCGGGGCGCGCCGGGCTTTACTTCGATGGCCTGCTTGCAGAAGGTCACAGATACGACCTCGGCGTTGTACTTCTTGGCTATATCCCGCATGCGGGCTTCGCCGCCGCCGCAGGCACATACCAGAAGGCCTACCTTTGCGCCATGGAGATCGAGGAAGGGTATGGTGACTATGATAGCGCCGGTGGTCTTGGTGGTGGGGGCGTCGAGCTCGGTGGGAAGGCCGGTGAATGCGCCGCCCATTATTATCTCGCCGTACTCGCCGTCGATGCCGCCCACTTTGTCCAGCATATCCTCAACGGAAATGCCTACGGGCATATCCATGAATACCTGTGCTTCGGGTCCGCCATGTACCTTGCCAACTACGGATATGTTCTTATATATGCAAGGCTTCTGATCCTCGATAGCCTCGGCTACCCGGAGGACCGTCTCGCAGTTTACCACGTTCGCGTGGGCCGCGGAGGGGAGCTGTGTGGGCTCAAGGAGAATGCCCAGGCACTCGCGCACTACCGCGCGCTCTTCGCCCATGGGGTAAATATCGGGAAGGAGATGAATGCTGATATCAGGCTTGTCGGCAATGGCCTTCTTTATGGCGGAGATGGCCCTGGCGTTCTTGCGCTTGATGGCGAAGATAGCCTTCTTGGCGTTGGACATTTCCATGCAGTACTCAACGCCGCGGACGGTCTTTTCAGCCTGCTGTTCAAGCTGCATTATGTTGTGCTTGAGGCCGGGCTCGCACTCTGCCGCGTTCACCAGTATATAGCCGCCCTGAAGGTCTGCGCCCAGCTTTACGCCGGTGGGGAAGCCTGCGCCGCCCATGCCAACTATTCCGGCCTCCTTGACCATCTCCAGCTTGCTGTCGCTCTTCTTTATGGGGATGTACTTGTCAGGCTGCTCGTCGTCGGGCTGGATCACTATGGCCTGGTCGGTTACTTCCTCTACCGTGCCGTAAACGGAGGAGAAGATGTTTGCGCCGAGACCGGTGGGAGTGGCTACCAGTGTGCCCTTTTCTACCTTGTCGCCGGGCTTTACTATTGCCGCGCAAGGCGCGCCAACATGCTGCTTGAGCAAAAGTTTGATTTTCCTCATGATGCCCTTCCTTTTCCTTTTTAATAATTGGTTTTATTTTATAATAAGAAACGTTGATCGGACAGGAAGCCGCCATCAGCTTTTTCTATTCGTTAGAACAGACTGCCCCCTGAGTATACTTAATTATACATCAATATATTGTAAAAGTCTATCGCAACCGTGAAAATTAGCCTTCACATTTTCTAATGCCGACTTTGGTTGGTTTAAGATTACCAACTGTTGTATTCGTGAAGTTTTTGAACACAAAATATGGTATGCTGATTTATTTTTGGGGTGTATCAAATATTTATTCAATATTAGTCACGCCCCAAAATAACTTTTTGGGGCGCGAACGCTTGGTGGCGGGAACGTGTGGGAATCGAACCCACCCAGGACGCTACTAACGCCCAACGGCTGGTTTTGAAGACCAGGAGGCACACCAGTACCTATCCGCCCCCATGCGGCCCGTTTCCACCGGGTTTTATACTTTCCGCGCTGAAGCAGCGCTTTTCTCTACCGGGACAGGATAGCATAAATCATCGGTTTTTTCAATACCGATTGTGAAGCAATAGCAAAATATTTATCAGGCAGCAGTAAATAACATGGCCGGAGGGCATTCGCTTATTGACTTTTGCATCTGTTTGAGTGATAATAGTTACTGGGGATTGATAAATTTTTCATTAGTCCCTCCTTCACGGCATGATGAAAACATTTTTCCGCAACAGCAAAATTTTTACAGTAACTCGCGTTTTCATTTTGGCGCCTCCTTTTGCGCCATTAAAATATAATAAATAGGAGAGCAGGTCATGAATTACAACCCCAAGATAAACCTTGACAGGTTCGAAGCGAGCTTCAAGGCCATCGACGCCCATACCGCAGGCGAATTCTGCCGTATAGTGTACTCCGGCTTCCCCAAGCCCGAGGGCAACACCCCCATCGAGCGCAAGCACTGGCTGGAAAAGCACTATAACCACTATCGCACTGCTCTGATGCTTGAGCCCCGCGGCCACCACGACATGTTCGGCGCGTACATCTGCGAGCCTATCGATCCTCAGGCCGACTTTGCCGTATTCTTCATGGATACCGGCGGATGGCTCAACATGTGCGGCCACTGCACCATAGGCGCCGTTACCGTAGCCGTCGAGACCGGCATGGTAGAGGCCAAGGAGCCCTACACCGAGGTAGTGCTTGAGGCTCCCGCCGGCATCATCCGCACCAAGGCCGAGGTGAAGGATGGCAAGGTTCTGGGCGTGACACTCGAAAACGTCCCCGCCTTCCTGTATAAGCCCAACCAGAAGGTGGTCATAGACGGCAAGGAGATAACCTTTGACATCTCCTTCGGCGGCTCCTTCTTTGCCCTTGTGGATACCGACAAGCTGGGCCTGGTGGACGAGATCAACGAAAAGACCGTTCCCTACCTCACCCAGCTCGGCATGAAGCTGCTGCACACCATCAACAAGGAAATCAAGGTGCAGCATCCCCGCCTGGACATCACCAGCGTAGACCTCATCGAGTTCTACGGCCACAACGTATCCCCCGACGCCGACAAGCGCAACGTCGTTATCTTCGGCGAAGGCTCTGCCGACCGTTCCCCCTGCGGAACCGGCACCAGCGCCAAGCTGGGCACCCTGTATGCAAAGGGCGAGCTGAAGGTTGGCGAGCCCTTCATCTATGAATCCTTCATGGGCACCAAGTTCAAGGGCGTTATCGAGAAGGAAGTCGATGAGTGCGGCTACAAGGCCGTCATACCTCTCATCACCGGCACCGCCTACCTTACCGGCGAGGCCACCTATGCCATCGACCCCATCGATCCCCTGAAGTACGGCTTCATCGTAGGCTAAAGCTTACAGGCAATATAAAAGGAGCAGCGCAGGCTGCTCCTTTTAGTCTGTCAAAAAACCCCAGGGTTGATAAGGGGCCGCAGCCCCTTATGTTTAATCCGGCTCTGACGACACAAGGTGAATTGCCCCGCTGGGGCAAGAGAAGGCCCCCTGGGGGGTGTGCGTCAGAACGGATGAAAACCCAGAGGTTTTCGTACTTTGCGGATTTTGCCGCCCGGAGGCCCGCCGCAGCGGGTCAGTTCCGGCCCGTTTCCCGGGGCGGAACCTCATGTTTTTTGCGAGAGGCAAAACCCGTAAAACTCAAAAAAGTGGCATTCAGCCACTTTTTTGACACTCTGAACAAGCCTTTCGGGCTTGTATGCTCTTTTCAACTGATGGTACCATCAGTTGACAAGGACACACAAGGTTTTAGGAGCCAAACAGCACGGCATAACCGCGTCGTCCTCATTTGAAATACATCCAGTATTTCTGCACTCGTCCTCCTTGTTCTGCCATGCTCTTTGGCTTCTAAAACTCAAAGACCCCAAAGAGCTTGTTTTGAGGGCGATCCAAGGCCGAGGAGCGCAGTACTACTGGAGGTAATTCAAGCGACGAGAACGCAGGAGCGTCCCAACACAAGCCTTTCGGGCTTGTGTGCTCTTGTCAACTGATGGTATATTTTATAAAGGCATAAATGGTTGTATAATAAATTCACGCGACAGTATACGATAAGGGCTTGCCGCGGGCTGTGGAATGACGAGGAGGTATTTGAAATGATAAGATTTAACAACGACTATAACCGGGGGGCCCTTGAGTCCATACTCGACGGGCTTACGGAAATCAACGCCGCCAGCTATGCGGGCTACGGTGAGGACCAGTGGTGCGGCAGGGCGGAGGCGGTCATAAAGAAGCTGATCGCCAGGGAGGACGCCATGATAAAATTCGTCCCCGGCGCGACGCAGGCGAATATCGTCGCGATTGCGGCGGCGCTTTCCCCGGTACAGAGCGTTATCGCGGCCGACACCGGGCATATCAACTGCCACGAGGCAGCCTCCATCGAGAGCACCGGCCACAAGATACTCGGGCTCCCCAATACCGACGGCAAGCTCACCTCGCGGCAGATCGCCGCCTGCGCGGCGGAGTATTACGAGGGCGGCGCCCCGGAGTACCTTACGGAGCCCAAGCTGGTATATATTTCCTTCCCCACCGAGCAGGGCACCCTGTATTCCAAGGGGGAGCTTCGCGCCATCAGCGAGGTCTGCAAAAAATACGGCATGTACCTGTTCGTGGACGGGGCCAGGATGGGGTACGGCCTGGGGGCAGAGGATAACGACCTTACCCTGAAGGACTTTGCGGAGCTTACGGACGTGTTCTATATCGGCGGGACAAAGTGCGGCGCACTTTTCGGCGAGGCCCTCATCATCACGGAGCCCCGCCTCCAATACCGCTTCAAGGCGTACATGAAGCAGCACGGCGCGGTGTTGGCAAAGGGCTGGCTGATGGGGCTGCAATTTGCACTCATGCTGGAGAGCGGCGAGTATTTTGAAAGGACGAGGCGGGCCGACGAGCTTGCCATGCAGATAAAGCGGGCCTTTGCGGCCAAGGGCATACCCTTCTGGGTGGACAGCCCCACCAACCAGCAGTTCGTCATACTGACCCCGCAGCAAAGGGAAACGCTGGCCCGGGGCTACTACTTCGAGGAAGGAGCGGCCACGCCCCGGGGTACTGTCGCGCGCTTCTGCACGAGCTGGGCAACCACCCAAGCCGAGGTAGACGCCCTGCTCGACGACATAGCCGGGTTGTGACGGAGGATGATAAATGATTTTGGTGGGGCGGTTTGGAATCCGGCGGCAGCGGCTAAACTCCAACGCCCGTATTGCTTCCACCGCCCCTTTTGCCTGCGGCGCGGTACTTTCGTGGGCCGAAAGTACCCAAAGGTCCCCGCTTTCTTGGAAGAAAGCTCCCAAAGAACCAAGGGATAGCGGCTCCGGCTTTATCCCGCTTACGCAGCCGTATCAAAGAATCCGGCTGGCGGGAATCAGGCGGCAATAGTTAAACTCCAACACAAACAAAACCCTGCCGGTGAAGCTCCGACAGGGATTTTTCATCTGCAATTGTATTTTTTGTCAGGCTTTTCTTTTCTCTTTGCTTCTTTTCTCTTTTCTTTTCTCCTGAAAAGAAAAGAGAAAGAAGACGAAGAAAGTAATATCGCGTCAGTACGCCACCCTCTCGCTCTCGGTGCCGTTTCGCCTGGTGACGCGTATATTGTCCAGGTACTCGAGGAGCGGCTTGGCGCTCTTGCGGCTGGTGCCTATCATGTCGCGTATCATGGCGATGGAGATCTTGCCCTCGGCGGCCAGTATTTCCCTTGCCTTTGCCGCAACCATGTCGGTATACTTGGGCAGGGTAATAAGGTCGTCCGACAGCAGCACCACCTTGCCCTCGGCGGCTAAAAGCTGCAAAAGATCCTCCGCCATGGCGGGCTGTATGCCGGGCAGCTGTATATCGGCAAGCCTTATAAACTCAAACCCCGCCTTGTCCAGCATGGCGGTCAGGGCGCTTTCGAATTGCTTATATACCTCGTCGTGGGGTATCTCGTAGCCCCCCTCGCAGATAAACTCGCCGCTGCGCTTTATGCGCCCCGTGTCCTCAAGGCGCTGCATGAATTCGTCAAATACGTTCTGCTTGAGCTTGCTCAAAAACCGCACCCTAAGCTCCGCCTTGCGGCTGCCCAGCCTGTACGGGTTCTTTTTATGGAAATCCTCAAGGTATGCCACCATATCGTCAGTCACCTTATCCCGGTAGGAGGCGTGCATAAGATAGATATCCTTCTTCATGGGGAATGTGGAGACAAGCCCCTGCTCCGCGAGCTTTTCCACCTCCGCCATGGTCTCCTCGGCGGTGAGGCCGGTGAGCTTCGCCACCTCCGCCGCGGTTATGGCAGAATCGCTGTGCTGCTTGATTATCAGCTCTATCATATCCCCGTGGCCGCCCTCTTCCTTGACGGTCATCTCGGATATGGCCCTTTCGTCAAACCGCTTCTTCTTTGCGGGGTTGGCCTCTATGACTACGCCGCCGCCGATGGTTTCCATGGGCGAATAAAAGCGCACTATGAACCTGTCCCCCCGGCGCACGGCTATCTCCCCCTCAAGGCGGAGCTGGGCAAGGCCGCTCTCGCCCGGGCCTATCTCGTCCTTATCGAGAAGCACCGCCCGGCAGAGCACCTCGCTGGTGCCGGTAAAAAGGTGCAGACGGGTGCGGTTGTCTATCACCCTGTTTGACGAGGGCAGCACCCGAAGCCGCACGTCCAGCATCATTGTGTTCTTCATGCTGTTGACGGGGGCCAGCACGCAGCCCCGGTGTATTTCGTTCTTCTTGATATTGGAAAGGTTTATGGCTACCCGCTGGCCGGCAAAGCACTCCTCCGCATCCTTGCCGTGTACCTGTATGCTGCGTATCTTGCAGGTTTTATCCACCGGGTATATTTCAAGCTGGTCCTCCTTGCGTATTCGGCCGGAAATAAGTGTGCCTGTAACTATGGTGCCGAATCCGGATATGGAGAATGCCCGGTCTATGGGCAGGCGGGGTATGGTGTCTATGTCCTTGGGGGTGACCTCCTCCTCTGCCATGTGCTCGATCAGGCTCACCAGGTTGTCCAGACCCGCCCCGGTAACGCTGGATACCTCTGCCATGGGCGCGTTTTCGCAGAAGCTGCCCTTCAGCTCCTCCCGTATGTCCTCCTTTACCATCTCTAACCAGTCCTCGTCCACAAGGTCGCACTTGTTCAATACGATTATGCACTTTTCTATGCCCAAAAGCCCCAGTATATCCACGTGCTCCCGGGTCTGGGGCATTATGCCCTCGTCCGCGGCGATGACCAGCAGCACAAGATCCATGCCCACTACTCCCGCCACCATGTTGTTTACGAACTTCTCATGCCCCGGCACGTCTATTATGCCCACCCTGTTGCCGCTGGGCAGGTCGAACCAGGTAAAGCCCAGGTCTATGGTTATGCCCCTGCGCTGCTCCTCCTCCCAGCGGTCGGTATTGCGGCCGGTGAGCGCCCTTATGAGGGTGGTCTTGCCGTGGTCTATGTGTCCGGCTGTGCCTACTATTATATTCTTCATATTTTATTTACCCCCAGTATCCCGGCGACCTCCGCCGCGATAAGCTCTGTCTCGCCCGGCTGCACCGTGCGCATATCCATTAGCGCCCTGTCCTCCTGCACCCGGCATATAACCGGCCTTTCCGCCCGCCTGAGCGCCTCCTCAAAGGCCGCGGTGGTCATGCCGTTGGGCTTTATGGCAACGGCGCTGCTCCGAAGCCTTTCAAGGGGCATGGAGCCGCCCCCCACCTGTGATTCGCAATCCACGACCTCCACCCGGGCATTGACGTTTTTCAGCATGGCGGCAAGCTTTTCCGCCCGCTCCCGAATTTCCATGGGCGGCTGTGTGAGCATGCGCAGCACGGGTATGTTCCGTATGGCATTTTCCTCCGACAGGTACTCCTGAAGGGTATGCTCCAATGCGGCTGCCGTGAACTTGTCTATCCGAAACGCCCGGGTCAGGGGGTGCTTCTTTATCTTTTTTATGTATTCCTTCCTGCCCACTATTATGCCCGCCTGAGGCCCGCCCAGCAGCTTGTCGCCGGAGAAGCAGACTATGGCCGCCCCCGCCCTTATGGATTCCTGCACAGTAGGCTCATAGGTGAGGCCGTATTTTGAAAGGTCTATCAGCACGCCGCTGCCTATGTCCTCTATGACGGGCAGGCCGTGCTTATCGCCAAGCTCCACAAGCTCTGCCACGCTTACGCTCTCGGTAAAGCCCACCACCCGGAAATTGCTGGTGTGAACCTTCAGCAGCGCGGCGGTGTTCTCGTTTATTGCATCCTCGTAATCGGAAAGGTGGGTCTTGTTGGTGGTGCCGAGGTCTACCATCACCGCCCCGCTCTGGGCCATAACGTCCGGCACCCGGAACTTGCCGCCTATCTCCACCAGCTCCCCCCGGGATACCGGCACCTCGCCGCCGCGGCAGAGGGCGGACAGGGTGAGCATTACGGCCGCCGCGTTGTTGTTTACGGCCATGGCCGCCTCCGCGCCGGTTATTTTACAGAGCAGCTTTTCAAAGTGGGAATACCTCTCCCCCCTGGCTCCCGCCTCAAGGTCGTATTCCAGATTGGAATAGCCGGAGACTATCGCCATGAGGTGTTCGGCGTGCTTTCTGGATATGAGCGCCCGCCCAAGGTTGGTGTGCAGCACGGTTCCCGTGGCGTTGACGACGGGCTTCAGGTTGGGGGAAAAGAGCTTTTCCGCCGCCGACGCTATGTCGGGCAGGAGGCTTTCCGTGCGGCGGATAATCTCCGTCTCGTCCTCGGACTTTCCTATGAACTCTCTGAGGGCCTCGGTGCGCTCGCGAATGCAGTCAACGGTTATCTCCCGGCCGTAGCGGTCAAAAAGCCCCGCCGAATCGCACTGCTCTATCAATGTATCCACCTTGGGTATGGCTCTGAAAAACCGGTTTTTATCCATAACAGGGGTCTCCTTCAAAAAAACGTACAGTATTAAGGATATTCTACCATAATAAGGGCAAAGATAAAAGCGGAAAGGCCGGTAATCATTTTGCCCCGGTTTTGCCCTGAAATATTGACAAAGCCCGCCTGAGTCAATAAACTATAATAGATTATGCAATAATATAAATAAGAAAAAATCAGGCAACCCACTAAGGAGAAAATACATGGCAGAGAAAAAGACCTTCTACATCACCACCCCCATATACTACCCCAGCGACAAGCTGCACATTGGCCACAGCTACACCACCGTGGCGGCGGACGCCATCGCCCGCTATAAGCGCATGACGGGCTACGACGTATACTTCCTCACCGGGAGCGACGAGCACGGCCAGAAGATAGAGCGCAAGGCAAAGGCCAAGGGCATTACCCCCAAGCAGTACGTGGACGAGATAGTAGCTTCCTTCAAGGAGCTCTGGAAGCTCATGTGCATATCCAACGACGGCTTTGTCCGCACCACCGACGATTACCACGTAAAGGCCGTGCAGAAAATATTCCGCAGGCTGTACGAGCAGGGCGACATATATAAGTCCGCCTACGAGGGCTGGTACTGCACCCCCTGCGAGAGCTTCTGGCTGGAGCGCCAGCTCAAGGACGGCTGCTGCCCGGATTGCGGCAGGCCGGTGGAGAAGGTCAAGGAGGAGAGCTACTTCTTCAAGATGAGCAAGTACGCCCCCCGCCTCATACAGTACATAAAGGATCACCCGGACTTCATACAGCCCCCCGCCCGCACCAACGAGATGCTGAACAACTTCCTGCTGCCGGGCCTTGAGGACCTTTGCGTATCCCGCACCAGCTTCACCTGGGGCATACCCGTGGATTTTGACGAGAAGCACGTGGTATACGTCTGGCTGGACGCCCTCTCCAACTACATAACAAAGCTGGGCTACGGCTCGGACGACGACAGCCTGTATAAAAAATACTGGCCCGCCGACGTCCACCTGGTCGGCAAGGAGATAGTCAGGTTCCATACCATAATCTGGCCCATAATGCTCATGGCGCTGGGCGAGCCCCTGCCCAAGCAGGTGTTCGGCCACGGCTGGCTGATACTTGAGGGCGGCAAGATGAGCAAGTCCAAGGGCAACGTGGTGGACCCCGTCAAGCTCTGCAACCGCTATGGCGTGGACGCCATACGCTACTTCCTGCTTCGGGAAGTGCCCTTCGGCAGCGACGGCGTATTCTCCAACGAGGCGCTTATTTACCGCATAAATTCCGACCTGGCAAACGACCTTGGCAACCTGCTCTCCCGCACGGTGAGCATGATAGACAAGTACTTCGGCGGCGTTGTCCCCGCCCCCACCTGCCCCGTGCCGGAGGAGGACGATCCCATAATCGCCCTTGCCAATGGTCTGCCTGAAAAGGTGGAGCGGTACATGACCGAGTTCAAGGCCCCTGAGGCACTGGAATCCATATGGGCCCTCATAGGCGCCTGCAACAAGTACATAGACGTGACCGCGCCATGGATACTGGCAAAGGACGAGGCCAAAAAGGACAGGCTGGCCACCGTCATGTACAACCTTGCGGAAAGCCTCCGCATAGTGGGCATATTCCTTCAGCCTTACCTGCCCAACACCGCGCCTAAGCTCTTCGAGCAGCTTGGCGTATCAGGCGGGCTGACCGAGTACGAGGCCCGGACCTTCGGCAAGCTGCCCGCCGGCACTAAGGTTCACAGGGGCGAGGCCCTGTTCCCCCGCATAGACGTTAAGAAGGAGCTTGAGGAGCTGGAAAAGGAGAACGCAGCCTCCCACGCCGCCGAAGCCTCCGCCAGCGCAGCCCCCGCGCCCAAGGCAGAGGAGGCCAAGGACGAGGAGCCTCAGGAGCTTATAGACTTTGACACCTTCTGCAAGGTAAAGATGAAGACCGCCAGGGTCATAGACTGCAAGTTCGTAGAGAAGAGCAAGAAGCTTCTGCAGTTCACGCTGGACTGCGGCGAAGCCCAGCCCCGCACCATACTTTCCGGCATTCGCAAGTGGTATTCCGAGCCTGAGAAGCTCATAGGCCGCACGGTAATCATCGCGGCGAACCTTGCCCCCCGGAAGATAGCCGGCATAGAAAGCCAGGGCATGATACTTTCCTCCATAACCGAGGGCGACGAGGGGGAAACCCTGTCCATGCTCACCGTAATGGAGCCGGAAAGCATCCCCGGCGGAAGCGAAATTGGATAGAGCTTACAGCACGCAAAAAGGAGCGGCATTCACCGCTCCTTTTATGCTGTCGTTTGTTATTTGATTGCGTCTACCCGCACATAGCCGGTGGGGTTGCCGTAGCTGTTGTTGGGCACCTGAACGTATGCCCAGGAGCTGCCGGGGGTGTAGCTCCTAACTATCACCCTGTCGCCGGGGTACAGGTCAAATATCGGTGTGCTGGAGGTGCTGGGAGAGGAGTAGATCCTCGTCTCGTAATTGGGTGAATACTGGCCGCCCACGGTGAGCTCCGCGTTGGGCAGGCAGCTTCCGCCGCTGTAATCGATCCTCGCGCCGCAGTTGGGGCAGTAGGCGTTGCCGTAGGTTATCTCCTTGCCGCATCTGCCGCAGTAATACTTATTGCCCTGGCTGCTGCCGCCGGGATTGTAGCTGCCCTTTTGGGTGAGGTACAGGCTGCTGCAATAGCCCTGCACGCCGGTGCGGGTCTTTACGGAGATCCACTTGCCGCTGGTCTGGCCGGTGAAGGTCACAGCCTCGCCCCTGTCAAGGGTGTATACCACGCGGTACTTGGTGCTGGGGCCCTGGCGGACGTTAAGGCCGGTGGTGGCGTAATAGGTGCCGTAGTTGCCGTTGGGGTAGCTGGGGGTGCTGGGAGTACTGGGGGTGCTGCCGTTCTGCCTTGCGTAGAGCTTCAGGTACTTTGCGCTTGCGTAAGCGTCGGAGCCGTCGGCGGTGAGAAGCTTATACCAGTTACCGCTCTTGCCTACGACGGTACACTTCTGACCCCTGTTCAAAGAGCCCACGATGGAGTACTTGGTGCTGGGGCCGCGGCGCACGTTCAGCGCGGTGGTGGAGTAGTAGGTGTCGCCGCAATCCGGGCATACCTTGAGGGTGACGCCGCGGTTGCCGGGGTAGCAGTTGTAGTTGGGGTTGTAGCCGGGCTCATACTTGGAATAGGAGAGATAGTTGCCCGCTACATAGGCGTAGCCGTAGCTGCCCCACTGTATCTCATACCATCCGTCGTATACGCGCCCGGTAGCCATTACCATCTCATTCTGCTCCAGGGAACCTAAGATGTAATAGCTTGTGCTGGGGCCGCTGCGGACATTCACCGCACGGGTGGCGTACATTCTGGTCTCTGCGGAAGCGACCGCGGTAAAGCTAAGCATGAGCGCCGCTATCAGCAGGACCGAAAGGACCTTAGAAACGTTTCTTTTCATTTTATTCATACCTCCCGATAGAATAGTCCGGCGATGCTCTTTTCGCTCGCCCTTTGTGTACCCTTATTATAGCCAATAATCAAGAAAAAATGTCGTGTTTATCTTTAAGAATTTGTTAACGATCAATAAACTTGTGGGCGCGCCGCCCTGCCCATACAATATATTGCGGCGGCATAAAGCCCCATTTATGCCTATATTATTCACAAATCCCGCCTTGTACGGCCATAACCGCAATGATATAATCAAACAAAAACCCCTGGAGAATACAATGGACGAAAATAAACTCAACACCCCGGATACCTCCCCCGAGGAAAAGCCCGCCGAAAGCGGCGCACCCGGGCAAAGCGGCGGCAAAAAAAGCCTCCGCAACACCATACTGACCTGCATAAGCATCGCTCTGGTATTATTTGCGGCCATAATAGTTCTGCGCCAGTACGTATACCTGCCCGGCAAATACGAGGCGCCCCCCACCCCCGCCGTTGCAGAGACCCCCGTGGCCACGCCCGAGCCTACCCCCTACGTCAAAAAAATACCCGTGATGATGTACTTTACCGGCAGGGAGATAAGCTTCCCGGTAGAGACGGTGGGCATAGTGCCCTATACCGACAGCAAGGGCAGGGAAGTCAAGGCCGAGGACGGCAGCACGGTGTACACCATGGGTACGGTGGATTCCGAGAAGGTAGCCGCATGGCTGGATGCCAGCGCCTCCCCCGGGGAATACGGCAACGCCATATTCAACGGCCATGTATCCTGGAAAAAGGTAGCGGGCGTTTTCTCCGTACTCCCCAAGATGGAGGAGGGCGAGGAGATAATAGTGGAATACGACGACGGCAGCACCATGACCTTCACCGTTACCAACGTTGACATTTACGGCATAGACGACGTACCGGAAACCGTGATGGCCTACGACACCGGCGATTCCCGCATGACACTTATCACCTGCTACGGCGAAAGCTGGAACAGCGGCCTGGGCACACGCAACCAGCGCTGTGTGGTCGTAGCCAAGCCCGTGGACAGCTCAAAGATCATAACGCCTCCCGCGGTCACTCCGAATCCCGACGAGGACTGCGACACCTGAGACGACTGATCTTTGCAGCACGCAAATAAAACACCGTCCCGCTGCCCGGGGCGGTGTTTCCTTTTAATTCACATTCCTTTAACCGCCCTTTAACCTTGCCCCATTATAATATACTTAAAATTATTGTATGATTTTTGCGCTTCATACTTCATATGGGAGGTTCACATGCCGGAAAAGACCGCCATAATATTCGGGGATTCTATAATGAAGGGCACGGTGTATGAGGCCGGAAGGTACCGCTCCTGCTATACCGAGGTTTTTCTGCCCCAGATGGAGGGGCTGGACATAGCTCTTGATAACCGCTCCCGCTTCGGCTACACCGCGGAACGCGGGCTGGGGCTCATTAAAAAGGCCATCGCTGCCGGGGAAAAGCCGGATTACGCCCTGGTGGAATACGGCGGGAACGACTGCAACTTCGACTGGCCGGCCATAGGCCGGGATCCGGACTACCCCCATCAGCCCGTCACAGCCCTTGCCGATTTTGAAGCCACCATGCGGGAATGCATAGGACTGCTGCGGGGCGCAGGCATAACACCGGTACTAATGTCGCTGCCGCCGGTGGATTCCGATAAGTACTATGAATACATAATATCCAAAGGTGTTGACAGGTGCAGCCTGTTGAAGTTCCTCGGTACGCCTCTTTCCATATACCGCTATCAGGAGCTGTATTCCGTCGCCATATCAAAGCTGGCCCGGTCGGAGGAGCTGCCCTTTGTTGACGTGCGCTCCGCATTTCTCGAGTGCATAGGCAGCCCCTTTAGCCAGCTCATATCCGGCGACGGCCTGCACCCCACCGAAAAAGGGTATGAGATAGTTGCCAGGTGCTTCCGGGAGCGGCTGGAATCCATAAAGGAATAGCTTTCGAGGCAGAAATTTAGCATATTCCTCTTGCAATTATACGAAAAGTATTGTATCATAATCAAGTGCGGCGGCGTAGGCTCGTCCGCACTGATCGTGGAGCAGTATCGAAGTGGTCATAACGGGCACGACTGGAAATCGTGTGACGGTCGAAAGCCGTCCGTGAGTTCGAATCTCACCTGCTCCGCCAATAACAAAAGACCTCCCTTGCGGGGGTCTTTTGTTGTTATGATGAAGAGCGGGTGGGATTCGAAGGGGCAAGGGTTTGAGCGCGCCCGGTGGACGAATAAGCGAAAAGCCTTGCCAGTGAGGTAAGGAGGTCGAGGAGCGCACGCGACGCTGACCGACTATACCGAACTGAGAGGTGTGCCGCTTATACCTGCTTCACTGCGGCACTGCCCCAGTGCCGCCGGACGAATCTCACCTGCTCCGCCAACAGCAAAAGGACACCCCCGCGGTGTCCTTTTGCTATGATAGCTATGATTTTTACACTCGCAGTCGAAGGAAGCTATGGCCCTTTTATGCTAAAATGCCTATATAATTATATACAAAAGGGGAACAAATCTAATGAAGAAGATACTTTCGCTCCTGTTGGTCATGTTGTTTATTTTTGCCATGGGCGGGGGCGTCTATGCGGAAAATGGAGACGTCACCTTTACCGGCCTTGCCGGAGGCCAAAATATTTACATAGAACCAATCGACGGGCAAGCCAGCCTGACCGTTCCCGAAACGCTGGATCACACTAGCAACGACAACGCGATAACTATAAGCTATGATCTCGACCGGGAAAAATGGGAGAACGCTTACTTTGATCATTCGGAAGACAAGTTTATATTTGTTGATATTTACATAAAGAACCTGCCTGAAAATACCGTGCAGTACGGCATTTGCGGTACGAGTTATGCCGATCCCACATCCCCTGACTATGAAGGCAAGATCGAAGATAACAAGGCCACGATAAAGTCGCTCCATCTTTATAATGTAGAAGAGCATGACAGGTCCGGCAACCCCATGGTAAGACATAGCTTCACCATCGCTGACGTTACACATGACGGCAATAACGTCATAGTTATCCCCTCTGAAAAAAGGCACGCCTTCCTGCTGAAGCTTCAAGATAAAGACGGCAAGATGACATACCACACCATACAGTGCCGTGTCGAGCACACCTCGACCGAAGCCTTTAAGATAGCCAACGCGCAGCCCGGCGAGGACAGGATAGTGCCTGATAATGGAGCCTATGTAAAAAGTTCAAATTATGTAGACGGCACGTTATCATATCTTATAGACGGTAACGCTGGCGTTCAAGATAATACCATAAGAACAACACTCCTCCCGCCCGGCAGCGATGCAGCAAGGGCCGAGGTACAGTCCTCCAATAACAATGAAACAACGCTTTACTATAATGACAAAAATGACGTAAAAAACGGCGTGCCTCTCAACCACTATTTCGATGCCAGTGGCAAACATCAGGAGACCTTCCATATAAAGTGGTTCAACGCCGACGATGCTGTTATCAAGAACGAGATGCTTACCATCTTTTCCTCGAATATAAATAAATTCTGGATGGAGGAAAAGTGGGTCCCCGCCGGCAGCGGTGACACTGCTCTGGACGCCGCCTTCGCAGAGAAAACCGGCCTTAATGGAAACTTCATTAAATACTATCCGGATAAGGGCCTTTGGACGTTTGAAATACCTGAAGGTGCGGATATATCCGCCCTCGACAAAAACAAGCTGGGCGGAAACGACGGCTACCTCGACAAAAACAAGCCGTTCTTTATCAAGGGGCCAGCAGGTGCGGCGTCGGTAAGATCCTCAAGCTGGCATTCTCCCCTTTATGACAGCGATAAGGCGGATTCCACCCAACGCGCCATTAAGCCCCACACTGATACGTTTACAGACGGATCCGGCCGCCTATGCGCCCGCTATGGCTTCTCCGCCTTTCTGAACTGCGCCAGGCTGCAAGGCACCGACCTTTCCATATTCACCGTGGACAGGACCATGACGGGCTATGCGGATATTATCGTCCTGCAATGGTACGATGAGAATGACGAACTGATAAAAATAAAAGACAAGGACGGCAAAGAGAAGGATGGCAACTATATATACCTTGAAAAGAAGCCGTATGTTAAAGCCACAACTGCCGCGGTTCAGGGAAATATAGAATCGCAAGTGAGCAAGGCCACCCTGATCATTGCAGGCGGCAGCGGCAGCTTTAAGGCAGAGTATCCCATGCAGGAGCAGGCGGACGCCAACAACAGCACGAAGTACCTGTACATGAAGCTGACCTATATGGATAGCAACGGAAACGAGATACAGCCCGGCAGTAATAAAGCAACGGTATACCTCCCCTATCCCCCCGGCACCAGCTATGAAAGCCATAAGGACGTCGCCTTTACGCTTTATCACTACAAGGACGAGAAGCATACGGTTAAAGAGGAGATAACGCTTACCCCGACCCAATACGGCCTTATGTTTGAAACCGGCAGCTTCTCCCCCTTCCTTCTTGAATATAAGCCTGCGGGCAGCGCGGAAAATCCCGACACGCCCGGCAGCACTGGCGACAGCTATTATCCATCATACCATGGCCCGGTACAGCCGGTGCTGGTTCTCCCCCCTAAGACCGGAGACATCACGTTCTTCGGCTGGCTTAGGGTCCTGCTCGGCATAGACTGAAAAAATTCATGATATTCATACCGCTTTGGGCGGGGGTTCTCCCCCGCCTTATTCATACACCTCTTTCTTGAGCACGCCTATGTATGGCAGGTTGCGGTAATGGCCCGCATAGTCCAGGCCGTATCCCACCACGAACTCGTCAGGTATGTCAAAGCCCACCGCGTCCGCACCTATCCCGCCCCCATGGCAGGGCTTATCAAGAAGGCATACCGTCTTCATGGAAGCGGGCTTTCTTGAGGCGAACAGCTCCTTCAGGTACTGGAGTGTAAGGCCGCTGTCTATTATGTCTTCCACGATCACCACGTGGCGGCCGGTTATGTTGGAATCCAGATCCTTGATTATCCGCACAACGCCCGTGGACTTAGAGCTTGCGCCGTAGCTGGATACCGCTATGAAGTCCATAAACACCCCGCAGTCCATTGCCCTGCAAAGGTCGGTATAGAATACCGACGCACCCTTGAGTATGCACACCATAAGCGGCTGCTTGCCCCGGTACTCCTCTGCAAGCTCCGCCCCCAGCTCCCTCACCCGCGCCTCTATCTGCTCCCTTGTGAAGAGCACCCTCTGAATGTCGTTTTCCGGCGTAGTTATCCGCATTTTTACCTCTCCTTATTATGTAAATTCCAATATTTTCGCCTTGCCTGCGGCCATATAAGAGTCTATCGGAAAAGCGGGCCGCTGTCCAGCAAAATCGCTATTGCTATTTGCCCCCTTATTTGTTATTTTAATACCATCAGTTCACTTATTTTGACAAAAGGGGTCAATATATGCGCTCGGAAAATTTAAATATCAGGGCCGCCGCGGGCAGGGCCGGAGCTTTGGAAAAATTAGATATCAGGGCCGCCGCGGGCATAACCGGGGCTTACGTGGCATACATGATGGGCTCGGGCTTTTCCACGGGGCAGGAGATACTCCAATACTTCGCCTGCTACGGCATGGCGGGGCTTTTCAGCATACTGCTTTGCATGGGGCTGCTCATATTCGCCGCCGTGTCCTTCATCCGGGCCGGATACCGGGAGCAGTTCAAAAAGCCGGAGGACGTATACGTATACTACTGCGGCAAAAGGCTGGGCAGGGCGTATCACTATTTCACCACGGTATCCATTTACCTCTGCTTCATAGTTATGGTGGCGGCGGCGGGCGCGGCGGTGGAGCAGCATTTCGGCATATCCCGCATAATCGGCGCCATAGCCATAGGCGCGTTGGCCTGCGCCACGGTGATGCTGGGGCTGAATAGCCTCGTAAGCATCTTAGGCCATATCGGGCCCTTTATGATACTCATGGTGATACTCATGGGCGTGATAACCATATGCCGCTCGAACCTCACCGCGGCGGCGGAGACCATCGCCAGAATACCCGAAATGAAGCTGCTGCGCGCCTCTCCGAGCTGGGTGCTGGCCTCGGTCAGCTATGTGGGCATAAGCGTGGTATGGCTTGCAAGCTACCTGACCTCCATAGGCAGGCGGGCTAAGAGCATAGCGAGCGCCTCTGTGGGCGCGGCGGGGGGCGTTATCGCCTTTTACATAGGTATGCTGCTCATATACTTCGCGATAATGCTGAACATAGACGAGCTTGCGGGGGCGCAGATACCCATGCTGATACTTGCGGGGCGCATAAGCCCCGTGACGAGCGGGGTATTCTCTATACTGATAGTCACCGGCATATACACGGCCTCGGTGCCGCTGCTCTGGCAGACCGCCTTCCGCCTTGCTGAGGAGGGCTCCCTCCGCTTCCGCCGCATATCCGTACTCCTTGCCGCCCTTGGCATAGCGGCAAGCCTGCTGCTGCCCTTCAACCGCCTTATGAACATAGTTTACGTGCTCATAGGCTATCTGGGCTTCCTGCTGCTGGCGTGCATGGTGCTGAAGGCCGCGAAAATAATAAAATAAATAAAGGAGAGTAAAGTATGAAGCGCCTGATAACAATCCTTATCCTTCCCCTGCTCCTGCTCACCGCCTGCAAAAGCACCGAAAAATTCGACCCTTCGGACTATACCTTCCCGCCGGAGGACGTGCGGGAGATGGAATGGGCGCTGGATGAGGCCGGGCTTGACGGCTACAAGGCGGAGGACGCCCGCATGACCACCGACAAGGTTCCGGACGACATCGCCATAATGCGGCTCACGAAAGACGGCTGCAATACGGTCGTAATGGTCAATATGCTGCTTTTTGGCGGCGTGGAGCGGCAGTGCGGCATCAGCTTCGGCTATAATCAGAAGCCGGGGGACGAGGAGCAGCTGAGCGCCTTTGTTTCAGACGACTACCCGCTTTTCTGGAGGCTGGCGGGCATAGCCCTTGAAGCTCCGGAGGCGGTAGAAAAGCTGCAAAATAACTGCGCCGAATATTTCACGACCCCGCCCGAGGATACCTCCCAATGGAAATGGAGCGGCAGCGAGGGCGAGCTTTCCTGCACCGCGAGCTATTACTTCCACCCCGGCTTTGAGCTTTGGCTGCCCTCGGAGATAACGTTAAACAAATAAACGGTACGCAAAAAGAGCCCCGCAGGGCTCTTTTCAGAGTGTCAAAAAAGTGGCTAAGCGCCACTTTTTTGAGTTTTACGGGTTTTGCCTCTCGCATTCGCTCCCGGGCGGCAAAATCCGCAAAGTACGAAAACCTCTGGGTTTTCATCCGTTCTGACGCACATGTCGTCAGAGCCGGATTAAACATAAGGGGCTGCGGCCCCTTATCAACCCCTGGGTTTTTCGACAGTCTCAAAAAGAGCCCCGCAGGGCTCTTTTTTTGCTTCTCTTATTCTGTTTCCTACTTCTTGAGCCCCTTGGTGCAGCCCTGGACCATCTTTGTGAGGGCGAAGAGGGCTATGACGTTGGGGATGACCATGAGCTGATTGAACATGTCGGAAAGCTCCCAGACCAGGTCGTTGGAGGCGAGGGTGCCGAGGAAGATGAACACCAGCGCTATCACGGTGTAGATCTTATAGGACTTATCGCCGAAGAGGTACTGCATATTGATCTTGCCGAAGAGGTTCCAGCCCAGTATGGTGGAGAAGGCGAAGAAGAACAGGCAGATAGCCACGAACATATTGCCGAAGTTGGCGCCGAACACGGTGCCGAAGGCGGTCTGGGCCAGATTTGCCTTGCCTATGGTATCCACAACAGCGCCCATATAGCCGTTAGCCAGCACGCCGTCGGGGGTGTACATGGTGGAGATTATCACCAGGGAGTTGAGGGTCAGCACCACGAAGGTATCGATGAACACGCCTATCATGGCTACGCAGCCCTGATCGTGGGGCTCCGCTACGTTGGCGAGGGCGTGTGCGTGGGGGGTGGAGCCCATACCGGCTTCATTGGAGAACAGGCCGCGCTTTGCGCCCTGGCTGAGGGCGATCTTCAGCGCCGCGCCGAAGCTGCCGCCGATTATGGCCTGGGGCTTAAAGGCATACTTGAATATCATGCCGAAGGTGGCGGGGACGTACTTGATGCGCGCTATGAGTATCGCAAGGCCGCCTACGAGGAATATGGCCGCCATTATGGGCACTATCTTCTCGGTGACGGAGGCAAGGCGCTGCACGCCGCCGAGGAATATGAAGCCGCAGATAGCCACCAGCACGGCGCCCATTACCCAGCTGGGTATGCCGAAGGCGGTGGAGCAGGTGGAGCCTATGGAGTTGGACTGCACCATGCAGCCGAAGAAGCCCAGCGCAAGTATTATGGCTATGGCGAAGAAGCCCGCGAGGAACTTGCCGAAGCCGCCCTTAAAGGCCGTGGTTATGTAGTAGACGGGGCCGCCCTTTATCTGGCCGTCCTCGCCCTTTATGCGGGTCTTCTGCGCCAGCACGGCTTCCGCGTATATCGTCGCCATGCCGAAGAAGGCTATTACCCACATCCAGAATATCGCGCCGGGGCCGCCGGTGAGTATCGCGCCGGAGGCGCCCACGATGTTGCCCGTGCCGACCTGGGCGGCGATAGCCGTGGCGAGGGCCTGGAAGGAGCTCATGCCGCTCTCATGCTTTTCGCCGTTGAGCTTGAGGTTGCCGAATACCTTCTTCATGCCCTCGCCGAAGCAGCGCACCTGCACGAAGTTGGTCTTTATGGAGTACCAGAGGCCTACGCCGATAAGAAGTATCACCAGAACATAGTCCGAAAGATAGCTGTTCACTGTCTGAACAAAATGCAGCAGATTATCCATTACTTTCCGTTCTCCCTATGTTTTTTATTTGCAGTTATTCCTGCATTAAAATAATAAACCTTTGTATAGATTTTGTCAATCTTGTTTCTTTATTATCTTAAGAGTAAATCCTTCGGCCTTTATGCCCTATTTGCGCCGCTTTTGCCACCGCGCCGCCATTTTTTATACGATACCGGTGCAATTCCTTCGTCATTAAAAATAACACCTTAAATAATATATTATCGTTTATTATAACCAAAAAAAAGAGCCCCTGCCGGGGCTCCAATAAATTTATATGGCTGTATGCCTTAGAAGACCGCTATGACAGCGCCCTCGTACTTTTCCTCCATGAACTTTTTGGCGGTGTCGCTCTGGAGGGCGGCAAGCAGCGCCTTTGTGGCTTCGTCGTTCTCATGGCCTTCCTTTACCACCAGCACGTTTGCGTAGGTGTCGGCGGCGATGGAGTCCTTATCCTCTATGGCCAGGGCGTCCTTTACCTTGAGGCCTGCCTGAATGGCGTAGTTGCCGTTTATGACCGCCGCGTCCACATCCTGAAGGGAGCGGGCCAGCTGGGCTGCCTCAATCTCCTTGATGCTGAGATTCTTGGGGTTCTCGGCTATATCCAGCACGGTAGCGGTAAAGGTGATGCCCTCCTTGAGCTTGATGAGGCCCTGAGCCTCCAGCAGAAGCAGCGCGCGGGCTTCGTTTGTGCCGTCGTTGGGTATGGCGATGGAACCGCCGTCGGGTATGGCGGAGAGGTCAGAGGTCTTGCCTGCGTAGATGCCGAAGGGCTCGTAGTGTATTTTGCCTACAGATACCAGATGGGTGCCGTTTTCCTCGTTGAAGTTTTCAAGATACGGCGTATGCTGGAAGTAATTGGCGTCCAGATCCCCCTGCTCCAGTGCGGTGTTGGGCAGCACATAGTCGGTGAACTCCACCACCTCAAGGTCATAACCCGCCGCCTTGAGCTCATCCTTTACGGCATTGAGTATCTCCGCATGGGGGGTGACGGAAGCGCCTACCTTGACCTTTACAAGCTCGGAGGGAGCGGCACTCTCGGTCGTTTCGGGGGCTGCGGTCTCGGCAGGGGCCGCCTCAGGCTGGGCGCAGGCCGCGAAGGACAGCGCCAGTACAAGGGTCAGTACGATTGCGATCAGCTTTTTCATTTTGTTTTCCTCCTGAAAAATTATAAAAATTTATATATATCAAGCCTGACGGCTCAATTATCTATCTTCTTCTCTTATCCGACTTCACTACCAGCCTGTCGCCGATGAGCTGAATGAGCTGCACCAGCAGCACCAGCAGCACCACGGCGATCCACATCATATCAGGCTGGAAGCGGTGGTAGCCGTAGTTTATGGCTATGGCCCCAAGGCCGCCGCCCCCCAGCGCACCCGCCATGGCGGAGTAGGAAAGTATGGTGGTGGTGACTATCGCCGCGCCGTTGAGGAGTGAAGGGGTGCTCTCGGGCAGCAGCACCCGGGTGATTATCTGGAACACCGACGCGCCCATGCTTTGAGCCGCCTCTATCACGCCGTGGTCCACCTCCTTGAGCGACCCCTCCACCATGCGGCCCACATAGGGCGCCGCCGCTATGACCAGCGGGGGTATTACCGCCGTGGAGCCTATGGTGGTACCGACTAAGAAGCGGGTGAGGCCCAGCACGCACACCATGAGTATCAGAAAGGGCACCGAGCGGAGTATGTTCACCACCACGTCCAGCGTCCTGTACAACACAGGCCGCGGGCTTATGCCGTCGGGGGCGGAGGTGGTCAGCAGTACGCCTATGGGCAGGCCCAGCAGGTAGGATATGGCGGTGGATACGAGGGTCATGTATAAGGTCTCCAGTATGCCGTCGCCAAAGAGTTTCACAAGCTGCGGATCAAACATGGTATGCCTCCTCAAGGTACTGTACCCCGTGGAGATCGAGGTACTTCTTCATCTTATCTCCAAGCTCCCGGTTTTCCGGGAGCTGTATGAGGGTGTAGCCGTGCATCTTGCCCTCAATCGTCTTTGTGTCCGCAAAGAGTATGTTTACCGGGGCGCCACACTCCAGCACCATGTCGCATATGACGGGGCTGGAGGTCTGGGTTCCGTCGAAGATTATGCGCAGGCACCTTTCTCCCAGCACCTCCTCCCCCAGCCTGCCGCTGGCGTACAGCAGCCTTTTCGCTATCTCCGTCTTTGGGTTCATGAATATGTCGGATACCTCGCCCACCTCGGCTATCTGGCTGTGGTCGATTATGGCCACCCTGTCGCATATCTCCTCTATAACGCTCATCTCGTGGGTTATAACTACTATGGTTATGCCAAGGGTCCTGTTTATTTCCTTCAGCAGCGACAGTATGGAGCGGGTGGTGGTGGGGTCGAGGGCGGAGGTGGCCTCATCGCAGAGCAGCACCTTGGGGCTGGGCGCAAGGGCCCGGGCTATGGCTACCCTCTGCTTCTGCCCGCCGGAGAGCTGGGCGGGATAGGCCTTTTCCCTGTTGTCAAGCTCCACCAGCTTCAGAAGCTCCCTTGCCCGGTCTATGGCGTCCTTTCTGCTTACCCCCGCTATCTCCAGCGGGAAGCAGATGTTATCGAGGGCGGTCTTTTGCATCAGCAGGTTGAACTGCTGGAATATCATTCCTATGCCCCTTCTGGCGTTGAGCAGCTCTGTCTTGTTCAGCGCGCCCAGCTTTTTTCCGTCCACCGTTACGCTGCCCTCGGTGGGGTGTTCAAGGTAGTTCATACAGCGTACCAGCGTGCTCTTGCCCGCCCCGGAGAGGCCGATTATGCCGAATATCTCCCCCGCCCTTATGGAAAGGTCGATATTCCTCAGGGCGGTCACGGCGTCCGATCCGGTGTCGAAGGTCTTTGTAAGGCCCCTTATGGCTATCATTTCACGTGCTTCCATCTTTTTCTCCAATCCGAAGTATTGCATTAAAAAAGCCGCAAGCTCTGCGCTTACGGCCTATAAATCAAAATACCGCCTTTAATGCAAAAGGCTTTATTGCAGGCAACGCAAGCGCTCTCCATGCCCGAGGGACATGGAGCAGCACATCATCATGCCGTACATGGTAATAGCGGTGTTTATCATAAGTGCTCTCCTTTCCCTTTTGCATGGGCCGTTTGCCCTGCCCGGATATATTATTTGTTGGGATAATAACACGTATGGGCGGCGTTTGTCAAGCATTGATTTTTTTCAAAAAATCATTTCAAATGCCGAACAGCCGCGCCCCATTCTCCTCCACCCTCTTGGCCATCTCATCTGCGCTTACTCCCTTTATCTCGGCCATTTTACCGCAGATGAGGGGTATATACCCGGGGTCGTTGCGCTCTCCCCGGTGGGGCTCCGGGGCCATGTAGGGACAATCGGTTTCGGTGAGAAGCCTGTCAATGGGAGTGGCGGCGCAGGCCGCCGGGCCTTTTTTGTTTGACCTGAAGGTAAGCGCACCGCCGAAGGCTATGTACAGCCCCAGCCCTGCGCAGCGCTCCGCAATCTCGGCGCTGCCGGAAAAGCAGTGCATGACGCCTTTTATCCTTCCCCCGTAGCTTTCCAGCACCTCCATGCAGTCCCCGTATGCCTCCCGGATATGCATGGAAACCGGCATGTCCCGCTCTATGGCCATGTCGAGCTGGCGGCGGAACAGCTCAAGCTGCTTTTCCCTGTTGTAGGGCTTCCAGTAGTAGTCCAGCCCTATCTCCCCCAGCGCAACGCATTTGGGGTGGCGCAGGTATTTTTCCAGCGCGGCCATATCGCTTTCCGTACAGCTTTCCGCGAATTCCGGGTGAATGCCGAAGGCGAGGTATATGCCGGGGTTTTGCTCCGCAAGGGCCGCGGAGACCGGAAAATCCTTCGGGTCGCAGGATATCTCTATTATTTTGCCTATACCCCCGGCGGCAAGACCCTTTATAAGCTCCTGCCTGTCATGGTCAAAGGCGCCGTCCGTCAGGTGGGCATGGGTGTCTATGTACATCTAAAACTCCTTTTTAAGGCTCCGCATGAACAGGGCGGTGAGCTCGTCTCTGGGGTTTGCGCCATCGTACAGCACTTTATGCACGGCGCGGGATATGGGCATATCCACCCCGTACTTTTTCGAAAGCTCCATGAGCGCCTCCACGGTATAGTATCCCTCGGCAAGCTTCCCGTAGTTTTCCCCCTTTACGAAGGCCTCGCCGAAGGCCCGGTTATGGCTGAACTGGGAAAACACAGTGGCCTGATAGTCCCCCAAGTGGCAGAGGCCGTAGGCGGAATGCTCTATCCCCCCCATAGCCACTATGAGCCGGGCAACCTCCCGGGTGCCCCGCGCCATGAGCGCCCCCTTAAGGTTGGTGAGGCCCATGCCGTCCAGTATTCCCGCCGCTATGCCTATGACGTTCTTTGCGGCGGCCCCTACCTCGTTGCCTATGAGATCCCGGCCGTAATAGAAGCGTATGAGGCTGGAGCTGAACTGTGTCACCAGACGCTCCTTCAATTCCTCCGATGTGCCGTCTATCACCATACAGTTGGGTATTCCCGCCACGAACTCCTGAACGTGGCCGGGCCCCAGCCAGACGGCCACTCCGCTTTGAGGCAGGTATTCCAGGGCGATCTCCGAAAGCCTTTTGCCGCTGCCCTGCTCTATGCCCTTCATGCACAGCACAAGGTCGCCCTTATAGCCATGCGCCGCTATGTCCGCAGCCACTTCCCTAAAGGACTGGGCTCCCACGGATACCACTATCAGCTCCGTCTTTACGGCCTCCTCCATGGCGGATATGAGCCGTATGCTGTTTGGCAGCGTCACCGTGCCGTTGGTGCGGCTCTCCCTGAACTGTTTCATGTGGGGCGAGCCTTCCCGTCCGTAAAGGCTTACGCTGTGCCCCACCTTGTCGAGATACCATGCTATGAATGAGCCCCAGCGGCCGCAGCCTATGACCGTAATCTTCATACCTTGTTCGTTCCTTTATACGTCTATTATCTGATAATTATAGAGGTTGGCGTATATGCCGCCCAATGCCATAAGCTCCCTGTGGCTGCCCCGCTCGGCTATGCCGGAGGGCGTCAACACCACTATCTCGTTTGCGCTCTTTATGGTGGAAAGCCTGTGTGCCACTATTATGCAGGTGCGCCCCTTGGCAAGCTCGAAAAGCTCCTGCTGTATCTCCATTTCGGTCTGGTTATCAAGAGCCGATGTGGCCTCGTCCAGTATCAGTATGCCGGGATCCTTCAGAAATACGCGGGCTATGGATATGCGCTGCTTCTGGCCGCCGGAAAGCTTCACCCCCCGCTCGCCCACCTGGGTGTCGTAGCCCTCCTCAAGGGTCATGACGTAGTCGTGAATGCGGGCCTTTTTCGCGGCCTCTATGACTTCCTCCTCCGTGGCGTCAAGGTTGCCGTAGCGTATGTTGTCCGCTATGCTGCCATCAAAGAGGAATACGTCCTGGGCCACTATTCCCACGTTGCGCCTGAGGGATACCCTTGTGAAATCCCTTATATCAGTGCCGTCTATGGTTATGCGGCCCTCCTCCGGGTCGTAAAACCGCGGTATGAGGTTACAGAGTGTGGTCTTGCCGCCGCCGGAGGGGCCGACGAGAGCCACCGTCTCCCCTGCGGGTATGCGGAGGTTCAGGTGCTTTATCACCTTCTCCGCCCCCTTGGCGTCGCTGTTTTTATACCGGAAGGATACGTCCTCAAAGGCGATGTCCCCCACCAGCCTGCCTGCGTCTATGGCGTCTGGTGCGTCCTCCTCCGGGGGCTCGTCCATAATTTCCGTAAACCGCTTAAAGCCCGTCGTACCCGCCTGAAGCTGCTCGAACATGTTGACCATCTTTCGCACGGGAGTAAAGAAGTTGGACACCATGAGCAAAAAGGCGGTGTATTCGCCGGCGTTTATGCTGCCCCTGAAGAAGAACAGGCCGCCAAAAAAGAGGATTGCCAGATAGGTAAGGTCCATCAGCAGCTCCGCCTGGGTAAAGAACCAGGCCATTGCCTTGTAATACTTGCTCCGTATGCCTGTGAGCTGGCGGTTGAGCACGTCAAAGAGCTTCAGCTCGTGATCCTCTCCGGTGTAGGCCCGGGATACCCTTACGCCTGATATGGCGGTGCCCACATTGGCGTTTATCTCGCCCATCTTTACCCGTGTCTCCTGGGATGCCCTGTTCAGCCCAAGGCGGGCCCTTGTGGTTATGAACACGGTGCAGGGCAGCATTATTAGCAGTATTAGCGCCAGCGGCACGCATATGGTGGAAAGCCACGCCACCGCCCCTATGAGCATCACCACCGAGAGGAATATGTCCTCCGGGCCGTGATGGGCAAGCTCGGATATCTCCTGAAGATCGTTAGTCATGCGGCTCATGAGCACGCCGCTCTTGTTTTCGTCAAAGAAGCTTATGGGCAGCTTTTCAAGATGGTCGAACATCTCCCGGCGCATATCCGCCTGTATCCGCACGCCTACGATATGGCCCCAGTAATCCACTATGAACTTCATAACGGCCTTGAGCAGGTATATGCCCAGCAGCACGCAGCACCACAGCACCAGCCGCCGCATATCCCTCTCCGGCACATAGACGTTTATTATATCCTTGGCTATTATGGGATAAAACATATTGCACGCCGATATTATCAGCGCGCAAAACATGTCTATATAGAAAAGCCTTCTATGGGGCTTGTAGTAGGACGCAAACCGTTTGAGCATGATCTCTCCCTTTCGATTTCAAAAAAGGGTATTACGCCACTATGTCTCCCTGATGAGTGATAAGGCTTGCATCGTACACGCCCTCCACCCTGGTGAACTTCTCTACGAAGCCCGTCTCGTTTTCCTTGAGGCGCAGCTCCATGGTAAGCTCTATGCTGCCGGGGCGCACTACCTTGCTCTTGAGCCGGGCGCCGGGAAGCTGCTTGGTCATCTTGCGTATGGCGTCTGCCGCGGCCTCGCTGTAGTGGATTATAAGGAGGTAGCTCTGAGCGCCACCCTTGCCCCTTGAGCCTGAGATCAGCAGCACGAATATGCCTATTATTATGCCCGCTATGACCGCCACGTCATAGAACTTGGTGCCCACGGCGATGCCCTCGCCCACCGCCCAGAAGATAAAGGCGGTGTCCAGCGGGTCCTTTATGGCGGTGCGGTAGCGGACGATGGACAGGGCGCCCACCATGCCAAGGCTGAGGGTCAGGCTGTTGTTGATCAGCATCAGCATCAGCGCCGTAACTATGGTCATCATCACCAGCGTCATGCCGTAGGTGCGGGAATACATGACGCCGCTGAAGGTCTTTTTATATATGAACCATACATACAGGCCCACGAGCAGGCCAACTATCAGGGTCAGTATTACCTGAACGGGGTTCATTGTGATGGTGAAAAGGTCGGAAAAGCTTATCATGTGGTCCTCCTAAAACTCAAACTTTCTGCATATGCAGTACTTGCTCACGGCACTGCGGGTATGGGAATCTATCTGCAAAAGCTCCCTTATATAGCTGGGCAGGTAGTTGTTGAACTTTACCTCCAGCACAAGGTCGCCGTCTGTTATGACGGGATAGGTAGGCTGTGTCATGTCGAAAAGGCTCGTCCCCCGGTATGCGGTGCGTATATCCTTATCGAAGGTTATTCGGACGTCCTCAACGGGGTAAACGTAGGCCTCCCGGGTATAGTCAACTATTACGCGGGGGCGGAGGCATTTTGTGGCGAACTCCGCGAACATACGCCGGGCGAAGGGCTCTTTGCGGGAGAGGAGAAAGGCGTAGTCGCCCCTTATGAGGCTTTCGCACTCCCCGCGGCTAAGGCGTATGGACTGCTTTGCTATGTAGCTGCCCTCCTTGTGCTTACATTCGAGCTTTATCACGTCGTCCTGCCCGTTGTATATCCGTATGCGGAACTTGTCCCTCTCGTCCACGCCGGAGAGCTTTTCCCATAGGGCGTCGTCAAAGGGGCTGTCGAAATATAAGCTCCTTATAAAGTACTCGCCGCCGTTTTTTTGGGCGTTCTCGTCCTGCTGTATGCAGGAGCGCAGCCTTCGGGAGAGTATCTCATAGTCCCTTTGGTTTATGTAGTATTTCAGCTCGTGGCGGTACTGTACTGGCCGCTTTTTCGGGCGCGCTGGCCTTCTGGCCTTTTCCATTTTAGCCGAACACCTCCTTCATGTAGGAATCGCTGAGGCCCAGGTTGCTTTGAAGCTGCCGCTTTATCTCCTCCGGCCTCTTCTGTGCGAAATCCTTCAGCTTGCTTATCTCGCTCTGGAAGCCCTCGTAGCTGCCGAGGTTGGTGCGCGGCTGCCTGACCCCCATAAACGTATCCTTATTGAACTTTTCCCGCTCCCGCTTTATCTCCGGCTCCACATAGCCGTAAAGCTCATCTATCAGCGCACTCACCCGCTCCGGGGCAAAGGCGGTGTTGAGAAGCTCCCCGAAGCGGCGGCAGAAGCTGTCCCTCCAGCCCTTGTTCTGGAGCATGGCGGCAAACAGCTTTGCAGAGCATACGTCGCTGGGCGTCTTGCCCATGCGGAAGGCCAGCGTCTCGTGGCCTGGGCTCTGGAAGCCCCAGCAGAAGTCGTAGAATATGAACTTCCACTTGCCGCCCTTGAGGCGGTAATACTGGAAATTATAGGTGTCCGTGTTGCCGTTGTATATCTCGGCTATCATGTAATCCCGGAAGCTGTCCACGTCCATTCGCTCCGCGACGTAGTTGTAGGCGTCGCTTGCGGAAAGGTCGTGGCTGGTGGCGTATTCGTAAAGGCTCACCCAGTCCGAATTATCGCCGTAGCTGCGCTGCTTGAAGCCCTTGCCAATGGCCAAGTCCACGTTGTTTTCCGTGTTCTCATGCTGCGCCACGAAGAAGCGGTTGCGCTTTTCCTTCAGGAAGTACACCCCCCAGTATTCGCCGTTGAGGTAAAGCACCGTAGGGCGGTAGGCCTGATAGAGTATATTTATGTCAGTTCCCTCTAAAAGCCCGCTGGCCAGCTCGTCCCTTATCTTGCTGCGGTTCTGATCCTGCGCGCCGGCCCGCAGCACCACCGCCTTGTATTCCGTATAGGGGCGGTTCTCGAAGAATGGGTACTCCATGGAGCCCTTGCCGTATTCCTTCCGGGCTATGACGTTGAAGCCCTTCTGGGCCCTGCCGCGGCCAAAGCTGCCTGCTATCCTTATGCCCACGTTCTGGGTGAAGACCTGCTTCCCGTTATCGTCAAAGAGCGAAAACGCCGCGGGCTTTTCCCATATGGTATCCACCTGCTCCTCGGTGGCGAACTTTGCCTGATAGTAGGTGGCGGATTTCAGGGTGTCCGCGTAGGAGGCGGCGTCCGGGTCAAACTGGTCGCCGGTGGCGTATATGCCGGTCTTGCTGTTCCAGAGATTGTCCGGATCTGTTACCAGCGTAACCACCGGCAGGGCATGGTTCACGCCGTCGCTCCTGAAAAGATAGGTTGCGGTAGCCACGTCCCCCGAGAGATACCCGTCCCTGAAGGCTGCGGCTCGTATGACGGAGTTTTTGCTGATGGAAAGCTCGCCGCTGTACACCTCTGAGCTTGCGTTTGGAGTGGTACAGTCGGTGGTGTAGCGTATTGTCTCCCCCTCCCCCGCGGTTATCGCCACGGTGACGGCATTATCGTATATGCCGGGAGTGACGCTGAAGGCCGGGAGCTGGGTTATGCCCTCATACCCCTTGCCGTTCTGGGCGCCGGGGGTAGGCTCCGCATAGTAAAAGCGGTTGTCCGAGCCGTCCCTGCCGTAGCTCTGGCCGGACCTCATACGCCCTGCGGAGAGCTTGTCTATGAGCTTGCCGTTGGGGTCGAAAAAAAACAGCGCCTCGCCTGTGGAGCTTATGCAGAAATTAAGCTTGAGATTTTTTTTTTGAGCCTTGTCGGCGCTGCCCGTAGCGTAAAGCAGCAGGTATTCGCCCGGCTCTATGGATATATCCGGAAATACCCACTTTGCGGGGTTCTTCGGGTTGTTGGAAATGCCGTAGCCCGCAAGGCTCACGGCGCTGCCGGTGGAGTTGTGCAGCTCCACCCAGTCGGAAGCCACGCTGCCCGTGGAGCCGCCGAACTCGCTTATGTACACCCCCCCAAGGGGCAGCCTGTTGGCGGCGTCGAATGCGGAGTAGCCCGCGCCGGTATTTGGGTAGCCGGGGCTGGGCTGGGAATTGGGCTGGAGCTCGCCGGCGCCGTCGGGTATGCGCGCCACGGAAACGTCAGTCTCCTGATTCTTGAAGGAATAGCTGTCGATTATCCTTCCGGCCCTGTTGGCAATCACCACGTCCTCCCCATAGGAGCGAAGGCCGAAGGGCGCGTGCAGCTCCCCGTTCTGCATTCCCTCGTTTCCGGAGCAGAATACCACCAGGTAGCCCTTGGCGGCTATGGTGGTCCCATCCGGGAACCTGTACTTCATGGGCTGGGACAGGTTATCCGATATGCCGAAGCCGGATATGTCCATGTCCGTATCCGTTGAGTTGTATAGCTCTATCCAGTCGGAATAGCTGCCGAAGCTGTCGCAGAGGGTGGTGGCGTTGCTGGCCATGAATTCGTTGATGTAGAGGCCTATATCCTCCGTCTCCTTGAGGCTTTTCTCATACTCCGCCATGCCCTCCTCTGTCTTTGGGTAGCCGGGGCAGGGCTTTGCCTGTGTCCATACTTCGCCCTCTCGGCGCAGCACCATTCCGGAGTCCACCGAGTTGAGCACAGCCGTATCAAGGGGCCTTCCGGAAGCGTCGAACAGCACCGCCTCCTCACCCGCGCTGAGCTTGAAGGGGGCATGCATGCCGTCCTCCGCCTCGCCGCCGCACCATACCACCACATAAGCGCCGGGCTCCAGCACCGTACCTGCGGGGAACACATACTTTGCGCCCTCCAGCAGGCTGTCGGACAGGCCGTAGCCGGATATGTCCGCCCTTTCCGTTGAGCCGTTGTGCAGCTCTATATAGTCGGGGTAGCCGCCCAGGTTGTCCGGCACGGAGCCTTTGTTGGATATCATTATCTCGCTCAGCGCAACGGCGTCCGCCGGGGCCCTTGAGCTGCCTTCCTTCAGGTTTATCAAAAATACGGCCAATATGACCATAAGCGCGGCGCTTATCAGTATCGACCCGAGCCGTTTCTTTCTCAATTCGTTTTCCTCTTTATTATCTGTATCGGCACATAGCCATAGTTATTGTATCATAAAAGAGCGGATAATGCTATGAAGGAATGGTGAATAAAAAAGCGGGGATGCGATAGACAAATTTCTGCATGAGCATTATAATATCTACAAGTATAATACATGGGGCAATCGGCGGTCAGCACACCATCCGAAAGGAGGTGTGTAATATGATGAAATTCCTGATTTTGCTTTTCGCATTACTGCGTGAGTTCAAATCGGTGACAATCACCATAAAAAAATAACCGCCCTGCTGCAACAAGGCGGTAGTTCCCATTAGGGAATAGATGCTTCAATGTGGCTGACCGTTTCGGTCTTACCCTATAAGTATTATACCCGTATCGCCTGCGTATGTCAATGCGTGGGCGATATTTTTATGTTTACCCCTCCGGCTGTATAGCCGGTATATACTCCAGCGTGGCCGCGATGACCTTTTCCGCCTTTTCCTCATGGAGCAGGTGGCCTGCGTTGCGCATGGTGGCAAAGCCGGCGTAGGGCATCGCCGTGTGGTACAGCTCGGAGTCGTCCCCCTGACGCCACTTGTCCTCGCTGCCCTGAAGCATCAGCACGGGGGCCTCAAGGGAGCGGAGCCTGGATACCACGCTCTCATCGTCAAAGTTGTGGAAGGAGGCCCGCAGCGCCCAGCGGGACTCACGGTCGGATATGGTCTTGTAGTATTCGCCCACTACCTCGGGGCTCATCATCTGGGCAAGGTCGAAATAGCACTCGGAAAGCACCTTTTCCACCGTGCGCATGCCGTAGAGCATGGAGGCCACGCCGCCCAGTATGCTGCTGTCCATTAGCTTTATGGCCAGCGGCATCTCGGGGGAAATGCCACCGGGAGCTATGAGCATCATCTTGCCTACCCGCTCCGGGTTGTCCAGCGCAAAGCGCAGCGCGTAGGCGGAACCCATGGAAAATGCCATTATGTGGGCGGACTGCACGCCTATTGCGTCCATGAACAGGCCCAGCGTCATGGCCTGCTCCTCAACGGTATAGTTGAAGTTCTCAGGCCTTGAGGAATAGCCGTGACCCAGCAGGTCTATGGCTATCACCCGGTAATTAAGGCTGAGGCGGGAAAACATGTTGCGCCAGGTATAGAAGGACTGGCCTACGCTGTGTACGAGTATCAGCGGCTCCCCGTTGCCCTCTTCGATGTAGTGTATCCGAGCGCGCTCTGTCCGGGGGCCTTCAGGCTCCGGCTCCTGATATTCTTCTTCCTCTGCCTCTACGGGCTGGGAAGTACGGGATGCCTTGGGAGCATCGTCAAACATGGCGGCTACGCGGCGGGCTTCCTGAGCGGCTGCCTTACGGCGGGCCATGGCCTTGGCGGCCTCGTCCTCTTCCTCGTCCAGCTCGTCGTCCAGCTCGTCGTCAAGATCGGCGGCGCGCTTTCTGCCGAACAGGCCTCCCCTGCGGGACTTTCTGCGCTCCTCCTCTTCCTCCGCGTCCAGCTCCGCCTCGATCTCGCTGTCTATATCGTCATAATCGTCGTCATCGCCGTCATAATCCGCCCTTTTGCGAATAAAGGAAGCCTTTTTTTCCTTCTTATCCTTCTTGTCCGGCTTCTTTCTGGCCTTCCTTGGGGGCTCCTCGTCTTCGGGCTGGGCTATGGGCAGCTCGATCTCCGCAAATTTGCCTACGTATTCGGTGTTTACGAATTTTTTAACTTCCAGCGAAATAGCCACTTATATCCTCCGTTCAGGGTCAGGGTTGCCGTATGTGCATACATACCCTTATAATTTTCATACCTAATCAACCTATTTTACATTTTTCCCATGGGTATTGCAAGTGTATATAGGGCAAAAGGGCAAAACTGTCACGAATTGTTTACCAAATCCCGGCTGAGCCGAAGCAGCACGGTTTTATTGTTGTCCTCCGGGCGTTTTGCGCAGTGCCTGAGCAGCCCCGCCTTTATGTACCCTATCCTGGGAGAAGGGGGTATGCCAAGGTAACCGGCTATGTCCGCCCCTGTGACGGCAAGCTGCCGCTCTTCAAAGGGCGCCCCCGCCGCTATCATGCTTTCCAGTATGCGCTCCCACCTGTCCGCGGACTCCACCGGCCCCTCTATCCTTCCGCTGCCGTGAACGTCCGCCCGGCGGAGAGCTATGAGCTGGCGCGAGCGCTCTATACCCATCTCCTGAAGCCATAGCCGTATGGTATTCTCCTTTGCCTCGGTACGAAGGTCAAACATGTGGTTGCGTATGAGCGCCGTAACGTCCCGTATGACGCCGGAGGGGTACCTCAGCCTTTCCAGTATTCCCCGGGCAATATCCGCGCCCAGCCTGTCGTGGGTGTACATGCAGCCCGTGGCCTGAAGCGCCGCCGGCTTGCCCACGTCGTGGAGCAGAGCGGCAAGGCGCAGGGTAAGGCTTGGCTCTATGCAGTCCACCGCGTGAAAGCAGTGGTGAAGCACGTCGTACTTGTGGTACTGGGGCTTCTGGGCCACTCCCCGGCCCTTGGCCAGCTCCGGCAGTATCACGTCCAGGGCCTCCAGATTGTCCAGCAGCTCAAGCCCCCTGTACGGCCCCCCGGGAATGCCGTATTTCGCGTCGGAGAGCAGTATCCTGTCCAGCTCCTGCCGTATGCGCTCCGGGGATATGTCCGCAAGCCCCGCCGCGCAGGCCCTTGCGGCCTCCAATGTGCTCCGCTCCGCCTCAAAGCCCAGCTCCGAGGCAAAGCGCGCCATGCGCATTATGCGAAGGGCATCGTCTCCCATTATGACGGCGGGATCCTTTGAGGTAGCTCTGAGCAGCCTTTTTTTAAGGTCCTGCATGCCGCCGGTAGGGTCGGTGATCCTGCCTGTCAGTATGTTTTTATATATGGCGTTCACAGTAAAGTCCCGGCGGAAGGCGTCCTCGTTTATGTCCCCGGAGTAGCTTACCGCCTGGGGCCGGTGCCCGCCGCCTGCTGGGTATGTATCCCGCCTGAAGGTGGTGTGCTGGAATACCCCGCCCATATAGTGCAGCTCCACCATTCCGAAGGCCGCGCCTATGTCCAGATACTTTATGCCCTTATCCCGGCACATGGCCATTACCTCCCCCGGCGTCATGGAGGAGGTAACGTCGTTATCCGTGACCGGCAGGCCCAGAAGCGGGTTGCGCACCATGCCCCCTACTCCGTAGAGGGTATGTCCCGCGGCGGCGAAAAGCTGTGCGAGGCGTATAAGCGGCATATACCATGTTCCTTTACAGACATATAAAGGGGACAGCTTGCCGTCCCCTCTTTTTTATTACTCCCCGTCAGGCTCCACGTGGGGAACTATGGCAACGGAGGCCACCCTGTCCTCGGTGCGCATAAGGCGCACTCCCTGGGTATTGCGGGATATCTCGGATATCTGCTCCACGGGCAGCCTTATTATGGTGCCTTCGGAGCTTATTATCATTACGTCCTCCTCTATATCGGAGGCTCCTACCGCCTTCATGCAGACCAGATCGCCGGTCTTTTCGGTGAGGGCCATGGCTATTATGCCCTTGCCGCCCCGGGTCTGGGTGCGGTAGTCCTCCTCCGGGGTGCGCTTGCCCATGCCGTTTTCGGATATGGAGAGTATGGAGGCGCCGGGGCGTACCTTCTCGGCCCCCACCACGCTGTCGTTTTCCTCCAGCGTTATGGCCTTTACGCCGGTGGCGCTTCTGCCCATGGGGCGCACGTCCTCCTCGCTGAAGCGTATGCTCTTGCCCTTTTTGGTGCCGACTATTATCTCGTCGCTGCCGTCCGTCATTATGGCGGCTATCAGCTCGTCCCCCTCCCTGAGGTTCTGGGCGATCATTCCGCCCTTTCGGATATTGTCGAACTCCTCTATGGGTGTCTTCTTGATTATGCCCGCCTTGGTGATGAGGTTCAGGTATTTTCCCTCCTCCCACAGTGGGAACAGCGTGGTCACCTTCTCGCCCTCTTTAAGGTTCAGCAGGTTGACTATGGCGGTGCCCTTGGCGGTGCGGCCCGCCTCGGGTATCCGGTAGCACTTCATGCGGAACACCCGGCCCATGTTGGTGAAGAACATTATCTCGTCGTGGGTGCTGCAGCCGAACAGGTGCTCAACGAAATCCTCCTCCCGGGTGGTCTGGCCGGTTATGCCCCTGCCGCCCCGGTTCTGGGCCTTATAGGTATCCATGCTGGTGCGCTTTGCGAAGCCGAAGTGGGTAAGGGTTACCGTCATCTCCTCGGGCTGTATTATGTCGTCCAGCTCTATATCCTCTGTTATCTGGGCTATCTCGGTCCTTCTGGGGTCGGCGTATTTGCGGCGGACCTCCAGTATTTCCTCCCGGATTATGCCCAGCAGCTTGTTTTCGTCCGCAAGGACGCTTTCGTAATAGGCGATGGTCTCCACAAGGCCGTCCCTCTCCGCCTGTATCTTGTCGTGCTCCAGCCCTGTAAGGCGGCCTAAGCGCATATCCAGTATGGCCTGGCTCTGCTTATCCGTCAATCCGAAGCGGACGTTCAGCCGTTCCTTGGCCTCGCTCTGGGTCTTGGAGGTCTTGATTATATCCACGACCTCGTCTATATTGGCCATGGCTATGAGCAGGCCCTCCAATATATGAAGCCGCTCTTTGGCCTTTTCCAGATCGTGCTTTGTGCGGCGGGTCACCACTTCCTCCTGGAACCTGAGGTAGTGGTACAGCATCTCCTTTATGTTGAGCACCTTTGGCTCCCCATCCACAAGAGCCAGCATTATCACGCCGAAGGTATCCTGAAGCTGGGTGTGCTTATAGAGCTGATTTAAAACGACGTTGGCGTTCACGTCCTTTTTTATCTCTATTACCACCTTCATGCCGTTGCGGTTGCTCTCGTCTCGAAGGGCGGTTATGCCCTCCACCCGCTTTTCATGCACCAGCTCCGCTATCTTTTCCACCAATCGGGCCTTGTTCACCTGATAGGGCAGCTCCGTTACCACTATGCGGCTCTTGCCGTTGGCCATTGGCTCTATCTCGGTCTTTGCCCGTACCAGTATCTTGCCCCTGCCCGTCCTGTATGCCTGCCTTATGCCCGCGGTTCCCATTATGGTAGCTCCCGTTGGGAAATCCGGCCCCGGCAGGTATGCCATAAGCTCCTCGATGGATATGTCCCTGTTGTCTATGAGGGCCACGTATGCGTCTATGACCTCCCCGAGGTTATGGGGCGGCACGTTTGTGGCCATGCCTACTGCTATGCCGTTGCTGCCATTTACCAGTAAATTTGGGAAGCGGCTGGGCAGCACCGTGGGCTGCACCAGCGTCTCGTCGAAGTTGGGCATGAAGTCCACGGTATTTTTGTCTATATCCGCAAGCATCTCAAGGCTCATCTTTGAAAGGCGGGCCTCGGTGTAGCGCATCGCCGCCGCGCCGTCCCCGTCCACGCTGCCGAAGTTGCCCTGGCCCTCTATCAGCAGATACCGGGTGTTGAAGTCCTGTGCAAGGCGCACCATGGCGTCGTAGACCGAGCTGTCGCCGTGGGGGTGGTATTTGCCCAGCACGTCGCCCACTATGCGGGCGGACTTATGGAAGGGCTTATCCGGGGTGAAGCCCTGCTCTCCCATAGAGTACAGTATGCGCCGGTGTACCGGCTTGAGGCCGTCCCGCACATCGGGCAGGGCGCGGTTTATTATTACCGCCATGGCGTAGGAAATGAAGGATTTCTTCATCTCCTGCTCTATATCAAGCGGCGTTATGCGGGGGTTGTTGGTGATGTCGTCCATTTATTGCTCCTTTATACGTCCAGATCCACTACCAGCTTGCTGTTCTGCTCTATGAACTCCTTGCGGGGCTCTACCTTGTCGCCCATTAAGGTGGAGAATATCTCGTCCGCCCGTATGGCGTCCTCAAGGTGTACCCGGTACATCATGCGGTTGTCCGGGTCCATGGTGGTCTCCCACAGCTGATCCGGGTTCATCTCACCAAGGCCCTTATAGCGGTTGATAAGCGGCTTGGGATCCCGGCCTATCTCGTTGAGTATCCTTCCCAGCTGCTCGTCGTCATAGGCATACCATATGTTCTTGCCCCTTGTAATTCTATAAAGGGGCGGCTGGGCGGCGTAAATGTGGCCGTGCTCTATCAGAGGCCGCATATGCCTGTAGAAGAAGGTCAAAAGCAGTATGCGTATATGCGCGCCGTCCACGTCCGCATCCGTCATGCAGACTATCTTGTGGTAGCGGAGCTTGCTCTCGTCGAACTCGGTGTCTATGCCTGTGCCGAAGGCGGTTATCATGGAGCGTATCTCGTTGTTGGCAAGCATTTTATCCAAGCGGGTCTTTTCCACGTTGAGTATCTTGCCGCGAAGGGGCAGTATTGCCTGAAACTCCGGGTTGCGGCCCATCTTGGCGGAGCCGCCTGCGGAGTCGCCCTCCACTAAGAATATCTCGCACTTTTCCGGCTCGTTGCTGTTGCAGTCCGCAAGCTTGCCGGGGAGGGATATGTTCTCCAGGCCGGTCTTTTTTCTGGTAAGGTCCCTGGCCCTTCTTGCGGCCTCCCTCGCCCTGGATGCGGTTATGCACTTATCTATTATCAGCCTTGCGGTCTGGGGGTGCTCCTCAAGGTAAAAGCCAAGCCCGTTGCCCACCACGTTGTCCACAAGGGATTTCATATAGGAATTGCCCAGCTTTGTCTTTGTCTGGCCCTCGAACTGGGGCTCCACCAGCTTTACGCTGACTATGGCGGTAAGGCCTTCCCTTACGTCGTCGCCGGAGAGGTTCGCTTCGTTGTCCTTGAGCAGCTTATACTTTCGGGCGTAGTCGTTTATGCTGCGGGCAAGGGCGCTGCGGAAGCCCTGAAGGTGGGTGCCGCCCTCTGCGGTGTTTATGTTGTTGGCAAAGGTAAAAACGCTCTCGTTGTAGTCGGTGTTGTACTGCATGGCCACCTCAACGGAGGCCACCTGCTGCTTGGCGGGATCATCCTTACTGCCCTCGAAGTACATAACGTCCTCATGGAGCACGTCCTTGCTCTTGTTCAGGTGCTCCACGAAGGAGATTATGCCGCCCTCATAGCAGTATTTTTTGCTCTGTACGGGGTCTGTGCGCTCATCCGTGACGGTTATGGCAACGCCCTTGTTCAAAAACGCAAGCTCCCTCATCCGGCCCCGCAGGGTATCGTAGTTGTAATCAAGGGTGTCGAATATCTGGTCGTTGGCGAGGAAGGTTATGGTAGTGCCGGAGCCCGTGTCATCGCCATACGTGCCCACCTGCTCTACTCCCGTCACCGGGTCGCCGTTTACGTATTCCTGGCGGTATATTATGCCGTCCCGGCGGACCTCCGCCGTAAGCCTGCTTGAAAGGGCGTTTACCACGGACAGGCCCACGCCGTGAAGTCCGCCGGATACCTTATAGCCGCTGCCGCCGAACTTGCCCCCCGCGTGCAGCACGGTAAGTGCCACCTCCAGCGCGGACTTGTGCATCTTCTCATGGTAGCCCACGGGTATGCCGCGGCCGTTATCCCGGACGGATACGGAATTGTCGGGGTGTATTGTTACCTCTATATGGGTGCAGTAGCCGCCCATCGCCTCGTCTATGGCGTTATCCACCAGCTCTTTGACCAGATGGTGCAGTCCCCGCACGTCCGTAGAACCTATATACATGCCGGGGCGGCGCTTTACCGCCTCCAATCCCTCAAGGACCTGTATTTCGTTTGCGTTGTAGTTTGTGTGGTTGTTCTGTTCCATGGTTTATGCCCTTCTGTAAATTATCTCTTAGCTATTGTAGCTGCCCCTACCGCCGAGGCGTATACCCTTATTCCCTCGGGGACGGCGGTGATTATGTATGTGTCCCGCTCGCCGCCGGATACGTCGTCCACGCGGCCGGAGCCTATGGCGGTCTCCATGAAGCGGCGGTTGTCGTATGAATGCATTACTGTTTCACGGGGCAATATAAGGAGTATTTCCTCATCGTCCACTACCTTATCCCCGCCTATATGCAGATACATATATTCCTCCGGTTTTTGCCCCCGGAATCATTCCGGGCGCATCTCGCCGCCCTTGCAGCGGAATACCTTCATATTTCCCAGACCCGCCCGCTTTAAGCCCTCAAGGCTGGTGCAGGTCAGAAAGCACTGGCAGTCCTTCATGCTTTCCATCAAAAGCTGCTGCCGGCCCTCGTCCAGCTCAGAGAGCACGTCGTCCAGTATGAGCACCGGGGCTTCCTCCTTTATCTCCCTTATAAAGGCAAGCTCCGAAAGCTTAAGTGACAGCGCCGCGGTGCGCTTCTGGCCCTGGGAGCCGAAGGTGCGCACGTCTATGCCGGACAGGGCTATGCCTATATCGTCCCGGTGAGGGCCTGCGGTGGTAAAGCCCCGGCGGAGATCCTCCGCCCTGCTCCTGTCCAGCGCCTTCAGCATGGCGCCGTAAATGCCCTCCGGGTCCTCCGGGTCTATGTCCGGCTCGTACACTATCTCCAGCCTCTCCCTGCCCCCCGTGATGCTTTTATGCAGGTCGTAGGCTATTGTGGAAAGGCCGTCTATGAATTCGCACCTGTCCATTACGATTTCCTCGCCCAGCGCCGCGAGCTGCTCGTCCCAGGTCTCCAGCATGCCGGGGCCTATCCTGTCAGGCTCCTTTAAAAGGGCGTTCCGCTGCTTCAGCGCCGAGTTGTACCTTTGCAGGCTGTAATAATAGGCGGGGTGGGTCTGGGAAAGCTCCATATCCATGAAGCGCCGCCGCTCCGCCGGTCCTTCTTTTACTATTGAAAGATCCTCCGGGGCGAACATCACAACATTCAGCAGCCCCATTAGCTCCCCTGAGCGGGAGGCCATCTGCCGGTCTATGAATATCTTTTTGCGCTCCCCGTCCCGAAGCTTTATCTCTATAAGATGGGAGCCCGTATTGTTGGTAAGCTCCGCCCCCACGTATCCGCCGGCGCAGCCCCGCATAATAAGCTCGGCGTCCCGTGAGGTCCTGTGGGACCTTCCGAAGGCGCAAAGAAAAACCGCCTCGACACTGTTGGTCTTCCCCTCTGCGTTGTCTCCCACTATGGCGTTTATGCCGGGGCCGGGCCGCAGATCGAGTGCAGCATAGCTGCGGTACTGGTTTAAGCGCAAGCGGTTAATTTCCATCTGTTTTGCACGCCAATACAAAATTTTAAGAATTTCGAAAAAGTGGCTAAAGACCACTTTTTCGAGTTTTTTTCGGGCTTTGCCTATCACTTTCGTTCTCGGGCGGCAAAACCCGCAAAGTACAAAAACCTATGGGTTTTTATCCGTTTTGACGTACACGCCGTCAAAGCCGGAATAAATTAAGGGGCTGCGGCCCCTTAACAACCCTGAGATTTTTCGACAGACTGATTTTAACATAAAATTGGGGATTTTTCAATGGCTTTTATTATAATAAGAAGAAAGCATTGCAGAAATGTATAAATATGCGTAAAATGCATATTGCCGCGCCTCACAAAAATATTTGCGCCGCCGCCGAAATATAGTATAATGATATTAACCATTCCAAGGAGGGACGCATATGCGCTTTACAGTTGATACGGCTGAGCTCAACGCCGCCGTGGCTACGGTCTCAAAGGCGCTGGGAGTAAGGTCCTCGGTAGGCATACTCGAGGGCATATATGCCGAAGCCATAGGCGATACGCTGCTGCTAAGGTGTACAGACCTTTCGCTCCAGATAGAAGCTACGCTTAACGCAGATATCCAAAAGCAGGGAGCCTGTGTGCTGCCCGGGCGGCTGTTTTCGGAGCTTGTCCGCAGGCTGCCCGCAGAGGAGACCCTGCTTTCCGCCGATAAGAACACGCTGCTCATAGAGAGCGGCCGGGCCACCACCACCATGCAGGTGGAAAACGCCAAGGATTACATCTCCATGCCCGACGTCAACCGGGAGTTCTCTATCGCCATATCCAAGGCGGCTTTAAAGAACATGATACGCCAGTGCATATTCGCAACGGCACAGGACGATTCCAAGCCCATACTCCGTGGAGTGCTCATAGAGCTTGCCGACGGCAAGATGAGCATGGTAGCTCTGGACGGATACCGTCTGGCCATGCGCACCGAAGCCGTAACGGTATCCGGCGCCGCCAAAAACGCGGTCATTCCCGCCCGGGGCCTTTTAGAGATAAGCCGCATACTGGACGACAGCGACGAGATGATCAACATGGTATTCTCTGCCACCCACGTCATGATAGACATGGGCCATACCCGCATAATCACCCGCCTTATGGACGGCGAGTTCATACGCTACCGCCAGATACTGCCGGACAACCACACCACCCATGTGCGGGTGAACCGCACGGAGCTGCTGGACAGCATAGAGCGTGTATCCCTCATGGCGCGGGAGAGCAAGAAGAACCACGTAAAGTTCTCCTTTGAGGATGGTCAGGTGACCATCACCGCCAACAGCGAGATAGGCGCCAGCAAGGAAATAGTCAATATAGACCGCATGGGCAGCGACATAGACATCGCCTTCAACGCCAAGTACTTCAGCGACGTGCTGAAGGTGCTGGACGACGAATACGTCTGCCTGGATATGAACACCAACATAAGCCCCTGCGTGGTAAAGCCCGAAACCGGCGACGAATATTACTACCTCATCCTCCCCGTAAGGCTGTTTTCGGGAAATTAAGACGTTTTCCTTCTTTACTTCTTCTTTCTCTTTTCTTTTCAGGAGAAAAGACACCATCAGTTGACAAGAGCGCACAAGCCCTAAAGGCTTGTTTTGGGGTGCTCCTGCGTTCTCGTCGCTTGTATTACGCCCAGTAGTACTGCGCTCCTCGGCCTTGGATCGCCCTCAAAACAAGCTCTTTAGGGTCTTTGAGTTTTAGAAGCCAAGGAGTATGGCAGAACAAGGAGGACGAGTGCAGGAATACTGGTTGTATTTCAAATGAGGACGACGCAGTTATGCCGTGCTTTTTGGCTCCTAAAACCTTGTGTGCCTTTGTCAACTGATGGTGAGAAAGAAGCAAAGAGAAAAGAAAAGCCAACCTTAAATAAAAAAAGAACCTTTGAAACAGCGGGAATTCCAACGGAAAACAACAAAACAGGCTTTAGGGCATAAATAAAGGAACGGTTTTGCCGTTCCTTTTGCTTTGTTTGCCTTATTCGTTAGTTATCCTTATGTGTATATCCACGCCGTTTTGAAGATCCTCCTGCTCCACCTCCACGTTCATGCCGGATTCTCGCAGCACGGCGATGGCCGAATTAACGGTGTTCATAAACAGACGGTAGTCCCGCACCTGGCGTATTATGGCAGGGCGGGGGGCCGCGCCGGGGCGTTTTTCGTCGTACATCTTATCCAGGGTCTTCTCCACCAGCCGCTCGGTGTCCTTGACGGAGAGGTTCTTTTCCGCCGTGCGCTTTATGACGGCCAGCTGTACCTCCTCGTCCTTTAGCTTGAGCACCGCCCGGGCATGGCGCTCTGAAAGGCCGTTCTCACGAATGGCGGACACCACATCGGGCGAGAGCCGCAAAAGCCGCAGCTTGTTTGCTATGGAGGACTGGCTCCTGCCAAGTCGTTTTGCAAGCTCCTCCTGGGTGAGGTTGTAGTTGTTGAGCAGGGCGTAGTAGCACTGTGCCTCCTCCATGTAGTGCAGGTCCTCCCGCTGAAGGTTTTCTATGAGTGCCACCATGGCGGAGGATTCCTCCTGCATTGAGTCCTCTACTATGCAGGTGACGGTCTCCATTCCCAGAGACTTGCAGGCGCGCAGGCGGCGTTCGCCGGCTACCAGCTCATATCCGGAGCCGCTCCTTCTCACCACCAGCGGCTGTATGAGGCCTACCTGGCTTATGCTCTGGGCAAGCTCGGCTATAGTATCGTCGTCGAATGTGACCCTGGGCTGGTTGGGGTTTGGCACTATCTTTTCAACGGGTATCTCCAGCAGTCTGCGCTGGCTTTCCGTAGTCCGGGGACGAAGGGTAAATTCAAAGGACATTCTTAATTCTCCTATTTCCTGTTTTTCGATATATCGAAAAGCCACGGGGTTATTAAGGGGCCGCAGCCCCTTAATTTTATTCCGGCTTTGACGGCGTGTACGTCAAAACGGATGAAAACCGGAGGTTTTCGCACTCTGCGGGTTTTGCCGCCCGGAGGCCCGCCGCAGCGGGTCAGTTCCGGCCCGTTTCCCGGGGCGGAACCTCATGTTTTTTGCGAGAGGCAAAACCCGAGAAAAACTCGCGAAAATGGCCAAAGGCCATTTTCGCGAAACCCTAAAGCGGCTTCTTCTCCGCCGTTCCGGCCTTTCTCGGGTAAGCTTTAGCAGTGGGCTTCTGCTTTGTGAGGATTATCACGCTGCGCTCTCCCCACTCCGCCGGGTATGACCTTATCTCGCCTGTGCAGCATAAAAGCTCCAGCGCCCTTTCGCCCTCCTTCAGCTCCGCGGCGGCCTGGGGGCCCTTATACATGAGCGACCTGCCCCCTACCTTCACAAACGGAACGGTGTACTCCGCAAGGGGGGACACCCGGGCTACCGCCCTTGATACGGCTATATCGAACTTCTCCCGAAGGGCGGGGTTCCTGCCCCCATCCTCTGCCCTATCGTGTATGCAGTCCGCATTTATATCCAGCTCTTTGCACACCTCCCTGAGGAAGCCTATGCGCTTATTGAGGGAGTCCAGCAGCGTCACCCTCACGTCGGGCCGGGCGATGGCTATGGGCAGCCCCGGGAAGCCCGCGCCGGTGCCAACGTCTATAAGGTTTGCCCCCTCCGGAATAAGCTCCAGCGGCAGCAGGCTGTCCGCAAAGTGCTTTTTAAGCACCTCATCCTCCCCGGTTATGGCGGTAAGGTTCATGCGGCTGTTCCAGTCCATGAGCATCTCATAATAGCGGCAGAGCTTTTCTGCCTGAGGCTCTGTCACGCCGGGTATGGCTTTTATGACGGTCTGTATATCCATCTATTTTTCCTCCAGGAGCTTGAGCTGTATCAGCAGCACACCTATATCCGCCGGGGATACGCCGCTTATGCGGCTGGCCTGGCCTATATTTTTTGGGCGTATGGCGGAAAGCTTCTGCCTTGCCTCAAGGCGCAGCCCCTCCATATGGGCAAAGTCCACCCCGTCGGGTATGAGCATGCCCTCCTGCTGCTGCAGCCGCTCAACCTGCTTCTTTTGTTTGTCTATATAGCCCTCGTAATGGGCGGATATCTCCACCTGCTCCCGGGCCTCGTCCGAAATTTCCGGAAGTCCGGATACCCGCATAAGCTCCGTATAGCTTATGCCCTCCCGGCGCAGCACGTCCATGAGCTTTGCGCCGTTCTTGAGCCCTCCCCCGTCCTTTGCCTCCAGCAGCGCCGTCAATTCCCGGCTGGGGTGGGCCGTCTTGTTCAGGGCGGCCATGGCCTTTGCCATGTGGCTTTCCTTTTCCATGAGCTTCGCGTACCGCTCCTCGGATATCAGCCCGGTCCTGCGGGCCTTTTCGGTAAGGCGCAGATCCGCGTTGTCCTGCCGCAGCAGCAGCCGGTATTCCGCTCTTGAGGTCATCATCCTGTATGGCTCGTTGGTGCCCTTTGTAGCAAGGTCGTCCACCAGTACACCAATATATGCGTCTCCCCTGGAGAGTATGAGCGGCTCCTCCCCCTTGAGGTACAACCCGCAGTTTATGCCGGCGTAAATGCCCTGGGCAGCGGCCTCCTCATAGCCGGAGCTTCCGTTTATCTGCCCCGCAAAGTACAGCCCCGGTATATCCTTGCTGCCAAGGGTAGTGTCCAGCGTGTTGGGGTCTATGCAGTCGTACTCTATGGCGTACCCCGCCCGCATTATCTCCGAGCGCTCAAGGCCGGGTATGGTGCGCAGCATTTCCACCTGCACGTCGTAGGGCAGGCTGGTGCTCATGCCCTGCACGTACATCTCCTCTGTGGAAAGCCCCTCCGGCTCTATGAAAAGCTGATGCCTGTCCTTATCCGCAAACCGCTTTATCTTATCCTCTATGCTGGGGCAGTACCTAGTGCCTGTGCCGGTCACAAGGCCGGAATACATGCTGCTCCTGTGGATATTGTTCAGTATTATCTCGTGGGTGCGGGGGTTGGTATAGGTGAGATAGCAGGGCTGCTGCGGCCTTTCCCCCTTCCCGCTCATAAATGAGAACCGGGGTGAGGGCACGTCGCCGTACTGGGGCTCCATCCTTTCAAAATCAAGGCTGCGCCTGTTTACTCTGGGCGGAGTACCCGTCTTGAAGCGGCGGAGCTTAAAGCCCATATCCGTAAGGCACGACGAGAGGAAATTTGCCCTGAGCATACCCGAAGGCCCCGATTCCGTAACGTAGTCGCCTATCAATATGCGGCTCTTTAGGTACACTCCTGTAGCCACGACTATTCCCCGGCAGCGGTACTCTATGCCGCCCCCGGCGATGATGCCGGAAACTCTGCCCTTCTCCAGCAGTATCCTCTCGCATTCGCCCATGCGCAGGTCAAGCAGCGGCTCCCGCTCCAGGGCCCGCTTCATGCGCTCGTGATACCGGCGCTTGTCCATCTGGGCGCGGAGGGAATGCACCGCCGGGCCCTTGCCCGTGTTCAGCATGCGTATCTGTATAAAGGTATCGTCCGCCGCGGCCCCCATCTCGCCCCCCAGCGCATCCAGCTCCCGCACAAGGTGCCCCTTTGAGGTGCCGCCTATGGCCGGGTTGCAGGCCATAAGGGCTACGCTGTCCAGGTTCATGGTAAGGCAGAGGGTTCTCAGGCCCATGCGGGCGCAGGCCAATGCCGCCTCGCAGCCCGCATGGCCGGCGCCCAGCACCGCCACGTCGTATATTCCGCCCAGATATGTGTTCATGCGTCAATTACCTCTTGTTTTCTTCCGTGGTATATTATAGCAGAAAATGGGCGTGTGGGAAATATTTTTATTTCCCGATGTTTATAGTATAATATATGTGTGATGTTTATCCGCATATTTAGGAGAGAACCATGACAGACACCATTTACGCACTTTCCACCCCCGTTGGCGGGGCGATAGCTGTGATACGCATAAGCGGCCCCGATACGCTCTGCGCCCTTCGCGCGGTATTTTCCGGCAAAACAGAGCACCGGTACGTTTCCCACGGCAGCATCACCGGGGCGGACGGTTCGCCTATCGACGATGCTATGGCGGTTTATTTTCAGGGGCCTAAAAGCTACACCGGCGAGGACATGGCTGAGCTGTACATTCACGGAGGCTACGCCGTATCGAGGCGGGTGCTTTCCCGGCTTTCCGAGCTGCCCCTCCGCCCCGCAGGCCCCGGGGAGTTCACCCGGCGGGCATTTATCAACGGCAAGCTGGATCTGGCCAGGTCGGAGGCGGTAATGGACCTTATCAACGCCTCCTCCAGCCGTGGGGCCGCCTCGGCGCTGGAACAGCTTCAGGGCTCCCTATCCCGCCGCATAGAAAAGGTGGAGGAGGAAATACTCGACCTGCTCTCCGGCATAGACGCGGCCATAGACTACCCGGAGGAATTGGAGGAGGATGTATTCTCTGCCCTCCCCGAGGGTATACGTGCCGCAAGGGCGGAGATAAATTCCCTCATATCCGGCGGTATGGCCTCCCGAATGGTGCGGGAAGGGGCGCGCATAGCCATACTGGGCAGGCCCAACGCCGGCAAAAGCTCCCTTTTCAACGCCATGCTGGGGGAGGATCGAGCCATAGTTACCCCGGAGGCTGGAACCACCCGGGACATACTGGAGGGGACTCTGCTCATAAACGGCATAACCGCCCGCCTTTTCGACACGGCGGGCCTGCGGGAGGCGGACTCCGCCGCGGAAAGCATAGGCATATCCCGGGCAAGGGATATAGTGGACAGGGCCGACCTGCTGCTCATCGCCATGGACGGCGGAGATGCGGTGTCCCACGAGGAGCGGCGGCTGCTGGCCTCCCCCGGACGAAAGCTGGCGGTAATATGCAAAAGCGACCTTTCAGACGGCGCCGCCGCCTTTGCCCTTGCAGGGGAGTACGGCGTGGAGGCCATAGGCGTGAGCGCGGTCACGGGCGAGGGTGTAGGCGCGCTCATAGACCGCATAGCGGAGCTTATCGCCCCGGAGTGCGAAAGCGCCCTCGTCACAAACAGCCGCCATATCGCAGCCCTTAGGGAATGCTCCGCGGCGCTCTCCTCCGCCCTCCAAACAGAGGAGGCGGACTGCATCGCCACCGACCTTCGCTCGGCGCTCATCGCCTTGGGCGAGATAACCGGAAAGAGCGTGGACGCAGACGTGGTGGACAGGATATTCTCCAGGTTCTGCGTGGGGAAGTAGTTTTAAGGGTTGTTTTCTTCTTCTTTCTCTTTTCTTTTCAGGAGAAAAGACACCATCAGTTGACAAGAGCGCACAAGCCCTAAAGGCTTGTTTTGGGGTGCTCCTGCGTTCTCGTCGCTTGTATTACGCCCAGTAGTACTGCGCTCCTCGGCCTTGGATCGCCCTCAAAACAAGCTCTTTAGGGTCTTTGAGTTTTAGAAGCCAAGGAGTATGGCAGAACAAGGAGGACGAGTGCAGGAATACTGGTTGTATTTCAAATGAGGACGACGCAGTTATGCCGTGCTTTTTGGCTCCTAAAACCTTGTGTGCCTTTGTCAACTGATGGTGAGAAAGAAGCAAAGAGAAAAGAAAAGCCCAACGGGAACATAATAGAAAATAGAAAGCGGGCATAGTAAAAGGACGGCTTCTGCCGTCCTTTTGTTGTTATCAGTTATTCGTCCATGTTTTTGGGGTAGATGACTACTCTCCTGTTGGGCTCCTCGCCCTCGCTGCGGGTTGCCACGTAGGGGTTGTTCTGGAGTGTGGCGTGGAGCACCCGGCGCTCGTAGGGGTTCATGGGCTCAAGGGTGCGGGGACGGCCGGTGGCCTTTACCTGATTGGCTATCTTCCGGGCCAGGCGGGCAAGGGTTTCCTCCCGCTTCTCCCGGTATCCCTCGGTATCTATGGATATGCGGGTGTAGCCGTCCTGCTTGCGGTTGCGGTTCACCGCAAGGCTGGTCAGGTACTGCATGGCGTCCAGAGTCTCTCCCCTGTGGCCTATGAGCATGCCCATGGTGGACTTATCGATGTACAGGCGGACGCCATCCTCGCCTACGTTTGCCAGCACTGTACCGTCCACATGCATGCGCTCCAGCAGGCCTTTCACGAAATCCGCCGCCTGATTGCCCTCCGCCGCTTCCTCGGTGAAGCCCTCCGGGGGCTCCTTGGCCTGATAGCGGGGACGGTTGTCACGGTCACGGCGGCTGCGGCCCCGCCTGTCCCTGCGTTCCCGGCTCTCGGCGGGCTTCTCGCATACGGCCTGAGCCGCTATTTCGGTTGCCTCGTCCTCCTTGGCGATCCCCTCTGCTACTGGAGCCTCACTGCTTCCTTCTTCCCTATCCTCACGCAGCCCACGGTCCCGGCGGCCGCGCCTGTCCCGATTGTCCTGCCTCGGCTCCCTGCGGTCACGGCGCTCCCGGCGTTCCCGCTCCTGATATTCGGGCCGGAGATATTCGGGCAGCGATATATCCTCAGGCTCCCTCTCTATGAGCTTTACTATGGCGGGCTTGGCGCCTATGCCCAGTATGCCCTTGCTTTCATGCTGTATTATGTCTATCTCCACCTCGTCTATGGAGATCTCCAGCTCCTTCAGGCCTTTGAAGATGGCTTCATCGATTGAACGGCCGGAGGCTTCGATTGTCCTTGGCATTACCTCTTACCTCCTTCCTGGGTAACGGCGGCCCGGGGGAACTTCTTATTCAGTACAAGGTTCACCAGCACCATGAATACGCTGGTGAGTATCCAGTATATGGCGAAAGCCGCGTTGTAGCTCAGGCAGAACCACAGCGACATGAGCGGGAACAGCCACATCATCATCTTATTGGTGGAGGCGGCTGGATTGTTTGGATCCGGCGCGGGCTGACCCTTCTGCATTATCCAGTTGGCAAGGAACTGGGTGCCGCCGGCTATCAGGGGCAGTATGAACCAGCCGTTGTTATGGCCGGCATATACCTGCAGCAGGGGCTGCACGGCAGCGTTGTAGGCGTCGATGGCGGCCTGGGTGTTGAGGAAGCGGAAGGCGCCGCCCTCGTTCACCGCTATTCCAAGCTGTACCAGCTTTTCCCATACCTCCGGGTTATTCTGCAAATAGAGCAGCCTATCCAGATCCTTTACGTTGGCAAGGAATTTGCTGCCCTCCTGTATGACGGGGGAAAGGCCGTTGTCGGGCTGCCATATGTTGTTTACCCAGAGGAACTTGAAGCTCCTGAGGAGCTCCTCGGCATTGTCAGAAACCAGCAGCTTGATTGTTTCCTCATAGCCCCAGAAGCGGAAAGCGGCTATAAAGCAGAAAAACAGCGGCATGGTTATGAGCAGCGGCAGGCAGCTTCCCCACATGGAGACGCCCCTCTCCTTCATGAGCTTTTGGCTCATCATCTGGGCCTTCTGGGGGTCATTGGCGTATTTTTTCTGTATTTTTGCCAGCTCCGGCTGAATGCCGTTCATCTTGGCCTGGGATTTACGGGTGGCTATATCGGAGAATATGGTGATGCCCCTCAATACCACAGTGCATATCAGTATGGTAAGGAACACGCTGTTTACGTTGGAGTATACCCATTTCATAGCTTCCAGGAACCATGTAGTCAAAAAGAAATCGCCTTGCATCGAATTTCCTCGCTTTCGTAAAATAGTAGTTATTTGCCCTTATACTCCATCTTCTTGGGCGGTACGGGATCTACCCCTCCCTTGGAGAATGGGTTGCACCTCAGCACCCGCCATAGAGCCAGGCCCAGGCCCTTCCATGGGCCGTGCACCCGTATAGCCTCAAGGGCGTAGGCGGAGCAGGTAGGCCGGTAACGGCAGCATGGGGGGAATCTCGGGGATATGGCCCTCTGGTAGCCTATTATGAGGCTCTCCAGCAGGCGCTGCACCCTTTCCTTTATCATTGCCGTACCCTGGCCGCCTTATCGGCATTCTTATTGTTGCCCATAAGGCCGGATTTTGTTAGCATGTTTTGCATCGTGGCTGAAATGTGGCCGAAATCGGCTTCTTTAACCGCGTCCCGCGCAATGAAGATAATGTCATAGCCCGGCGTTATGTCGGGTATAAAGGGACGAAAGGCTTCCCTGAGCCTGCGCTTGATGCGGTTGCGGGTGACGCTGTTGCCTATCCGTTTGCTTACGGAAAAGCCCACCTTTACCATGCCCGTCTTTGACTTATTGTATATCATGACAAGCATTCTGGAGGGCACCGACTTGCCCTTGCGGTAGACATACCGGAAGGTCTTATTCCGTTTCAAAGAAAAACAGCGTTTCACCCTTGTGCGTCCTTAGCAGTGGATCCGAAGGATCGTGTCGTCGAGAAAAAACTCACGGCAAGCTCAGCTTGCCGTGACACTTGTCAAAGCGTATTTATTACGCGGACAGCCTTTTCCTGCCCTTGAGCCTCCTGCGGGCCAACACGTTGCGGCCGTTCTTAGTGGACATGCGAGAGCGGAAGCCGTGAACCTTCTTGCGCTGCCTCTTCTTGGGCTGATAAGTCTGGAGCATCTTTTGCACCTCTTTCCGTTTTAAGGTATTTATACCACAGCAGTGGCATATTAAGCCGGAACGCCTATGGCGCCCAGGCCATTACGCAAACCGTCAGTTTTAGATTATATAAGAAATATGTCCCATCTGTCAAGGAAAAAGGCCGCTTTTTTGAATATTCGGGGCATTAAAAATAATTATTCTGGCGCTACACAACATATTGTGTATTCGCGCCCTCCCTTATCACAAAGGGTAAAAATTTGGTATTTTTGGCATATTGATAAACCACGCGGGATTTGATATTATTGATAGGCGCAAGGGTTCTGCGGCCTGCCCGCGTTCCCCTTAACGGTATATTTTTCTCTATAAAAAAGCCGGCACACGGCTTTTTGCTGTCTTTAGAGGGTTTATCAACGTACTTATCAACACGTTGACAAATTTATCAACGTGTTGTTATCAATTATTTGTTTTCGGGGGAAATCATGGACGAATTATTAGATTGCAAGCTTATTTGGGAAAAGGCGCAGCCCGAAATAAAAGAAGGAATGACCGAAATGAGCTACAGCCTGTGGATATCCGGCCTGGAGCCCGTTTGCATACTCAGCGATATGCTGATACTGCAATCCATGAACGAGGTGACTCTGGACACCCTCAAGAGCCTTTATTCCGACCAGATAGCTGACGCCCTGTCCCACGCCTCAGGCGTGAACCTCCGGCCCATGTTTATCTGCGGGGACGAGCGCCCCAAGTATGAGAAGCTCATGGCGGAAAAAAAGCGCCGCAGCGAGTCCCTGCTGGACCCCCGCTTCACCTTCGATACCTTCGTAATAGGCGGCAGCAACAATATAGCCTACGCCGCGGCAAAGGCCGTGGCGGCCCAGCCGGCGAAGGCATTTAACCCTCTCTACATTTACGGTGACGTTGGCCTTGGCAAGACCCACCTTATGCACGCCATTGGCAACAAAATAAAGGAGGACAACCCCTCCGCCCGCATAACCTACGTCACCAGCGAGACCTTTACCAACGAGCTGATACAGTCCATTCAGGACAACACCAACGCCCAGTTCCGCAACAAGTACCGCAATGTGGACGTGCTCATGATAGACGATGTGCAGTTCATCGCCGGCAAGAACACCACCCAGGAGGAGTTTTTCAACACCTTCAATACCCTTCACACCAGCGGCAGGCAGATAGTCATATCCTCCGATAAGCCCCCCAAGGAGATACCCGCCCTTGAGGAGCGCCTGAGGAGCCGCTTTGAGGGCGGCCTCATAACCGACATACAGTCCCCGGACTACGAGACCCGCATGGCAATACTGCAAAAAAAGGCGGATCAGGAGAATATAATCATCGACCCACGGGTGCTTTCCCTCATCGCCACAAAGGCCAACGCCAACATACGCCAGCTGGAAGGCGCCTTCACCCGGGTGGTGGCCTTCTCAAAGCTCCTTGGCACACCCATTACCCTTTCCATGGCGGATTCCGCATTGAAGGACATAATCGAGGACGTGCAGGAGCGGCGCGTGACCGTGCCCATGGTGCAGCAGGTGGTGGCGGATTTCTACAGCGTATCCGTAGACGCCATGACCTCCTCCCGCCGCACGGCAGACGTCACATATCCCCGCCAGGTTGCCATGTACCTCTCCCGGGAAATGACCGACCTTTCCCTGAAGGCCATAGGCGAGCAGTTCGGCGGCAGGAACTATTCCACCATCATCTCAGCCTGCAACAAGATTGAGGACGACATGCGGTTCGACCCCGAGCTTTCAAAGGTGTTCAAGGACCTCAAAAAGCGCATAAAGGGGAACTGATGGGTTTTACCTGTCTTTCTCTTCTTTCTCTCTTCTTTCTCTTTTCTTTTCAGGAGAAAAGAAAAGAGAAAGAAGCAAAGAGAAAAGAAAAGCCAACGGGAAATATATAAATAAAATCAGGAAACACAGTGGATACCGGCGACAGAAGGCTAAACAAGCTTTGAAGCTACAAAAAAAGAGCGGTTTAGGGCTGTGTTCGTAAGACGGTAAAATAAGCAAAAGGCGTACTTTCGAGGTCACGCCTTTTGCCTTAAGAGGGCAGCCGCCAGGCGGCGCAAGGAATACAGTCCCTTGTTTGGAACGCAGTGAAATATAACGCGCCGAACATTTGGAGGTAGCTAAGCATTTTGGTTCGCAGAGCGCACATACGGAGGCATTCCGTATAGAAGTGCGCACACTTGTTTCTGCTCGAAGAACTGGAATTTATTTTGGCAAATCATCTTCCGCTTTAAAATTCACATTACTGCCATCGATCGAGATTGTGATCGTGTAGTTATAGATTATACCATCTTCTGTTTCCAGCTTAAATGTTACCGCACCACCTCCGAGATACTGAAAATCAGGTTCGTCAGACATTCTTGCATATGTGCCACACTGTTGAAAGTATCCGTCTGCATCAAAGAACGCAACATTGCTTGTTTGCTCCTTATCGTTCCGGAAGAGTACTGCACCAACACGGTCACTGGCATGATCTGGAATTAAAACACAGTCTATGTATTCCCAATCTGTTTCTTGCACAAGAGAGAACATAGACACAATATCTTGTTCAGACCAGATTTTTCCTCCATTCAGATTACTGATATCTGTATTCTGAACCGGATTGCTGGCAGAATCTGATGTTTCTGGCATGGCGTCTTTGCTGCTGCAGGCGGACATTCCTAATACACAAACCGTCATGAAAATAAAAAGCAATGCTCTCTTCATATGAACACCTCCTCAAATCCCGATTTATCGGTTTGTTCATCATATCATGCGGCTTCAATTTATACAAGAACAGTCCCGGCAGACATTACTGCCGGGACTAAAACTGTTTTACGAAGGCACCTGTTTTTATGCCGCTCTTTTGTGTGTTGTGTCTTATTTCTTTCCGAGGTAGGCCTCCTTGATGCTCTCGTCGTTGAGCAGCTCCATGCCGGTGCCGGTCATGGTCACATTGCCGGTCTGGAGGACGTAGCCCCTGTCGGCTATCTTCAACGCCGCGTTGGCGTTCTGCTCTATGAGGAGGACGGTCACGCCGTCGTCATTGATGCGGCGGATTATGGAGAATATATCCTTTACCACCAGAGGCGCCAGGCCAAGGCTGGGTTCGTCCATCATCATAACCTTTGGCTTTGCCATGAGCGCGCGGCCAACGGCCAGCATCTGCTGCTCGCCGCCGGAAAGGGTGCCGGCCTGCTGCCAGTGGCGCTCCTTCAGCCTGGGGAACAGGCTGTACACGTGTTCTATGTCGTGCTCTATGGCGTCCTTGTCCTCCCGGAGATAGGCTCCTATGCGCAGGTTTTCAAGGACGGTAAGGTTCGGGAACACCCGGCGGCCCTCAGGCACCAGCACTATGCCGCGCTGAACTATATCGTGGGTAGCGGCGTGGGTGATGTCCTTGCCCTCGTAGCTGATGGTTCCGGAGGCGGGGTTGACGACGCTCATTATGGCCCGCAGCGTGGTGGATTTGCCCGCGCCGTTCGCGCCTATGAGGGTGACTATCTCCCCCTCTTTCACGTCGAAGGAAACGCCCTTCAGGGCCTCTATGCCGCCGTAGTTTACTTTAAGATCGCGTATTTCAAGCAGGCTACTCATCTTCATCCACCCCCAGGTAAGCGTTTATAACGTCGGGATTGTCCTGTACCTCGGCGGCGGTGCCGGAGGCTATCAGCCGGCCGAAATCCAGCACGTATATGCGCTCGGCTATGGCCATAACAAGATCCATGTGATGCTCTATCATCAGTATGGGTATGTTGTATTCGTGCCTTATCTGGCTGATGAACTCGGTGAGCTCCTTTGTCTCCTGCGGGTTCATGCCTGCTGCGGGCTCGTCGAGGAGCAATAGCCTTGGATCGGTAGCAAGAGCGCGGGCTATCTCCAATCGGCGCTGGAGGCCGTAGGGCAGGCTGCCCGCTATGTCGTCCTTCAGGTGCTCCAGATGCTGCTCCTTCAGCAGAGCCATTGCCTCATCCCTCATGCGCTTCTCTTCCTTGGCGTTGAGGCGCAGCGTGGCGGTGAATACGTTCTGCTTTGCCCTCATATGCTTTGCGATAAGCACGTTATCGAATACCGTAAGGCTCCTGAACAGGCGGATATTCTGGAAGGTACGGGCTATGCCCAGCTTGGTTATCTGGTCCGGAGTTGGGCTGACCACATGGCTGAACTCTGGATAAAGGTCGCCCGTGTACAGCTTTTTCATCTTGCCCTGGGGATGGTTGCATACCATGGTCTTACCCATGAAGCTCACCATGCCGTTGGTAGGCTCATATACGCCGGTTATGCAGTTGAAAGCCGTAGTCTTTCCTGCGCCGTTGGGACCTATGAGGGCAACTATCTCCTTGTCGTTTACCTCCATTGAGAGGTCGTTCACGGCGACTACGCCGCCGAACTGCATGGTAACATGGTCAAGGCGAAGTACGTTTTCTGACATATTACTTGCCCCCCCTCTGCGTTTTTTCGATGAATTTCTGGCGTTTCCTCAGTATCCTGTCAAAGTTCAGCTCCCGGTCGCCCATTATGCCCTGACGGTAGAACAGCACCACCGCCATTATGATTATTGAGAACACCACCTTGCGGAAGCCGGCGCGAAGGAGAGGCACCTTGAACGCGCCTATGTAGGTTTCGGCATCCAGGAAGCGGAGCCACCATTCGGAGCAGGCAATGAACAGGAAGGAGGCCAGCACCGAGCCGGTAACGGAGCCTATGCCGCCTATGACGACTATGAGCAGTATCTCATAGGTCATGGCCGACTTGAAGGCCATTGCCTGAACTGTTGTCTGGAACATGGCCAGCAGCGCGCCGCCTACGCCGGCGAAGAAGGAGCTTATCACGAAGGACATCTCCTTATGCTTGAACAGGTTTATGCCCATTGCCTCCGCCGCTATCTCGTCATCCCTTATTGCCTTGAAGGCGCGGCCGTAGGAGGAGTTGATAAGCAGCACTATGAGCAGTATGCAAATTCCGGCTACTGTGAAGGGGAACAAAGTGGAATCGAAAGTAGGGAATTTTCTAAGCAGGTTTGAGCCGTTGGTGACGGGGCCAAGAGTATCCCACTGGAAGAAGGCGCGGATAATCTCTGCAAAGCCCAGTGTCGCTATCGCGAGATAGTCGCTCTTGAGCCGCAGCACCGGAAGGCCGATGAGGAAGGCGAAGAGCGCCGCCGCGAGGCCCGCAAGTATAAGCGCAGGTATTACGGGTATTGAGAACTGGACTATGCCGCCGTCAAAGTACTGATATACGGCGTCCCTGTACTCCACGGGTATAGTGAATATTGCGTAAGTGTATGCGCCTATGAGCATGAAGCCCGCCTGGCCAAGGCTGAAAAGGCCGGTAAAGCCGTTAAGCAGGTTCATGGAAACCGCCACCAGGGCGTATATGGCGCCCTTTTTGAGCACTATGAACAGCATGGAGTTGGAATCTATTACCTTTTCCAGCACGAACACAATGGCGTATATGGCTATTATAAGGGCGATGGTGATTATGTTGTTTTTGCTGAGCTTTTTCATTATACTCTCCCCCTCCCTTATACCTTTTCGTTGGCCTTCTCACCGAAGAGGCCGGTAGGCTTGACGATGAGTATTATTATGAGCAGGGCGAAGGTAAAGGCGTCTGAGAAGGTGGTCCAGCCCAGGCCCTTTATTATGTTTTCGCAAATACCTATTATAAACGCGCCTATTACCGCGCCGGGTATGCTGCCTATGCCGCCGAACACCGCCGCCACGAAGGCCTTAAGGCCGGGCATGGCGCCGGAGGTGGGTATTACCGCCGCGTAGTTTGTAAAATACAGCAGCGAGCCTACGGCAGCCAGGAAGGAGCCGATTATAAAGGTAGCGCTGATTACGTTGTTTATCTTTATGCCCATAAGCTGGCTGGTCTCAAAGTCCTTGGACACGGCGCGCATGGCCATGCCGATCTTTGTCTTCTGAATGAAGGTTACCAGAGCTATTACGAGCACAAGGGTAAGTATAGGAGTGATTATGGTGACTACCTTGGTGGTAGCGGTGCCTATGGTCACCGTATTGCTTATCCAGGGTATGGTGGGGTACATCTTGGCCAGGCCGCCGGTAACGTACAGCGCCACGTTCTGGAGAAGGTAGCTCACGCCTATGGCGCTTATCATGACGGACATTCTGGGAGCGGTGCGCAGGGGCTTATACGCTACACGCTCGATGAGGAAGCCTATGAGCACCGTCACAAGCAGCGTGAAGGGGATGGCAATATACAGCGGCATCCACGTTACAGCGTATATCATTATGAGGCCGGCGCACATGAAAACGTCGCCGTGTGCAAAGTTGATCAGGCGCAGTATGCCGTAAACCATGGTATAGCCTATAGCTATAAGGGCGTACTGTCCGCCTACGGATATGCCTGCCAGCAGGTACGGCAGGTTAGTATTGATAAAATCCATTTAAGATACCTCCGGGGGTGGTGGAGTTTTGCGGAAGGAAAAGAGAAATGTTTTTATACTATCCGGGCGGCGGTTACCCGCCGCCCGGTGCTTACGCTTGGGTTTAGTCCTTTAATTTAGTTTACGCCCTGGATAGCCACGAACTTCCATTCGCCGCTGGCGGTGTCAACTTCCTTAACGAAGGCCGAGTCGCGGATGGCGTCGCCGATCTCGTCAAAGGCGATGGCGCCGGTCACGCCCTCATAGGTGGTGGTGGGCAGAGCCTTGAGCACGTCGGCGGGGTTGGTGGAGCCGGCGTTCTTCAGCGCCTCGAGGGCGGTGAAGTAGGAGTCATAGCCCATGGCGGTCACGGCGGAGATCATGTCGTTGCCGCCGTTGTTGGCCTTGGCGGTAGCGTCGCTGTTGATCCATTCCTTGATGCCGGATACGAAGGCCTGGGCGGCCTCGCTCTCTGCGCCCTCATCGAAGAAGGTGGTAACGCAGACCTTTACGTTCTTGCCCTTGGCAGCGCCGGTTATGACGTTGGAATCCCAGGTGTCGCCGGCCAGGATAGGCATGGTCATGCCGTTGCCCGCGGCCTGGTCGATTATCAGCGCCGCAGCCTCGGTGGATACGGGGGAGAAGAATACCTCAGCGCCGCTGTTCTGGGCGGTGGTGATGTAGGAGGTGAAGTCGGAGTTGCCCTCGGGGAAGGTCTCCTCAACTACTTCGCCGCCGAGAGCCTTGAAGGCCTCTACGAAGTAATGGCACAGGCCGCCGGAGTAATCGTCGCCCAGCTTGGAGAGGCAGTATGCCTTCTTCGCGCCGAACTCCTTGCTTGCGAAGTTAGCGAGAACGGTGCCCTGGAAGGGATCGAGGAAGCAGATGCGGAAGTAGCAGTCCACGCCGTTGGTGACCTGGGGATTGGTGCAGGTGATGCCCATTGCGGGGATGCCGGCCTTGTTGAATACGTCGCCCGCGGCGATGGATACGCCGGAGCCGTAGGAGCCGAGGACTATGGATACGTTCTGAGCAACCAGGTTAGCAGCCGCGGTGGGGGCCTTGTCGTTGGAGCTCTCGTTATCTACTATGACCAGCTCTACGTTGTAGGTCTCGCCGCCGATCTCGACGGTGGGCTGTACCTTATTGGCGTACTGAACGCCAAGGGTCTCCTGCTTGCCGCCTGCGCCGTTGTCGCCGGAAGCGGGCTCGAATACGCCTATCTTTACGACCTTTGCGCCGTCTGCGGGAGCGGCGGCCTCGGTACCCTCAGCGGGGGCTTCGGTGCCCGCGGGCTGGGAAGAACATGCTGCTGCGGAAAGTGCCAGCACTGCGATAAGGAGCAGGGCTATGAGCTTCTTCATGATTTTTTCCTCCATTTATATTTCTTTTTTGTTTATGGCATATATGCTATATGCCTGAACCATCGGTTTTTTGCCGACGGCACGAAACGATAGAAAGATTATAAGGTAGCTTCCTGCCTTTTGCAAGATAAAAAGTTTGTTATCCGGAAACAAATGTCCGCGCTTTGCGGACAGCAGTGGTTTATATCGATGTTTTTAAAGAAAATAAAATTATTTTATTTTTTATATGTCCTTAAAATACGGACATATGTTTTTTACCGGACAGATGGCTAATAAGTTATTTCAATGCCTTAATGTTACTACACAAATTATGCTTTTGCAACACTTTTGTCAAATATATTAAGTTCATCCTTTCTTTTTAAGTCCGTAATAAGCGGACAGGCAAAATTTTTTTAAGTGTTTTCCGCTGTAAAAGATTTTTTGCGATAAAAATTGTGTAAATAAACCGGGAAGCGGCCCCCGCGTTTTGCTGCGGGCGCCGCTTCGAGAAAACTCAGGGTTGTTAAGGGGCCGCAGCCCCTTAAGTTAATTCCGGCTTTGACGGCGTGTACGTCAAAACGGATAAAAACCGGAGGTTTTTCTTCTCTGCGGGTTTTGCCGCCCGGGAACGAATGTGAGAGGCAAAACCCGAAAAAAACTCGCAGAAGTGGACTTGCCACTTCTGCGAAACTCTGTTGTTATTACTTTCTGTTGCTCTCGCCCAGGCGCACGCCGTTGAAGTATTCGCGGGTGAGCTTGATGACTATGGGCGACAATCCTAACAGGCCCACAAGGTTCGGGATAGCCATGAAGCCGTTGAGGGTGTCGGCGATATCCCATACCAGGGAAAGCTCGGTGACGGCGCCCAGGATTATCACGAGGCAGAATATGATCTGATAGGGCTTAATGACCTTGGTGGACTTGAACAGGAACTCCGCGCAGCGGGTACCGTACAGGCACCAGGACAGTATGGTGGAGGTGGCGAAGAGGGTGAGGCCGATGGAGATTATGACGCCGCCCGCCCTGCCGAAGGTGGTTGAAAACGCAGCTATGGTGAGGGGAGCGCCCGCGGCCTGGCCGTACTCTATGGGAGTGCCGGACATGAGCACGGCGAAGGCGGTGAGGGTGCAGATGACGATGGTATCCGCAAATACCTCGAACACGCCGAAGCAGCCCTGATGCACAGCGGAGTCGTTATCCGCAGCGGCATGGGCGATAGGAGCGGAGCCAAGACCGGCCTCGTTGGAGAACACGCCGCGTCCGACGCCTCGCTTGATAGCGGCGGAGATGGTTACGCCGGCAACGCCGCCGACAACTGCGGAGGGAGTGAAGGCGCCCACGAAAATGCCGCGGAGCACGTTGCCTATGTTGCCTATGTGTGCAAAGAAGATTATCAGTGCGGAGACGATGTAGATCACCGCCATGAAGGGGACCAGCCTTTCAGTGACCTGGCCTATGCGCTTGAGGCCGCCCAGCAGCACCAGCGCGCAGAACGCCGCCACTATGATGCCGATTATGAGGTTCGCAGCGTTGACGTTGATGGGGGTGTAGGAGTTGATGGTGCCGGAGATAGAGGTAACTATGGAGTTGATCTGGGTCATGTTGCCTATACCGAAGGCCGCAAGCATTCCGAACAGTGAAAACAGCGTGCCCAGCCAGACCCAGTTCTTGCCGAGGCCGTTCTTGATGTAGTACATGGGGCCGCCTACCCAGTCGCCCTTGTCGTTGCGCTCGCGGAAGTGTATGGCCAGGGTGACCTCAGCGAACTTGGTGCACATTCCGAACAGGGCGGATACCCACATCCAGAAAACCGCGCCGGGGCCGCCGAGGGCGATAGCGCCGGTAACGCCGGCGATATTTCCGGTGCCGACCGTCGCCGCAAGGGCGGTACACACAGCCTGGAAGGGAGTTACGGAGCCCTCGCCGGCTTCCTTCTTTTCGAAGATCTTGCCGATGGTGGTCTTCATTATGTAGCCGAACCACTTGAACTGTACCCCGCCGCAGCGAATCGTGTAATACACGCCTGTGCCTACCAGAAGGATCATGCCCGGCCAGCCCATTACGATGCCGTTAAGGAAGGAGTTTACTTTTACGATAAGTTCCATCAAAAATTAGTCCTTTCTTTTTTTATTGAAAACATGTGGTTGATACGTTTTTTCTGCAAGATAAATAGCTTTTAAATTCAAAAAACCTTCAGAGAATGTAAATAAAGCTTCTATTCACGCTAAGATTTTAGCATGGCATATAAAAATAGTCAATATATTTATTCACATTCAGTACATATATTATTGCGAAAAAATCCTTATTTTGTTGGTTTTTTGTCAAAATTACCATTTTCCACAATATATTAAGGCTCATAAAATACTTAACGACTATATTTAGCTATTGTCAAAATATTGACGGATTATATTTTTGTTGATTCATTTTTAACGAAATATAAATAAGAGCGGACATACGCCGCTCTCAGAGTGTCAAAAAAGTGGCTGAATGCCACTTTTTTGAGTTTTACGGGTTTTGCCTCTCGCATTCGCTCCCGGGCGGCAAAATCCGCAAAGTACGAAAACCTCTGGGTTTTCATCCGTTCTGACGCACATGTCGTCAGAGCCGGATTAAACATAAGGGGCTGCGGCCCCTTATCAACCCTGGGGTTTTTTGACAGACTGAGAGCGGCATAAGCCGCTCCTCGTATTCATTGCTTATCAGTTTCTCTACCCTTCTTCCCAGAACAGTTCGTCCAGTGTACGGCCGAGGGCGCGGCAGATGGCGATGCAGAGGTTTATAGTAGGGTTGTAATCACCCTTCTCTATGGCGTTGACGGTCTGGCGGGAAACGCCTACGGCGTCGGCCAGCTGCTGCTGGGACATATCCATTGCCGCCCGGGCTGCCTTCATGCGGAGATTCTTCATTTATAATACAAATTTAAATAAGAAAATATAAAGGCTACAAGCATTATTCCGAAGGCTATCCCTACGGCGATTCCAAGCACATAGCTATTAGACATATTATGATTCCCTCCTGATTTATCTCTGATCCCTCTCTTATGGGAACATGTTATCACTTACCCGCTTTTATATCAAGTATATTTTACAAAATAATTTAAATACTTGACTTTAAGGAAAATTCAAGCGACTTTATGACAAAGCGGATAAATTTGGTGCAGCATTAAACTACCAAAACATTGACAACCTCAGTTGATATTGTGTTGGCAAAATGTTGACCGGCACAAACCGCGCTTTTTTATGCCGTTTCAGGCGCAGCCGAGGCGGAAAACAATTTGCAAATCGTTGATAAACCCTGTTGATATGCTGTTGACGGAATGTGGAAACATTTGCGCTGTTGAAAGCGTTGATAAGGCGGGTGTTTTTCCACGTGTTGCCAACTGGTTGTCAATATCGGTTTTTCAGGCGGCAGCTGAATTTTTTGGCATTTTCAACGCTGCTGACACGACTATTACGAGTACTACTATATATTTATATAATAATAAGCATATCGGAGAATCGGAGAATCGGAAATAGTGCTTTACACCTTCTTTCTCTTTTCTTTTCAGGAGAAAAGAAAAGCCCAACGAAAACAGGAAAAGATAAAAGGACATAGAAAACGACCGGAGAAAAAAATAGAATTGAAATGGATATTATAATCTCAAATAATCATATGCTATACGCTCAGTACCGTTCAGCATATATACATTGCCGCATCTTTTGAATCCGAATTTTTCAATGGCGGCCTGCATGGAAATATTATCCTTATGGGTATCTATGCGGATATAATCCATCTGATGGAGGCAATATTCAAAGCACGCCCTTGAGATACCCCGGATTATCCCCCCTGAAGCCAGGCGATGAATAGTGCCGTATGGCCTGTCATAATGCCATTCCCCGTTTTTAATGACCTGATAGGTGGGCTCCTTTCCTATAATAAATGAAAAGGTCCCCGCTATTATATCGTTATGGGTAATTACATAGCTGTTGTTGTCTTTAATATCGGATATTATTATTTCCTCTCCCGGATAGCCGTCTACCCATTGGGTCGTGTTTCCGTGGCTGACCATATATTGCTTTGCCGCGGCAATGATATTCATTATATCATTGACATCTTCCATTCTGCTTTTTCTGATTTTCATTTATTATACCCTTTTAAAAATATATCAGTTAAAGTTGGGCTTTTCTCTTTCTTTTGCTTCTTTTCTGTTCTCTTTTCTCCTGAAAAGAGAAAGAAAAGAAGGCATAAATACTCTACTTATGATAAGGCTCGTTGTTTATGATCTTGAAGCAGCGGTAGATCTGCTCCAGGAGCATTATTCGGAATATCTGGTGGGAGAAGGTGGGCTTGCCGAAGCAGAGCCTGAGGTCTGCCCTTTGAAGCACCTCGTAAGACAGGCCCAGAGAGCCGCCGATGACGAAGTCGATCCTGCTGCCGCCGGAATTCATTATGCCTTGAAGCCGCGACGCCATTTCAGGGGATGTGAGCTGTTCCCCCCTCAGGTCCATGGCGATGAGATAGTCCCCGGGGGCAACCTTTGCGAGTATCCTCTCCCCTTCCGCACGCTTGACCTGATCCATCTCAGCTTTTGACAGCTGCTCCGGCGCCCTTTCGTCTGATACCTCAATGATATTGACGTCAGCAAAGCGGGATATGCGCTTTTTGAATTCGGCGCAGGCATCGCCATAAAATTTTTCCTTCAGCCTGCCTACGCATATAAGCTTTACCGTCATACGTCAAACCTCCCGGTAATCCTGTCCCTGTGGGCCACGGCAAGGGCGAATTCAGACTCCGGTATGTCCTGATTCAAAAGCTCGGAGCGCACCGTCTCAAGGGCAAGGCTCTCGAAATTGTTGTCGCGGCTCAGGTGGCCGAGTATCGCCCGCCGCACACCGGAGGAATACAGGCCGCACAGCGCCCGGCCGCAGCCGGCGTTGGAAAGATGGCCGACGTCTGAAAGTATGCGCCGCTTGGTAGGGTAGGGATAACGGCAGGAGCTTACCAGCTCCTCGTCGTGGTTTGATTCTATCAAAAGTATGTCTGAACCGGCGGCGCAGGATATAAGGCGGCTGTCCATATGCCCTATGTCGGTCATTACGGTGATCTTTTTGCCATCGCCGCCCAAAAAAGAATAGCCTACCGGCTCCGCCGCGTCGTGGGGTATGCAAAAGGGCAGCACCGATACGCCGCCTATGAAGAAATCACGCCCGCTCTCGAATACACGTATGCATTTCGGCGGCACCTCGCCTATAAGCGGCTCCATGGCCTGCCATGTGGCGGCGTTGGCGTATACCGGTATGCCGTAACGCCTGCAAAGCACGCCGACGCCCGCTATGTGGTCTGTATGCTCATGGGTGATGAATATGGCGGCTATGTCCTCGATTCTTTCCTCCGCAAGGGCAAGGGCAGCCGATACGGCGCGGGCGCTTTTGCCCGCGTCTACCATGAAAAGGCCGCCGTCCGCGCCTATAAGAGTGCAGTTGCCGGAGGAGCCGCTGAACAAGGGGTTTATATACATATGCTACATATATCTCCCTTTACAGCCTGAAAACTATGCCAACGACGGCGGCTATGGCTATGAATATTATCGGGTGCAGGCCCTTCAGCCGCTTTATGTTTGTAACGGCAAGCAGCAGCGCGAAGAATATGAGCCGCCTGAGGTCGATACAGCCGAAAAGCGTGCTGCCGGAGAGGGCTATAGCCGTCACGGAATAGCAGGCCGCCCCAATAAGCCCCGTCGCCGCAGGGCGAAGACCCGTAAAGGCGTCGTTCACGTATTTATTGTCCCGGAATTTTTGCAGCGCCTTTGATATTGCAAGTATTATAATATAGCTCGGCAATACAAGGCTCAATGTGGCAACTATCGCACCGGGTATGCCTGCCGCGTTATACCCCGCAAAGGTGGCGGTATTTACGCCGATGGGTCCGGGGGTGGATTCCGCCACGGCTATCATATCCGCAAGCTGCGCCTTGGTGAACCATGTGTATTTATCGGTCATGGCGGAAAGGAAGGGTATGGTGGCAAGGCCGCCGCCTACGGCAAAAAGCCCGGTCTTGAAGAATTCATAAAAAAGCTGAAGGTATATCATTTCTGCCTCCCGAAATATCCGTACGCTATGCCAACGGCCCCCGCAGACAGCACTATTATGACGGGGGACAGGCTAAACAGGCTCGCAGCAAAGGCAAGCACGCATATCAGAATGGAAACAGGCTGTTTAAGATTGCTCCTTATGAGCTTTATCACTGCGTTGAGTATGAGCACGGCAACGGCCACCCTTATGCCGTTGAAGGCGTACCCTACGGCGGGAAGGCTGGCGAAATTAGTAAGTATGGCCGCTATTATGAGTATTATGATTATGCTGGGGCATATGACGCCCAAGGTGGCTATGGCCGCGCCCAGAGATCCCTTCTCCTTGCAGCCTATAAAAGTAGCGGTGTTCACGGCGATGACGCCGGGGGTGCATTGGGCAATGGCGAAATAGTCCAGAAGCTCGTCACGGGTAGCCCAGCTGTGGTTTTCCACACACTCCCTCTCCAGCATGGGCAGCATGGCATAGCCGCCGCCGAAGGTAAAAAGACCTATGCGGAAGAAAGAGGTGAAGAGGTCCATGTAAGTGGTTTTGTTATTTTTCATATTTTTAATTGGCAAAGTACTTCTTAAAAGCCTTTTCTATCTCAGTATCCACCTCTTTGCGGAAGGCGGTAAAGTCCGAAAGTATCTGCTCGGCGTCCTGTGTGAGGCAGGCGCCGCCGCCGTGTGCGCCGCCTGTGCGGGATAAAAGCAGCTTGCAGCCCGTAAGCTCCTCGCTGCGCTTTATAATGCGCCACGCCTTGGAATAGGCCATGCCTATTTCCTTGGCTGCCGACGACAGCGAGCCGGTGCGCTTTACACCTTCTATAAGCATGGCTACGCCCGGACCGAAGTACTTGCCGTCGTCCTTGCTCAGCCATACGTTATACACAGGCTTTATACCATGGTATTTCATCCGGTTCACTCCCTTATGAGAATATCGTATATACCGTTAAGTTCGTCACGGGAATAGTATTCTATAATTACCTTTCCTTTACTCTGGCTGCCCTGTATGCTCACCTTTGTGCCCAGCCTGTCCCGCAGCCTGTCCTCCGCGAACTTAAGGTCGGTGTCCGCCGGCTGTTCAGGCTTTTTCTTTTCGCGCCCGGGCTGAAGCATTGCCTTTGCAAGCCTTTCCGCCTCCCGGACGGATACCCCGCCCTCCGCTATCCTGTCGGCCAGCCGGAACTGCATTGGCTTTTCAGGCAGGCTGAGTATGACCTTTGCATGGCCGGACTGGAGCTTGCCATCCTTGAGGTACTGCTGTATCTCCTCGGGCAGGTTGAGAAGGCGCAGGGTGTTGGCGATGGACGGACGGCTCTTTGCGAGCCTCTCCGCCACCTCCTCCTGTGTCAGGTCGTTCTGATCCATAAGGAAGCGTATAGCAGTGGCTTCCTCGATAGGGTTCAGGTCCTCCCGCTGTATATTTTCTATGAGGGCCACCTCCATCACCTGATAGTCGTCCATATCCTTTACAACTACAGGTACCTTATTAAGGCCCGCTATGCGGGCGGCACGGTAGCGGCGTTCGCCGGCTACTATGGTGTACCTCTCCCCTGTCCTGCGCACGACGATGGGCTGTACTATGCCGTGGTTTTTTATGGAATTGGCCAGCTCGTCCAGCTTTTCCTTATCAAAGCTCTTGCGGGGCTGGGATGAATTTGTGTCGATGAGGTTTACGTCTATCTCCTTAACGCTTTCCTCCGGCGGCTGCTGATAGTCCCCTAAAAGTGCGTCCAGTCCCTTTCCGAGTCCTTTTTTTATAGCCATATTTTTAATTCTCCTTGCCTATAAGCTCGTTGGCAAGCGCCTTATATGCCCTGGCTCCCGAGCAACGGGGGTCGTACATGGTAATGGGAAGGCCAAAGCTGGGAGCCTCGCTTAGCCGCACCGAGCGTGGTATTATGGTGTCGTAAACCTTATTTTTAAAGAACTTCTTTACCTCGTTCACAACCTGCCCCGAAAGGTTGGTGCGGGCGTCGAACATGGTAAGGACTACGCCTTCTACCTGAAGATCGGTATTCAGCCGCTGCTTGACAAGCTTTACTGTGTTCATCAGGTCGGACAGTCCCTCCAGGGCAAAGTACTCGCACTGTATGGGGGCCAGCAGCGTGTCCGCCGCGGTCAGGGCGTTTATGGTGAGCAGGCCAAGGCTGGGCGGGCAGTCTATGAATATATAGTCATAGCTGTCCCGTATGGTATCCAGCACGCGCTTGAGAACAGTCTCCCGGGCCATTGCGTTGACCAGCTCCACCTCAGCGCCGGAAAGCTCCTTGCGGGCGGTGAGCATGTCCAGGCCCTCCACCACGCTGTGCTCTATTGCTTCCTTTGGGTCCACGCCGTTTATCAGCACGTCGTATACGCTGTACTGTACGGCCTCCTTATCTATGCCAAGGCCGCTGGTGCTGTTGCCCTGAGGGTCGATATCCACGCACAGCACCCGCTTGCCCTGCTGGGCAATGCATGCCGAAAGGTTGACGGTGGTGGTGGTTTTGCCTACCCCGCCTTTCTGGTTAGCTACGGCGATTATTTTAGCCATGAATCCTCCTTTTTTGCATAAATGGCTGTGCCATTTGAAAGATCAGTACCGGATTTTCTTTATTGATTATAATGCATTCGTGTGGAATAAACAATAATTGGTTAATGTTCCACGTAGAACAAATAAATAAAAGCCGAAAAATGTTCTACGTGGAACAGTCGCACGGAGAACAAAAAAAGGGCCTTGCGGCCCTTTGAGGCTGTCGAAAAAGTGGCTAAACGCCACTTTTTCGAGTTTTTTTCATCCGGTGCTTGCGCCTATGGCGCGGTCAGCACCGAATGCAAAGTACGAAAACCTCTGGGTTTTCATCCGTTCTGACGCACATGTCGTCAGAGCCGGATTAAACATAAGGGGCTGCGGCCCCTTATCAACCCTGGTTTTTTTTTGACAGACTGAAAGGGCCTTGCGGCCCTTTGTGTCATATTGCTTTACGCACGGGTATCGGGTTGTTTAAGAAGCACGTCTTCCGCTATATCCATGGCTGTTTCCAGGCATTCTCCCGGCACGTACAGATCTGCTCCCATGATGGCGCCGCCGCAATATATCCCGCCCGGCCCTTTTTCCTTTATAAAATGAGGTATGCCTTGCTGTTTAAGGGCGCCGGTCACCAACTCCACGTCGAGAAGAGATGCGTTTTTCATCAGCAGCTCTACAGTTTTTTCCATAGGTATCCCTCCTTTTTGGTTTTATTATTTATTTCATTATAACATAAAAAGCGGCTTTTGCCACTTCTTCATACTACAAGCAAAACCCTCTGGGTTGTTAAGGGGCCGCAGCCCCTTAAGGCATAAATCGGATTTGGCGACACAAGGCGAATTGCCCCGCAGGGGCAAGAGAAGGCCCCCTGGGGGGTGTGCGTCAGAACGGATGAAAACCCAGAGGTTTTCGTACTTTGCGGATTTTGCCG